>Ga0065720_1019448_pt1 | contig 25931 bp, 28 predicted proteins | sample Thericmetagenome_FD_59107 | JGI IMG/M metagenome (GOLD analysis project Ga0065720, IMG submission 59107) | Thermophilic microbial communities from the Joint Bioenergy Institute, California, USA of rice/straw/compost enrichment - eDNA_2 v2... | ecosystem: Engineered > Solid waste > Grass >... | reverse complement strand
AAAAAAAAAAACTGCTTCCCACATCCCAATTAATCTTCCCCCGTCAAATCAACAACCTCAATCTCACTCACTCTCCACATCCTCCTTTCCTTCCCCCATTCCCTAGCATTCCATCCCCACACCCCTCGCCCAAGCACCTTCTTCTCTGCCTTAGTATCATCATCACCAGGCTCTGGAAAGTCTCTAGTCAACCTCATCGCCTCTTCACGAGACATCTCCATTCCAACAAAAAAACCCGTTGTTGGATTGGTGGAAGGCATGATTACGGTTGTTGTGTTCGACTTTGTGTCGTTAGAGGGAGGTAGGTCTGGACTGGAAGAGTGGCCGATCGCCGGTTCGGAAGTTGCTCGTATCGGGGTGATTAGTTTGATTGTGGGTTTATTCATCATACCTTGGGGAATTTCGGATGCGCTTCTGATGGGCTGGGTCCCATTGTCTCCGGAAGGGGGAAGAATAGGGCCGAAGGGGTCGGCTTCGTCGTGGTTGTCGTCGTCTGGTACTAAGGTTGACGACTTAGAGGCTGGGACAAAGGTAGATGACGACGCGGAGCGAGATCCAGTTGAAGACGAGGATGGGTTTTGCTCGCTGCGAAGGAAGGGTGGAGCTTTCTTGGTGGGGAAGAGAAGGGGTAAGTCATCGTCATCATCAGAGTCTGAGTCGGAATCTGAAAGGACGATTGTCTCGATGGCCGCCACTTTTTCTGAGGATATTTTGATCGGCTCTTTGGATACCCTCCCAAAGGATTTGATCGACGTCTGGGTTGACGTTGATGAGGGGGCAGTTGTCTGTTTAACGGCCTGAGTCGTCGTACTTGCAGTATTCGAACTCAAGTCGTCCTCGGTACCGCTCTTAACCCTCTTGAACGTCCTATCCTTCCTAACCAGCTGAGACTCAGCATGAACTTCACTCGGTTTGGCCTCATCCGTCGGCAAAGCAGGCGAATCCTCCGCCTCCTCCAACGCCCTCTGCCCAACCCTCCGTTTCTGCCTCTTCGGCGGCGTCTTCTGCCCATAACCCCTCACACCGCCGCGGACAAGCGTACCCTGACGCGGGTGAGAAGAGTTAGCCATCGTAGATGACGCAGTCGTACCGGGGGGAGGAACGACGGGACTGGATTCGATAAGAATGGGTTCAACATCGCGAGCGGCGGCGGCGGTATGGCTTGGAAGAATGTCACTGGAAGTAGTCGAACCTCCAGGCATTGTTTTAGCCACGTGTGATACAGCTGGAGAACGCGGAGGGTCGTTGGTTGGAGTAGAAAGGAGATCGGCAGTGAGAGTGGAAGAAGGGCCGGCCCTAGGTGGACTGCACTGTGAGCTTGCTATTGTCCACGGATTGATATCGAGGGACGGCCGGGTGGTGGGTTGCTTGGACAATTTTGTGCTGGGCTTCTTGGCCTGCTTACTTCTTGTGAGTGTTGGCGGCGCGGGTTGGCTGCTGGGTTTCGGAGGTGAGCTGGGGATGGTGATGGGGGCAGATTCTTTGGATTTAACGGTGGTGTCGCTGATGTTCTTCGTGACCGTGACATACTTGTCCAATGCTCCGGCAGGCATGTTGGACTGAATTATCTTGGTCTTGCGCTTCGCTTTGGCTGCAGTTTTGTCTTCCTTGGCTCGTCCTTTACTTCGTTGTCCCTCTTCCCAATCCTCCACAGTGACAGGCACGCCGAGCTTGAGGATCGTTTCAGGAACCCAAGCTAAATCAGGTTGCCATGGATCAAAGGGCTTTTTCGGGGCTTTTTGACTCGACGAGATATCTTCATCAAACTCGTCATCACTATTCAGCGCGAGCCCACTCCGGCCGAACGCCTCAACCTGCACCTCGGGCTCCTGACCCGGGTCGAGGCCGACGAGTTCGGCGGGTATGAACGAGACGCGCAGCTCGGGCGTGGCGTCGGTGCTAAAATGCTCCCGTCTCATAGAAATCCCCTTGACCAACGTCGACTCCTCCTTCTTCTTAAGGTCAGGATCGTCGATTCGCGGTCCAGAGACGTACCGATCGAGACAGCGCTGGACCAGCAAGCCGGGGGCAAGGACTTTGATCAGTTTGATCGCGCCCGGCCGGAAGGTCCAGTCAAATGTTTCCCGAGTGAATTCCCTTAATCCAGCAATGTCGACAGTTGAGGAGGGGGGAAACTCCTGCCTCAGTCTCTCGATCGTCGCCGGGCTCGACACCACAGGATGCGTGTAATACCTCAGAACCTCCATATTAGGAAAATTCTCTGGTATTTCCAACGCCTTGTGCTTCGTCCTAAAAAACCCACTCTCATTCGTCCTTAATTCATGCAGCAACCGCTGCTTCCATTCAGTAATCGCCTCTTTATCGGCCCGCTTAATCCGGCAAAGCTCCTTGCCGAACCCTGCCTTGGCTGCCTGGCAAGCAACCTTGATCCCACACCCGGGGATCCCATCTGGCAAGTAATCACCACCACTCATCAGCGCAACAAGCACCATCCCCTCCCTATCAAGCCCGCTCGGTCCCTCCGCAATCTTCTTCGCATCATGCAGCGTGACATGTGTCGGTGGTCCTCCTTTCGACCCCTCAGAGGACCAATCCCTCAACGTCACCCGCGATCCGAACATGATGGTATCGACGTCCTCGCTGAGGACCGCATCCACGATACCCTGCTGCTCGAGGTAGGCACACTCGGCTTCTGCCTCGCCGGGGGCGTCGTGAGCGGTGAAGCCGAAGAGCCGGATCAGCCGCTTAGCCATGGCGGTTGATACGCCGTTTCCGGTGCCGGAGCGCCTGTTGCGCTTGAAGATCGGCTTGTTGGGGCCGTCGAAGACGAAGATGGGGTGGATGCCTAGGCTGAGAAGGCGCACGAAGCGGTAGAAGAGGGTGCGGATTGCGGGGTTAGAGCCACCTGGTAATGTTAGGATACACTTTTCGACAAGAAGCGGATTGGCTCACCTCTCGCTGCTTGGATTTGGAATTGCCATATGGCCATGTCAATGGCCAGACGGAGGGGTCGGTTGTGTTGCTCGAGATGGTCGATGGCCAGTTTGCAAAGCGAAATGCGCTCGCCGCTGCCAATTTCTTTGTAGATCCTAGGAAACGGTGAGATTCTTGCGCATGTCAAGAAACGGTGAGATATTAACGCTTACCCTTTGATGCCCATTGTGACAATCTTTACCGCTCAGTGGGTTCAAAAGGCGGAAGCAAAGAGAGAGCAAGATTAAGCAAGGCGATTCAAGAAGCGATTTCCAGTTCGAGAGGGTAAGATGAAGCAATTCAGGTTCCAAGACGGATCATGATCGCTCAGACACCAAAGAGAGACGCGATCGCAACTCTGACTTGCCCCTATGCAACGCGAGGGCACGCGAAGCGGACTGGATGGCGGGCTGTGACGTCGCCGCCAAGTTCTGTGTTGACTTCGAGCCGTTTTGGGGGTTGTCAAGGGCACCGTTGCGGCTGGATGGTCTTGGCCTTCGGTAGACGGATAACGGGCCTGGCATATGCATGAATCGGGTTAAAGGCCAACCTCATCTCATTCTCTTCCCAATCGATCACTTTCACAAACACATGTCAAACACTAGCTCGACTTGAAGTACTCTGCGGAGAAGAGGGGAAATTTTCAAATCAGAGCTTCTTGACTGATATCCTGTACCAATGTTGATTTAATTCCATATGCCCTCATAATCATCACCATGTCAACCCCGACGGCCGCAGCACTACTGGCGCACCGCTCCGTGGCTAACATCCGCGCCCCGTCCCGCGCCGAGGAATCTCGAGACCCTTCCTCCTCCACAACCACAACAGCCACCACAACCCCCCTCCGCGGCCTCTCAGCCTTCACCACGCCCTCCAGCCTGCGCGCCGACGAAGAAATCATCATCGTCGAGCTCGGCACGCGCAAACTGCACATCGGCTTCTCGGGCGACGCCCTTCCTCGGGGGACTGTGTGGTTCGGGCCCGACCAGCTGCGCCGGGTCGGGGATTTTAGAGAATGGCAGGCAGGGTATCGGTATGATTGGCGAAGTGAGACGGCTGGGGGCAGATGGGGAAGAGATTATGAGCTTTGGAGGTTTGATGTGAGGGGGGTGGATCTGGGGTTGGTTGGGGATAGGGTTGAGAGGGCTTTGAGGGAGGGGTTTACGAAGTGAGTTTTTCTTTGGATGGGGTGAGGTTTTTGATGAGAGGTTGTATGGCTGATTGGGGCTAGGTACATGCTCATCGACTCGCGGCCGAGGAGGATGATTTTTGTGCTGCCGTCTGGGCTGCCCATCCCATTGCTCTCGGCTGCCCTGGACAGCGTGTTCACGCGCTTCCAGCCGCCTACTATCTCGCTCCTGTCATCCCCGCTGGCGATAACTGTTGGAGCTGGCGTGCGGTCGGCTTTGGTGGTTGACCTTGGCTGGAGCGAGACCGTGGTCACGGCCGTCTACGAGTATCGCGAGGTCAGCTCGCGCAGGAGTATTCGTGGCGGTAGGATGCTGGTTGAGAACACGCACAGGCTGCTTGCGAGCTACCTGCCTGAGCCGTTGAAACGGCCCAGCCTGGGGCAGGATCATGTCTTAAGCTTTGAGGAGTGCAGTGATGTTACGAATAGGATGGTTTGGTGTCGTCCGAGGCCGGGGGCAGCAGGAGCAGCAGCAGCTGCTGCTGCTGCTGAGCAGCAAGTTACACAAACCCCTTCTTCTTCGTCGAGTGTTTTACCTACAGTCCCAGAACACGAAGAACCCCCTCAAGTCCAAGAACCAACCCCATCTGCCGAAGAGCCAACCATCATCAATATCCCGCTCACCTCCTGTGCGCGCCCAGTCACGGTCTCAATTCCCTTTGACGCCTTCTCCGACCCCTGCGAAGAAACTTTCTTCGACTCCCAATACGCCCCAGCCAGCTTCGACGACCACGAACTGCCAATCCCCTTACTCGTATACCGCAGCCTGCTACAGCTCCCCCTCGACGTGCGTGCCGTCTGCATGGCGCGCATCATCTTCACCGGGGGTTGTGCCAATGTGTTGGGTCTGCGTGGGCGGATTTTCGATGAAGTCTCTCATCTGGTGCGCGAAAGGGGATGGGACCCCGTGCAGGGCAGGGGCGTGGAGCAGTATAAGAAGAATACCAAGCTTAAGAGGGGACCGCCGGCTGGCCAGCCACCGCGGCAGGGCACGCCCGAACAACAAACACAACCACAAATCCAGATCACCACCCCCAGCGGCGGCAGCAGAGAATCCGGAGAAGGAGAATCAGGAGAAAGAGGACAAGAACAAGACGGCATCTGGCAAGACTCCCCCGCCCGCGACGCCCCCCAAATCGACCCAATCGACGAACAACTCAAACGTCAAGCCGATAAAACTCCCAAGCCTGTGCAAGGCCAGCTAAGGGCGATTGAGTCGGTTGGAGCATGGAGCGGCGCCAGTCTTATTACTCACTTCAAGGCGCCGGCGCTAGCGGTCGTCGAGAAGGACCAGTGGCTTCAACATGGGGTTGCGGGCGCTAGTAAGCCGGGGGAGGTTGAGCACCAGGCTATGAGTAAGAGCACTTCGTCGCATAGGCAGAGTTTGGGCGGTGGGTTAGGGAGGGGGAGTGGGGGAGCTTGGACTTTGGGGATTTGGGGAGCTGTTTAAAACCGACAGACTTTTGAGATGAGTTTACCTTGGAGATTTGTGTTACGCTACTTGGGATGATGGCTTTTGCTATGATATTAAGATAATGATACATTGTTGCTCTATGCTGATTACGATCTTAACTCTTAGTTTGATCCCCAGCTTGAGCCACGTGAGGTTGAGCCGCAACCCAAAGTCAGCCCTAACTCAGACGCATCACATGCACGCAAGACTGATCTGCCACAGGTCAAACTGAAGATGAATCCATTCACCAAAGAGATGATAATCCGGAAAACGCATATCCTTTCATCAAAGATGTGTTTTGCGTCAGGTGTTAGGTCTGTTCTTCAGCCCTGTACAATAAGAGCTGTCACCGAATGGCACTTTTCTCCAACTCATAGCTTCCATTTCTGCAACGCTGGCATGCCTACCTACCTCTAGGTAGCTTCAGAACTTTCGAGATACAGCTTGTAATACCTGATATTGCATCATTCCATTCCCAAAAAAATCGACCTTTCCAGGTTCTGTCCGCGGCCTTGGGGCTCTTCCTCTGTGACAGACCCATCGACATCCATCATCCAGTGCAGAGGACCTTCCTCGACACCCATCGCATCTGCCTTCCTGATCTCTCACTCTTCCTCTTTCTTTTTTTGGTCGAGCAATTCACGACCTGGACCCGCGCCCCGCCTTTGATAATGTTTTGGTTCTGCTCTTTCCACAGTCACGGCCAATCTCGCCTTGTGCTCTTCCTGCCTTTACTCCCTTTGCCCTTTATGGCCAGTGCAGCGCTTTAAGGCAGTCTGATTCAGCAAAGGGAGACCCTTTCTCCCTTCCCTTTCTCTCTGACTACCACAGGTTCTCATTTTCTCGGCTCTTCCGTCCTCCTCCCGCGCTGACCACTTCTACTACTTCTACCGTGCCTTTTTGCATTCTCCATTGTCCACCTCATCGACTCTGTACCACACTCTTCTTCTCTAGGCTTCTTCTCTTAACTGGCTGTCACCTGTTTCACGGTCGAGAGAATTTTGTTGCCCTAGGGGTGGCTGGTCTATTATTGACCTGTTACTCAGGCACCGATTCTCTCATCGTTTTTTTTTTTTTGGTCTCGCAACAAATCACAACCATTGATCCTCAACCCTCAATCTCTACCACATCCATCACTCACCTGTACTCACCATTCTCTGCCTCGATACCTGATCTCTATCGTCTGTAATCCTCGCCAACCTTGCTGGCGCTTTCCTCAACAGTGATCTGCCACATCTGGTCTTTGCTGCGGAAGAGGGGTCTGATTCCTGACCTGAGTATTTCATTGGTAAGCCCTCCCTTTCTCTTCTTCTTCCTCATCACCCTCTTCTCCCTCGGTAATCGACTCCAAGAACCACCGCAGACATCATCACCATCCTTATCTGTTCTTCAATACTCTTTTGAACTGCTCTCTGCCTCCAACCCGCTTTGTTCATTGCCGATCGCTATATAGCATCATGAGCTTGGAGCTTCGCCGGCGCGCTAGGCATTTGGTCAAGCTCCTGCGAGAGCTTCAGACCAGCGATCATCCCATCACTGCTCCTCTTCTCATTGCCGCAAAGCACCTTCTCCAGCACCATTGCTGCCGCGTTATCACCATTAAGCATCCTTACCAGTTGGACGACTTTTTCTTCAAAACTGCCCGCGTGGTTCTTCCGCGATTCATCGTCTCTCAGCTCGAGGAGCAGGTTTTGACTGACCCCAACGACAGCGAGGAGATCTTGTGGCCGCCGCATATACTGTTTGTCTGTCAAAATCTCGCGAATCTGCGTGGCGGTGACCGAGGATACGCGTCCTTGTTCCGCTGGTACTATCCGCCGGATCACCGCACCTATTACTTTTTCGCCTACATCAAGTTCTCCATGCCTCGCCGCACCTACACCCTCAGCGAGCTTCTGGAGCTTCGCAGCAGCTCCGACTCGAGGAGCATTATGTCATTAACGACCAACTCCGAGCTGGGTACGCTTTCTGCACAGCTCTGTCATTGCTGAACTGCGCTAACACTAACCAGCTGATATTGTTCGTCGATCTGGGAGCGACTCGTCGGCTTCGCGTACTGGATCCAGCTGCAACCCGAACAGCAACCGCATCAAGGACGATTCCTCGTCAGCTTCTGAAGAGCTTCTGTTCAAGGGCACTGTGAGTCGTCGCATGGGCCGTGACATTACTCGCGAGTCTTCTCGCAATCCCATCCGTCCCTCTGCTCATAACCTCGTACAAGACTCGGCGCAGTCCATGGAGTGGAAGTACCGTGGCCGGACTGAGGCAGAGGCAGCCTCTACCGAGCCGATACCTGCTCCTTCGGGCATTCCTGCCCAGCGCGTGGAGGGTTTCCAGCGCTTCTACAAGGCAGTGGTCTCTCCAACTCACGTTCGTGTTACGGCTGGTGGCCGCATTGTTCCCAACACCCGTCCTCCCCATTCACCTACCACAAAGAGGATCATGGATTCAAACCAGCCTGCCGGCAATAACCAGAATGATAGCTCCGAAAAGTCGGCCGCCAATAAACATGCCCCTGCAGCCGTCGCTCCGAGCCCTCTTGGTGTCGGCCAAGCGATTCCCGTCATGCCTCCGCTCATTCCGGGCTATACTCCCGGTTTCCAGCCTCTGCAAGCTCCCGTCTCTTTCGTTCCCATTCCGTTCGGTACTCCCTTGGCTCCTGGGATTCCTTTTGCTCAGGCTGCCATTAGCCCTGCGCCTGCAGCTGCCACGCCTATCGCCATCGACAACAACTTGCTGAAAGATATGCACAACACCAAGGCGGCTGTTGGTCTGCAGAACAACAACGGCTTTAGTGCTGATGATAAGCAGGACAACAAGACCAAGCTTTCGTCGCCTGAGTTCTTTGACTACACCAAGCCTTATCTTTACAATGGCCAGATCATCTACCCCCTCAGCGCTGCGTTCCCATCGCCGCTGGGCGGTCCAATGCTTCCTCTTTCGATGGTTGGCCTTCCTCCTGGCCTTCCTCCTCCCGGAGCGATTCATACACAGCTGCCTGGCCACTTGAATCATCAACACAACTTTGCACAGTCGCAGACCAGCTCAACGGCTTCAGTGAGCTCAGGCACGACTAGCGTTTTCGTCCCGGCAAACGGGCTCACCCCGGTTCCCCCCATTGTCAAGCCGATTGTCCCAGCTAATGCCAATTTCAATCCGGCTACGGCTCCCCCGCCTTCGTCGATCAAGTTGAGCGAGATCACCAAGAAGCAGATCGCGTCCTTCAAACAGAGTTTGAAGTACCATGAAGATCAGCTTCAGTACAACCGCCACCAAATCGACGAGAGGGATATGGAGATGAGGATCCAGACAATCAAGGGCCACATTGAAAGGTTCGAGGCCACTTTGAAGCTCCAGCTGGAGTACGAGGAAAATCAGCGCAAGGCCCTCGAAGCCAAGGCCAAGGCCGAGCAGCAGCAGCAGCAGCAGCAGCAGCAGCAGCAGCAGAACGCCTCGGCCCAGTCGGGCACCTCATCATCATCAGACAACAATCGTGCTGCCGGCTCGTCCACCGATTCATCTGAGAACCGTGCCCAGTTGGGTCAGGATGATTTGGACGATGCGGCCCGTCGCAGAGTAACGGCCCCAGTTACTTCAACTTACCGTGACAATGACGATGACCGTGTGTACTTCCGTCCTCCTCCTGGTACCTTCCCCAAGGTTGATTGGAGGGCTGGCCTGACTGCCGATTCGGCCTTGGCCCCTAGCTTCCAGCCTCGTGGCTTTTCATCGTCTTGGGGAGACGGCAAGCGTTCCGCCGAGCAGGATGCGGAAAAGCGATTCTCCTCGACGGACTCGCAAAAATCTCAACAGAGCAGCGGTACTGCCAATGATCAGGGTTCGTATACCATCCCCTTCACGGGCTCTCATGGTGGTTATTCGAACGGCACTGCCTCCAGCGGCCATAAGAATAGTATGAGTCAGACAAAGTATGGCGTCCCGTACCTGCTTGGCACGCTTCCCAAGGGCATCAACCCTCGTACTGCGAGGGACCAGGATTACGTCTACAGCCGTCCTCTGACCGATGAGGAGCGCCGTGCCCGTTTCTTGTACTGGGGCAAGGCTCCCAAGGCGGCCACCAAGGGTTTGCCCAAGTTTGATGGCAAGCACTTTTATCCCCCTTCACCTGTGAGGGAGCCGGAGAATGATGCTTCCAAGGATGCCAACACCGAGTCGAACGCCGCTATCAACACCAGCCGTCGTGACATCGCCAATCGCCAGACTGAGTCGGACTGCGACCCGTTCCGCCCCATGACTCCTACTGAGAAGCCCGATCCCAAGCTGGTGACCGCGAGCGAGGACAACTGCACCGTGGCCCGTCATGGTCGGGACAGCAGCTTGTTTGACATGCAGGCGAACCGCGAGTCGGAGGATTCTCGAGCGACCGACGATGCCCTCAAGTACCGTGAGAGCAACGATGCCAACCTTCTTGCCGAGCGTGCTTCGGACAAGTCTGGGTATGGAACTTTCCATGCTTGGTCTTATGAGGGTGTGTTGACTGACCATGCGTTGAACAGCGCGAAACTGTGGCAGTCGGTTCTCAAGAACAAGGGTCCGACCAGCAGTGCTCTGTCGTCGACCACGGCCCAGGGCCTGCTGCCGCATTACGCCGGACACGCAGCTGCTTCGCTGAGTCCGTCGCTCAACACGAATCAGGCGGCCGAGGTGAAGGAGAACTCTCCAGCTAAGTCGGACCGCAGCGACCATGCGCACATGGCGACAACCCCCGAGAAGCTTGTCGAGAACTGCCCTCCCAACAGTGTGAGCGCTCTGCAGAACCAGCTTATCAACTTGGCGCTGGAGGGGTCGCCCCGCCAGGGTCTTGCTCCCAGCTATGGTATTTGAGGGCGAAGATGTGAAGGATGGAGAGGCATTAGAAATTCGAGTATACAAGGTTATTGTGTTGATATGTATTATGGCAGGGTGTGGGATTAGAGCAGTGTTAGAGTATTCCTGCCGCTGATATCGTGTTAGCTCACTAGGCCATGTGCCATATCTTAACTTTACGGACTTGATGGGCAGAGGATAAGCATGTCATACCATGGGCAGATCACTACCAGATCATGAAGATTAGGCTCATACCAAGATAGCATAGCTCATGGGCTAATACATGTGTATCTGAGTCTCTTAAAAGTTAGTCAAGTTCGTCGTTGTTGTGTGATTGGTCGGCAGGCTAAAAATTCTCGAGAGGCATCATCATTGACTTGTAGCGTAGCAAGTGTCCCAGAAAGGAGATAACTCATTATGTATTCTATCCATCCACCTAGCATCCATCTACCCGCCGGCCGTCGCTGCGTGTCTTGATTATTCGTCTCCGTATCTCTTTTTATGTGCCGTCTCCGAAGAACCACAACGCCGAAAGAACCCGAAGACCGTAGAGAGAGAGGAATCTAACACGCCAAACATGTACTGTACACGGGGTGGGGGAGTTTCCCCACCAGCCCTATATCAACATGACTACACCTCCCTGGAGGAGGATCCCACAGAGGGAGTCCGTCTTCAAAAAGAAGCGCTGTCTCGTCATTCCCGTAGAAGAGGAGGAGGATCAGGAGTTGATCCTCTGCGTTGCGTTTCATTGCAAGTGGAAGATTTTTACTCCGTTACCCCGACCCTGTTGTTGTTAATGTGGTTAACGTCTGTCCGTCAGCTCAACAACGAGTGATACGACTTGTTCAGAAAGAGGTCATGAATGAAATGAAATGAAAGTGAAATCAATCCTCTTGTCAACCAAAACAAGAAAGGAAAGAAATCAAGATCAGATCAGATCAGATCATAGGACCCTTACTTCCGAAAAGCGACATCAAACGCCGGGATGAGCGTCTGCGCCAGCCAGAAGGAGAACACCAGCTTGGGGCCTGTCATCAGCAGCTTGGGGACGAGGCCCTTGAAGAAGGCGGTCGGACCCTCGTTCTTCGCCATATTGGCGAGGATGCGGAAGCCCGACTCGGGATTCTCGAAGTTTCGGTTTTGGATGCGGGTTTTGATTACGTCGAGGGGTGCGGAGACGATCAGGGAAGCGCTAGCGCCGCAGATCGAGGCGACGAAGTTTTGGAACCAGGTCGCCTTGTTGTAGTCTTGGAGGTGGAAGAGGAATTCTTTGGCGAAGGCGGAGCCGCCGAAAAGCTATAAGACCCGTTGTTAGTGTCTAAAGGTGATGGATGAGAGAAGGAGGGAGAGAGGCAACGTACGGCGAACGAGCCAGGTGCATTGCGCGCCGCGGTCCAGCCCCAGCCGCGGTACAGGCCGAAGCCCTCGTCCTTGATGATCTTAAAGATGCCGCGGCCGCGGAAGGCCTCGGGGTTGGTCTGGCGCTTGATCTTGAGCACGTCGAGCGGGAGGAGGATGATCTCGCCGATGCCGATCAAGCTGTTTCCGTCAGCACCACATTCTGTCAGACTTAGAAAAGGATGAGAGAAACACACCTGCCCGCAGTCGAGTGCATAATCGCCTTGCCGGTCTTCTTGCCGAACGCAGCCTCAAAGTCCTTGGCGTAGTGGGTGCTGAGAAAGTCGCGGGCGACGGGCTGGCCGCCGTACTTGTATATCCGCTGCAGGACCTTGTAGCCGGCGGCGTAGCCCAGGCCAGGGAAGAGCGAGACAAACTTGCGGCCGAAGCTGGCGTTGGCCTTATCCTTGAAGATGACGGTGTTGAGCTTACTGAGGGAAGTGACCTGGAGAAGAGTTAGGGACTGGTCATGACAAGGGGTTAAGAAAAGGGGGGGAGGTGACGCACTTTGCCCTCATTACTCATCAGGCGCTTGGCAATGGTGTCGACCTGGTAGGGGGAAGGGGAGTCAGCCGATGGTTCTACAGAGCCATCATCGTCGTCGCAGTGTTGAAAGAGGCCAATATCCCCCCCCCAAGGGAGGTGACTCAAACACCAGCGCAAGAAGTTTTGTTGTTCAACATACAGGGTGGAAGATAGCCAGCTCAGCGATACCGGCAGAGCCTTCACAGCGGTTAGCACACAACGCTCTACAGGCTCAACAGCAAAGCACAAGGGAGTACACACCAGACCCCAGCAACCGCGCCAGGTTGGACTCCTTCTCCCGGCCGGCAGCAGCAGCGATCGGAGGCGACATTTCGCTTGTCTTGTGAAAGAAAGTATTATAAGAATGAAAAGAGACGGGAAACACTCAATTGACCTCAACTGAGTGACGGCGACAAACAGCAACAGATGAGCAAACCGGACCGGGAAGACGGAGGGTGAAGATAAGACAATAACACACCAAAGACAACCACAGACAAAAAAAAATCACTGCAAGACACCGGAGGATGAGGGACAGACAAGAAGAGTGGATGGGCCGTCCGACTTATTATCGGTCGGTCGATTCTCGGCCGGGGGGTTGGCTACCAATGGATAATGGATCCCTGGTCAGTCACTTTCTGACGACTCACTGGGAGGCGGCAACAGTGGCAGGCTGGGACGCGGCAAAAAAAAATTCGTTACGCTGCGTACCACAAAGTCAAGCCGTGAGAGAAAAAAAATTAGATCCACAACTCCTAGCGTGCTCCGACAGCGGGGTGTTTCCCCACACTTGGCTGGTCCTCAGTGGTGGGGTAGGGGCTTTTATCTTATCAGTAGAATAGCTCAGATCATGGTAGTGCCATCGCTAGCATCGTCAACTCGGGGGATCGCTGGAGAAGTGGTTGTTGTTGGAATAGTATGTATGCAAAGCCTCTTGTTCAATGCTCTCAAGGCTATGGCTATGTATGTCTAGTTATTTATCAACTGTGGAAGGATAACCATCTGTCCCCTGGCAACCTGATGAAGCTCCCATCATCCCCAACGTCAAACGCCAGCCAAATGCAAACCCGACAAGCACCAAGTTTCTCTGCTTGTGATTATTTTTACTTTCCGTATACCATCCCCAATGAAGATTCCGGTGATGCGAAAGACGTAGACGAATAGTTTACGCTCCCATCGAACCCCCCCTCACCCTTCTTAATCTTGGAGACATTAGAAATCCCTCAACACAGACACCAAATCATCCAGCCTCATCACCTGCGCAAACAGCTTCCTCTCACAAGCCAGGAATCGCGCATACCTCTCATAATACTCCTTACGCATAGCATCCTTCTCACGGCCGCGCACATCTGTCCGCTTGGTCGTCTGCAGCACATCCTTTTCCTTGCGCCGCAGCGCTTCCAGCACCTGCAGACAGTGCAACATAGTCACATAGCTCGTCTCCAGCAGCCGGCTCAGCGACTTCTCTACATCACAGTACCACAGGAAAAACGACTTCTTGACGTCAGCTTTCACGTCGCGGGGGACTTCCTGCACGTGCACAAACCCAGCGGTCTGCATCTCAAGCATCTTCTGTTGGAGCTCGGACTTGCGCATGAGGGCTACGTTGGGTAGAGCCTTCTCGTCCAGCTTGCCTTTAGCACGCAGGATGCGAACGAGGCGCAGGCCTTGTCGGCCAGAGGTGCGCTCAATGACGCTGTCGAGCTCCGCTTCGCGGAGGGCTTTCATGACGGGCTCGAAGTCGACAGTCCATTCGTTGGGGCCGCAATGGCGGACGAAGTTTTGGGTGCTTTCGGCGAGTAGCATGAGGTGCTGTCGTAGCTGGGTTGGCCTGTCCATACGGCGTTCGTGGGTTACCCCGTTAGCGCCGTTGATGCCGCTGGCGCCGTTGGGTTTGGTCTCTTCGTAGTTGGAGTCGTAGTCGGAGCCTTCGCTGGACTCATCGTCCTCTTTTTCGTCTTCGCTCGCTTCGCCGTCTACTTCGGCCTCGGCGATCAGTCGCTTCTTTTTGGGTGGGTGTGTCTGGACCTTGTTGGCTGCTCGAGACGAAATTTGGTGCCTTTCTGCCTTTCCTATCCCCAGCGAGAGGTCGACCGAGGTCTTGAGGTTGTCGAGAATCTGGTCGGTAGTGACCACGCCTGGTCCCTTCTTCTTGGAGTCGTCGTCATCGTCATCGTCGACGCTGTCGAGGACTGGATCTAGCCTGCAACGTGGGATGTCCTTAGTAAGGAGTTTAAGAAGGATACCGTACACGTAGGCAGTCGTCTCTCCAAACATGTCGGTGGCGAACTGCACGAGCCGACGGTTACGCAGATCGACCAGACACTTCTCATAGTTGACGCGGATGACCTGCTTCGGATCCAACGCTGGGTCCATCTCCTCATCCTGCTGGGCGCCGCTGCCGTTGGTGGCCACACCCAGACCGGAGAACAACTTCCTCCGCTTCGCAGCCGAGCCGTTCTGCTCCAGCTTGCGTTTCAGCGACTTGGATTCGTCCCGGACCTTGCGCAATCCCTCGGCTATCCTCTGCTGGAACTCGGCCTTGGCTTTGTTGCCCTTGACGCCGTTGGGGAAGTACTTGTCCATGACCTCTTTCTCGACAATTTTAAGGACATCGGCGGGGCTCTCAAAGGTCTTGTCGTGCACGACATCGATCAGCTCGGCCTCGATCAGCCGGCACAGGATGGAGTTGAGATGGGCGGTGCTCTTGACGACGGGCTCGTTCTTGGAATCGTCGTTGACACCGTTCGCTTCGCCGTCGAACTCTTCGGTGTCATTCGTACCGGCTTTTTTACTGGCCTGCTCGATCTTGGCCTGGTAGGCGGCCACCAGGTCGCCGATGCGCGTTTGGCCCGACAACAGCAGGCTCTGCATGACGTCCTTGGCGGCGGGACCGAACGAGGTGTCGACCATCTCGAGGATCTTGCCGGTGCGCACTAGGTTGTAGGCGTGCTCGACGTTGGCCTCGTAGAAGGCGAACTCGGCGCCGGGGTCGAGGTGATGGTAGAGGAGGTTGTGCTGGACGAGGACTGCCAGGCCATGGCGCAGCTGGCGCGGTGTCATGGACGTGTACTGCGCGAGCTGCGGCAGGGTCGAGCGGCCCTTGTTGACGAGTGTCGAGAATATCCTCTGCAACATGGTCTGATTAGAGTGCGTGTAGAGAGGCTAACAGATAGAAGGGACGTACCGACGGCAGTTCGCCATGGAGCTCGTCCACCAGCAGAGTACAGAGCTCTGCGACGGGTTTGGTCTGGGCCTGTTAGGCAACAGTGAATAAAACGATGACATATTTTTTTTTTTTTCGAAAGACCAAGCAACGCGGTCGTTGTTGGCGCGACTTACAACTTGCATGGCGATGGCAAATGCGACGGGAGAGTAACGATGGAACGTGGATAGGATTGGATCAGAGCGTCTAGAGATCCTCTCACTAATCTCTAGAGCCGCCCCAATTGCTACCGGCTGGTCATTGAAATGCCTCTATGGCAGATTTAGAGGACACAGGAAATGAAGGGAACAGGCTGACGGCTGATGAGGTGGTGTGGTGGGGGAACTGGTGCCAGCGTCAATAATTTTTTGAGGTTGCAGTTCCAGGAGCAGGGCCTGTCCCGCTGGCAGCCCGCTTCAGCAGTTGGAGTCGAGTCACCGCGGCCAGCGCGGGGCACTGCCAGTGCGGCCAGCGACTCCTTCGCCGCCGCGCCAGGCTCAGAGCGAGGGGTCGAGGCTGGCCAATCACAAATCTTCTTTCACTGCTGACACTGCTGAGGGCGGCCGTGATGGCTAGACGCACAATGTACAAGTTGCTGTGGGAGCTAGCGTAATGATGATGACAAGCAGCAACCCAAGCAGTTGGTTTCTCGCTGTAAAATTTGGGAAATTTTTCAGATTCAATCTGTATGCTCACTCAGAGCTCAATTGACCTCTTCAGCTTTCCGTGGGGGGTTCAGAGCCTCACAAGTTTTCCCTTCCCCCATAGTCCAATTATCAGCTGCTAGTCTCGCGGCGGGCGGCTCGGCACAGGCAGTTTTTCCGTCGTGCCGGGAACCCCCCCAGGGAATTTTCGGAAGCGTGGTGGTGCAGTGGTGAAGAGCTCGCTCACGCAGGCCCAGTTGCTGTGCCTGCTGCCGCAAACCTTGCCTTTCGACTCGAACCTCGAGCCAATTCCAATTGACGACACACCCGGGCCGCCTCCCAGCTTCCACGCCCGCGAGACGTCTCGAACCCCCCCCCGCCCTCCACGACCCCTTCGTCTTAGATTTCCTTTCTCCTCGGTCGGTATGCTCTGCAGGTCGGCTCTGACGAGGGGCAGCCAGCTGGCTGCTCGCCAGGCGGGCGTCCAGAAGCTTGCCCAGCGCGGTTTTGCCGCTGCCGCTGCCGCTGCGCCAAAGTCGTCGTACGAGCCCACCACCATCGCCGGCGTCAAGGTCGCTGCCCGTGATGATAATGGTCCGACCACTCGCCTCGCTGTCGTCGCCAAGGCTGGCACGAGATACGAGCCTCTCCCGGGCCTGACGGTCGGCCTGGAGGAGTATGCCTTCAAGGTATTTGGGCAGGACATCCCCGCCGCTCTCGGCCTGAGCTAATTTGTCCCCGTCCCCAGAACACCAACAAGCGCTCCGCCCTGCGCATCGTCCGCGAGTCCGAGCTGCTCGGCGGCCAATTGACCTCGTACCATACCCGTGAGGCCCTCGTGCTGCAGGCCAGCTTCCTCCGCGAGGACTTGCCCTACTTCGCCGAGCTGCTTGCCGAGGTCGTGTCGCAGACCCGCTACACCTGTGCGTGCTCTACTGCTCTACAGACCGAGTGAAACCCCTACTTATACTCTACTCCCAGCCCACGAGTTCCACGAGGAGGTCGAGAACGTCATCCACCAGAAGCAGGCCAAGCTGGACGCGGCAGCCATCGCCCTTGATGCCGCCCACGCGGTGGCCTTCCACACCGGTCTCGGTGCCCCGCTGTACCCGACGCCCAGCACGCCCGTGTCGTCCTACCTGAATGAGCACTCCGTCGCTGCCTTCGCCGAGGCGGCCTACACCAAGCCTAACATCGCCATCGTGGCTGACGGTGCCAGCTCGGCCGGCCTGAGCAAGTGGATCGAGCCCTTCTTCAAGGACGTCCCCGCTGCCTCCGACGCTGCCGTCAAGTCTGCCCCGTCCAAGTACTTCGGCGGCGAGCAGCGCATCGCCCTCACCGGCGGCAACTCGCTCGTTATTGCTTTCCCCGGCGCCGCCCAGGGCGCCAAGCAGCCCGAGACCGCGGTTCTCGCGGCCCTCCTCGGCGGCCAGTCCTCCATCAAGTGGTCTCCGGGCTTCTCGCTGCTGGCCAAGGCGGCCGCCAGCACCTTTGGCGCTACCGCCAAAGCCAGCCACCTCGCCTACTCGGACGCCGGTCTGCTGGCCATCCAGATCACGGGCCAGGCCGCTGCTGTCCGCAAGGTTGCAGAGGAGTCCGTCAAGGCGCTCAAGAGCGTTGCTGAGGGCGGTGTCACGCAGGAGGACCTGGTCAAGGCCATTGCCAAGGCCAAGTTCAACCTGCTGTCTGCGGGCGAGGTCGCCGGCTCTGCCCTGGCCCAGACTGGCTCCCAGCTCATCCATGCCGGTGAGCTCGTCAAGGTTGCTGAGGCCGTGTCGGCCCTGGAGGGTGTGACGGCTGAGAAGCTGCAGGCTGTACGTTCTCTCACTCTTCTTTGTGAAGTGAAGTTAGATGCTAACAGATAGCAGGCTGCCAAGACACTATTAGAAGGCAAGGCCTCGGTCGCTGCCGTCGGCGACCTCCATGTATTGCCCTTCGCTGAGGACCTTGGTCTCCGGGTATAAGTGAGACAACCTTTAAACACTGGAGATGTATGAGAGGGGAGAGGAGAGGCGTTGTGAGGAGCAAAGTAGAGGAAGCAGAGGAGGTAGAGAGGAGAGAGGGGGAAAAAAAGCTGTTAAACCGGGAAATGTTGTACCAACAACCACCACAGCCCCATCGGCCGTTGTGTAGACTTTTTCGACTGCGGCTTTGTCCCATTGTGCATATAGTGACTAGACTTTAACCCGCTTTCCTATGTGTGACTGAAAGGGCTGTATGGTCTTGGGCTGTTGGGTGAAGATCATGCTTGAAAGAGAGGTGGGTTGTGGGATGGGTGTAAGGTTGTATGGGTGTATGAATATCCAGACGATTACAACACGTAGGGAAGAAATGTTGAGCTTTTTGGGCGGTGAATGAAAATTGACATGGGCTCAATCATAGCAAATGCCCAGCATCTAAATCATTTTGTAAAGTCAACATAGAATCAACGGGGGTTGATGTTGAACCTATCATGTCACGTGACATTGCCGATGTAGGTTGCGGGCTGCGGAGCTTCTCGGCTTTGCGAGACCTTTTTACGCAACCCGCCTTGCTTGCTTTGCTCGCTCCATAACAGCGCAATCCACCATCAACCCAGCCCAGTCAAACCGGAACAGCTGTCCCTGCTCTAACAGCCGCCAAAATGACGTTTGCGTGGAAAGCCGCCGGTCTTACGTGAGTCTCCCTACCTAAAGATATTGGGCTCGATCTTTTTTTGGGAGGGTGTTCGAGGAAGTGGGGGGGATGGTAGTATGGGATTGGAACGAGAGGGTGCACGCATTGGGGAAAAAAAAATAAGGAGGAATTGCCTTTTGCGAATGGGTGAAAGGACACATTGAGAGAAAAAAAAGAATTACGGGAGAAAGAACTAGGGGATTTCTAAGGGGTTGGACAAAAGCTAACGAACTTGGAAAACAGCTACAACCGCTACCTCGCCGTCGCCTCGCGCGCCGTGCGCAATGCCCTCAAGGAGGACAAGCGGCTCGCTGCTGAGCGCCGCAATAGGCAGGAGCTGAGGTTTGCTAAGTGGACGGTGAGTTGTTGCCCGAAATGTCATACACTCTGAAGATTTTCCGATCGACCGACGAGGATATGGAAGGAAAGGGGATTTGGAAGGACAAGAGTCGGGAGGTTAATGTTGGTATGGGGTTCAATGAACATGAACAAGGCTGACGATCGGTATGCTGTCAATACAGAACGGCAAGCAAGGCGAGATTCAGAACCTCGCCGACGCCAACGTCGCTGCCGCCGTCGAGAGCGCCGCTGCTGGTGGCACTGCCTAAGCAATCGATCAATCGGCCGCCGATTTAGGGTTGAGAGGAGGGGTAGAGAGATAGACAAGGAGATGGATACCCCGGGACTGCATGGGGGGATAGTTGGGTTGAGAGGATAGACGAGGACGGGCTCATCATCGGGCATGCTTTTGAGTTTGGGTGATGGGCCTTGAAGAACCTTGGGCAAGAACGGGCGCAGAAAGTGCATTGAGCTGTGTCTTTTGTCTCTGGCCGCTGCTGCAAAACAAGATAGAAGCTGGGGCAGTGGTTGGCTGGGACTGTATCATAGGCCATGGCCGTTTGGCGTGGTGAATAGAGGCATTGGCAAGCTATTTTGTGATGGGAAGGACTGTGAATGCGTGAGCTTTTTTTTGCTGTGTGAATGCTCAGATTTTCTAGTCATTTTGTCCCATCTCCTACCAAGTGACCCAATGCTTCTGTTTAGAATCAAATAATTGCTCTTATCGCAATTGAGATCAAGCAAAGTCGGTTGATTAAGAGTCCCTGGACCTCGGGCAACTTCATGTCACGGTTGTCAAGCTCAACGGGGGATGAAATACCCACTTTTAATGCTCACCTCACCTCAGTCCAAGCTCACCCCTCAAATTGCAATTCAACTCAACACTCAACCACATAACATCCCACTCACTTACACAGATCCGTGCTACACAATACAATACACACAACACGGGGCTTGCGCCCCGATTTATCTTTACACATACTGCACTCAAACAGCTAATACGATAAACAATTGGAATAACCTCACCCTACCTAGGGTATCATCTCTCTGACTGCCACAACATGACCACATTCCAATCCCGCTTCCCAGACTCCCCCTCGGATGATGAGCTGAGCATGTCGCGCGGTATGTTTGTTTCCCTTATCTCCATTCTCTTCATAACATGCTAATGATCAGCATAGGCTTCGCCGACCTAGACCTCAACCACCCCGCCGCACATATGGATCCGGCTCAATACTACCAGCAACCTCCTCCCCCCCCGCCGCCGCCGCCACTTATTTCTAGTGAGGGGATTGTAGCGTTTGATATTACGAGGGAGTTTAGGGATGCTGCGGCAGGTGAGTGCCCTCGTCCTACTTCTCTATTCTAGCAGCTCTAGGGGAGTTTTTTTTTTTTTTTATAGGGAACGGAGTCGTGGATTGTGCTGACGCAGGGGTATTTATCTAGCCCTTGAGCCTGGAGAACTGGTCAAGGATGGATACTTTACGCTGTTTGAGAGCGTTGGAGCCTTAGAGGTTCGTTTTTCCGTTACCAATCTCTCCAGCCGCGTGGAAGGAGATGCTACGTGGGGGATGGTGAGCTAACCCTGGCTTAGATCATGGATCCCAAAATGGACAGCGGGTGTCTCGCCCCCGGCGAGTCCCTCGACGAGGAGTATGATGTGACGAGGCCCCTGGAACCGAATGAGGTGTTGGGGGTGATCGATCAGCTGCTGTGTCTGGAGGTATGTTCACAACCACCCCCACCCCCTTCACAGAGGGGAGAATGAACGGCTGACACGGATCAGATGGCATGGCATCTAGGCTATCCCCTATCCCAGACTGTCTTCACAAGCGTCTACATTGACAAGATACTTGACCCGGCTCCTACTACCCTCGAGCAGGCCGACTTTTTCCGGGATCGGCCTGGTGAGCAGCAGCTCATGCACCGCGTGCTGAGGGCCTATTGTCTCGGCCTGATCAAGACATGCTGGCTTGTGAATGAAAGGATCAAGTCTGAGCATTATTACGAGGCATGCCCACTCCCCCTCCCTACCTTACAAACCCCAGGCTTGCTAACCTGTGCTGTGGGAACAGGAAGAAGACTTCGTCACAAACACGTACAACCGCCCCCTGCTCGACACCATCCCCTCCTCCGTCATCCACACCGAGCTTCTTTCCGCCCGGGAAGCCCTCCTCCATTCTCTCTCCGCCATCGGTCCCGACCTTACCAACGCTTTAGTCTCCCGCCTCGACATGCGCCTAAACTTCCTCTACGCAGTCGAGCTGATGGAGCAACGCAGCGCCGACCCGGAGGTTCTCCGCCAGCCGTGGGTGAAGTTACAGGAGATCTGGAAGGAGGTTGGACGCACGCAGGGGATGGGAAAACGGGTTGCCGAGGCGTTTAGTACCAAGATTCAGAGACGGCTGGCGAGTACCATGCCGCCTCGGCCGATTGTGCAGTTGGGCGGGGAGGAGATGGTGAGATTGTTTGGGCAGTTGTGGGAGGATGGGGAAAGGGTGGTGGGGGTGTTGGGATGGAGGGATGCGCAGTCCCTGCTCGTAAGTCACTTTTCTTACTCAACTCACAAACAACGATGATGGAGATGCTGACACCCATCCAGAACTTCATCCTCACCTACCACTCCCCCCTCCTCTTCCCGCGCACCCTCCTACAATACTTTCTCTTCCACGACATGGTCATCCTCGGCCGACTCTCGATCCGCCAGCTCCTGGACGACGATCTTTCCACTCTAGTCCTCCCCTCCTCCCCTCTCCTCGACCGCGCTAACGACGCAGTCGAGCACCCGCATCACCCACGCTACCAGCTCGCGCAGACTATGGAACTCTTCCGTCAGCGCGTTGCGCAGTCCTATCTGGATGTGTTTCGCACCTGGTGTCAGAATAGATGTCGGGTGAGAAGGACGATGGTGCATGCTATTGCGGATTGGGAGGCAGTGCAGGCGGAGGCGGAGGAGGTTGATGGGAGGTTGATGGGAGTACTCCTGGAGCAAGCGGTAAAGTATCCCCCGATGTCGGGGGAAGAGGGACACGCGATGCCACTGAGCAGCTGGGCGTATCATTATAAATTGAGGCTCATGCAGTGGACGGTGTTGTTAGGGTTCGAGCTGGAGATTTATCAGGCTGCCGAACTGCCGGGGATGTACTGGTATCTGGCCTACCTAGCCGACCACCACGTCCGGCACCTCTCGGGCACACAATCTTCCGTCGACCGGCAACTCACCGCCAACCCGCCGTTAACGCCAACCCAGCAGAAGCTTGCGGCCCGGTGTAAATCCTTCCTACGCCTAGCACTCCTCGAAGCAAGCGCCACATATGCACTGGCAGACTCCCTCTCCTGCTTGTGGACGGCAATCGAACGAATGGGGCTGCTCCCTGATATTAAGCGGAAACAGAATTTCCCTTACGGGGGGGATGAGTTACGGTATGAGTTGCGTATGAGGCCTTGGGCGAGTGTTTCTCTGCCTGCACTACCTACTTACGAAGAGTTTGTGGAGAGTGTTAAGAGAGCGGATGTGTCCACGGCCGAGCTGCTTGAGATGGCTGTAAGGGGGGCGAAGAGGGCTGAGAAAGGGCTGGAGACGCTTGCGGGCTGGGGGACCTTTTCGGGTGCGCAAGATGGAGGGAAAGGGGGAGGGAAGGAGAGTTATGAATGGGGACCGTTTTGTCTCCCTGGCTGGGGGACCGAAAGCTGGAGGGAGAATGTGAGGAAGTGGATGAGTGCTGCTGTGGCTGCGGGGACTGTGGTTGAGGGATTGAAGGGGGTTGGTAATGGAGAGGACAAGGAGTGGGTTAAGGTTGAAGTGCCTAAGGTCGAGGAGAGATATCATGGTTGGTGGGTCGTTCCGGGGTTGAGTAAAGAGGGGGAAAGAGGGCAGGTAGTTTGAGGGCAGGTAGTTTGACCTGGGTGATCTAGTGGTGAGGAATGTGGCAAGAGTAGTGTGCAGTGTTATATTATATCTAATTGAGTATGTGAGTGAGAAAAAAAATGGTGTACGAGCTTCCTTTCTTCAGACCACCACGTAGGTATTTGCGTGTTTGCACGTATTTCTAGGTTGAGTGGTTATAACTCTTGTGTACTCATTTTGATGTGTTGGCTGGGGACAGATAGACTGAAGAGAGCTTTTATCAGGGGTATTTAATGCCAATGACCTCCAAGAGGTTGTCTGGATGCTACCGCGCCTGGTCAAAAGCTCGACTAAAGTGAGCAGAGCTAGGGCACAAAGCCAGCTAGGTAGACAGCCCAATTGTTAACCATGTCTTTGGCCTTGAACAGTATAAATATCGGGTCAAAACCACGGCTTGAGAAGCCTGTTCTGGATTTCGAAGAATCCCCCCAGTCTTCACCCTTTCCTGTATACAGTTCTGACCTGAAGGGTTGTTGCTATTTAAACAAGCCCCGTGAACATTACAGACTCCCTGTTAGGAATAGGCAAGAGAGATGCAGTTTAGGTACCTAGTTCCGATGGATATTTTAGTGATACAGCTTCCAACCTGCTGTTATCCCCTCGAAACCTCCTCCTCTGCCACAGCCGGCTACCTCCCATCAAAAGGTTTTTGAGTCCTTAGTCCACCCATTACAACACATCACGCTCATTTAAAATAAATATGTATTATTCCCTCTATCATGTGGTAAGCTCAACCCAAACCCTAAACTCTCTTATTAGTTTAAGTACTGTTTAATCCCGATCAAACCACCTCCCCCAACCTCTCCTTCCCCCCTCCTTCTTCCCCGCTTGCTCGCCCTCCCCAAAATGATCCGCCCCAACCCCCCCGGCATATCCCCTCTCTTTCTCCTCCCACAATCTCCGCTCAACCATCTCCCTGGCAAGAAAAGCCCTCACAAACTTCCAAGCCTCCGTATCAGCCAGATTCCACGCCTCGATCGCCTCTCTTAACAATCTCTCTCCCTCCGTAGACTTGATGTCGCCCTTCTTCTTGTCATCACCGGTGTTTGTGCGCAGGATGAGGTCCTTCGCGTGTTCGACTAGTTCGGCCATTTTGTCGGAATCAAAATCCCCCCCATTACTCATGTCCAGTTTCGTATCTGCGAAGGTTGCCTGAGCGGGTAGTTCAAACCCAAACAGATACCCCAGCTCATGGTCCGCAACTACCGGATCAGCCTCGGCAACGAGCCATAACGAAGTAAACCCCTTGCCGGAGGAACTATTCTCTGTCAGGGGGCTCTCCGCAGCGGCGACGATTTCTTTCAATTTGAGGACCCGCGGGGTGGAAGAGATTTGCTCCTCCTTGAAGAGCTTCCTCGTGACAGCCGTGATCCATACGTCGCGTTTTGCCTGCCGGCGGATATAAGGGATGTCGATTGCTCTGCGCCGGGCGGAGAGGATGGTGGTCGTGTATGGGTGCGGGACCGTGCCGATCGTGAAGAGCTTCGACGAGTTCACGTATTCGATTGCAGTTGTCACCTTCAGGGGTTTGGAGTCATCACAAGGGACGCACTCATCGACCGGCACGTTGGGAGGGCAGGTATCTGGCAAGGGGGAGTCGGAGCAGTGCGCGAGACGGGCAGCCAAATCAAAGGCAGGCCGGATGAGGTGAGGCGTGTAAGAGCGCTTTTCTGGGCGGAGCACGGAGATGCCGTCGGGGTAGAGCGTGCGCCAAGTAGCGTGGAGATGAGCCGTAATGAGTAGACGAAGCTGGCGCAGGCCGGCCGCGCGAGAGGTTTGGATGGCTGTCGCGATGCTGGGGTAGCGTTCCTCAAGAGTCTCGAGCGAATATAACGCCAGACCGGAAGGCCTCTTGTCGGTAGTGAACGGGCCTCCTTCACCAACACCCACTGCATCAGCGACAGACCTTGCCTCCCTCAACTTTGGACTCTTCAACGCCTGCTTCACCACCTCCGACACGGCCCCTTTTGGCCCAACATACAGCCCGTCCCCCAACCCTTCATACCGAATCACCGTCTGCTCCTTATTCATAAACTCCCCCCTCCTCAAAAACCCCAACAACGCATCATCCCTCCCGCCCATAGGAAACAACAGCCCGCTCATCAGCACCCCACCTCCCATGTTCTCCCACGCCAACCACCTCATCAAGTCCTCCCTCACCCGTCCATTAATCCCCTTCTGTTCCCCCTGTTGTGTCTGCCCTAACCTCAACAACTCCTCATACCCAGGATTCTCCACTGCTTCCGCAGTGCTCAACACCACGGGCCTGAACCCCGCCGCCCACCAAGCCCTACGCCACGCCAGCACAAGTTCGCTCTCCGCGGCCCTCACATCCCCCTCTTTCTCCTCCGTCGAATCCACATAACAATACACCGTCATCCTCTCTCCCAACACCGGCAGCAGCGCGCGATTCTCGTCCAGAGTAACAGAGCTGCTAAACGGCATCGCAAGCCACTTCCAGTCAGCGTACCACCAGGATCCGTCTCCATCTGTATCATTCTTTTGACGGGGCGGGGGATGCGACGGCTGGCGGAAGGGGTTGAGCTTGTTGAGCCAGGGGTGTTGGGTTGTGTCGATTTTGGGGAGGGCCGATGAGATGCGCGAGGAGGCGGCTTGGAAGGTTGACGAGGAGGGTGTGTAGGGGGTTGAGGGGAGGGAGAGGAGGGTGAAGAAGAGGAGGAGGGTGATGGTAAGTAAGAGGCAAGGGCGGCGGTGGATTCGTGGCATGTTGATGGTAAATTTGTTATGAATTAAGTCGATGAAGTTGTGGTTATTGTGAAGAATGACATCGAGATTGTTGGCGATACGATGATTTAGGAATCAAGAGATAGCTCTGCCTAAAAAAAAAAAAAAAAAAC
>Ga0065720_1003641_pt1 | contig 25933 bp, 20 predicted proteins | sample Thericmetagenome_FD_59107 | JGI IMG/M metagenome (GOLD analysis project Ga0065720, IMG submission 59107) | Thermophilic microbial communities from the Joint Bioenergy Institute, California, USA of rice/straw/compost enrichment - eDNA_2 v2... | ecosystem: Engineered > Solid waste > Grass >... | reverse complement strand
CGACGGTGAGCGGCAGGCCCGCATCCTGCAGGCCGAGGGTCAGGCCAAGGCCATCCAGACGGTCTTCGGCGCGATCCACGCCGCCAACCCCGACTCGAAGGTGATGGCGTACCAGTACCTGCAGGCGCTGCCCCAGATCGCCGCGGGCGCGTCCAACAAGATCTGGGTCGTGCCGGCCGAGCTGACCAAGGCGCTGGAGGGCATCGCCGGCGCGCTGGGCGGGCTCACGCTCGGCACGCCGCCGACCGCCGAGCAGGTCAAGGCGGCGGAAGGAGCCGGCGATGAGGCCGCCGCCGACGCGCACGCGGCCGCCGCCTCGGCCGCCGAGGACGCGGCCCGCTTCGCCGCCTCCGTGGCGGTGGAGTCCGGCGAGACGCCCGGCCTGCCGGCGTCGCCCGGTACCCCGGCGGGGCAGGTGCTCGGGTCGCCGACCGCCACCCCGACGGTCCCGGCCGGCCCGGTGACGAGCCCGACCGGCCCGGCCCCGACGGGTGCGGCTCCCGCCGGCGAGGCCTCGATGAGCGGGTTCGACGCGACGGCGGGCCGGCCTGGCGACGAGCCGGCCGCGCCCGGTGGCGGGCCGGAGGGTGAGCCGCGGCCGTAGGCCGTGACGTCGGCTCGGGGCCTGACGTCGGCGTGGGCCGGGTGATGTCGGCCCCCGGGGCCGGGACGAAGACGATCGCGTCCTCCGGGCGTACGAATCTGTATCGAAGGCGGAGCAAGTCGTCCCGGCCGTGCTCGGCGCGGTGACAGGATCGGTGCCGTAGCTGGGCATACGGGGGGAACGATGGCATCGACCCACGGTCAGGACGACCAACCCCGCGACCGCTGGCCGGTCAACAAGGCGCCCGCCGCCGACCACCCGCGTATCGCCTCGGACCCCGACGGATCGGAGCCGGGCGAGATGCGTGTGCTGGAAACCTCCGCCGCCCGGGCCGACGCCCCGGGCCGGCTGCCCGGTGACGTCGACTTCTCGACATACGTACAACGAGAGCTGAGCCGGCGCGGGTTTGTGGGCCATCCCGACGGGGGCGGTGCGGCCGACGGCGGGGGTGGAACCGCGGTGGCCGAGCGGACCCGTCCGGACACGGAGGAGCGCGCCGGCGAAGGCGGGCTGTACCGCTCGGGTGAGGTGCCCGCGAGCGAGGCTCGCAGCGCCGAGCCCGTGCTCGGGCTGGACTACACCACGGTGGCGCGGCGTATTCCGGTGCTGCCCGATGAACGCTGGGCGGCGTCGCTGCGATCCGTCGCCCGAGTGGCGGTCTGGGCCCTGCCCCTCGCTGCCCTGCTGCTCGCCCTCTCGGCCGTCTTCGGCTGGCCGACGGAGGAGACCGAGCCGATCATCGTCTCGCCCGGCACCTGGGTCGTGGTGACGGCGCTCGGTCTGGGCCTGTGGTTGATCGGCGTGGTCGGGCTGGCGGCCCTCAGCGCGTACACCCGGGTGCGGCCGTGGGGCTACGTGGCGGTGGCCGCCTCGGCGCTCGGCGTGGCGCTGCTCGCCCCCGTGGTGGGCGCGGTCGGGCTGGCCCGGCCGGCGATCACCCGGACCGTGGCGGCGACCGACGACGCCCGCATCGCCGAGATCGGCGCGGACATCCACGCGCGGCTGCTCGACCACGCGGTCGGCCGAGGGCTCGTGACGAGCGGCGGGGTGCTGCTCGCCATCGGGGCGTTCGCGGTGGCGGGCGCGATCATCGGCTCGCGGGTCCTACAGCGCCACGACGGCTGGCTGGTGATGCTCGGCCTCGGCATCGCGGTTCTGGCGGTGGCCCTGTCGTGGGAGTTCCTGCTCGTCCTGTCGGGCATGGTGATCCTCGCCGGGACGCTGGGCCTGTCCTACACCGTGTCGCGGCTGACCCCCGACGGCGGCCCGCCGCCCGCGTACTGACCGGCCCACTGCCTGCGCCCACCGCGCGCGTACGGACCGGCCCACTGTCCGCGGGCCGCCCGGCCCAGCGCGCTACCGTGCGGGCGTGGCCGAGCTGATCGAGGACCCCGAGGACCCGCGGCTGGCGGACTACCGGGCGTTGACCGATGTCGAGCTGCGCACCCGGTTCGAGCAGCCGCACGGCTTGTTCATCGCCGAAGGGGAGCTGGTGCTGCGCCGGGCCCTGGCCGCCGGGTACCGGGCGCGGTCGATTCTGGTCGATGTCAAGCGGGTGGACCAGGTCGCCGACCTGGCCGGCGAGGCCCCGATCTACGCCGCCTCCCTCGATGTGCTCAAGCGGCTGACCGGTTTCCACGTCCACCGGGGAGTGCTGGGCTCGATCCACCGTCGCCCCCTCCCGTCCGCCGAGGAGGTGCTGGCGTCGGCGTCGCGCCTGGTGATCCTCGAGGACGTCAACAACCACACCAACCTGGGGGCGATCTTCCGCGGGGCGGCCGCGCTCGGCATGGACGGCGTCCTGCTGTCGCCGTCCTGTGCCGACCCGCTGTACCGCCGCAGCGTCCGGGTCAGCATGGGGCAGGTCTTCGTCGTGCCGTACGCCCGGCTCGAGCCCTGGCCGCAGGGGTTGGAGACCGTACGGTCGGCGGGCTTCACCCTGCTCGCGCTGACCCCGGCCGCCGACGCGCGGCCTATCCAGGAGCTGTCGGCCGACGAGCGGGCCCGACCGGCGCTGCTCTTTGGCAGCGAGGGCGAAGGGCTCTCGGCCCCCGCGCTCGCCGCGGCCGACGCCCGGGTGGTGATCCCGATGCGCCGGGGCGTGGACTCCCTCAACGTCGCCGCGGCCGCCGCCGTCGCCTTCTGGGAGCTGACCCGTACGTCGGCGTGACCGGGCGTCGGGCTCGGGCTCCTGGCTGCCGTGCTCGGGTTCCTGGCCGCCGGGCTGGCGGTCACACCGCGGTGACCGGGCCGGGCGAGTGTCGGGGCCGCGGCGCAGAATGCGGGAGTGCTGGTAGCGGTCGCCACGGACGGCGGGCCGGACGCTGGTGGGTGGCTGCGTCCGCTGGCCCGGGATGGGACGCCCGCGGGAGAGGCGACCCACGTGCCCGACCTGGCCGCCGCGATCGCCGCTCGGGAGGCGGCCGAGGGTCCGCGCTGGGTCTGGGCCAGCACGGCCAGCCTCTACCCGCGGCTGCTGCGGGCCGGCGTGCGGGTGGCCCGCTGCCACGACCTGGAGCTCACCGAGGCGCTGCTGCTCGCCTACGACGGCCGGTGGGGTGAGCCGCGCTCGCTGGCGGCGCTGGTCGCCCGTCGGCAGGGACGTCCGGCCCCGCCCGACGTCGACCCGGGGGCCGCCCCCAAGGGACAGCAGGCGCTCTTCGACGAGCTGCCGCCGCCGGCCGTGCTGCGGGAGGCGTCGAACCCCGTCGATGCGGTCTGCCTGGGGTACGCCGACCAGCTCGAGCGGATGCGGCGGACGGCGGTGTCGGAGCGGTTCCGCCTGCTGGCCGCGGTGGAGAGCGCGGGCGCGCTGGCCGCCGCCGAGATGGGACACCACGGGCTGCCGTGGCGGGCCGACGTCCACGACGAGCTGCTCACCGAGCTGCTCGGCCCGGCCCCGCCCGGCGGCGGCATGCCGGCCCGCCTGGTGGCGCTCAAGGAGAAGATCAGCCAGGCCCTCGGGGGCCCGGTGCACCCCGAGTCCCCGGCCGATCTGCTGCGGGCGTTCTCCCGCAACGGGATCGTGCTGCCCTCCACCCGGGCCTGGGTGCTGCAGCAGGTGGACCACCCGGCGGTTCCTCTGCTGCTGGAGTTCAAAGAGCTGTACCGATTGTGGACTGCGCACGGCTGGGCCTGGCGGGCCCAGTGGGTCCACAATGGACGGTTTCACCCTGAGTACGTGCCGGGCGGGGTGGTGTCGGGGCGGTGGGCCACCCGGGGCGGGGGAGCGCTGCAGATCCCCAAGGTCGTCCGGCGAGCCGTGGTGGCCGACGACGGCTGGAAACTCGTGGTGGCCGACGCCGGACAGTTGGAGCCGCGGGTGCTCGCCGCCATGGCCGGCGACGCCGGGCTGGCCGCGGCCGGGCGCGCGGGCGACCTGTACCGGGCGCTGGCCGACGAGGCGTTCGGCGGCGACCGGGACCGGGCCAAGGTGGCGCTGCTCGGCGCGATGTACGGGCAGACCGGCGGGTCGGCCGCGCCGGCGCTGGTGGCGCTGCGGGCCCGGTTCCCGGTGGCGTGGGAGTTCGTGGAGCGGGCCGCTCGCGAGGGGGAGGCCGGGGGACTGGTGCGCAGCTGGCTGGGCCGCACCTGCCCGCCGCCGGACGGGCCGCTGACCAGTGGGGAGCGGGCGCGGGCCCGGGGCCGGTTCACCCGCAACTTCGTGGTGCAGGCGACCGCGGCCGAGTGGGCGCTGGCGCTGCTGGCGACCGTACGTACGCAGCTACCGCCGCCGGCCCACCTGGTCTTCTTCCAGCACGACGAGATCATCGTGCACACGCCGGCCGAGCTGTCGGCGGCCGTGGTGGCGGCCATCGAGGCGGCCGGGGAGACGGCCCGGCGTCTGCTCTTCGGCGACACCGTGGTCCGCTTCCCCCTGGGAATCTCCACAGTGGACTGCTACGCCGACGCCAAGTAGCTTCCTTGCCATGCAGATCATGGAACCTTGACTCCCCTATAGGGGGGCTTTCTTTCCAAGGTCTCGGGTTTGGCAGAGTGCTTGTCGTGTACCGGGAGTGGCCGTACGGTCTGGACGGCGCGGTGGTGTGGACCCGAGCGGCCGCGACCGAGGACCAGGTTCTGCGCATCCTGCCGGACGGCTGCATCGACCTGATCTGGTATTCGGGGCGGGTGATGGTGGCCGGTCCCGACACCACGGCCCGCCTGGCGCTGGCGCCGGCCGGCGTCGAGTACGTGGCGGTGCGGTTCGCTCCCGGTCAGGCGCCGGGTCTGCTCGGGGTGCCGGCCCACGAGCTGCGTGACCTCCAGCCCGACCTCGACGATGTGTGGCCCGGCCGGGGCCGGCGGCTGGCCGAGCGCATCTCCGAATCAGCCGACCGCCCCCGGGCCCTGGCCGAGCTGGTCCGGTCCGAGCTCGCTCGGGCCGCGGACCGCACCGATCCGCTCGCCCGCCAGGTGGCTCAGCGGCTGGCCCGGGGCGAACGGGTCGGGGACGTCGCGCGGGCGGTCGGGCTCAGCCCGCGCCAGCTGCACCGGCGCAGCCTCGACGCGTTCGGGTACGGCCCGAAGACGCTGGCTCGCGTGCTGCGGCTGAACCGGGCGCTCGCCCTGGCCCGCGCCGGGGTCGAACTGGCCGATGCGGCCGCCCGGGCCGGGTACGCCGACCAGGCCCACTTCGCCCGGGACGTGCGCGCGCTCACCGGCACCACGGCCACGGCCCTGCTGGCCGGCTGATCGGCGCTGGCCAAACCACGGCACCGGTGGGTGTAGCGGGACGTATGGTCCTACGGCTGATCAGCCCTGGCCGGCGAACAGGTCGACCGGGTTGCCGTCGGGGTCGAGCACGGTGGCGTAGCGCTGGCCCCAGAACGCATCGAACGGCGCCAGGTGGCTGCGGTACCCGGCGGCCACCAGCTCGGCGTGGACCGCGTCCACTTCGGACGGACTGGTGCAGGCGAAGGCGAGCGCCGTGCGGGCTCCGCCGGCGGGCGGCTGCCAGCCCGGGTCGAAGCTGCGGATCGTTTCCACCGTGTCGAACAGCAACCGCAGGCCGCCGGGCAGGGACACCTCCACGTGAGGAGCGGTGTCGGCGTCATCGGGAATCGGCAGCCCCAGCCGGCGATAGAAGGCCAGCGACGCCGCCATATCGGCGACGATCAGGCTGAACGCGTCGAGTCGCGGGGTCGGTGTCATGCCCCGACCGTACCCATGCGTCGGCGCGGCGGTCTTGAAGAAACCGGCCGTACGGCGGAGTGAATCGCTACTGGTTGGGCGGCTCGGCGGGCAGGTCGTCGTGGTGGATGCGGCCCGTGGTCTCGCTCAGGCGGGCCCCGCGCCCACCCCAGCGGGTGGCGATGATCTCGGCCGCGATGCTGATCGCGGTCTCCTCGGGCGTCCGCGCGCCCAGGTCCAGACCGATGGGGGAGGCCAGCTTGGCCAGCTCGGCGTCGGTGAGGCCGGCCTCGCGCAGGCGCTTCATACGGTCGTCGTGGGTGCGCCGCGACCCCATGGCCCCGACGTAGGCGAAGTTCTGCCGCAGCGCCACCTCCAGCACCGGTACGTCGAACTTCGGATCGTGGGTCAGCACGCAGACGACCGTGCGGGCGTCGACCTGGCCCGCCGCCACCTGGGCCGCCAGGTACCGGTGCGGCCAGTCGACCACCACCTCGTCCGCCTCGGGGAACCGCTTGCGGGTGGCGAAGACCGGCCGGGCGTCGCAGACCGTGACGTGGTAGCCGAGGAAGGCACCGACCCGGGCCACCGCGGCCGCGAAATCGATCGCGCCGAACACCAGCAGCCGGGGACGGGGCGCGAAGCTGGAGACGAACAGCGACAGCTCGTCGCCGCGGCGCTCCCCGTCATGTCCATAGTGGACGATGCCAGTGCGGCCGTTGGCGAGCATGCCCCGGATGTCGTCGGCGACCGCGTCATCGAGCCGGGTCGAGCCGAGGCCGCCGGCCCGGCGGTCGGGCCAGACGATCAGGCGCCGGCCCAGTCGGTCGGCTGCCCCCTCGATACAGGTCACCACGGCCACCGGCTCGGCGTTGTCGATCGACGCGATGACCTGGCCCAGCTCGGGAAACGTGGTGGGGGAAACCTTCTCAATCCACAGATCGATGATGCCGCCACAGGTGAGGCCCACCTCGAACGCGTCGTCGTCGCTGATGCCGTACCGCTGCAGCCGGGGTACGCCGCTGGCGATCACCTCCCGACACAGCTCGTACACCGCGCCCTCGACGCAGCCCCCGGAGACGCTGCCGACCGCGGTGCCGTCGTCGCCCACCAGCATCGTGGCGCCGGCCGGGCGGGGGGCGCTGCGCCACGTGGCGACGACCGTGGCCATACCGACGGGGCGTCCCTCGCGCCACCACTGACCGAGCTCACCGAGCACGTCGCGCATGTGGACCACCTCGTCCTTGGGCCAAGCGGGCGCATGGGCGTTGACCGCAGTTTGCTGCTGGGGCAACTATGCACCCCGACGGGCCCGGTGGGCCAGCCTTGCCCGGGGTCAGGCACCCGGTCAACGAGACGGGCGGACTCGTTACGGGGAAGGGCGCCCACGGCGATGCGCGCCGATACGACTACGCGTGGTGCCGAGCTCGCCCCGACCCGGGGATGTCACGGCGACGAGTCGGTCGGTGTCACGCCGACGGCGACCGGCGTCGTTCCTTCCACACGGACCAGCCAACGCTCACCAGGATGAGCGCCCCGAAGCCGATCGCCACGGCGCCGATCCGCTTCTGCGACGCCCGCTGCTCCTCATAGGTGAGGATGGCGGGGGCGCGACCCGGCCGCTGCGCATTCGTACACGTCTCGCCGGGCTGAATCTGGGTTCCGACCTCGCACTCGACCCAGTCCCGGTTGAGCATGTGAACGCCGAACCCGATGCACACCAACCCGATGAGGGCGAAAACGGCGGGCCCGATGAGGCGTTTCATCGGACCGGTCAGGTCTGCTCGGGAAAGTCGATATCCGTGTCGTCGGAGATGTCGTCGCAGGGCACGGCGTGCACCTCAGCCGCGCGGGCCGACAGGTAGGCCCGCGCGCCGATGTCGGCGGTGGCGAGCAGGGCGACGCCGGACCAGTGGTCGCGGCCCAGCAGTACCGGGTGGCCCCGCCGGTTGCCGTAGGTGGCGGCGGCGAGCGCGTCCCGCCCGCTCTTGGCGGCCACGCGTCGCACGGCGTCGGCGGTCACGCCCGGGGTGTCGACGAGGAGCACCACGGCGGCGTCGGCGTCGGTCGTCGCCAGCGCGTCGAGCCCGGCCCGCAGCGACGAGCCCATACCGGCCTTCCAGCCCTCGTTCTCGACGATCATCACGTCGCCGAGCTGCGCCTGGGCCCGGACCTCCGCCGCGCCGGCCCCGAGCACCACGACGATCGGAGCGCAGCCGCCAGCCCGGGCCGTGGCCACGGCCCGCTCCACGAGCAGGCTGCCCTCATGGCGGACCAACGCCTTCGGCCCGCCGAACCGGCGTCCTCCGCCGGCGGCCAGCACCAGACCTGCGACGCTCAGCGTGCACTCCCTGATCTCGATCTGGCCGTGGCGCGTCGCGCCCGACCCGGGCCCGGCCGACCCGGGGCGTCCGATGCGCTCGGCCTGGCGCCCCCACGGCAGAGACGCCTCGGTGGGCAGGGTAACCGAGCCGGGCGGCGCATGCGACAACCGACGCGACGGCGCGTCCAGTAGCGTCGGAGCCATGCAGCACGCTCACTGCTCCTATTGCGGTGCGCGCTGGCCCGAGGGTGTGGGGTGGCCACGGACCTGCGCTTCCTGCGGCGAGACCACGTGGAGCAATCCGTTGCCCGTGGCCGTGATCCTCCTGCCCGTGTCCTATGAGGACGGTCGTACGGGCGTCGTGGTGGTCCGGCGGGACATCGAGCCGTACCGGGGCGAGCTCGCGCTGCCCGGCGGCTTCATAGAAACGGGCGAGTCTTGGCGAGAAGCCGTGGTCCGGGAGCTTCGTGAGGAAACTGGTCTGACGGCCGAATCGTCAGAAGTCGGGCTCTTCGATGTGCACAGTTCCTACAACGGCCGCACCCTGCTCGTCTTCGGGGTGCTGCCGTCGCGCCCGGCGCGGTCGCTGCCGCCGTCGGCCCCCACGCCCGAGGCGACCGAGTGGCTGGTGGTCACCGAGCCGACGCCGTTGTGCTTCCCCACCCACACCGTGGCCCTGGCTGACTACTTCCGCCGCCTGAAATGAGGCGGTCCACGCGCTGACCGCTGAGCGTACGAATACCGCCACTGGGCGTACGTCGGCGGCCGTTCGGCGCCGCGTTCGAGGGGCGCGAAAACGGAAAAATTGCCTGGCCGGCCCTGGGTCTTGTGATTCATGTCATATCGGGGTTGTCTAGGAGACGGTGGCCTACGGGTCCACCCGTGGGCTTCCCGTCCTGCGTTCGGCGGCGAACCGGCCGAAGCGGGTCAACGGAGCACCGTCCCAGGGAGGAGGCGCGATGGCGCGCGTCAATCTCGTCGTCGACGGAACTCGATATGTCGACGAGGTGCCACCCCGGCTGCTGCTGGTGCAGTACCTGCGCGAGCACTTAGGCAAGGTGGGCACCGTCATCGGTTGCGACACCGGAAACTGCGGCGCCTGTACCGTCCTGTACGCCGCGCCCGACGGCCGGGCCCAGGCCGTGAAGAGCTGCTCGATGCTGGCCGTGCAGGCCGACGGCGGCGAGGTCACCACCGTCGAGGGCCTGGCCGCGGCCGACGGGACGCTGCACCCGGTCCAGCGGGCCTTCCACGAACACCACGCGCTCCAGTGCGGCTTCTGTACCCCCGGCATGATCGTCGCCGCGGTGGACCTGCTGCGGGAGAACCCGAACCCTACGCCGGAGGAGATCCGGGAGGGCCTGTCCGGAAACCTCTGCCGCTGCACCGGATACGAGAACATCGTCCGGGCCGTCACCGCGGCGGCTGCCGCAACGAATGGCACCGCGGCGGCCGCCGCAACGAATGGCACCGCGGCGGCCGCGAACGGCAGTGGGGCGGCCGCGCCGAGCGCCCCGAGCCAGGCCGCTCCGGTGGAGCCCGCGCCCACCACGGAGGTGGCCGCATGACGCCCCGGCCACGCGAGCCTCGTCCCGGTTCGGTCGCCGTCCGGAAGGAGGCGCGGGTATGACTACCGTCGCTGAACCGGAGATCGGCCGGGCCCGGCGGCGCAAGGAGGACCATCGGCTCATCACCGGCCAGACCCGCTGGACGGACAACATCACGCTGCCCGGGATGCTCCACCTGGCCATCCTGCGCAGCCCGTACGCCCACGCGAGGATCACCCGCATCGACGTCAGCGCGGCCCGCACCCAGCCCAACGTCGTGGCCGCGTTCACCGGGGCCGACCTGGACAACCAGGGCACGCTGGCCTGCGCCTGGCCCGTGACCGAGGACATGGTGGCGCCGACCTACCTGCCGATGGCGGTCGACGAGGTACGCCACGTCGGCGAGCCGGTGGCGGTCGTGGTGGCCCGCGACAAGGCGAGCGCGGTCGATGCCCTCGAGGCCATCGAGGTGGAGTACGAGCCGTTGCCGGTGGTGCTCGACATGGAGGCGGCGCTGCAGCCGGGGTCGCCGCTCGTCCACGCCAGCGCCGGTACCAACAAGTGCTACCACTGGGTGTTCGACTCGGCCGAGGCCGGCACGGGCGGCTCGGTCGCGGACGCAGAGGCCGAGGTGACGATCCGCCGCCGGTACGTGCAGCAGCGGCTCATCCCCGCGTTCATGGAGCCGCGCAGCGTCATCGTCGACCCGAGCGGCGGCGAGTGGACGGTCTACTCGGCCACCCAGATCCCGCACATCGTCCGGTTCCTGCTGGCCGCGACCACGGGCACGCCGGAGCACAAGATCCGGGTGATCGCGCCCGACGTCGGCGGCGGCTTCGGGGGCAAGCTCGCCGTGACCCCCGAGGAGTGGATCGCCTTCGCGGTGTCCACAAAGGTCGGTCGCCCGGTGAAGTACACCGAGACGCGGTCGGAGTCGCTGCTGTCGGCGCACCACGGCCGGGACGTGATCCAGGACATCACGCTCACCGCCCGTCGCGACGGCACGGTGACCGGCCTGCACGTCAAGCTGATCGCCAACATGGGCGCCTACCTGGGCATCGTCACCCCGGGTGTGCCGCTGCTCGGTGCGTTCATGTACAACGCGATCTACAAGATCCCGGCGTACCGGTTCGAGTGCACCGGAGTCTTCACCAATACCGCGAAGACCGATGCCTACCGGGGTGCCGGCCGGCCCGAGGCCACGTACGCCATCGAGCGGGTGATGGACGAGCTCGCGGCCGAGCTGAACCTGGATCCGATTGAGGTACGCCGGCGCAACTGGATCCGGCACGAGGAGTTCCCGTACACCACGGTCGCCGGGCTGGTCTACGACTCGGGCAACTACGAGGCGGCCACCGAGAAGGCGCTGGCGCTGTTCGGCTACAACGAGCTGCGGGCCGAGCAGGCGGCCCGCCGCGCGGCGGGCGATCCCGTCCAGCTCGGCATCGGCATCTCGACCTACACCGAGATGTGTGGCCTGGCCCCGTCGCGGACGCTGGGCGCCCTGCGCTACGGCGCCGGTGGCTGGGAGTCGGTCTCGATCCGGGTGCTGCCGACCGGCAAGGTCGAGGTGATCAGCGGGTCGACCCCGCACGGCCAGGGCCACGACACGGCCTGGAGCCAGATCGTGGCCGACCAGCTCGGGGTTCCGTTCGAGGACGTGACCGTGCTGCACGGCGACACCCGCGTCGCGGTCAAAGGCATGGACACGTACGGCTCCCGGTCCCTGGCCGTGGGCGGCGTCGCCATGGTGCAGGCGGCCGAGAGGGTGCGGGAGAAGGCCCGTCGGGTGGCGGCGCACCTGCTGGAGTGCTCGGCCGACGACCTCGAGTGGCGCGACGGGGCGTTCCGGGTCAAGGGCAACCCCGACCAGGCCAAGACGATCCCCGAGATCGCCCTGGCGGTCTTCGCGGCGCACGACCTGCCCGACGGCGTCGAGCCGAGCCTGGACGCGGAGGCGACGTACGACCCGTCCGCCTTCTCCTACCCGCACGGCACGCACCTGTGCGCCGTCGAGGTCGACACCGAGACGGGACGTGTGACGATCCGCAAGTACGTGTGCGTGGACGACGTCGGGAAGGTGATCAACCCGCTGATCGTGGAGGGCCAGATCCACGGCGGCGTCGCGCAGGGCATCGCGCAGGCGCTGTACGAGGAGGCGGTGTACGACGAGTCCGGCAACCTCGTGACCGGGTCGTTCGCCGAGTACCTGCTGCCGAGCGCGGCCGACCTTCCGTCCATTGTGGCCGACCGCACCGAGACGCCCGCGACCACGCATCCGTTGGGCGTCAAGGGCGTGGGCGAGGCGGGAACCATCGCCGCCACCCCGGCCGTGGTCAACGCCGTGGTGGACGCGCTGCGGCCGCGCGGCGTCACCGACATACCCATGCCGCTGACCCCGGAGCGAGTGTGGCGCGCCGCCAACGGAGGCGACGCCGGGGCGGGCCAGAACGCGGGAGGTGCCGCATGATCCCGGTGGCGTTCGACTACGTACGCCCGACCTCGGTGGCCGAGGCGGTCGCGGCCCTGCGCGCGGCCGGCGAGGACGCCAAGGTGCTGGCGGGCGGCCAGAGCCTCATGCCCGTGCTCCGGCTGCGGCTCGCGGCACCGTCCACTGTGGTCGACATCGGCGGTATCCCCGCCCTGCGCAGCATCCGGCTGGAAGGCGACGAACTGGTCATCGGGGCGACCGCCACCCACGCCGAGGTCGCGGGCTCGTCCCTGATCGCCTCCGAGTCGCCGCTGCTCGGGGCGGTGGCCCGGACGGTGGGGGACCGGCAGGTGCGTCACCGGGGCACGCTCGGTGGCTCGCTCGCCCACGCCGACCCGGCCGGCGACCTGCCCGCGGCCGTGGTCGCCCTGGACGGGNCCATCGTGGTCGCCGGTCCGAACGGGCAGCGGTCGATCCCGGCACGCGAGTTCTTCCTCGACGCCTTCACCACGGCCCTGGCCCCCGACGAGGTGCTGGTCGAGGTGCGGGTGCCGCGCATGCCCGGCTGGACGGCCCGGTACGAGAAGTTCCACCGCACCGCCCAGGCCTGGGCCATCGTCGGTGCGGCGGCGTCGGTGCGCCGGGAGAACGGGGCCATCGCCGAGGCCCGGGTGGCGCTGGTCAACGCCGGCCCGACGCCGGTGCGGGCGTCGGCCGTGGAGGCCGCGCTCGTCGGGGCGGCCGACCGGGGCGCCGTACGGGCCGCGGCGGTGCACGCGGCCGAGGGCACCTCCCCTCCGTCGGACCTCAGCGGGTCGGCCGAGTATCGTCGGCACCTCGCCAGCGTGCTCACCGCGCGGGCGGTAGCCGCCGCGGCCGGTTGGTAGACGGCCGTCCGCGGGGGTCGGGTGCCGCCGCGCCGGGGTCGACGGACGTCGCGCTGGTCGGGGTTCGCCGGTGGGCGGGCGGACGCCGACCAGCCGACGCACGTCGGGGCGGCCGGGCGACATTCCGACGACCGGCGAGAGTGTCGGTTTGCGGACGGTCGCTTTTCGGGCGTGAGCGGTCATATCGGTGCGCCCGGACCGGCGGCGCTCGGCCCCGTGTAACGCCATGTAACACGGTGGACTCCTGGATGAGTCAGACTCGCCCGAACGCAGTGTCGCGTCGCGGGCCGCGGGTTGCTGAACTGTTACGGCCGTCCACGACGAACTGAAGGGAACTCGCCATGCGGTTGGAGCAGAGCTTCGAGGTGCCGGTGCCGGTCGCCCAGGCGTGGGCGGTGCTCCTCGACCTCGAGCTGGTCGCGCCGTGCATGCCCGGAGCAACGTTGGCTAGCTTCGATGGCACGGCCTTCACGGGCACGGTGAAGGTGAAGCTCGGGCCGATCTCGCTCACCTATCGTGGCCAGGGCCGTATCACGGAGCGCGACGAGATCGGTCGGCGGATCGCGTTCGTGGCCTCGGGGCAGGACCTCCGGGGTGGTGGCGGCGCCTCCGCCCGCGTGACCGCGGTTCTGCACTCCGCCGACGGAGGGTCGGCCACCCTCGTCAAGGTAGTGGCAGATCTCGATATCTCCGGCAAGGTGGCGCAGTTCGGTCGTGGCATGATCGCCGATGTCTCCGCCAAGGTGATCAAGCAGTTCGCGGACAACCTCGCGGCGACCATCGCCTCGGGTGCCGCTCCGGCCGCCTCCGGTGCCGTGCCGGCGGCCCCCACCTCGACTCCGGTCGCGGCCTCCGCGCCCGCCGCGGCCGGTGAGCCTGGGCCGGCTCCCGAGCCGGCCCCCGCAACGTCGGTGTCCACAATCGAGGCACCAGTCCTGGCGGCCCCGGAGCCGGTCGCCGCCGAGCCGGTTGCCGCCGAGCCCGAGCCGGTCGTGGCCGAGCCCGAGCCGGTTCCGGCCGAGCCGGTTGCTGCCGAGCCCGGGCCGGCGGTGGCCGCGCCAGTCGTGGTCGAGCCCGAGCCGGTCGTGGCCGAGCCCGAGCCGGTTCCGGCCGAGCCGGTTGCTGCCGAGCCCGGGCCGGCGGTGGCCGCGCCAGTCGTGGTCGAGCCCGAGGCGGTTGCGGCCGAGCCGGCGGCGTCCGAGATCAGCGTGGCGCCCGAGCCGGCGGCCGCGCCGGCCGTCGTGGTGCCGGAGCCGGCCCCGTCGCCGGAAATCGTGCCGATTCCGGAGCCCGAACCGGTCGCCGTAATCGATCCGATCCCGACCCCGGAACCGCCCGCGGCCTCCGTGGATGTCTCGCCGTCCGCGGAGACCCCGGCGCCCGCGGAAACTTCGGTGTCCGGGGAGATCCCGGCGCCCGCGGAGCCGTCGTTCATTGAGCCTGCTCCCGTCGTCGATGCGGCTCCGGCCGCCGACACAGTTACGTCGGTCGAGACGGCTCCCGCCGTCGAGACGACTCCGTCCGCCGAGGCGGCCCCATCCGTTGAGACGACTCCCTCTGTCGAGACGTCTGCAACTGTCGATGAAACCCCGATCGGGGCGCCGTCGGTGGCCGATGTGCCAACGCTGGCTCCCGTGACGCCGGTCTTCCCGCCCCCGCCGTCGGGGTGGGAGCCTCCGTCGGCTGGCCCATCGCCGGTGGAGGCGGCCGCGGAGCCAGTGGCCGAGCCAGCCCCGGTCGAGGCGACTCCCGTGGTGGAGGCGGTGGCTGAGCCGGTTGCCTCGCCTGAGCCGGCGGTCAGCGAACCGGCGTGGTCGGCGTGGTCGCCCGAGCCCGCTCCGGCCGCCGAGCCGGTGCCAGCCGAGTCGGCATCCGTTGAGCCCGTATCGGCCGAGCCTGTCGCCACTGAGGCCGTGCCGGCCGAGCCTGTCCTCGCCGAGTCGACGTCGGCCGAGTCTGCCCCCGCCGAGCCCGCTCCCATCGAGCCTGCGGTTGCGGTCGAGTCGACGTCGGTGACGGCGCCCGAACCGGAGCCCGTCGTCCCGCCGATGTCGACGCCGACGATCGAGGCGGTGACCGAGGCGCCGGCGGTCACGGAGACGCCGACGGTCACCGAGGCGCCAGCAGCCACCGAGACGCCGGCCGTGACCGGATGGGAGCCTCCGGCCGAGCCGGCTCCGGTTGCGGACGCCACCCCGGCGGCGGAGCCGGTCACCGAGCAGCCGGCCCCCGCGCTGGTCGAGACCGTCCTCACCGAGACGGCACCGAGCGCGCCCGCGCCGACCGAGACGGTGTCGACTGATGCGGTGTCCACCGAGGCGGCGTCCGCCGAGACGGTGTCGACTGAGACGGTGGCGACCGAGACGGTGTCCACCGAGACGGCGTCCACTGAGACGGCGCCCACTGTGCCCGCGCCGGCCGAGCCGGCGCCGGTCAGCGCGGCGCCCGCCGAGGGAACGGGACTGCGGCGGCCGCCCGTTGAGGCGGAACCGCTGGACCTGCTCGCCGTCAGCGGCGCCAAGAGCATGATGCGTAGGGCCGCCCCGGTGCTGGCCATCGTCGGCGTGGCCCTGGTTGGCCTCATCGTCTGGCTGGTGGCCTTCTAAGCCATCGTCATTCGTCACATCGAGGGGTCTACGGCTCGATGGCCGTAGACCCCTCATCGTGTGGGCCGACTACTGCGCTAAGGGACGTGAGATCGCGCGGGCGTCCGGAAACCGCGGGCTGCGCACACGAAAGCCGAGCACGAGAGCGGCCTCGTACTTAAGCCTCGTACGAAAACCGCGTCAGCGTACGGAATTGACCCAGTCGGCGACTGCGGGGGCGGCGAGCCCGGCGATGGCGGCGAGGCTGATGACCATAAATGCACTGCGGAGCACCCGGGTCTCCACCGGCCCGCCGACCTTGAGGGCGACGGCGTCCGGCAGTCCGATCATGCGCCACAGACGTCGGCCGGTCGGCAGCGGCCAGAGGATGGGTACGCCGGCCCGCGTGATGATGTCGCCGAGCAGGTGCACGACGCAGCCGACGCCCACCGCGATGCCGAGCAACGGGTAGCCACGGTCCGCCGGCAGGTAGAGCCACGTGCCGTAGGCGGCCGCCGCCGAGATCAGCGTGATCGGAATCCAGCCCAGCTTCTGGGCGACCGTGTGGAAGAGGCCGCGCAGCGCCAGACCGAGCATCAGGAACAGGACTCCCATCACCGCCCACCGCCCGCCGGCCGTGCAGGCCCACGTGGTGAGCGCCCCCATGGCGGCGGCGAACGGCATCGTGTGGGTGAGCGTACGGTGGCCGTTGTCGCGGTCGGGGTCGTCCCGCAGCCGGGTCACGGTGTAGACCGCGAGCGATGCCTTCTCCACCACCTCGGCCACGAAGAGGCTGACCCGCCCGAAGGTCCGCGCCACGGTGGCCCCGCCTTGGCCGGTGAGGACCCGGCCCGAGTGGTCGATGTCGGGCAGGAGCGAGGCTCCCGCGCACACCGCCGTGCCCACCGCGAGTTCCAGCGGCGACTGGTGGTAGTCGGCGAAGTAGTCCAGGGCCCACGAGCCGCCGAGCCATACGGCCGCGCCGGACAGGGCGTGGGACGGTCCCAACATCGTCGCTGTTCCCCCTCGTCGCGTACCACGGACCCCTCGGGAGGCGCTGTCCGTATCCGACGGCGCGTTGCGCCGCACTGCCCGAGTGTGTGGGCGCGATGCCAAGGAATCGAGTACCGACACGCCGCGGAAACGGTCACGACCGTTCTCGGCGGCCCGGGCTCGGGAAACGCCGCGGCGCTCCCTCGACCCGAGGGAGCGCCGCGGTCGGTCGCCCGGGATGTCCCGCGTTCAGCCGGTGGCCTCAGCAGTTGGGGATGTTGCTGAGGTCGTCACCGCCGTCGAGGACCGCCCACGCGTGCGGGAAGTACGCGGTCTGGCCGTTGTAGGTCAGCCGCAGCCAGGCCGAGGTGTTCTTTCCGCCCCACGGCGTGGCGTTCACGTTGCCCCCGGCGATGCGGCACTGCGGGATGAACGTGTTGCCGCCGTAGAACACCCCTAGGGCGTTGCCCGGGTTGGCCTGGCTCGGCGTGTTGTAGATGTAGATGCCTGCGCCGCAGTAGCTCTGGTCGCCGCAGACCACGGTCGCTCGCAGGTCGCTGGTCGCCAGCGACCCGTTCACCGAGACCGAGCCGACCGCATTGGTGATCGTCACCGTGTAGTTGTACGTGTTGTTGGGCCACAGCCCGCCCACGGTGAGGGTGACGGCTGCGGTCGTGCACGGTGTCTCGCTTGCACCCACGCCCGCCACCTCGAACCGGCACGTGGCGTTGCCGCCCCGGGAGTTGGGCGTGACGGTTACGCCGATCGATCGGTAGGCCCGCTGCTCTCCGGTGACCGTGATCGTCGGCTCGCCCATCGTCCGGGCCGAGACGGTCGCCTCAGGTCCCGCGCCGGCCTGGTTGACGGCCCGCACCTGGACCTGCACGACGGTGTCGTCGGGTAGGCCGGTGATCGTGGTGGCGGTGCCGGTGACCGTCTGAACCGTTCCGTCCGGCAGCTCGATCTCGTACCGCACGATCGGGCGGCCGTTGGCGGCCGGGGCCGTCCAGCTCACCTGGATCGCGCCGCGCTGGGTGGGATGCGTGGCGGCCACGAGGTCGAGGGGAGCGCCGGGCACGGTGAAGGGAATCACCGTGTTGCTCGGCTCCGACTCCTCGCTGGCTGCGTTGATGTCGTTGACGGCGACCACGGTGAAGGCGTACTGGGTGCCGTATTCGAGCACGCCGGCATTGACATGCATGGTTGTGCCGGTGACCGCCCCCAGGGAGCTGGTTGCGCCCGCGCCGCTGACCGAGGTCACCCGGTACTGGGTGATGGCGTGACCCTGACCGTCGGCCTCGGACCAGGTGATGTCCACCGACCCATCGGGGTTGGCCACGGCCTCGACCACGGCCGGCGGGTCGGGCACGTCCCGGGTCGGGATGACCGGGTTGGAGCTGGCCCGCGGACCCGCCCCCTCCGAGTTNACNGCGTAGACGGTGAAGACGTACGTCCGGCCGTTGGTCAGNCCGGTGATCTCGACCTCGAACTGCGNCGCACCGACCTCGATNGGTTCGNCGATGCCGTCCCCCNCCACGACGTAGCGGAGGATGGGTGCGCCGTTCTCGCTCGCCGGCCGCCAGGTCAGGGTCGCCGACCCGTTACCTGCGGTTGCGACGACCGCCTGGGGCGCCCCGGGCGGCGCGACGGGCGGAGGCGGGGGAACCGGCGGTGGCGGCGGCGGAGGCGGCGGGTCGCCGCCCAGGATGCCGTCCTGGTACTTGTTCACGTCCCGGACGGTGTGCTCGCTGTCCACGACGCGGGCGTCCGGACCGTCCGGCGAGTTGATGAACAGGTAGTTCTCCCGGACCTCGAGCTCCACCTTCCCGGTCGGGCTCGGGATGGAGATCGTGCCCGTCACCGCCCCACTCAGGTTCAGCCGGTACACGACGCCGGCCCGCGGGTCGGGCACGTACACCTGGCCCGCGTAGGCGACGGCGGCGCCGATCGGTCCGCTGCCGGGCACCGTGAGCGAGGTGACCTTCATCGACCGGTCGACCAGGACGACGATCCGGTCGCCCGGCACGGTCACCGCGATCGGCCAGCCCGTGGTGTGATTCGGCATGATGCCGGGCCGGCGGAGCGGAAGCTCGACGAAGGTCACGTCCTCGATGACGACCGCCAGGCGCTGCATGGTGTTGTCCAGCACGGCGACGCCGACGTCGAGGGAGGAGAGGACCAGATCGTGCCGCGGGTCGGCCACGGTCACGGTGCGGGTCACCCGCGGACCCGCGTCGTCCGGGCCGGGCTGGATCCCGACCACGGTGCCTTCGCTGGGGATGCCGACCCAGAGCGTGCCGACCGTGTCGAAACCGCCCGAGATGATGCCCCGGCGCAGGGCCAGTGGCTCGCCGGTCGGGGTGAGCGTACGGGGGTTGATCTGGCGGACCACGCCCTGAACCCCGTCGATGACGAACGCCGCGTCGCCGTAGAGCGCGACGCTCACCCCCCGCCCGGGCGTCGAGGGGAGCACGGCGCTGATCTGCAGCGTGGTGAGGTCCAAAGCGGTGATCTGGCCGGTCTCCAGGTCGCGCAGGATCAGGTAGCGGTCGTTCTGCGTGATCTGGATCTCGTGGTTCTGAGCGTCGGTGATCTTTGCTCTGGTGTCGACGCGCGCGGTCACGCCGTTGACCCGATCGACCTCGCCCTTGGCCGAACTCCACAGCCACGAGGTCGCGTCCACGTTGCTCACCGCGCTGTCGGCGGCGCCCAGGCCGAGCACGGTCAGGGCGGTCGCCACGAGCAGGACGATCACCACGCTCAACGTGACGATCATGCCCCGGCTGCCGGACTGGGAACCCCCGGGCGGATCGACCGTTTCCGCATCGACGAACTGCGGTTCGTCCAGCTTCACATCGGCCATTGCGCGACCCCGCCCCTCGCCCTACGCATGCCATCGTCCGCCGCGCCCGCGATCGCCGTTGTTCCTGGGCGGGGCGGCCCAGCGCGGCTCATCTTAGGCCGTCAATCGAGATCGGCGCGACCCATGGCGCCCGTCGAGCGTCCGCCGCGCTGTCCGCCGCGCACGGTCACGCCGGGGGCGGGGTGACGGCGGTCCGCTGGGTGCACGTCCGGTCGCTTTCGGACAGGTGCTCACTGGACCAGACTGCGGCGACCGTGAAGCAGTAGTCGTAGTTGATGTTCAGGCCGTAGATCGTGGTGGTCGTCTCGCCGGCCGGCACGGTCGAGATCGCGATGAGCGCGTCGCCCTGGCGGCCGGCCGAGACGATGAACGGCACCTGACCATCGCTCGGATCGATCCAGGTCAGTGTGGCCGAGCCGCCGGAGTCCTCGAGGATCCGCAGGCCGGTGGGGGCGGGCGGAAGCGTCGGGGTCGGCTCGCCGGTGGCCGCGGGCGCGGTCGTGTCGGGGCCCTGGGCGGTTTGGGAGTCGGGAGTGGGGCGCAGCAGGACCAGTCCGGCCACCACGGCGACGACGAGGACCAGGGCGCAGAGCGAGGCCACCAGCACGATCGAGTGGCCCCGGGCCCGGCGAGTGCGCACGGAGGCCTCGCCGGCCTCCCAGATGGGGCCCTCGAGCGCTCGCCCGGACGGTCGGCCGGCCGGGCCAACGTACGGCACGGGCGGTTGCGGGGCCGTGTAGGGCGCGGGAGCCGGGGGAGCCGTGTACGGGGCGAGCGCCTGGCTCACGGGCGGCGGCGGTGGTTGCCGGGCGAGGTCCGGGGCTGGCGCGGCGGGAACCCCGAACGCCGGTGGGGCAGAGGCCGGGGCGGCGGGCGGTACCGGGATGGCGGGCGGCACCGGCGCGGCGGGGGTCGGCGGTACGCCCGGTGGCGCCGGGGGAGCGCCCGCCGGAGGAGTCAGCGTCGGCGCGGGCGGCCCCGATGGCGCGGGCGGCCCCGATGGCGCGGGCGGCACGGATGGCGTGGGTGGCACCGATGGTGTGGGGGGCACCGGTGGCGTGGGTGGCACTGAGGGCGGCGGCGCCATCGCCGGCGCGGGTGCCCCGGGCGGTGGGGGCGCCATCGGCGGCGGGGCGGCCGCGGCCTGGGCCACCGCGGCCAGGCGCTGCCGCGCGCCCCGGACCGCGGGGTGGTCCTCGCCGAGCACACGGCGGCCGGCGTCGACGAGGTGGAGGTCGTACGCTTCGGTCGACTCGCCCATGCGGTACAGCACCGCGGCCAGCCGCCCTTCGATAGCCAGGGCCACCGGCTGCTCGGGCCCGTCGGTGGCGACCGCGATGCCGTACGCGCGCCGTAGCTGGTTGCTCGCCTCGGTGAGGTTGCCCAGCCGTCGGGCCAGCGAGGCCAGGTCCACCATGAGCGGCACCAGAGCCGGGGCGTCGCGCCCGAGCCGGAGTTCGGCCGCCGCGAGCGTCTCCTCGATCATCGTGCGCGCGCCCGTGAGGTCGCCCGCTTCGGCCCGCGCCCGCGCCTGGGCCTGGGCGGCGGCCAGGTCGAGGTCCGGCTGGCTGTCGGGGGGTCGGTACTGCGGGGGATGGCCGGAGCCCGGACCCGACGACACCGGGGTCGGCTCGCCGGCCGACGGCAGCCCGATCGCATGCCCGAAGTCACTCACCGGCTCTCCCGCAAGGGACTCTGTTCAACCGGCGTACGGTCGTCGCAGCGGCTGGCATGCCCGTCATCATGCTGGCCGTTTGTCACCGCGCGCTACCCGCGGTTACCGTACGTCACCTTCCCGACCGTCCGACCCCGAAGTCCGGCCGCGTCCGCAGAACGCCACCGCCGCACGATTCCGGGCCGGTCGGCCGTCCGTCGGTAGGATCGCGCAGAGCCAACGGCGAGGCGTTCTCGGTCAAACGGACGTCATGCCGTGGCGAACGTACGAGCCGAAGGGTCCGGCGAACGTCCGATCAGGGCCGAGCCGCAGCAGTCAGCGAGGTACGAGCCATGGGTCCCACCTCCGACCACCCTGGCGGTCCGACCCCACCCCGAGACTGGTCCGACGGCGCGCCGGGCCGCCCCCTGCGAGGGCAGGCCCCCGTTCCCCCGGGCCGGGTGCCGCCGTCGGAGTCCACCCCACCGCCGGTCCACTACCCCCGGGGTCGGGCCCCGTTGCCGCCCGAGCGCGCGGACCGGCCGCGGCGATCCTCCACCATCGGTCGGGCCAGCGTCCGCCCCAGCCGTCCGGCCGGCCCGGCCACCGGGGTGGCCCGGGTGAGCCCGCCGGGCGGAACCGGGCCGTCCGACGCGCGGCCGTCGGCCGGCCGTCGGCGGTCGGGCGGAGGCGTGGGCCGACGCGTGTTGGCGGTGACGTTCGCCCTGGCCCTGATCCTGGGCGGCTCCGGCGTGGTCGGCGCCTCCCGGTACTTCGACAGCGTGCAGCTCACGACCCAGCTGGACTTCCCCGAGACCACCCAGGTCCTCTACTCGGACGGCAGCGTGCTGGCCCGGCTCGGGGAGACGACCCGGTACGAGCTGCCGTATGACCGGATCATCCAGCCGGTCAAGGACGCGATCGTGGCCGCCGAGGACCAGACGTTCTGGACCAACGAGGGGGTCGACGTCGGCGGTGTGCTCCGGGCGGCCTGGAACAACCTCACCGGCGGCACGACCCAGGGTGGCTCGACCATCACGCAGCAGTACGCGCGGCTGGCGTACGAACTGAAGGGCGTCACCTACCAGCGCAAGATCAAGGAGGCGATCCTTGCCTGGAAGATGAACGACGCCATGACGAAGGAGCAGATCCTCGAGGCGTACCTCAACGCGGTGCCCTTCGGTCGGCAGGCGTACGGCGTGGAGGCGGCGGCCCGGGCCTTCTTCAACAAGACCGCCGACAACACCGCGCCGCCGGAGCAACAGCTCACCATGGCCGAGGCCATGGTGCTCGTGGCCATGGTGAAGCAGCCGTACCCGGACCCGGCCGACCCCGAGGGGTCGCCGGGCTACGACCCGACCTACTCGGAGGCGGCCGCGGAGAACGCCCGGGGCCGGTTCGAGTACGTGCGCAGCCAGCTCGTCAAGACCGGGGCGTTGAGCGCCGAGAAGGCCGCCCAGCTCACGTTCCCGGAGACGGTGGTGCCGTACGTGCCCCCAGAGCAACGGAATGGAAGGGCCGGGCGGCCACATCGTCAACCAGGTCCTCAGCGAGCTCACGCACACCCCGGGCTCACCGTTCTACGGCGCCAGGGACTGGACGTTCATCGCCGAGGGCGGTTACCAGATCTACACGACCATCCACCCTGGGGCGCAGACGGCGGCGGTGAACGCGGCCAGCCGGGCCGGTTCGATCATGGCCGGCGAGCCGGAGAACCTGCAGGCGGCCCTGGTGGCGGTCCAGCCCGGCACCGGGCGGGTGCTGGCCTACTACGGCGGTGACTCCGGGGTCGGCTCCGACTACGCCGGGGTCTACCGGGACGCGAACGGCGACCTCATGGGCTCGGGCTACCACCCGCCCGGATCGTCGTTCAAGGTCTACACGCTGGCCGCCGCGCTGAAGGCGAACTACTCGCTGCGCTCCTACTGGCGCTGGAACCCGTACACCATGCCCGACGGGCGCGACGACATCCGCAACGCGAGCACCTGCGGCAACCTGCCGGCGGGCGACGAGCGGCCGTGCAGCCTGCTGCAGTCGACGGTCTCGTCGCTGAACGTCCCCTTCTACCAGATCACGCTGTCGCTCGGCGCGGGCAACGTGCTGGCCCTGGCCCGGGACGCAGGCATCCGGTGGATGTGGACCGACGCCCGGGAGGCGATCGACCTCACGGCGTACCCGGACATGAGCGCGGTCGTGCCGTCGCAGTTCGGTCCGCACCTGGGCATCGGCCAGTACCCGGTCACCGTGCTCGACCACGCCAACGGCATGGCCACCATGGCCGCGGCCGGACTGCCGGCCGACGTCCACTTCGTGGAGCGGGTGACCAAGGGCGACACGATCATCTACGGCGAGAAGCTCGACCCTGACCGGGCGCGGATCCTCACCCCGCAGCAGGTGAACGACCTGACGTACGCACTGTCCCAGGTGGAGTCGGCCAAGGTGAACATCGGCTGGGACACCGCCGGCAAGACCGGCACCTGGGAGTACGCCAACACGAGTGAAAATGCACACGCGTGGATGGTCGGCTTCTCCCGGCGTATCGCCGCCGCCGTCTGGGTCGGCAACCGAGCCGATGAGCANCCGCTGCGCAACTCGCGGGGCGAGAAGGTCTGGGGTTCGGGGCTGCCGGCCAGCATCTGGCGTCAGTTCATGNCCGACGCCACNGCNGCNATGAACGANCCCAAGGTCAACACGGAGTTCAATCCGCCNAACTACGTGGGCAGCACGCTGCCCCCGGGCGCCGTGCCCAGCCCGCGCCCGAGCGATCGTGACCGTGACCGTGACCGTGGCCGGGGCGGTCCGAGCACGCCCCCGGGGAGGGAGAATGGCAACGACTGATGGGGGGACGACGGCTGACGGCGGCGTGGCGCCCGGCGGGGGCGCGGCGTCCGACGGGGCCGCGCCCGCGCGTACGGTCGAGCAGCGCGGCCTGTGGTACGAGGAGTTCGAGGAGGGCACGCGGTACCTGCACCGTCCCGGGCGGACGGTCACCGAGACCGACAACGTGCTCTTCTCGACGCTCACCATGAACCCCCAGGCGCTGCATCTGGACGCGGCCTGGTCGGCGCGGCAACCCTTCGGCCAGCGGCTGGTGAACTCGATGTTCACGCTGGCCACGATGGTTGGCATGTCCGTGGGCCAGCTGACCCAGGGCACGATCGTGGCGAACCTGGGCCTGACCGAGGTCAGCTTCCCGCACCCGCTCTACCACGGGGACACGCTCTACTGCGAGACGGTGGTGCTGAGCAAACGGCTCTCGGCCTCCCGCCCCGGGCAGGGGATCGTGACGCTGGAGCACATCGGGCGCAACCAGGACGGCGTCGTCGTCGGCCGGGCCGTCCGGTCGGTGCTCGTGTGGTGCAAGGACCACGCCCCGGCGAACGCGCCCGAGGCGTCCTCGGTGGACGGTTCCGGGTCATGACGGCGTTTCCACTCGGGCCGGCGCTGCTGTTCTGCCCGGCCGACCGCCCGGACCGGTACGCCAAGGCGGCCGAGCGGGCCGACGCCGTCATCCTCGACCTCGAGGACGCCGTGGCCCCGGCCCGCAAGGCGGCGGCCCGGGAGGCGGTGCTGGCCCACCCGCTGGACCCGGACCGGACCATCGTTCGGATCAACGGGTACCGCACCGACGACTTCGCGGCCGACCTGGCGATGCTGCGCCGCACCGCGTACCGCTACGTGATGCTGCCCAAGGCAGAGTCCACAGTGGACTTCACGACCCTCGACGGCTACGCCGTCGTGGCCATGTGCGAGACCGCGGCCGGGGTGGTGTCGGCGGCCGAGATCGCGGCCGCCGGACCGGTCGTGGCCCTCATGTTCGGCGCCGAGGACCTGGTCGTCTCGATGGGCGGCACGGCCAGCCGCGGGCCGGACGGTCGCTACCGGGGGGTGGTCGCGCACGCCCGGGCCACCGTGGCCCTGGCCGCGGCGGCGCGCGGCGTCGCGATGATCGACGCGGTCCACCTCGACATCAACGACCACGACGGACTGGCCGAGGAAGCCGCCGACGCGGCCGCGCTCGGCTTCGCCGCCACCGCCTGCATCCACCCGTCGCAGGTTCCGGTGGTTCGGGCCGCCTACCGGCCCAGCGACGCCGACGTGGCGTGGGCACGGGGAGTGCTCGATGCGGTCGCGGCCGCTGGCGGCGGGGTCGTGCAGTACGAGGGGCGGATGGTCGACGAGCCCATCCTGCGCCACGCGGAGGCGATCCTCCGCCGCGCCGGCCAGTCGGCGTGAACGCAACCGTCCCACGACACCCGCTCAGGCGGCGGGGGTGTCTCGGCGCCGGCGGGCGGTGAGGATCGCGATCACCACGAGCGCCAGGCCACCGAAGACGAGGGAGAGCGCCGCCGGCAGGACGCCGGGGAAGTACTCCTCGACCGCGAACGGCAGCGCGATCAGCGTGCCCACGCTGCCGATGCCGAGCACGGCCAGTTCGCGGCGCAGCACGGCGATGGCCACGAGCGCGACCGCGGTGCCGAGCGAGAAGAGCGTGGCCCAGTGCTGCTCCTCGAACAGGAACCAGCCGCCGATCGTGGCGCTGAGGGCCCCGAGAACGGCGCCGCTGCGCCGGGGCAGGATGCCTGGCAGGGCGAGCACGAACCAGACCACGCCCACGCCCCACACCGCCAGCCCGGACCAGATGGCCGAGTCCGTGGCCAGCCAGGTGCCGCTGTACGCCAGGAACAGCAACGCGGCCACGGTGCCCACCTGCTGCAGCACGTGCCGGCTCACCAACCAGGCCGCCGCCGACGCCACCGCGGCGCCGCCGCTGGCCAGGGCCACGATGGCCTCCTCTTTCCGCCAGTCCAGCAGCTCGTCGGCCACCAGGCCGAGCGTCGCGGCGAGGGCGACCGCCCCGCTGAGCCAGAGCACGCCGCGCAGCCGGGCGCCGGTCGAGCCGAGGCGGGAGG
>Ga0065720_1019445_pt1 | contig 25938 bp, 24 predicted proteins | sample Thericmetagenome_FD_59107 | JGI IMG/M metagenome (GOLD analysis project Ga0065720, IMG submission 59107) | Thermophilic microbial communities from the Joint Bioenergy Institute, California, USA of rice/straw/compost enrichment - eDNA_2 v2... | ecosystem: Engineered > Solid waste > Grass >... | reverse complement strand
TGTCTAGTACATGAACAAGAAATTTTATATTTTTTTTTTCTTTCTAGATTAGCTTTCCTTCTTTCCATTTCCAGGGCCCTTCTCCTTCATTGATTCTGCTATCCATATCAGAGACAAATATATCAAATAAGCGGTTATATTTATCCACTTATACACTACTAGGAACTTTGTCGTATGTTTGTCAATTTGTTCTGCTTCTGGATCAATAGCTATTCTCTTCGAAGCATCTTTGAAAAGTTTAAAGACCTGAGAACCTATAAAGTACGTTCCCGCAACATATATAGGCAAAGTAAAGTGAGTAAGATCAGGGGCACCAGTCGCAACATCTGAGAGATCAGTGAAAATATAAGGTATAATAGAGCCCAATGCGGTTCCTGCTGCCATGATCTGTGGCACAGTGATCTTCTCGGGTGGCAAGAACTGTGTTATCATTCTATAAGCTCCCATGAACCCTAAATAGCATGCAAGGGTAAATACTGAGGAAACTAGATAGTTCCCTCCAAAGACACCATATGACAAGAGACACGAAGTGGCATAGGACACCTGAGTCACAAGTTTGGGAGTGATGGGTTTTCCAAAGAATTTGTCATTTGGCCCGACATCCTCCTTGAGAAATTTTCGGTCCAGTGGAATAGAGGCAATGACAGCTGCTCCAGCTAGTGCATCGAATACTATTTCATTGGGAATGATCATTGCAGTTAGGGCGGGCAAACCAAGAAAGATTCCTAATTTTACATTTCCATTGAAAAATGGAATGATAGGGAAGTTCCTCCATGAGTCCTCCTCGGTCATTGGTGCCTGGTTGTAATATCTGACACATGCAGGCTTGAAGAGGGTTGCACGTTGAATACCCTGGAGTCTAATATTAGGTTTTTTTAAAAATCTCAACATATTTAAATCTGATATCTTTCTCTAAAGGCCGAAATATATACATTGGGTCTCATTTGTGAGCTTTCAAGGGGCAAACCTTAACAAATTCTTGTGAATGAAGGCCAGAAGTGTCTAGATCTTTGTTAGGATCAAATTAATAAAATGGTCTTATTTTCGAAGACCCTCTCTCTACAATATCTTTAACAAGTTGGAGTTCATGATTTAATACATGGACAAATAATACACAGCTTTTATTAGGTAATTACCTCAGGGAGAACCAATACACTTAGATACAGACTAAAGATACAAATTCAGTAAGTAATACTCTTAATTATTCAGTTGGGGCGCTTGGTGGGAGATTAAGCCTTGTTCGTTTCTCTGGATGAGACTTGGTACCCAGCAGACCCAACAGCAGGAAGACTTCGAATATCGACAGACTAATAGCCAGACCAATGGCGAACCTTAATATAGTTCCAACAACATCTTCCAAAATGTATGTATATGAAGTTATTGCTAGGTTCGTTTGCTCATCGTCGAAGCAGTTTAACTCTGTAAGATTTGTAAAATATTCTTCAAAATCTCCCAAGTCAATACGGTACTTAGCCAATCTCAGGACCATGATAATATAGACTCCCACCTCAAACACGGACACAAGAATGTAATAGGCCTGAAAGCCCTTCTTTTGGAACACTTGAGACCTGAATTGTAGTCCAGATCTCATGAAACAATATATGGCAAGTGATCCAAAGGCCAAAGTAAAGTGAAGGGCCAAGCCCATAAGGACAGAATAGGATGTCAAATCATTGATTGTTTCAAGGACTTCACTGGAAGCAATGAAACTAGTAGTGTCCAAATCTAAACATTCTTCTTTGGTCTCATTAAGGAGGATCTTTTTGCGGGCAACTAGATATGCTCTTGTGGCCACCATGGATCTCTCAAAGAAAGTCATGTTCGAGAGCTTCTCGATCATGTAGTTGTACCCGTAATATTCATATACACTTACATTATCTATGATAAAGGTGTTCTTGTCTTCAGCATAGGAGCCACAGCCTGCTGGAATTTGGGGTACGAGTGGGTAATACTTATCGGAATAGGGCAACGACTTTGCATCAAAGCAATTTTTTCCATATAAAGAGACCTCAAAGCTTATTATCGGCTTTTCCAGCAGCTCCTTGAAGCCATTGAGCCATTGGGTATCGCTAAAGTTCTGAGAAAAGTTTGCTTCAGTCATTTTATACGTTGTCATATTGAATTTGGTAAAGGGGCACCATGTAGAATTGGGGAAGCACCCTCCAGGGTAGCATTGAAAATAATAGTGGATATCTGTGCATTCTTCACAGTCGGTATAGGTTTCTTCCATGCAGTTAGTCTTCCTGACCTCAGGGTATTTCTTCACACAGAAGTTATGTCCCTTCCAGAATTTGAGCTCCTGGCTCTCTGTCTCGGGTATTTCTAAGCAATCGTCATTATTGCAAGCTCCCTTAAGAACTGTGGAGTCCCCGGGGCAGTAGCAGCCATTGACAGTTCCTGTATAATTACTTAAAGTCATATTCTCATATCCTTCTGGGCACTCCCCATTAGATTTTAATTGAATATCAAGGATAGTAGGAGCATTGAGATTATAGTAGATATATTCAAAGGATCCTGATAAACCTGTAAGGGTATGTTCTTTATCTCCGAAGTGAAATAAAAGAAAAGGGATTAGAAGTGCGAGCCCTCCTACTAGAAAAATAAAGAAACAAACACATTTGAATATCGCACTCTTATCTGAAGACCTGAGGAACTCCTGGGCCTTCTTTAAGAAAGGATCTTGAGTCTCAAGCCCTGGGATAATAACCGAAGAGTCATGGACCATGCTACTTTCTGAATTGTCACCATCACCGCCTTCAAATCTCTTTGCAAGCTCACTTGGAACAAATGAAGGCTTTCTGTAGTGAAGCTTCTTCTTCCTGGGAGAGCCTTTCAATTGAGCGGCATCACTGCCACGACGGGATAGGTCAAACTCTGTTTCTGTGTCGAGAATTTCGGTTGGAACTGTTGCTATTCTTTCAGAAAAGAGCCTTTGGCTTTGCCTTATAGCACCCAAGTCGGGAAGCTCTATGCCTTGGTATTCGTCGGAGTCAGATCTTCTTAGCTTGACTGTCGTGGAGGTCGGATCTCGAGTTCTTTCTCTAATTTGTGCAGGGTTCTTTGAGTCTGACATTTAAATAAAGTTTATTTCGAGTTTTTGAAATTTTAATGTTGAAGGGCTTATAGTTATGTCATACTCTAGAAAAATGACCTCTAATCTCTCAGAAATATTCTTTCTCTTACTCTCAAATAATCACCTATGGTAACCTATTTAATTATTTTTGTTCCTGTTCACTACTTTTGCTTCGCATCAATAGGTCATAGATTGAATCTTCAGAATCAGATTCTATGACTTCCTCCCAATGCCCATCAGATGAAATCCGCCAGGTAGTATATTTTGGTTTCTTGAAGCTATGATCTGTTAAAACATAGCTATTATCCTTTAGCTGGAACTCCACAAAACCCCTAGCACCGATGTTCATCTTGAAGATGTCGAATGATTTGTGGGAGTTTTCAAGGGCATCTCTTACCTTGATAACATCTTCTTTCTTTAATTGCAAATTACCTTCGAACTCTATCCATATCCATTTAACTCCTCCAACTTTCTCAATGAAATACTTAATTTCTGACCAAAAATCTTCAGTCGCAATGTTTCCAGAAACCTGGAAAACAAGGCCTAAAATCTTTGCCCTGATATTTGTAGCTATTGATTTCAGGACCTCTGAAAGATTCTTGGAGTCAATTGCCAGCTCAAATAGATTTATCTTCTCAATGTTCTCACAGGATTTCAGGAAAGGCTTCAATCCCTGATATCCTGTCAAGTTGCCTGCAAATTCAACGGCTTTTAAGTTCTTGAAATATTCTTTGTTCTCAGAAAAATCCTCAAGAGAAACCTCCATATCTACACTCAACAACTCCAAGGTCTTTAGACAAGACTCTAGTTTCTTAACCAGACTGCTCAATTTCACAGGTGACTCCATGAAATTGCATGCTAAACCTATCTTCAACTTCTTTAATCGGGGAATTTGGTTCACCATTGCAAACACGGAGTCTTCATATGAAGTTTTCCAATTATCCACGCTGAAGCAAATACTGAGATTCTGAAGCTCAGTTAGGGCAGAGGTATTGAAGAACTTTTCGATCTTTTCTGTGCTAATTAGGCTATATCTTTTGGGAACTTGGGTATATTCTTCTTCGTGATCGTTTTCACTGATGTCTTCTAATGGATCTTCATTATTATTCTCATTTTCTGATTGGGTAGCAGCCGTCTTGTGTTTTTCTAGACCTGGCAATGAGTCCTCCATGTCTTCTCTAAAGTCAATAAAATGCTCCAAAATGACCAATAGCTCAAGGTGGATAAGGCTCTCTGGTAAGTAATACGTAGAAATCAAACTTTGGATGGGTTTTGTGAACCACCAAGAGGCTCTTAAGAAGTCAATTTTCCTGTATTCTATCTCTAGTGCATTCAATTCCGGAGATGTCCCCATGAAAGAAACCTTGTAGGTTGTCCCTTGATTAGCTGTGTTCTTTGTAATAAAGGGTAGGGAGAGCTTAGGAACATACAAATTAAGACCTTTGCCATGGATTCCTGATCCAGAGATGATTGTACCGTTTCTGGATTGGAGAGAGTCCCCCAAGATCAGGCACAGATCAAAGTGTGTGGGCATGTCCTGAAGAGTTGTCTGGAGAAGTTTGTACAATTTTATAAACCCGGTGTCAATGTCAACAAAATTGATCTGAATCATCCTAAGCTTTTTCATTTTTCGCAAGTGAGCCTGGAATTGCTTCCCCTTTTTGGCCAAAAGTGATTGGAAGCTTGCTTGGAGGAACTCACCCGCTGATTCTGTCTCTCCAACGATTTCGTTCTCCTCTGACCAGTTCAAATTGATAATGAGATGCGTCGTGTTGAATTTTTGAATCACATTAGCCCAGCTTTTTCTGTCATATACATCCAGAACTTCTTTATTAAGGTTCAGGAAGTGTTTTCTAAAGGGCTCTTTTTCAATTCGATATATCATTCCACAACCAAGGTCACTGACAAAACTCTTGAGATGTCTTCTTTGCGTCGTTAGTGATTGCATATATGTCCCTCCACCATGCACTCCCCACCTGATAAATCCATGAGCCTCACCTTCAATGTGATGTAATATCTTGATCCTTTTTAGTAATCTTGCAAATAAATGTCTGTTGTCCGCATGGGTTATGGAAATGTATTTGTAACATCTGTGACGCCATTCAGCAAGATCAGTCCTTGGGGTCTTAAGGACCTTCCTGTTTTCGATGTAATCTTTTGTTTGCATATATCTTGCTAATTAATTTTTGAAATTTTTTGTTTAAAATAAACCAAGTTTGATGTTCTCATTACAAGACTGGTGTCTTATAAGAAGATAAGTACAAACTGACTAGATATAGCCCTGTACACAAAATGCATGCATTTAAATTTACTCTTAGAAACTCCATAAGTTATGAAGGAAGGTTGGCTATTGTACCCCATATAGCGAAGAAACTCATTCCAATCAAAAGGAGATAACAAATCAATCTGTCTCCCCATAGTTTTTCTCCTTTAGAGATCTTCAAGTAATACAAGCTTGGGAAAATAAAGCAAATCTAAAATTTTATTATTTTCACTTTGCAATTTTACAGCTGAGAAGAAGCTGGAACCAAGGATGTTGATGGCAGTTTGCATGCCGGGAATGTATAATGCAACGAACATTGCACCATAAACGGTAACTAGAAATTAGTACCAATTTTGGAATTGTTACATAAGACAAGAGGAACGTGACGGCTAGGGGGATCCTGGTCAGGAGTAGTCAACTCTTCAGGGAAGAGAGTATCTCTTAAACTATCTTTTGTGGGCTTGACATTCATGGGAATAGCAATAATCACTGAAAAAGCAATAAGCACTAGACACTTAAATATGAGAGACTGAAGAGAAATTAGTACCAAGACCACAGGGAAATTAAAGTAGTCTCTTTCCCCGGTTTTAGGGTTATACCCATATGCGACAAGGATGATGCCATCTGCCTTATCTGTTAAAGTAGGCATGTTACGAGCAAAGCCGATATATCCGAATCCACCAACCAATGTGTAAGTTACGAAGACCAAGAGTATGGTTCTTAGGATGACCTTCTTGATTCTTCTCATAGAATTGAATTGGAGTTCCTAGCATTAAGAAATTTCATCAAAGAAGTTACCCTATAAACATCCAAAACATTTGGGTGGGACATATAGGCGAAGACACCCGTGGGGAAGGTAGTAGCGATACCTGCCCATCTGAATAGCTTTAGGCTGGTCACATTATCTGCGAAAGGAGGGTTATAATGGAAGGATTGTCCAACGACAACACCACACAAATACAAAACAAAGATAAAGCTCAATAGGCAGAAATACCTAAGGGAAGTGAGCTCCTTAGGTAAACTCAAAGGAACAACTAATATAGTCTATAACTTGAGTAGAGTTAAGCGACTTTTACTGTAACAGAGGCCAACCAATAAATGCTCTTTCCATCTTCCATCCATGCAAGCCAGCTTGGGAGGTCGGAGGGTTCCACAAAAATGTTAATGACAGTAGCAAGAAGTTGGCAGGTCTTTAGGTTTATAATTATTCCTGAAGGATTACTAAGATCATGTATGCTATAGTTGTTCCCCAGTTGGCAAAGAAGAAAACGACGTTAACAATGTTTCTCATCCACTTGCCGTAGCATTTGAGGGCAAGGGACTGATAGGAATAATATCCAGTCCTCTCAGCGCATTTTACCTATTACTCAGATCATATTGGAATTTGTTACAATGAGGACTAGTGAATAATAGCCCAGCCATCCACAGAATATAAACTGGATAATACCCCAAAGAATACCTGAGGCAGCAATTGAATTCGGAATAAGCAAAATTCCTATATAGTGACTTTCAACAAATTATCTGTACCAGTTCCGATAGTTGCTGTGATCAAGGTAAAGATACTGCCTTTCATCGAACCAGGTTCGAACTTCGATTTAAAGAAGTCTGCACGAGACTCTACCTAGAAAGAGGATTAAATACGACTTATATTTATGTTTACTAAGGCTCTGAGTGATGGATCTATATCCTCATCAATCCCAGAAGAAGTGGGTCTGAATAAAGGCTGCTTTATATCATCTGAGGTAAAGGGGTCCGCGAAGGATTGACCATGTCCTACCTTGTATTCGTATTTTGGAACCGTATCTGCAAAGCTCATTGAATTTGAATCTATGAAGCACAATAAAATTTATTTTCTATTGCCAAATGCAGATATTGTGATTTTTGCAATTTAATTGTTGATGCCTCTCCAGGACATTGTTTCTACACTGCTGTGCTTTTCATTTTAGAGAGTGCTCTCATATGGTTTCTCATGGTATGATTGAATGCATTAAAGTACCAATAGATAATAATAATTTTTCAGCATATATTAGTATCATACAGTAATTGGCCTAACGCATAAAGAATTCAAACCAGATAAAATTTTAGGGCACATGCTTATGAAAAAGTTCAATTATGAACTAATTTTCCTTTTTTAACTTTCTTCAAGACTTCGATTAAAGGATATAATACGTAAGGAAGAATCCCTTTGCATCTAACAAATTATCTAACATTATTAACCAAGTTACCCAAGAAGATCTATGAAAACCTCTTCGAGGTTCTTGAGCTTCTGAATGAGTTCAATCAGCATCTTGATCCCCTTATGGGAAATAAACATGCATCTATATTTTATTTCGAATCAGGCTGTCAATACTGCGACAAATTTAGTTCAAATCTTTTAAGTTCCTCAAGTTCTCTTATCTTTTCCTTCAAATAGTAGATCACATTGTCTGAGAAATTGCAGCTAATCATTGAACAAAATATTACTTCAAATACTGATGAAGATCCAAAATTAAGGTCTTTAGTGTCTTTACTTTGGCAATTCCCTCAAATAACACTCCAACACCATCTTCAGTCAGGCTACTAACCTTGAATCCCTGAATTGCAGGGAAATGTAAGTCTATCTTTAAATATTCCAAGCCCTTCACTTCACTAATTCCATCTTTTAAATATTGCATCGATACATCACTCAACGCTGAGATTCTAAAAGCTGCTCAAGAGAAGCTTATAAATATACACTGAAAGGTCTAGAGTAAGAAATTTGATAGGATGCCTGGCGAATGACTTGCTCAAGTATTCAATTCCTCTGTCTGAAATTCTTCGCGACCTCCAATAAGAAAATATCATAAGAGACATACTCGCTGAGATTTAGAGAGAATGACTCAAGTTTAGGAAGCTCGCAGGGAGCCAGGAAGGTCAGTCCATCGTCTGACAGGTATCTAGAGCTAAGGATCTCAAAAATAAAGAAATAAAGATTACTAGGGAAGAGAAAGGAGGAGAGAAGTCAGGTCTTCTAGCTGAGGTAGAGCTTTCATTAGTGTTTCGAAAACAAGGTCAGTTATATATTTACTATTATGTTAGATAACAATTTTGAACAAATACTTATAGTAGATTTCGAGGGTCTGTAAAAATTTGAACTCAACTATGAGCTTCACTATATATATTAATCCTTCTTCATCTATCTTCTCGCAGCTATCAACTTATGTAAAAAATAGCAAATGATTTACTCATTTAAATTTATGCAAAAGTGCTGTAATTTCTTTAGGCTTGAACATCTGTCCTGGAAATAAAATGTTCCTTTTGATGTCATATTCAGCCTATTACTTTAGCATATTTTTATAACTCTTACCCTGACAAATTCAATGCCAACGATCGAAGATCCAGCTCTTTTTCGAGGAGCCTGGCCAGACAATAAAAGCCAATATCACTAAGTTTGGAATTTCTAATAATTATTTTATTATTGTATTCATTACTGAGAGATGTTAAGGTCTAGTTTTTCAAGTCCTCCTGCTTTTCTAACCCCCACCCATATCGCTCTCAAAAATTGGTTGGAAATTTGAGACCTAACTTATTTACAGAAGTAGTTAACATCAAGACTGTGGCAGACTGAATACAAAGTTTTTTATACGTGTGAGCCTTCTGAAGACCTTGAAGAAGGGATTAGTGCCGCTATCGGTAATTTTATTAAACGCTACGAGCTTAAAGAAAAAGAATATTCTTTACGTGATTCAAGAATAATGCTTAGATCCACAATGTTATATGATCTCCTGATAAGCCTTGAACAAAATTTGAGCAGACTGTCTCTTATACTCTCAGTACGACTATATTATTGAATCTTATTCATTTCCCATTATATTACTTTTTAGATTGGACTAATAGTTTCTTCAAATGTTTCTTGTTACCGCTTCCAAAAGCTCTCAATAACAACTTTGAAAATGCCACTCTGACACTACAAATTACCAAAATATGCATGATCGTACTCTCTCAAATAAAAAGAAAGACACTGTAATTGATGATTATCTAAGGACAATTCCTTGAGTATGTTGCCTAGGATATCCCTAAGCCTTTCATAATCATGAACTTCAGTTCTTGTAATTATATAACAATTTCAGGTAATTACTCATCAATCTCAATACATAACTTCCTCATTTTTCGTGTATAATTGTTTATTCTTTTGAATATCTTGTCCATTCCTTGGCCATCTTCTGAGTATAAGTGGTTGATTATGATACAACAGGAAGCTGGCTTATAGCCCTTGGCCGAGGCTCTGGGAAAATGCTCGGTTTTGATCTTTGTGTGAAGGACTTGTTGGATACTCATTGTATTAAATTTATTTTTCGCAAACAGAATTGATCTATTTCATCTCTTTAGCTCTTACTATTCAGAATTCATCAAATCTATTTATTCCTTCAAGGAGAAAATTTGCTATTTATACAATCAAGAGGTGAGTTAAAGTCAGGCAAAATAACGAAGTCTAGGTGGCTGTGATCTGAATGAGCTCAACAATTACAAGGCAATAGAAAAAATTTTTATATTGTTATGGATATTATTCCTTAAGGTCTTGATGATCAGATGCTATAATTTGGATGTTGAGACAGATTCAAGGATATTTTATGAGAATCATAAGGAGCATAGGGGAATAGTAACTTTACTAACCACATTTTAGAATAGATTGACTTGAGTAACCTGACTAATCTCAAATAGAATTAGAACACGTGTTAATTTTATTAAAATCATAACAACATAATTACCAACTCTGATTCGATTATAATAGATCCTAAACTTCTATACATTTATGACACAACAGTCCCATTATCTTACCATTATTTTTGCCTTATTACTAAGCTTTACCTATTGTCTTGACGAAATTAAGATCTTTCAGTTTGAAGACCTTAACAAACATCACAACCAAGACGTCATGGATATTGAAAATGAGGGTATCTTAAATGATGTCAATGACCCTTACTCTCAACTCAATCAGATTCTGTTAACGTCATCCCAACGATATGATCCATATCAAAGAAAAAATCAAGTTCTTGATGATCAACTAGCTGACGTCGAGCAATTCTTCATACATGCAGAAGATCCCTTACTAAACAACACAAAAATTGAACCTGATTCTGAGACTACCAATATTGACTTGAATGAGCTGATTACACTTGATCTTAAATTAAAGAAGAGCACACTCAAGGCAGTCAGCTTTATGGAACAAGTAATCCCTATGCTAGCTTCAATTAAGGCCGGGACCGTAAAAGGTGGTCCCTCTGCCAATGTTGATCTTGTCTGTGTTATTGATCATAGTGGGAGCATGTACGGAGAGAAAATTGAACTCTTGAAGAAAACATTCCATTCTTTATTGGAATATTTGGGAGAAAATGACAGACTCTCCGTTGTAGCCTTTAATAATGACGCTATATCTCTAAATCCGCTCCTTAGAATGACAGCAGAGAACAAGGCTAAAGTTCTTGCTGTTATAGATACGTTAGAAGCCAAAGGAGGAACTGACATCAACAGAGGCTTGTCACTCGCCCTGTCTACGTTATCTGCAAGAAAGTACATAAGGGTTTTGGAGGATCAAGTCTTTGGGAGCAACAAAATAAAGATGGATATGTGACCAAGATATCCCAGTTAATGTCAGGCTACAAGAAAGGATATGTACTTGAGATAAAGATTCCTAAAGTCACTCCGATCTCTGATGATGAGAGGAGAGTCAAAATTGCAAAAATGGAGGTCCAACTAACGGACTTCAATGGAGAAATTCATAAGAAGAATGTAAGCCTAGAAGTAGAGCTTCTTAGTAAAAAAGAGCAGGACACGAAGCAATCTAAAGACAAAGAAGTCATGACTAATTACTATAGAGTCAGAGGTGCTGAGCTATTAGGAGAGGCTAAGGCCTTATCAGACAAAGGACAATTTGAAGATGCGCAAAGGCTGCTGAAGGCCTTCAAAGAAGAGCTTAGTTTTAGTTCGGTTAAGGATGAGGGTTTTGTGCAAAATCTGATAGCGGATATATCAAGCTATTGAATACTGTCAGTCCAGTGAATATGAGATTAGAGGAAAACACAACCTAATTGGAAATGCTAGAGCCCAGATGAGGCAAAGTAGCTACTTCCAGAGTTCTAATTCCTATGCCAATTCAGTACAGATGGAAATTGTGGAGAAGTTGAAGGCAAAGAAGTCTTAATTAGTACTGTTTTGCTTACTCTTGTTGTTTTAATGTATATTTATCATCACATGACCAAAATGATATATAATTTGAACTAGATTAAGAAGGAAACCTCTTTCTTCTATGACTACGCATCTGTAGAGGTAGTTTTCTGACTATTAGATCTTGGAATTCATGCCTTAACAATATAGAGTTTGTTGAACAAATTAGATAATAAAATTTTAGTTTACTTCAAAATGAAAATCATTTTGGTTTTCTTGTCTATTATTATACTCACCAAAGTAAGCAACAGCTTCAAGCTAGCTACACATCTAACAGTCAAGGATATAACACATGAAATGGATGGAAATCGTGTTGCATGGCACCTAATGACCGTCTTTGACATCTCAGGAAAAATTGGTTGATATATTGTGCTGATTCTGGATGTTTGAGGAAGGGAATTCATCACCCTTCAACACAACTAAGTTCTTCTGCTCAATATTTGGCAACCTGAGCTCTAACGTAGACTATTATTAATTCAAAATTGACTCTTATTACTTCTACTCTCTCAGTTCTGCTCTCCTTTATAAAGATAGCTCCATGTCTCAGCTTGCCTTCATGGTTGCTAATTATACAGTCATCAATAAGGATGTTTACTATGGTATTATTATAGCCTCAATTAACACAAAAACAGGCAATATTTTGGTTTTCGGCCTAACACTAGGCTGACCTAATAACACATACGATCTAATAGAATGGCTTAAGGGCTATGGATTGAATCCAATTCCTGGACAAAACTCGAAACCAGCAACCTGTGTATCCTTTAACTTTACTAAAGGAGCCCAACATACCTACAACATGTCGATGTCCATGAGCGGAAAAGAGTACGGTTACTATTACTTTGCCTTTTCTGGGAACTGGTTTGGAAGTCAATGGCCTGACCAGAACATGGAAGGGGCATATCTTGACAATAATGGCAACATGAGCCTTGCCAGTGGCTCCAACTGTGCTTATTACCCCATTAGCCAAAAGACTAACATGATTAATTCCACACGCTTGGCACTTTTCAACTATTTCTTGAGTGACCTTCCAGTTTGTAATATTGATCTTCATAAACAATCTACCACTATCAATAATACTAATTGTAATCAAGAGGAAATTTGCATGTAAGAGATGGTGAATATAGATTTATAGTTGAAAATAAGTATTGAATGCAGTCGTAGTAAGAATTTTCTAATGCAGTTTACAAGATAAACCTACCCCTTATCGGATTGATATTGAATCGAATTAAAAATCCAAAACTAGAAAAAAATTCTCAAATAAATAAAATAAATCCCGACTTTTAACATGGACCGAGATCTAGGAATCAAACTAACTTACTCTCAAGGTAATCGCATTCCCATAGTCTTATTAATATCGAAGATGTTATAATCGTGAGCAAAGACGATACTCAATCAAGTACCAAGAGTTTTCTGCTTGAACTTACATAATTATTAGACCCAGACTTGACTGGTTCTATAGATGAAGGGACTAAGATCTCAAAACCTTTACAGGCAAGCATCATCTTAGCATTTAGTTATTTTGTAGACTCCTAGATTCTTTGGGAAATTTGGTTTCCCAAATCCTGAAGATGACACTAAGACTAAAATCGAAAAACTGAAAGATAAGATGAATTTTAATCTGGCAAACCTCTTGAGTCAGAGTGGTCCTGCCCCTGAGTTGACTAATCTCGAAAAGCAGTTGAAAGAATTGAATCAGAGTCTACATACCTTGGATAAAGAACAAGAAATACTGTCAATTTCCACAAAGAACTTAGATCTTATTAATCAAGAAGAAGAGAATAACAAGAAGCAACTGGAGAACCTCTCCAAGAAGAAATCCCTTGTGCTCGAATATAAAAACAAAAATGAGAACAATCCTGCAGTTCTCGATTCACTAATGCTGAAATTGGCTGAGCTAGACAAAGAAGAGGCAGCACTAAAAGAAAAGAGTGCTCAAATAAAACAAGAAAAGGAAAAAGTTGATAATGATCTCAAGAACGCTATGAAAGGAGTCGAAGGCAAACTCCAACAAATGCTCGAAGAAATGGATGTCTTGGAGACCAAGTCCGTCATCGTAGTCCAAAAAAGGATTACCGAACAAGTTATAAAACTAGAAAAGCAGGCCCAAAATCTCGATCTATGTTTCTTATTGGATGCCACAGGTTCAATGGATCCATATATCGTCACCGTAAAAGAAAGAATCCAGGATATTATTGAGGCGGTCAAGCAGAGGTTTGGCTCCTTGTCATTCAGAGTTGCTATTGTAGGCTATAGAGATTTCTTCACTGAGGCATCAGAACACAAGAATCCTCGCTTTGAGATCTTCAATTTCAATCCTGACCTCCAACTATTCACAGATTTCTTGAATAATCTTGAGGCTATTGGAGGAAATGATGCTGCAGAGGATGTTAATGGTGGTCTCCAGAAGGCTATCTATGCCTTGGACTGGAAGAATCCTACCAAGACTATTATCCACATAGCTGATGCTCCATGCCATGGGACAAAGTTCCACAACGTCGAAGAGGAATATGATGGTTATGACGATAATTATCCCAATGGTTTGGCTGATGATGTTCCCTTCGAACAGCTCTTTACTGATATAAAGAAGAAAGGAATCTCATATATGTTCATGGAAGTCTGTGAGGATACAAAAACAATGGTTAGCGAGTTCAAAAAGATTTATGATGCCTGCCCTCAAGGCAACCCCAATAGCAGATTTGATAGTGCGGAGATCTCCAATGCTCCTAAGACCCAAGAGGAAAGAAAGAAGGAAGCCGAGGCTTTGGTTTCTGCTATTACACAAACTGTCAACAATTCTTTGAATCTGAGTGTAAGTAATAATAGCAAGATTCTCTCTCAAAGCCAAGTCCATGGCAGAAAAAGACCTACAAAGATAAACGTTGATGACATAAACCCCCAAGAACATAACATACCTTTCAAATTGTCTGAGAAGATAGATTTTGCCCTTGATAGAGAGCTGACTGTTCACGTCAAGGCTACCATTACCTGCATTGAGAACATCATTGACCCTAAGGAGTTAGAGACTGAAAACTTCAAGCTTCTAAGGGAAAGCGCCAAAATTTCAGTTGCAAAGGACCCCTTCACAACTAGTCCAAGGTTCTTCGATGAAGACCCCGTGCTAGCTAACCAAGCATTCTTGATCTACTATGGAACTTTTACCCCAGCTAACTCCTCCAGGGAGTACAAGATGGTGCTAAGAAGGAGAAAGGCCCCTGCTGACCCTTATTTCTATGCCATGAGCTTAAAGAAAAATATCTTTGCTTCATATCTGGCTCACTGCTACAATGATGCACTGAAAAAGGCCGGCTTTGGGCCTAAAGAAAGAGTCTATGTCTCCAGACTGTTTGCTGTTGCCCAGGGAAAGAACTATTATCTAATGGAGCCATTCATCGAAGGACAGTTCTATAAATATGTGGATAAAGAGGGAACTGTAAATGAGGCTGTGCCTATTATGAGTGCTTTTAGTCATTTCACTTATGAATTCACTCAGGAAAAATTTATGGTTACTGATTTGAAAGGACATGGCAATATCCTTTCAAATCCGGAGATGTTCTCAAGATATGCTGAGTTCCAAGGCTGCAATGACAAGGGAGAAAGCGGCATGATTCTCTTCTTTAGACATCATGAATGTAATGATTATTGTAAGAAGCTGGGCCTACAACCCAAGGAATGGCAGCAAATGAGAGATTTCAATGTCGAGAAATATATCATTCCCTTCGACTTGGAGAAAGGAACCAATAAATGTAGCTCTTATTACTGCAATAAAAATGCTGAGAGTCTTTCCTTCTGTAATTATTGCAGGCCTTCAGTTTAAAAATAATTGCTTAATTCTGTATTTCTGGGTAAAGATAATAGCTTTAGTCTGGCTATAAATTGTATATTTGAAGATTTACATCTTTTATGATTCGAAAATTCTATGAGAGCATAGGTGAAAGAATGTTTCAGTTATTTAAGTTTGGGAGATTGATAACACTAAGATTTTAATTAGGTAGGCTGACAATTTTGTCTTTTTGGAGTTTGGTCCTAATAACTATTTTGCCAATTTAAAAAGTTTTTGCAAAATAAAAGCAGAACTATCCAAAAAATGGACAAATCAGAAATAATCCATGGAGCAACACCTGAATTTAAGGATAGATATATTGAAGGTGCCCCCTATGGCTTGCTCTTTGGGACATTAAAGTCCAAGGGAATTAACTATCTCTTCCTTGAGATTACTGAAAATACCAAGAAAATGATTAAAAAGTTTAAGACATTTTTTGACCAAGCTCCAGACTCAGTTACCCTAGTAAAGGAAACATTTGATGTCAAGAACATTGGATATGACGTAAAAACGCTTTCAGAAAGTGTCGTTACTACAGTCAAAAAAGTTTTAAATACAAATGTCATGCTCAGAAGCAAGACTCTGACTTTCAGCCAGATTTTAGCTAGGAAGAAGCAAATACACTTTACCTTTGGTCCAACAGAAAACCCAGAAGACTTGGTGAATAGTAGCTTCATCCCTTTTAGGATAGAGGACGGAAGGAAGAAGGAAATTGGCATTCTTATAGAGCTTCTTGACTTTTGTTCTCTAAAAGATTTTACCAAAACTGGATATAGGGTGCTTTAAAGCAAGATCGTTATGAGACAAATGGGCAATCCATACTTAGAGACTCCTTCTACCTTCTTTTATCAGACAGAACTGAGATATGAGTTCCAGGAAGAAGAGACTAAAATTCTCATAAAATTGACCAAAAATTAGAAAGAGATTTCTGCAATCAGGAACTTTAGAAAAATGCTATGGCGAGATATCTGGCCAGCGAGTATAATAAGGCCTTGCAGCAGGCTGGGTTCTCTGATAATAAGAGGGTATATGTGAACAAGATATATATGCTGAAAAAGGAGACAAGAAGTATACAGTAGAGACGTTCGTTGAGGACAAAATTGGAGAAAAGTAAGTGGATAAGACGGCACAGTTAATGAAAATATACCATTGATGAGTGCTTTTTGTCACTTTACCTATTAGTTCACTGAGCATAGGTATATGACTGCCGACTTAAAGGGTGTGAACAACTTCCTTGTAAACCCTGATATCTTCTCAGCAGTGGCTGAGTTTGTTGAACATGAAGATAAAGCCTGCGTTGGAATGAATGCTGTCTTAAGAAATCATGAATGTAATGATTATTGCAAAAGATTAGGGCTGACTGAGACTGAAGCCCAAAAGGATAGAACGCATGATGTAAGGATACAGACAGATTTTGACCTTTCTAAAATTTATATAATGTCAAAGAAAGTTTTGCTTAGGAAGTGCCAGAGACCTTGATAGCTTGTGTGAAAATTGTCTAAAAATTTTATAGATAAGCTATTTTTGGTTTCTATGGCTCTAAGAAGTATGAGTTGTTTCATTTGTTAAGTAAAATATGAAAAGAAATACTCTGAACAAATTCGAAAATTCTTTTGTACCTTTCTATTGAAAATATAAGCGGAATGCAATGTTTATAAGCTCAATTTATTTCCTATGATAAGCTAGAATACTTTAAGTAGAGCCAGCATGAAGTTTTTAAGTTGGAAATAAAATTGAGAAAAATACCGATGTTTTTCGTTATGATGGTGGTTAATCTTATTAGCAGGAAAATTGAATACTTAGATAAAGAACTAGTTAATTTAAACTGGGAATAATAGGAACAATTGGAAACTAGGATATAGGTGCAGCGTGGGTTGTAGCTTAGTATTGTGAAAGAATTAACTGGATAATGTTGGAATAAAATTTAATAACCTGATTTTCAATTGGGAATTATTCGAAAATAAAATAAAAATAGAGCAGTTCTTCTTCTTAACCTTCAAGGAGAAATGATCTTTAATACAAAAAGGCTTTTGCATGACGAAAACCCTTGGCAGAAACTCGAAAAATTTTTCAGGAAATCGGTACGTTATCCTCAGTTCTACATAAAAATCTTGAATAGATCTATATCTTATTCAACGAGATTCTGGATGCTCACCCCATCAAAGGAGCTCTCTACAAGACCTTCCTTATCATTGAGGCCTTCCAGTTCATTTGGTTCGCTGTCCATAAGGACTATTACTTCCTAAAAGGAATAAATATTGCCGAATGGATATCATATGGAGTCAGATACTTCCAGGTAAGCCTACAAACCACCCTAAGTGATACATTTTATTAGGTGAACAGCATTCAACTAGAGGACACTAAGGGCTTCTTCATAATTTCTTTATATATCGTATTTGCAATACAAATCGCAGTTATAGTATGCTCTCTCCTCCTAACGAGGTCAGCGTACCTTAACTCTAGACGGGAAGGAAGCGTGATTGTTTACATGCCGAAAATATTGAATATTTATGCAGTTTTGATCACAACCTTTCTCTCCCTTCCCATATTCGACATATTTTTCAATTCTCTCATCTGTCGTAATAATGATTCGACCCATGGAGACTCTACTTGTTACAGGGATATATACTGGCTTCATTTCTTGGCAGGACTACTTGGGACCATTTTCCATACAATAATATCTATTGGAATTTGCTTGCTTTTCATTGATTTAAATCCGCACTCCACCTCTCCTTTTGCTGGACCGAAATCTAGAATAAACCTAGTTAAGCTGGCCCTCAAGGCTGCCCTTCCACTGTACATACACATCGATTTCAAGGTATAATCTTATGGGTTTCGCTAAACTTGCTAGTTATCCATATCTAAGGAATTTCTGGTAGTTTATACAGGAATTTTACTGATAATACTGGCTCTCAGAATGAAGCAAAGCCCATTGTATAACAGAGCCAACTACCATCTCATCTTGGTTCTAGAAGCTGGAACCTTCTGGATTGCGTTTATGGGCATGTTATACGGAGTATTGAAAATAATTTTTTGACTAACATATTAGCTTGCTAATTCTACTAGAATGGACCAGTTAGGTCTTTTCTCATATGCAGTGGGAACTCCAATGTTTATGATATTTGTATATGGGCTGGCAAGATACAGAGAAAGCCTGACCACGAAGGACATTCCCAAAAATTACAAGAAAGATGTTGATGTTGAGCATTACTTGAATGTTGTGATTAATCTTATCAAGAATAGAGGTAAGTGGGACTGGGAGTGTAATAACATGTCTAGAAAAGCCTGACCAGAGAATTATTCTTGAAGGTCTTTTGAAATTGCACCTGAAACATTGCTCAAAATATGAGAGTGACTGTGTCTGCTACAGCTTAGTCAGAGACTATTGTAATTACAATTTTTCTCATTCTTACAAAAATAGTTCAGGATGAAGAAGCTCCTGAGACAGTCTGGTACAACTGGGTCAAAAGTATCATAATGGATGCCTTAAAGGCCTACCCCAAGAGCTCAAGACTCCACCTCCTCTACTCCTTCATCCAGAAAGAAAAACTTGGGAATAAATTTAAAGCAGTCTTCGAGCTCATGATGACTGAAGAAAGTAAGCCAGAAGTGGAAGAGGAATTCTGGGTGTTCAGATACAAGAACATTTTAGAAAAGATTATGCTTGAGCAGGAATCGAAGGTTGGTACCAAACAGAGCATAGATGTCGCCAAAATTGTTGACTTCCAAGACAGATTGTTTGCATTCAAATTACAATTGAGAGCCGCAGTCGAGCTATATTTGGACTTCTGGAGAGAGCTCCAAGAGCATAATCCTGATGTCCAAAAACTCCATGACCTTGGCTCAAGACTTACAAATGTTCTTGAGCAAGTTGCTGAGGAATTCAAAAGTTTGATAGGCATATATCCTAACCATCTCAAACTGATCCAGCTCTATGGTCATTTTCTCAGAGATATTATCAATGATGATTCGGAAGGACAAAGACTTATAGACAGGTAAAGAGTTTATAGTAGTTATGTTATGCTCTAGAGCTATTTCTCTCGAGAAAGCCGGGATTCTAAATGAGAATTTCTTCGATGTTGAGAAGACTAGGTATGGAGAAAATGCAAACTTTAGTATTATTACAATCAGTGGAAACTTTAACAACATGGGAACCATATACAACCTCAATAATGAAGTTACTCGTATTCTAGGATACACAAAGAATGAACTCATGGGACAAAACATCAAGACAATTATGCCCAAGTCTATTGCCGATATTCATGGAGACCTGGTCAAGAGATACGTGGAAACAGGTGTCCCCCATGTTATAGGAAAAGAAAGATACGTATTTCCAATAGATAGACACGGATATCTTGTCCCCTGTACCCTTCTAATCAAGGGTCTGCCTAATCTGGATGAGGGAATTAGATTTGTGGGGTTCATGCATGATATCTACAATGAAGTTTCCGATGATAATTTCTTTGACAATGCCAAGCCACATTATGTTCTTTACAGCGGAAATACAGGCCTTATTCACGCTATTGACTATAATTGTAGGCAAAGTTTCGGTATTCCAGGAAATATTTGCTGGGGTGCTGATGCCTCTAGTGTTGAGTTCACAATTGACTCTATCTTTCCTGAGCTCAATGCCAACGATGTTGAAGTCCTGAAGGCTAGGGGAGGAATCATTACCTATATTGACACTACACACCTTCCTTTGAATTTTCTTGTTAATGTCTCAGGTGAACATGAAGACGAGACTGATGGTGCTGCGTAAGAAAAAATGATATGTTCTTTAATTTAATTAGCATGGAGGAATTCATGAAGAGATTCAGAAGAGCCAAGGTCCGAGCAAAGCTCCTCACTGATGAGTGTTTCTTCAATTTGAACCTTCGAGTCATTAAGTTCATCGAAATATCTGATGAAGGAATAGAGTCCATTCAACTCACAATTAATAAGTCAGCAAATGAGATTCACACGGAACAGGATGTCCAAGGTGAAAAAGAAAGAAAGAAGGCAAGTAGGGACAAAGTTACCTTTGAGCCTCAGACAAGTTTGCCTATAAAGCAGGAAGATGAGATAGAAGTACAATCTGTGCCTTCGAGACATGACAATCATGATGAAAAAAGTGACGACAATAATAATTCCAGTTCAATGGCTGATCAAGCCTTTTTGGAAGAAATAAGACAGTTAAAAGATATCAAAGCAGTCCTTTCAGAAAAGACTGTGGCTAAGTCCATCAAGATCCTTTCCAGAACTATCAGTATCCTCTTCACCCTGCTCATCGTCATTACCTGTAACTGATTCTCGAATTTATTTGATAGTTTTAGCTACTGATTTTGGTTTGAAATTTGAAGAGTTTAGCGCACTGAAAAATGGATATAACTCGATCCGTGAGTCCTACAACAGAGAAGAATTTATTGCTACAATAGCCTATAAGTCTCGTCAACTAGAATTGACTTCAAGAGGTATGTATACTCTCTTGACTCCTGCAGAGCAAGCTGAAAAAATTAGTCAACTACAAGCTGATGTAACTAACTTGATCCCTTTAAATAACAATTGTAGCTTGGAGTTGTCGAAAAGCTCACAAATACCCAGTTCCAGCTGTCCAAATACTTCGCAAACCTCGTAGATAAAGGCAGAGAGCCAGAAGATCTTCGCTCCTTCAGCTTGGAATATCTCCTTGACAGTGGCTCTATCACATCAGAACTGACTTCTTTCACAGATGGTGTTTTCAAGTTGTCAACAGCCACTTCTTCATTAAAAGCAGGCTCAACAACAGATCTTGCAGACACAGCAGCGACAAATTTACAGAGAAGGAACTTCTATTTCATTCGTAGAAACGGCCTGGGACCCCTGCGAGCTGGATCTGAGGCTGCTGCATCAGAATATATTGACTATTACACTGACGAGGTTGAAAAGTTTGACAAAAAATCACAGATCATCTTGATAACATCCATTTTGATCCTTGTTCTATCATTGTTCTTGCTGATTCCTATTACCTTTGCGGTCCTTAAGGCCAATAACAGAGTTATGTCCCTGTTCGCTTTTATTCCTCAAAGCGAAATCAACGAACTTATTGTGAAATGTGAGATCTTCATTGAGACCTTCCTTCAAGAAGTCAAACAGAATCGTAACTTCCTACAGGACAGTGAAGAGGAAGAAGATGGTGATAACACCAACATGGGAGAGGAGCATGGAGCATATCAAAGAAAGGATGACATGGACGTCTCCAGGATACACAGTTATGCAGAAGTTAACAAAAGTGAAATCACAGAACTGGATAATCTTAAGGGAAATACTACCTACGACCCTCCTAAGGACGAAGATGTCATGGGTGCAGACGAGAAAAGCTTCTTGAGCAGTAAGAGTGGAGTCGGTCTTCAGGTACCAGAACCTCTGGAAAAAGAAAAAATACCTAATCCTCTGGCTAATGTTAAGAAAATGAGTGATAAGGGTGCTAGAAACGGAGAGCCAATAGATGCTAAGGATAAGATAAAGGGTGTGAAAGCTGAGGATCTTACCAAGCTAATGGACGCAAAGAAAAAAGCTGAACATGAAAGAATTGAAGGGTCAAGCAAGACCAGAAGAGATGGCATCTTGGATCATGATATGCTTCTTGAAAGGTCTAATCAACTGCTGCGGGCCAGAGATAGCAATAGATCTAAGACAGTGATCCAATTTGCCATTATTAACTTATTCTTTTTGGGATATTTCCTCGGAAGCTATTTCCAGGCCCACCAATTTGTCATTAATTTTGAGGATACCATGCATCACTTCAACCTCACCTCCCAACGAATTCCGACAATCAAGTTGATATATGCCTTTACATTAGAGGAAATTGCCCAAGTCGACCTCAACACGGTCTACTTATACGATGGTAAAACCTATTTTTTAGCCTTTATAATTGGAATAGGGGTCTTCAAAAATTATAGGACAATGTATGTGAACTATCTGCAGGAAAACGAAAAGGCCATTGTGAACAATATCAAGAAAAACTTCCCTTCGAGCTTCAAAGATTACATCTCTAAGTTCATCACCTACAACCAACAAGATGTGTGCATCGCCCACTATACAGACCTTGCTGACCGAGCAAGTAATTTTCTTCTCGAAACTTGTTCACAAATTTAGCTTGTTCAAACGTGGCACAAGGAATCCTTGCCAAAGGTCTGAGCGTAGCCCTGACAACAATAACTTTGAATACGGAAGACGTCCTTAAGAGTTTTGGAATGACAACTAAGACTACTACTGATCAGCAGGATGCAATCCAGGAGACTAAGATGCTTGATGCAGGTATTTTAGATTATGAATAAGCTTATTTTATAGAGGAAATTATCGATAATGTCACTCCAGCTATGCAGGAGCTCATGACTACCTTTTTGGAAGCTTCAGAGAATTACTTGTCTTATGGACTTACTATTGAGAAAATTAAGTACTCGGTCTTTTTGTTATTCTGTGCCTTTGTGTTCGTTGTCTTGTGGCTACCTTACTTGAGGAGCTTGAATGAGAAGATCTTCAGGACTAAGGGCATGCTGAATATGATTCCCTTGGAGGTTATTATGAAGAGCGAGAATTTGAAGAATGCATTTTTGTCAGGAAATTTGATGCAGGCTGTAAAGTAATCTGCATTATTTTGTGTATACAATTAATGCTTACTGTATAACTTGGCAATTTCCACACGACGTAAATTAACCTGTATTTTTCCAAAGTAATCCAATTATTCAAAGCCTATTCTAGATTTTTCTAAAGTAATTAGATCATTGAAAACTTATCTTTGACCTTCCCTAATCACATGCGAAGTCTAGCACAGACCATGAATGCTTAGTTTTTAAATAATATCAACTTAGTCTAGTATCGACAAATTTTGATTTCTATTAAACTTCTATTCATATTGTTCCAATAGATTTTTCAATACAAAGGCCATAAGGTAGCACACTAGCTAGATAGAGAATAAGTGAAAAGGAGTGAAACAAGGGTTTATTATGCACCAGAGGGCTGGAAGGGCTGCCAAACTATCAGTAACATTGGGAGTTTATCAGAATTGACTTAAATTTTATTAGACAAATTTTCAGCAATTTAAGAGAAATAACCAACTATACGTCAGATTAATACGTATATTACGATAGGAATTCATTAATTTTCGAATCTGTAACACTTTGCTTTATTTTCGCGAGCGCTTCTGTGATAATAATTGATTTTCTAATTTAAAAAGTTCATAGAGTGTAGATATGGATCTCTTCAAAGATATAGCCAAGTGGTCATTGATTTTAGGCCCTATCGGAGCTTTCATCTACGTCAATCGTAAGTATGCTTTCGGAAAGATCCATAAGAAGCACCGTTTCGAAGACTCAGATTTATCTGAGAACTTCAGACAGTACATCAAGGAAAATGACCTGATCACCCCTTGCCACTACAAGAACTATCAGAAAGGGAACAAGGCAGAACAGTTCTTTGAAAAAGGAATTCTTAAAGACTTGAACGGACTTGATCAGTACAATATCTATCTCGACAGAAAATATCACGATGTTATTACTGATGCTATTGAAGTCACTCCAGAAGAAAGATTAGAGTACCATAAGGCTGCCAAACTTCATTGCCCCTTTATTGCAAACGCCACTTTACAGGGACATGCTGGCATTGTACATGGCGGTTTCTTGAGCACAATAATGGACAACCTACTTGGATGTTTGTCCTTCATTGTATCTGACTTCTCTGCTGCAGTTACAGCTTATCTCAACATGACCTTCAAAAAGCCTGTAGAGGTTGGCAAGGAATACATTGCAATCGTTGAGGTTGAGAAGATTGAGGGAAGGAAGATCTTCTTCAAAGGAAGAATCATGGATTTGCAAAAGACTGTCTACTGCACCGCAGAGTCTCTGTTTATCAAGGTCAACTTGGAGTCTTGCTTCACTGATAAAACAACTAAAACCCTTCTTAAAGAGAAGAAGGCTCATGACCAAGAGCATGCTGCCAAAAAAACCAAGCCCCAAGAGGAGCAAAATCAGGCTAAAACTGAGACTTTGGAAGCTGCACCTGCCAATGAGACCCAAAATGCTGCATAATAGAGTTATAGGTGCAGAACTTTTAGTTTGAATGTATAAAGATGTATTTGCTATTTTCTTGTTGTATTAGTATAGAAAATGCATTGATAAATTCTAAGTTTCAAACAATATTGTAAAGAAATTGTGAAATCGGGACCTAAATTCACTCAAATAGAAACCACTCCTTGAGTGTGGTTCTTGAGGTATCTATTTAAGAGCCAAATTTCTCAAGATACTCAAGTTATTCAATAAGAATAGGTATAAATAAAATGTATTCGGCTATCGATGAACTGCGTCATTAGTCAATGCCATAAGTACCCAAAAAGTTACAAGAATTTTTGTGTCATCACATAAAATAAATTTATATCAGATACAGGCATTGTATAAATTAAGAACGATGCTCAGCAAACTTATCACAATCATAGCGATCGCTCTCTGTATTTACACAGCCCAATCCTACCCAACCCAGTGCATCAATCCTAATGGAACTGCCGTTAGTTGGTTCTTAGTTTTGAAGTACCCTGGAAATTTGACCTCAAATCCCAGAATTGCCTACATAGACAGCACCAGCAAGGACGGCCAATGGACATTCATTAACCATTATGCAGATGACTATGCTGGTGCTCTCGAAAACACCATATACATGATCAATTCCCTCAAGTCCAACGATTCAAGCTTGCTCCTCTTTAACGATGAACCCCCTAATGACCCATGGAGTCCCACAGGAGCCCACGCCAAGGGTGTCATCGCCTTCAGTAATTCCAGCCAACAAGGAGTCTATATTCTTCACAGTGCCCCCAAATACCCCAACATCAGTGAGAATGGTTATATCAATCATTCTTTACCCTCAAACACTAGAGTCTATGGACAGCATTTCTACTGTTGGTCATTCAATGCAAGCATTTTGTCCCAGCTTATCCAACACCTTATCATAATCCAACCTGTTACTTATTACAAATCTGGACTTTTCGCAAAAATTAACTATAACACTACAAAGAGCTTCTTAATCAACCAATGGAACCTTGCCAACGGAGATAAGAATATTATGTTCAGTAAGAACCCTGACTTTGTCACCTTCCTTTATGAAAATATCATCCAGCCCTATTTGGGAGTCGATTTGATGACTGAAACCTGGGGAAGACCATACTTGCCAAATTTATGTTCTCCTGAAGGTGCCAATAGTATAATGAATATCAATTTGCTCAAGTTCCCTACTGGAGATTCCTGGGACCATTACAGCGATCATTCAAAGTGGGCTGTTACCACTGGAAACAACAACCCTAAGTTGTCTTGCTTGTGTGATATCAATAGACAAGAAACCCAGAATATCAGAGGTGGAAGTTGTATATGTAATGATAATCCTCAACTTTATAAGGCTCTGACTTCCATTATTGCTAGTTTTGATTCATGCAATTAAGAATAGTTATATATGTTGCATATATTTAAAGCTCAGGAGGTACGACGTCAATTAAGTAACATCTATTAAACCCAAAATGACTAGCTTCAACAAATAAACCCAAGTTTACCAAAGAAAATAGAAATGAAAAATTTATTTTATCAGTGATTTATAGTCAAG
>Ga0065720_1019446_pt1 | contig 25939 bp, 28 predicted proteins | sample Thericmetagenome_FD_59107 | JGI IMG/M metagenome (GOLD analysis project Ga0065720, IMG submission 59107) | Thermophilic microbial communities from the Joint Bioenergy Institute, California, USA of rice/straw/compost enrichment - eDNA_2 v2... | ecosystem: Engineered > Solid waste > Grass >... | reverse complement strand
GCCAGAACCAAGAGAACCAACCTATTATACTCCTTCACAGCAACAGCCTATAATGCAAACCCAACCACAAACTCAACATCAGCCACAGTCTTCATTTTATGCTTCACAAAGACCTACTTATTTTGACAGTAGAGTATCTACCTTATTTAGTGACAAAGTAGGAGGAGAGGACAAAACGATGAAAGAGTATAGACCCCAAGCTGCTGATCTTTCTCAATTGAAGCAAAAGCTTTCAAGCATTATCCAATTAAACTACGCTTCTGTCATTAATCAAATAAAAAAGACCGGAAAAGAACCCACGGAAGGATTTTTGTCAACCTTATATCTTGCAGTATCTGACTATGTCAGAAATTTATTTGATGATCTGAGAAGTATAGCCGAGGCTGAGAATGATTCAACTGATTTGAAAAGCTTTATGAGAACTGGAGACACCTCCGTATTTTGTTTTTGATGTGTTTCTTAGCCATATTAGGAACTTGATTCTCAAAGACATACTTTGATTCCTGAAAAACCTTCAGATGCCTCTTCATCATACAGACAACTTCAATTCTTGATCAAGTTTTCTTCAATCCAAGAGGATCAGAAACAAATCGAAAAAATTAACGAAAGAGACCAAAAAGACTTAGAAGAGAAATATGCGCGTAACTTTTCTAGTGATGAAATGTGAGATAAATTAGTATCCAAGGAGGAAGATGAGGAGAAAGTTCAAAAGAAAATTAAAAAGGATTTTACAGAAGTAAAGAATATTTGCTTTTATTCTCAGTCCATAGCAAGATGAATTGATCAAACTTTTATTCAAATCCAAAAAGGATAAGAGTCAGGATAGTGAGAATAAGAGCAAAAAAATCCAGGAAACAAACTTGTTCCTGAGTAACCTTACCTCAAGAACAACTTCAAATGTTACACCATCACAGACCCAGGAAGCCTTAGCTCAAAAGGTACATCTATTCAAGTCTTGATGATTAACTCATAGGAACATATAAGTAGAGGTAGAAAGGCTGGAGCAGGGCAAAAAAGAATTACAATGAAACACCTTGTTTATTATTTGGAGACAAATCCTTTATATAGAAGAACTCCTCTGTTACACAAGGCATACTTGAAGTAACTCCACAACAATAAACTACATAGTATCAATTAATTAAATCAGAAGGGTAAAAGATGTATGTATCTATTACTCAGTATCACTATCTTCATCAAATATTGACTTGAACAAATCCATCGGTGGCTTTTTCTCTTCTTCTAACGCTTCTTCCTCCTCCTCAGAGTATTCTTCTTGTGCAAGTTCTTGTGTTGTAAGCGCTTCGAGAGCTCTCTCCCTAGCATACTTTGAGGTGAATCCCGTCACTGGCATATCACTTTCAACACTTTTTTCTTCCTGTTTAGGTGTAGGCTTGAAGACCGGACCCTCTCTTCCTTTGTTAGTCAAAAAGGCAGGCAGGATTTGTTCGTGAAATGTATCTCTCTTTCTCTCTTGTTCTTGTTGTTCTATGTACTAAAGACTTATAGGACTGCAACGATAAAATTACCTTATGTGTTTGTGGCTGTGGAACATTGAATCTTCTACATAAAATACGATCAGGAAGCCAGTATTCTACTCGTCGACGATTCTTCTCTTTTTGAATCTTATTTTTTAGATCTTCAATCTTTTGAAGAAGTTCAGATTGGCGTTTTTGTTCCTCAGTCATTTGGAATTCAGCAATTGCTTCTTGATCAGAAGGGTCCTTATGGAACATCTGATAAATTTGCTCAAATTCTTCTTTTTCTTTTTTCAGATCGTTATAACTTAAATTTCCAGGAGGAATGCCACTTGCTATTTTTCCATTCTTTTCCCAGACAAACATCTTGTATCTTTCAATTTTGTCTTTATCACCTTTGAAAATTAAGTTGAGATCACTTCCTCCCATCTCCTGATCTTTTGCCCTCACAAATTTTTTCACTTCACTAATTTTCTTCTTTGTATCCTCAGAAATCCTTGATAATCTTTCCTTAAGAGGATCTTCTTCAGTAAACTCTGGCTCTTCTGGAGTAGAACGCTTTGGGAAATCCTCTCCAAGCAACTTGGCTCTTTTTTCTGGATTCATTGCATAATTTGTTTGTTGAGGTAGGTTGGCTTGCTTATTACTCTTTAGAAACTCTTTGACACGAGTGTAGGGATCCCAATCTGGAGGAACTTCATCACCTGTGTTAGCTCTAAACGATTAAGTGATATGACTTCTTCGTTACTTTAATGACATCTTTAATGGTTTAGAATCTTTTTCAAAATCTACAAGAACATCCTTGTTTTTCGGCTTTTCTTTGGCCTAGGCAGGTGAGGTTTTCGAAACAGCAACTTACCTTAAATAAGAGCTGATCTTCATAATCATCAGTTGATTCCATAATATACTTTGAAACTAAGAGATTACCTCTAGAATCTAAAATTGATTACATTGGTATTTTTCATCATCCTCATCATCAAAACTTGTGACCCCAAATGCAATTCGATTGCTCTCTTTTTTCTTTTCTTCAACTTCATTTTGCTCTATTCCTGCATGTTTTTTGAAAATTTTATTGAAGATATTTTCATATTCTTCTTGTTCCTCTTCATGCGCATTACCAAGCAGATTGACCCCAGTAAAATCATTTTTTGGAGGAGGTACATCTTCAATATGAACTAAGGGAGATAAAAAATTACCGATGGGGAAATCTCTTTTGACCTCTGTGAATATTGGCAGATCCTCTGAGGTGTCATGAGCATGGGGCATTGTTACACCATAAATTTTCTTTTTTGGTTCTCTGACAACTGTAGGTCTTTGAACACCCCCCATATTTTTGATAATATCATATCCAACAGAAGTTTTAGATGGAACAATTAGTTCTTCAGGAGGAGGGCCAAGGATACTTCCAATATAAAAAAATATATTTAACAATATACCTTGTTCCAAGTTCTTTTTGGAGTAATCTTTTATGGCCTTCACCCAGTGTATCGTACTCTTCTCTTGCAGTAAGAGTCTCACCAGCAATCGTTTGTCCCTAAATGTTTCAAATAAAACGTTGTATAGAATTACTAAGTCCTCCTCATCCATATAATCTGTAATAGATTGTTTGTTTCCTTTGACTAACAATAATCATCAAATAGATATTTGTATACATCTTTGGGTTCTCGAAGATACAAATTGACTTGGCGTCCACCCTTCTTTAGACCCCACTGTATTCTTATATCCTGCAGTAAAGCCGCCTGAGATTGTCAATCTCTTATAAAGAAATCTACCTGTAAAGGCGCCTTGCCACCTTTTTCGTCCCTTTTCATCCTTCGCCTATAGAAATATCAACATAACTATAATTAACCAACTTAACTGCTAAATTATAAAAGTGTTTTTTCTTGTCAACCTCCTCTTGTTCAAAGAGGGTACCAATCATAAGGGCATGCATCTTTAAAGAAAAAAAGTCAAATTAATAAAAATTATTTCAATCCAATTTTGAGATGGAAAAAATGTCAAGAAAAAAGGAGAGTGTACCTGTCATATTTATCTTCAATATTTTGAAAAATTACTATCGTGAATATGGCCTAGCATATCACCATCCTATCAAAAATCATATTCTTGCTTCAGGACACCAGGCTGAACTGCTTCCAGTAGTTAACTTTAATTATAAAAGTTCCATTGAGCTCAGAGCTCAGTACATTCGTGAGCATCTTCCTCAAGTACTCAGTGTGATTCTGTTGCTTACATTGAATTAGCTGCTTGAAAAATTGAAAGCCGAAAAGTGCCACATTTTAGCATACAGCGCTTCAGGAATCGATTCTAGATATTTCGTTTCTCAATTAGGCGGGCAAAAGTATGTAGAAAGCTTAACTACTATTGCTTCTCCTCATCAGTAACATAAAAATTATGTTTTTATATGAATAGGGGTTCATTTCTTGCTGACTCTTACAACAAAAATAAGATTCAAAGTGAAAAGATTGAACCTTTAACAAGAATAATGGGTATTCCTCAGCTTGCATTCAAGGAGTTTAACACATCAAATATGGAAGGATTTAATGCAGTTGTCCATAATAGTGAAAATACCAGGGTATATTAATAATCTCTTCAAAAACATTTTAGTACTACTCTGTTAGTTCGAGAAAAGAAGGTGACGAGTGTTCTGATGTCTTGAGATACACACAAAACTATATCGTTCTTAATAGAGAAAAGGGAGTTAAGAGCGATAATGATGGTGTGTTTGCTTCAGAGGAAACAAAATGGGCAAATCATATTTTAACCTTTAATGCTGATCATGCCGAATTAGCAGGAATAAGACTTAATTATGACTGCAAGCCAATTTATACCAGAATATGTCAAGCCCTTGATGCTTAGTAATTTTCTGTTCATATTGAATAATGTATTTTCAGTGGATAATTTTCCTTAAATAGGCCTTATCAGTTTAGAATACTTAAAAATATATATCCAAAAAATGGAAGAAACTATCCTCAAATATTTGAACGAAAACAACGTCATTGAAGATTCTATTAAATACGCTCAGACCTTGCAGGTTCCTCATGATCAAATTGTCGGCTCTCTTAAATCTTTATCATCTGATGAGTACGTCATCTTACAACAATTAGAAACCAGAACCTGGACTCTTACTGAAGATGGTAAGGATTATTTGGAGAATGGAACACCTGAAAGAAGACTCTTTGAGCTGATCCCTGCTGACGGAATTGCTAAAGCCGAATTAGAAAAACAACCATTCTTCCAACTTGGATGGACATATGGAATGAGAAATAAATGGTTCAAATTAGAAGGAGCCATCGTTAAGAAACTTGTCAATGAAATCAAGGATCAAGATGCTGAGTTTCTTGCTCAAATTAAAGAGGGAAAGGAACTTGACAAGAAGATTATTGATAACCTCAACAAGAGAAAGACCATCAAATTGAGTGTTGATAAGTTCTACAAAGTAACTAAGGGACCACAGTTCTCTCTTGTTAGAAAGAAGAAGGCTACTGATTTGACTCAGGAAATGATTCTAAAGGGTACTTGGAAAGAGGAAAGTTTCAAACCCTATAATTTCAATGCTTTAGGTAAAGAAATTGAGACAGGAAATCTTCATCCTTTATTGAAAGCTCGTGCTCAATTCGTTGAAATTTTGCTTGAAATGGGATTCGAAGAAATGCCAACAAATCAGTATGTTGAAAGCTCTTTCTGGAACTTCGATTCTCTCTTCGTTCCTCAGCAACATCCTGCTAGAGATTCTCAAGATACTTTCTTCGTTAAGGACCCCGCTGAATGCAGAATTCCTAACCAAGAATATTGGAACAAAGTTAAAGATGTTCATGAAAAAGGAGGTTATGGCAGTATTGGTTGGAGATATGATTATTCCGAAGAAGAAGCTAAGAAGAATGTTTTTAGAACCCATACAACTGGAGTGTCTGCAAAGATGCTTTACAAGCTTGCTCAACAAAAAGAATTCAAGCCACAGAAGTACTTCTCAATTGATAGAGTCTTTAGAAATGAGAACTTGGATGCTACTCACTTAGCAGAATTCCATCAATTCGAAGGAGTTGTAGCAGAAAGAAATATTGGCTTACCCCAACTCAAAGCCATCATCACTGAATTCTTCAAGAAGATTGGAATTACTGATTTGAAATTCAAGCCAACTTACAACCCCTACACCGAACCTAGTATGGAAGTTTATGGCTATCACCCTCTTTTGAAGAAGTGGGTTGAAATTGGAAATTCAGGTGTCTTCAGACCTGAAATGCTTCGTCCTATGGGCCTTCCAGATGATGTTAGTGTACTAGGATGGGGATTATCACTTGAAAGACCAACTATGATCCAATACAAGGTTGCCAATATCAGAGATCTTCTTGGATTCAAGGTCAGTGTCAAGTATGTGAAGAATAATCCTATTTGTTGTTTCTCCAAGTAAAATAGATATCTATGTAAGTATATCGATCGTAGAATCAATGGTGTGAGAGACTGAATAGATTCTGATAGATTTTCTTGCAATAGAAAATAATAGAAAGATATATAAATCTTAAACTAATTTTATTAATGAATTCTCAAGAAGAACAAAAAAAGACAGAAGAAACTCCAACAATTCACTTTAAGACACTCCTTTGTCAGCTTAACCCTAAGTACAAAGAAGTAGAATATAATCTGAAGAGAGCTGAAGTTTCATTATCTAAGTATTCAAAAGATGATCAATTGGATGTTATTTTATTTGCAGAAATGGCCTTTACTGGATATATTTTTGAGAATAGGGATGACATTAGACCGCTTTGTGAAGAGGCTGGAAAAGGCAAAATTTTTGCTTTTTGTTCGAACCTAGCACAACGACTCAGCTGTTATGTAATGTGTGGCTATCCTGAAATATATTTTGAAAAGGAAAACAAAAAAGAGCATTTCTACAACTCTCTCTACGTGATAGACAGAGAAGGTAAATTGTATCACAATTACAGAAAACATTTTCTTTATGAAAATGACCATGCATGGGCAGAAGAAGGGCCATCTTTCCAAGCAATAGAGTTGACCAATTCAGAAGGAGTGAAGTTTAAAGCAGCTTTGGCAATTTGTATGGATATTAACCCATATGAGTTTAAAGACAGCTCAAAGTTTGAATTAGCAGAATTTTGTAAAAAAGAGAATATCGATGCACTTTTCTTTTCTTGTGCCTGGATAGATGATGAACCCGAAGTTCAGGGTAAAGAAGCTGTTGGAAAACATATCCGCTATTGGCTATACAGATTATACCCACTCATGGCGGATGAAAAGGATTCTACAAGATATAAAAAAAAGTGGGTCTTGTTCTGTACCAATAGAGTTGGAAAGGAGAAGAACACAACATTTTGTGGAAGTAGTTGCTGTGTCAGAGTGAATCCCTTACAACTTGTTGGAAGTTTAGATAAGAAAAGTGAAGGATTTTTCTTAGCAGATATCAATTTGTAAATTAAACTTTCATATCTTGCTTAGATTATGATTGATTAATCTATGAAGATAGCTTGTAGAATTCTCTTTATTCAAGATCTAAATGAGATGTTTAGTGTTCTTAATGCAATATCATATGTGAGTTGGATAAGCTCCAAAAAGAAGTTGAGATAACATCTGTAAGTTTTGAATTTAAGGTTTGGTGTTTTGGATATGAGGTTTTGGTGAAAAAGATGCTATACGAGTTATTTCATTGAAGATAACACAGTGGCATTTTTCTTTCTCAATGCTAAAAACCTGTTACACCTCAAAGTTAATTTGGTTCTAAGTTCAATACTAGTATGTAGATGATTCTGCATTCAAAATCATGGCATCTTTAATTATAATAATCTTGATTCATCTAACCAGGACAGGATAATTGGCTCAGACTAAGAGAGTGATGTTATTGAAACAACTAAAAGCTGCTATGATATATGGTCAGTTTTGCCATGACTTTGAAAAGAGAAGAATTTATGAGGGAAAAAAATTTTTATTGCACTTTAGTTTCACATTGCAATAAATTTGTTTAATTCCTAATTTCCTGTATGAGTCTGCAGCAAACGACTGAATTAGGAGAGAGCTCCCTCAAAGAATTCAATAAAGAGAAAAGTGAAGCTTCTGTGGTTCAACGAGAAGTTGTTACACTCACAGCTACTCTCTCCTTGAATGTTGAAGAGCAAAAACTCAATAATAATTCAACAGATCAAAATAGTTCAACAAGTACTCAGAGCCAGAAAATAATATCTGAACAAACTCAAAGTGAAAACAAAGAAACTATACCTTCTCAAATTAAGAGTGACCAAAAGGAAATAATAAATGCTTTGCTGAATTTTGATAATTATAAAGACTTGGATCCAACTCTAGATCCTCATTTACTGATTGTAGTGCATGGGATCGGTGCAAGCCCATCTCACCTTTATAATCAAATTCAGAGAATAAGAACATCAATAAATGGGGTTAGAAAAATAAAGAAAGATCAGTTCAAGGCACCTATCATCATACATATGGTTGATTGGAAGTCATCATTATCAGGAGAAGTCAAGGACAAGATAGAAAAGATGACCCTTAAAACTAATAGAAAGCAAAGAAATATGTTAAATGAAGTTCCAGTTGATGCGCTATTTTATTTAACATCTGACCATGCTCATACTATTTTAAATGAAGTTGCCACGCAGGCCAACTCTTATTATGAGCAATTAAGCCAAAGGTATCCTGGTCTTAAGGCTTCATTGATTGCACACTCTCTAGGGACAGTTATAGCGTATGACCTAATCACATGCAAAAAAAGAAAAATTCCCTATATTCGAGAGCCTCAGAAGATTGCAACAATAAATTTCCCCATAGAGAATATTTTTAATCTTGGAAGCCCTCTTGGTTTATTCTTAACTATCACAGATGGAGAATTCTATACTCTTGATAAAGAAGGGTTTTGCCAAGCATTCTATAACATATTCCATCCAAATGATCTAGTTGCCTATAGAATAGAGCCTATGATCGAGAATTATCCTGATATAAATCCTGAGGAGATCCCATATATAAAAAATGATGGGTTCAAAGTTCACACAAAGAAAAAGATCATAACACAAAAATTCAAAGAAATCAAAGAGCTAGTTAATATTGAATTTTCTACCTTGACCAGATACGATTACATTCTCCAGGAAGGATTCTTTGAAAATATGTTTGAGACCTTAGGCATAATTGGAGGACATTGGGGATATTGGGATAGCCATGATCTTTTCTATTTTATTCTCAAAAAACTCAATGAGAAAACAATTAAGCCTCAGAGTCTCTCTCCTTCTAAACTCTGAAAAGAGAATATATACATTGAATAAAATATTAGATAGCAAATTTGTTGATCTTATGTTCTATCTTATCCTAAATCAGTAAAATCAAGTATGTTAATACTATCATCTATTCTATTGTTTAATTTTCAATAAAATGTTAAATCCAATTTGCAGAACATCAAAAAGCTTTCTTAGGAAGCAGCTTGTTAGCATATTTTCTAGAGGAATAGTCACAGATCCAGAGCTTCTCAAAGTAATTCCGCAGCAACCTGAGAAATCTCTTTTCTCAACATTGATATCTGAGGCATTATCTAATGAGGAGTCAAAAAAGTTAGAACAGGAACTATCAATAAAAGTGAACTCGTCTGAAAGGGAAGATAAGCTCAGACCATATAAAAAACTTGAAACATTTGAATTAGCAAGAAATGATTATAAGAGTATTTTCAAAGAATTCCCAAATGGTAAAATCTACTGAAATGTGTTGAGTCGTTAGGCAAGGTAAATGTGTTTGAGTATAAGAATACCAAGTTTACACTCATTGGCACAGACTATCAACATATTCCAACCAAAAATTTGTACAAACTACTCTCTTTCTCGAAACCATCTATTATTTTATTGCAGTTGAGACCAGACCAAGTACTTAAATCTATTGATCTTGAGCCCAAAAATGAGAAAACAGGAAAATTTTCTAATCGTCTATATTTCTCACAACTTATGCATCCCGGTAACAATATTACTTAATTTGCATGAATTTGATAGCATACAATATTATGCCAAGTGACAATCTAAGGAGAGATGTTAATGAGGAATTAATGAAAAGTGGTATATTTGTTGATGAAGCTTCTGATTTACCAAATAAAAAGTTTAAGCCGTATTCACATCAAGAAAGATTGAATCTAAAATCCATTGCTACAGCATGTTTCTATGCTGAGAATAACAATCTGAATGTTATCCTTGGTGATGTTCCAGAAATAGTATATAGACAGAATATAGCTAATTCGCTCACTTTATTACAGCTTCAAAATATCTTTACTCATTGCTCAAGAGAGATAGCTATGTACCCAGATTTGATGCCTCAAACCCCCTTCACAATAGCATGCTACCATTATCCAGAGATATTTTTAAGGCCTTCTGATAAATATATATCAACATTGCTTGAATATCTCATTCACCGAAAATATAATAACATTTTGGCTATTGTTGGTAATGGACAAGCCCAATCGATTATGGAGTATTTGGATCAAAGAAAGGTTAGCACATTCGAAAAGGAGCTTGAAATAACTCCTCCTATGAAGCATATCATCAAAGGAGTACAAGGAGAAGAGATCGTAGAAAAGCATGCACTTCTAGATGTGCTATTCCATGGCAAAGATATTCTTCAGGAGATAGAGAATATTAAATTCAAAACATCTTACGAGATGATTAAGAAGCATTGTGATCCTTATCACATAGATTCATCTAAATTAGACCAGTTTAGAGTGCTTCATTATCAGTTCCTTACCAAGTATCAAGCATACTGTGAAAAAGAATATGAAAACGGAAAGAAAAACCTCAAAAGAGAATTCATTAGTAAAATGGGAATTTAGTCGATGGATTTTATGGTATTTTTATTATCCCAACTTATCATGTAAAGAGAGTTTGTAATCTTAAAATAAATATGCTTGTAGATTACTCCAGATGAAAATAATGAACGACTGCTTAAACAAAATTAGGTTTATAGATTAACTCAATAGGACAGTGATCACTTCCTTTGATATCATTATTAATAATTGAGTCAACAACACCACCTATGCCTTCCTGGTCAATGACGAAATAGTCAAGCCTCCATCCTTTGTTAGTCTCTCTATTGTTGAAACGAGCAGACCAATAGCTAAACTTTTGCTGAGTAGGGTATAAATGACGATATGTGTCAATCCAACCTGTACTCAGTAAGTCAGTGAATCCTTGTCTTTCAGCTTTAGTGAAACCAGCACTCTTTTCATTACCCTTGGGCTTATGAATATCTATTTCTTGATGAGCAACATTAAGATCGCCACATAAGATAACATGCTTTTTAGCTTTCAAGGAATTAAGATAATTTCGAAAATCAAGATCCCATTCTTTTGTTCTGTAATCAAGGCGTTCAAGACGCTGACCAGCATTCGGAACATAACATGTAATCAGATAGAAATGTTCAAACTCTAGAGTGATAGTTCTTCCTTCAAGGTCATGCTTTTTGATTCCTAAGTCAAATTTTACTGAAATAGGTTTCACCTTGGTCAGGATGGCTGTACCAGCATAACCCTTAGTAGTCTTACAGCAATTAAAATAAGATGTATACTCAGGAGGGATCCAAGTACTGACTGAGTGGACTTGATCATTATCAACCTTGGTTTCACTAAGACATATTATGTCAGGATTGGTCTGTTTGACATAATTTTGGATATCATTTCTACTAAGGACTGCCCTTAATCCGTTTACATTCCATGAGGAGATCATAATCTTTTCCTTATCGAATTTGCCATCTCCAGTCACAAAGTTCACAGGAACTGCCACATAATCGTCCATTGTTAGTTGACGAGCTATTTCCACACGGCCCTTCCCTTTAGCTGTTTTATTCTCGACCTGTCCTTCCTCTTCCTCTTCTTCGTCTTCTTCTTGTACCTTGTTATCTTTTGATTCCTTCTTTTTTCCCCTCTTAGATTCCTTTACTTCTTTTGTTTCTTCTTTGTCATCAGTTTCCTTCTTTTTGCCTCTCTTAGATCCCTTTACTTCTTTTGTTACTTCTTCTTTAGTCTCCGATTCCTTTTTCTTTCTTGAACTGCTTCTTGGTTTCTTTTCTTCTTCCTTTGTTAAGGCCACAAGTTCTTCTTGAATCTTTTTGCTTCCTTTTTTACCCTTTTTCAGTGTCTTATCTTTTTCAACTTCTTTAAGCTCCTCAGGCTCCTCTTGGCGTTTTGTCTTTTTTGGCGGCATATTGGGAAGTTATCGAATAATTCTGATTAGAACTTTAAATATTATGTTTAATTCCCCGACAATGAATGTTTCTTTTAGGAGAAAAAGAAATTGGCTGTTCAATCCTTAACATAAGCAAACCCGTAAAACTAATGATATTAAGCAATTACTTAAATCAATTTCAACATCAATGTTCTAGGAGTTAAATATGTATAGATTTTTTAGGCAATTATTTTCAAGGCTAATTATTAATTGCAATAACAAGGAAATATGGAACAATTAGGAGAAATGGCTTTTCTAAATCTTGAATTTGATTGGCTTTTTGAGCCTTTTCCAATTCCTCAAGCAATGTAAATTTGCATACTTCTGCAGGGTCTTGGAACTCAGGTTGTTCTTTGTTCTTTTGGACATAGATATTATACATTGACCAGGTTTTTAGATGTCCGATGACCCAGTCAAGGGTTACAGGGATTGCTACAGTAAGCACTTCTCTTGTAGTAGTAAAATACTTCTCAAAAGGTACATTCTTATATCCAGAGTTGAGGATGGACTGATCAAATTTGCTTTCCACTAACACAGTATCAGCAAATTTTTTGTAGGCAGCATTTGCTTTTACTCTAATATCTTCTTCTGGGCTGTTCAAATGAACTCCTTGAATTATATAGCCAACCACAGCCAAAACACCATCCGGTTCCAGCAAATTCTCTTTACAAACTTGAAGGATCTTTTCCATATTGAACCAATGAAATGCCTGAGCAAAGGTAATAAGACTAAATTTTGTGGTAATATGGTTGGTCTCGAGGAATTTGTCTAATTCTCCACAATCTCCTGCAAGGAATTGTATTTGGTGATCATTATTAAACACACACTTCAAATTCTCTGCTTTCTTCTTAGCTTCACTCAACTGGCTCTCACTAATATCCGTACCAACTGTGAGATATTTAAAATGCTCGGTCATTTGGAAAAGTAATTGCCCGGTCCCTGTTGCTACATCAAGATAGTTATTTCTATTTTTGGTTTGAGAAAGAATTTTTTCTAGCAAGACATTTGGATATGTAGGACGGTAGCCCTCGTATTGAGTTCCTTGTGCAAAATAAATTTCTTGTTTGTTTTCCATTTTCAAGAATTATTTTGAAAATTATTATAGAGCTTGATGCATTTGTAAATAAATTCGTTTCTCTATATGTACTTTACAGATATTCATCTGAAAAATGATATCCTACACTTTACGAATAAAGAGCATGCTTAACTTGCAATTGAAAGGACTGGAAATGTTGGAATAATTGTCTGAACGATTCTATCAAGCAGATGAACTCCTTAAAACGGACTGAAGCAGCCTTTCAGGCTAGACTTAAAATTTTAAGAGTTAAAATTGAACATATGACGTCAATGATAAATTAAGATTACGTAAAACCTGTCATTAAATTCAGGAGTTGGATTCCCCTTAAAAAGTCACCACGATTACACAGACGCAGCAAAAAGTCCGACTTTTTTTTTTTTCAATTCATCATGGATTTTACTGACTCATTAAGAATTAAATAGTTCTTTATGAATATGAATCTTATATACTGTTAAATAGCTTCTTTACAAACAAAAATTAACTGTTGGTAGCAAGGATTAAATTGAAGGGAATCACCATAAGATATGGCTTTTCTTTTGAGTCTAATTTTTCTTCTGTCTCAGCTTTCTTGGCTTCTTGGAGTAGGATTTCTTTGAAAGTGTCGAGGGGATCTTTGAATCCTGGTTCATCTTGATGTTTTTTTACATATATATTATACATTGACCATGTTTTAATATGACCGACAACCCAATCTAGATTGACAGGAACTTTAATTAATAAGTCTTCACGCTTTGTGGAAAAGTATTTCTCAAAAGGAACATTCTTATAGCCTGATATTAAGACCTCTTGAGAGAATTTAGATTCCACCATAACTGTGTCATAGATGGTATCATAATGTTTGACAGGTCTCTTTCTAACTTCTTCGTCAGAACTGTTAAGCTCTACACCCGCGATATAGTAACTTAGGATAGCTAATAATCCATCTTTAGTGAGTAATTTTTCTTTACATGCGATTAAGATTTTCTCCATATCAAACCAATGGAAGGCTTCAGCAAAAGTGATGAGATCAAACTTAATGTTACTAATATTATTGTCTTCAAGAAACTTATCCAAATTAGAACAATCTCCAACCAGGAATTTAATTTCTTGGCCAGGTGATAATGTGCTCTTGAGCGAGTCTGCTTTTTTCTGTGCTTGCTCGATTTGGCCTTGACTAATGTCAGTTCCTAGAGTTAATCCTTTAAACTTATTGTAGATTTGAAATAAAAGTTGTCCAGTCCCGGTTGCAACATCCAGAAAGTTATCAAAGTTTTTTGTTGCATTAAGAATTTTCTCAATAAATATTGGTGGATAAGTTGGTCTGAATCCATCATACAAAACACCATTTGGAAAATAAATGGTTTTGGCTCCAGCTGATAGATTTTTCAGTTGATTCATTGTCAATTTGATAATTTTACAAAAAAAGAAATTTGTAATTAATTTCTGGAGTGCTATATTCTTTAATAATTCCAATGAAGACGTGTCTGACGTAATCATGAATTCATAACTACAGTACATCTGATCAAAAAGTATTTGCCTAATTAAATAGGATCAAAATTTCATAATTTAAGTCAATAAATCATAAAATGGACTCTTTTAAGAAAAAGCGTCTCCTAATTATCGCGGGTGATTATGTTGAAGATTATGAGATCATGGTGTCTTATCAAGCATTGTTAATGGTTGGCCATGAGGTCTGTGTAGCTTGTCCAAATAAGAAACAGGGCGAGAAAATAAAAACAGCAATTCATCAATCTGAAGGAGACCAAACCTTTTCTGAGACTCCTGGTCATAATTTCACATTGAATTATTCGTTTGATGATATTAAACCAGAGGAATTTGATGCTCTCATTATTCCTGGTGGAAGGTGCCCTGAATATCTGAGACTTGATAAAAGAGTATTAGAAATTACCCAGTATTTCTTAAGAGAAAACAAACCTTTAGCAGCAATATGCCATGGTATTCAGGTTTTATTAGCAGCAGGTATTACGGGACGTGAGGTTTGCTGCCAAAGATGTGTAATACCTGAAGTAGCACCAGGTGGAGCAATTTATAAACAAGTTGATGATATAACAGATCCTGTTATCGATGGTAATCTTGTTACTGGAGTTAATTGGAGATCAACTCCCAAATGGTTAGCAGCCCTACTTAAGATTCTAGGGACAGAAATTAGTTCTAAATGATTCATTTTTACAAATAAATCCTTTATATAAGAAACAATATGCTGATATTATCCATAATTTTATACATGAATTCAAATAGTTCCCATAAATGTTCTGTTTCAGACTGAATCTATTCTTTTTTGATTTTACGTCCAGTTACCAAGTCTTGTACAAAGTAGATTGCCTCTGCGAAAAGGAGATATAGGTATGCAAAGAGATAAGAAGGAATAGCCACGTAGAGATCAGCCATGAGATAGTAGTACTTCCCAAACATTTTATATCCTGGATCAGCTAGTTATTATTAAGGATAAAAACGAAAAAAATTTTTACTCTCACCATGACAAAGACTTTGATCTAAATTTGCCCAAGTTAACAGTCCCAAAGGAAGGAGGATTAATCTGTGATAGAGAGAGAAAAAGGCAAATCCAATAGGTCGGTAACCAATATCAAAATATTGTCTGCCTCTATATCTTCCACTAAAATATTACGCATTGATTTCACAAAAATTACCTTATGATAAGTATAAGAGGATTTACCAATGCACTCCAGAAGTGTTCAATCCAATACATTTCTTTCTCAAAAGGACCGTCAAGTCCAACGTTTATGGCAAAGAAGATTCCACACCAAGGAGAAAAGATGTTTGAAACGAAATTTGCATAAACTTCGTTGGATTTCTGGGTTTTCTTGGTTAATAAGATATAAGCCTCCAGTAGCTAGAATATTAACTATAATTCCGATGGCATTACCAAAACGACGTGACATGGATTAAATAGGAAGATGCCTTTGCCAGCAGGAAACTTATATAGAAACATTTGTATCAAGAACAGTAAAATGGATATGACTCCAAAGATTTTCTCAAGCAATGTTGGCTCAAGTTCCACAATTGTCTTTGATTTTCTTAAAAATGTAAGACAAGCATAACTAGAGACTACTCTTTGTATTTTTCATTCATTCTTCTGTTGAAATGCTTGCGTACAAAATACTGAACGGTAGCCTAGTTCTGTTAGACTTCTAGATTTTGATGTATTTACCATAATGATGGCAATAATCACTCTAAACTCCACAGTCATTTCATTGAAGCAAGTAGGACCACCATCACCAATGTCTTCCCATGTATCAGTATAAACACCACTGTAGAAGACTCTTTTAATGCCCCAATGAATCTTTGATACAACAGAATATAAGAGTTCTGTCATATTGGTTTCAAATAAGTTTATTTTTTATTTCTGGAAACAGACCTAATAAATAAAATAGATATATCTGTTATGATGCAAGCCACTCAGAATTAGTAAGTATCAAAAAATGATTCAAAGAAGAACTAAAGAATTTTCCATATTTTTTCCATCTCATATCATGAAACGCTTCGTGCAAAAGTACAACATTGAATGAAGTATTAATTATGAATTCTATTCTTTGCAGTTATATCTTTCAAGAGTAGCGTCTATTCTTTGCCCTTCGCTAGGAAGAGATTTTCTAATGTCTTCCAAAACTTGTTTAAGTTCTATGGATTGTCAAATTATCATATAGGCATTTAATTACCTTTCTTTTCTGATTTTGTTATTTGTTTGATTGAGATTTCAAATCTATGAGTCTTGGAAATTCCTTCAATAATTTCAAGAGATTTTACAGGATCATCCCTAATACTTATATAATTTTCAGGAATTATTTACTTGACTCCTGCTTGATTTAATCCTCTAATAATATTCATTAATAGATCTGGACCAATTTCCTGCTTTTTATAGAGGTTTACAAGATGATCTGTGGGTATTTTCTAGAAAATTATTGATTTTACTTTTAAGATACCTTTATGTAATGATACAACTTGTCATAATTCTTCTTGAAGCTTTGACAGTTCAGCTCAAATTGAGTAAAGTTTTCAGGTAATTCTTGAGAAGATATCAATTGTTCTATCCAATAAGTTATAATACAATTAACCTTACCGGTGGCACTTTGTTGAACTTTTTCTAAGAAATCCGGTTTACTTGTAGTTTTCTTTGAAGCTTGTTGGTTTTGGGACTCAGGCTCTTTTTTTTCTTCTTTCTTAGGTGTCTCAGTATTCTTCTCTGCTGTCTTAGTTTCGCTAAAATTATACTCTTTTCTGATTTTGACAATAATTCCAATAATTTCAGAAAGTTTATCTTTGACCTCTTTATTTTTGTTGTCAATTTTTAATAAAGTCTCCAGGCATACTCTGGCTTCTTCATATAATTCTAGTTGCTTTTTCTTTCTTGAGATTTCGTCTCCAGATGACTCTGCTTTATCTGCAAGAGAAATTTTACATAATGATTTTCTGTACAAGCATTTTTGATGGTTCGGATCTTTTCCAAGTGCCTTCTCACAAAAGGCTAAAGAGTCTTCAAATTGGTTAAGATAAAAGGCCGTTAAGGCTGCATTTGATAAAACTGCAAGGTATAAAGTATTCAATTTTTCTCTATCAGAGGTAGTAATATTTTTTGAATAGTATGATTCAATTTCAGCTATCAGGCTCTCAAATGAAGATTTTGCTTGAGGATAATTCTCTAACAATGGTTAAATTAGTTACAATGACTCATTACTCTCTCTGAACAAATCATTGCCCTTTCCTTTTTTCTTTTCGAGAGATTCTAAATCTACGACTATAGGTTGAATAGTGACTTGCTCTTCAGAGGTAATTTTATTTGAGGCTGACTGTGTCTTAGCTTCTTTGGCTGCTGCTTGCTTTCTATCTCTATTCTTTTCAATTGACTTTCCTAATTCTGGATCTTGTCTCATAATTTCATGGATTCTCCTTAAACCCTCTGATGCTTGCATATTTCCGGGATTTAAGTGTTTAACCTCCTCGTAATCCTCGTGAGCAAGAACTAATTTATCAAGCTTTTCATATGCAAGAGCTATTTTATGTTAACTTATTATGAATAAAAATTGAATACCTCTTCTTATATGAGCCTTGATCAAAACTTCTTGATTAATTTGTTTGAGCTCAATTACTCTTGAAGTGAACTCTATGACCTTAGAAGGCATGTCCATTTGCATATAACAAAGTGCAATGTTATTAAATAAGCTTGCTTTTTGATTGTTGATATTAGAGGTGTCAGCAGTCACTCCTGATAAAATGATGTTATTCAAGATATTCAATCCTTGTTCTAGCTCTTTTATTGCACTTTCATATTTGCCGTCTTTAATTAGCTGAGAGCCCTTTTCTTTGATTTGTTCAACCTTCTTTAATTTGTCTCCAATATTGCTCTTTTGTTCCTCCTGAAGTAGATTATCAATCATTTTATCCATTTTATTTGCATTATCTGCAACTTTAGGTTTCTCTTCTTTTGGTGCTTGTTTCTCTTGCTGCTTTTCTTGTTCTTCATCGGAATCGGATTCTTCTTGAATTTGAATCTTCTTGAAGGCACCTCCTTTTTGTTTGTTGTCTTTAGTCTCAGGTTGTTTTCCCTTTCTGGTTTCATACTTCTTTCGAGCATCCATGAGATCAGCATTTACCTAATAGTTAATTTTAAGAGTATATGAGTTTTATTTACTTCAGAATTGTTAGGATCTAGATTCATAACTTCTTGGAAATCTCTGATAGCTTCTTCATAATTTTCGAGTGCAAGGTGAGCTTTTCCTCTCCTGTGGAGCGCTTTAATGTAATCGGGCTGAAGTTCTAAGGCTTTATTACAATCAGCTATTGCGCTTTTGTAATCTTGATAGTCAGGAATTATCCTCTAATAGTACCTTTCAGCTTTAGGTAAACTAGAGCTCTGTTGCAAAAAGTTGCTGAAAGCTTGTCAGAATAATGAATACTTTTTGTGTAATATTGTAATGCCTCTTTTAAGTCCTGCAAGTAAGAAAATATTTTTCTAAAGTTACCCCACTTTTTAAAGCTTCATTACCCTTTATCTTTTCAATTTCTGCTTTGGCTCTCTTTTCTTCTTCAGTCAAATTTTTGGTATTTATTGATTGGGTTCCATCAAATATGCTTTCTGCCATCATCATTTGTGACTTAGCCATTTCCTTCTTCTTTTCTTTTTCTTTTATTTCATTCTCCCATTCAAAAAGAGCTTCTTGATAGATCTTTTTCGTCTGAGGGTCAACATTATGTATTAACTTCTTTTGCCTTTGAGAATAAATATTGATAATTCTTAATCTACTTCTCTGAAGGGTCTAGTTCTTCCAGTCTTGCTTGGATAGCTTTTTCAAGGTCGGGATAATAACCACCTTTTGATAAATCTCTTAAATCCAACAATTACCATCATCTTTTAAAATGCGCTGAGCTTTTTTCAGAGTTTTCACCTTCGTTTGATTACTCACCCACTCGAAATCTATCTTTTCGATAGTGACTTCTTCTTCCGTTTTGAACATTTTAGGGTAAAACAAATATCTTTCTTTTGGGAATTTTTAATTTAAAAAGAAAAACAGCTCATAAAAAATGAAATATCATAGAACATTCTAGCATGTATTATTGGAAACTTAATGCCCTCCACGAGCTCCTCTACGCCCTCCTCTTCCTGGTTCACTTTTTCCTCTTCCTAAAAGGTATTTAGTTCAAGAGGTAATTTAGTACTTCTATCAGATTTGTCTTTCTTGTTAAGTTTCATCCCTTTACTCGCTAATCAAATAAGAGAATTATCTATACGAATTACTTTTCATTGGAGCCAATTGTGCCTTCTCCAAAATAGAGTCAATCTATAGTATATGAATTTGTTCTTCTGTTCGATTACCATTCTGATATATTTTATTGAATTCCCTTTCAGAAAGATTTCTGGCAATTTATGAAAGACATCTCCTTCCTAATCTTTCAAAGAGGAAATATGAAGACAAACCTTGGATGTCTGGATGACATCAGTTAATCTCAAATTCATGAATTTATCTGCCTGATCCAGGGTTCCATTGTATGATTCTCCGCTCTTTAGTTCAACAAGCTAGAAAAATAAGAATTAAGTGAAAATTTTTAAACTATGTAGGACTTCTCAGCATTTTTGAGAAGATGCAAAGGGAACTAATGTCTTAGAGAATTATTTTCATTACTTCTTACGACATTCATCTTGATATTTACAAGAAAGATAAATAAATTAAATCCCTCTTTAGTTCGAATCTTGAGTGACAGCATTAATGAACTCTATTGTTGGTTTCAGATACCATCTCTTGAGACGAATAAAGCCTTCTAGCCAACCAAGATGACCTCCACATTTAGTGATATAAACAATAACTTTGCTATTAGCACCTTGGATAATGTCCAGAGGGATACCTTTAACCTCAACTACAGGATCATCTTCGGCTTGGAGTAATAACAATGGTACTTGGACACTCTTAAGCCATCTTGAACTACTCACATCCCAATAATAGTCTTCAGGTGTGTCATAACCATATACTTTGATGGTAAATTCCCAATCAAAATTATTAACATGTTTTCCAGTCTCAATTTTTTCCCAGTTGATGTTGAATCGCTTGCTGTTAACGGTGTCTTTTTTGGCTTTTTGTGCAGCTTTGATTAACATTTGATTCATGGATTTATCTATAATTCCTCCCCGCATTTTAGCCTCTGAGAGCATAAAGTTACAAGGGTTTGCTAGAGATACAGCCCCATAAAAAGGATTCTCTTTTGATTTCTTACCTAGGAATTTCACTAGTAAATTAGCCCCATAGGAATGTCCAATAGCAAAAAACTTAAAGCCTTTCTTATGTTGGAGAATGTATTCAATAGTGCCAGAAAAATCTTTGAGTATGTCCAGATTATTTTGTTCTGGAAAGACAAGATTTTCACCATTGAATCGTGGGTGATAAATTACAGGTTTATAACCCTCTAGAAGTAGACTTTTGGTCAATGCTTTGATATAATGATCCTTATAGGAGGCGGTTAAACCAGGAAGAATAACTACAATGGTTTTATTCTTTTTCTCATCTCTGACTTCCATTTTAGGTTCGGCCCATGCTAATGTGGTATGTCCTCCTCCTGCCAACTTGACCTCTTCTAATACATAAGAGATATTCTCGTCTGTTGTTGATACAATAGTTGACATCCAGGTGTGAATAAGTGGATTTATCAAATAAATTGGAGGATAGTATCTTCTTCTAGCAATGCTAGGGCATTTCTGAATAATCCTTAGATTATTTTCAGTCTTAGCATAGTATAATTCACTTTTTGAGCGCATTAGCCTCCATAAATAAGTGATCGCTATAGGTATCAGAGCAAACCAAAGCTTTTTATCGTATAATAGGCTAGATGTGAAAATCTCCAGCATTTCTCTTTACAAACTTGCCTAAAATTATTTGCTAACTATTTAACAATCATCTGAGAGAAACGAATTTTTGATTTTTCGCATGCATTACTTCTGTTGCTAATTCATTTTCATAGGCAATCTCATTAGTTCTAAGGATTAGGATTGTACAGCATCTTTTTTTTTGGTTGTTACATTTATTATTTATTTAGAGTTAAGGGAAATAAAATACTAAAACATGAACACTGACCGTTTAGGCAAAACACCAAGGGACAACAATATAAATAGGACATTGATTACCTCCATTGATCCAAGCTTGCTTAGAAACTTCGATTTATTGTCCCCTGAGGAGGTCATGGCAGTAATCTACTTATTATCCAAAATATCATAAATTTGTAGACTGCAATAAAAATTCTAAAGAAGCCAGGTCAGTTTCGAAATGAAATTGACGAACAATTTTTGAAGAAGAGTGTTCCACATATTGGCTTTTTCGAGCAAGTTAGAGAAGAGCACGGAGAAGAGATATTGCAAAAGGTGTATAAAAATTTGGGTCACGAATCCTACAAGTCTGGGGAAATAGTTTTCAGAATTAGTAACTATTCATAGGTCTCTAAAGTAACTTCTATAGATGACCTTGGTGATAACTTCTATATTATCCTAAAAGGAAAAGTTGGAGTTTTGATTCCACTAAAAGAGAAAAAGACTGAAGGGAAGCAACATGGAAAACCTACAATGCTGGAAGTGAATGAATTAGGTGTAGGAGATTCTTTTGGAGAATTAGCCCTTATCAATGACAGACCAAGAATGGCAACAATTATTTGTAAGGAAGATTGTGAATTTGCTATCCTTGAGAGAGACCAATATAAGGAAATTCTGGGTAGGTGAGAATAGCATTCTTTTCTAAATTTTTAGCTGATGCTCAAAGAATGAAATTAAATCAAAAAATTACTAACCTTACTACATTCCCAATATTTGGAGAAGCTGCTCGAGGAGCACTAACATCTTTAGTTATGTTCTTCGAGACTCATAGCTATTTGCTAAATCAGCCTTTATACCGTGAGGGTGACGATGCAACTGATATCTACTTTATTATGGAGGGAGAATTCAAATTGGTCAAAAATGTTAAAATTCCCAAGGAAATCAATTGGAATGCAGATCCAATCGTAGAGAACTTCTTAAGGAAGAATAATGATATGAGGAAAACTGATGTAGATCATACTCAACGTTTATACTTATTATTAGATTGCAGTTTATGGGAAAGGAGAAATAATTGGTATTGAGGATGTTGTTGCAGAAAGAAAGAGGACTATGACAGCTATTTGTACTTCAATCCCCTCTAAGGTTTACAAAATTACGGCTCATGTAAACAAATGTGGGAGTGTATCTGAATGTTTAGGATTTTCGCAAGAGATTATATCCGGCTTTGAGTGAATATCTTCTGAGACAGCTGAGGGATTATGTGGAAAACAGAGAAAGATATCACAACGAACGCTTAAAAGGACTGATGGCACAAATCAAGATGAATAAGAACCTAATGTTTGATACCAGTTCAATTCTGAAATATGAAAGGAAAATTGTTGCTCCAACACCTCTCATTAACACAGAAGAGCAAGAGAATAGTCCTCAAAATCACATTATTGAATTTCCTCAGAGTATACAAGAGTTTTTTTCTCCCTAATTTTTAGTTCAAAAGCATTCCCCTAGTGCTGATATACTTCCACTTTTTATGACTGAAGCTATCACCGCAACCCAAGAAGACACTTTGACAAAAACCGCCACCAAGAACAAACTAACTCAAAAGAGTTCAAAGACAATAAAAGTTGAGGAAGAGTCATCTTCCATAACTAAGAACAAATCCTTTGATCAGGGAATAGAAAAGAACCACCGATTTTTAAGCCCAAGCCTACACGACAGATCCTTTGATATTCATCAGCTCTCTCATAATAAGTCTTTTGACATTAGAGATAGATCACATTTGAATACAAAGAAAAAATCTCAACTTGATCCAGTAGCAGAGACACTTCCTCCAAAGCCAAAGAAGGAATTTAATCATCAAGATACAAAGGCACTCTATGATAATGGAGTTTTTGAGTTAAATCAGCCAGACAAGTCATTGCTAAAGAATGTAAAAGGTGCTTCTAAGGAAAAGACAACGAAAAATGAAGATTTAAATATGACAGCTCCATTACCTAGCAGAAATTATATCACTTCAAGACCTAAAGAAGAGTCACTAAAATCAGGATTAGAAAAGGAAGCATATTTTATTAGAAAGGAACAAATTTTGGAAGAATTAGAAAAGAAATCAAAAACTAAGGAACTGAATATACAGAAGCATTTGGCTGAGCTTATTCATGATGATCACGTTTTAAAGCGACGAACAGTGGGGGTTTATGATGGTAATGGCGATTTAATTGTCCCACCAAATAAAACAATTGAAGAAAAAAATAGAGATGCATCCAAGAGTCCAATAGAAAAGAGAATTGGGCTTCACAGCAAAGAAAACGAGCTTAAAAATACAGTACGCTCGATATTCTATAGAGGAAGAAAATATTTAAGAGCCCTTGCAGAGAATGCTAGAAACAAGTCTCAAAATCATAATCAAATAATTTGGGAAGCAGAGGATGGAGGAACATCTGTAGAGCAACGTTCATTGATTCATCAACCTCCACAAGAAATTTTAAAGCCCTTGCCAATTTCAAACAAACAACTTAGAAATAAATTCATGAAAGCGAAGATGAGACATTTCCAAGTTTTTGGCAGACAAGTATAACATTTGCACTTCTAGTTTTGTACTAAAAATTTTGAAAATTTTCTTGTAGTTATTTTGAATAATTATGCATGTATTAGATGTATTATAATTACGTCGCTATATTTAAAAATACAAAAAAGTCACTATGAAGAGCAGCATGTATTGCTTTTTTCTCTTTTAGGCGTAAAACTATTTTTTCTCTTAATCTCAATATTTTCAGCTGACACAATTGACTTTGAACTTGATTTGATTCCTTGAAGCTCACCTTTTATCGATTTATCCACTAATATTTGGCAGAGATTAAAAAATATATCATCGACGTACTCTGAAGTTTTAGCTGAAGCTTCAACAAAACCAGCTTCAAACGCTGATGCCAAATTAAGACCTTCCTGTCTAGAAACTTTTCTATTAGTTTCTAAATCTAATTTATTTCCGACTAAAAGAGCACATCCTTTGGGGAAGCCATATTCAGTATAAGCTTTATTTAAATGCTTCTTGGCAACTTCGAAGCTCTCTCTGTTTGTGATGTCATACACTGCAATACATCCATGGGACCCTTTATAATATACTGAAGTCAATGCATTATATCTCTCCTGCCCAGCTGTATCCCATATTTGAATTTTAACGGTTTTATTTCCTATCTTTATTGTCCTAATCTTGAAGTCAAGTCCAATTGTTGCAGAATAATTTTCTTGAAACTCATTATCACAATATCGTAAGATGAGCGAAGTTTTGCCGACTCCTGCCCCACCTAACAATACAAATTTGAAGAGATAATCATATTCATTATAGTTGTAGTCAAGCTCACTCATAGAATTGGCTCCCAAAAGAAATAAATTTATTTGATTCTGCAAATAATCTTCAAAATGGAAATAATCTATGTTTAAAGACTCCTTTTGATATAAAATGCATTATTCTTGTGCATTATATATATATTCCCACATGATCGTGGACAGAGGATGAGATCGTAGACTATGCTGACATTATCCCTTTCTATTTATCGATTCTATTACATGTAGCCTAGCAAAATTATTTGGTTTTATTATTTTATTGTATTTAAGGGGGAAAACAAGTGAAAGTAATCAAGAGAACAACACACTCAATCACAGAGATATTAGTACAAATGAATGAGCAATATGAGATACATGGAATAAATTATTCAAAGATAATTAGTCGAGGCAAATAGGATCGCTTTCCTTTCCTCTAGCTTTCATATTGCCGTTCTCCAAGCTGTGATCACTACCGTAATCCTTCAACATTGAATTTTGCTTTTCGATTGCCATGCCTGTATTTTCATTTGCCTTGGGAATTTTTATAGGAGCTTTACTTTGTAATGGGATTTGTTTCATGACCAGAGTAACCAACTTTTTATTTTTTTGGAACTCATTTTCTTTAAACTTTTTCATTTCCATATACTTCTTACTCTTGTAGTTGTCGAAGCTAGGCAACTCTAGTTTATTCTCAGAATATCCAGTTAATTTTTCTATACTTTTCTCAGCCTCACTAAGTATTCTTTTCGTTGGCTTTTCTTTTTCAATTATAAATGTTTTTGGAAGTCCTGTTGTATTTGAAGCTAAAGAATTAGTGTTTTCAATTTCTTTATTATGAGGCACATTGTTTGCATGAATTGCAACATTTTCCTGAGGAATGGTTTGAGGTTTTATATTTGTTTGAGGAGGAGAAGATTTAGTAAGCAAATTAGCAGCTGTAGTTGCTTGTTGCTGAAAAGCAAGTTGTTGCTGTTGAAGTCTATTTGCATTATTCAACAACATGGCTAATTCATGAGTGCCTGGTGTCTGGAACAAATCAAATGGAGAGTGCATAGGATTTAACAAAGGGTACAGGGGATTTGTAAAGTCAGCGCCTAATCCTAATTGTTTGTAAGGCGACTCTGGGAATAAGAAAGCACTCAAATCACCTACTCCTAACCCTGCTCTCTCGGCTAATTGTAATTGTTGCATCTTTGCTTTTAATGCTGGTGTCAAGAATGCAGATAGAGGATTCGTGGGCTGCTGAAAGATTGTTGGATTACCTGTGAAGGCATTGAATAAATTTGCTAGACCAGCAGTATTTTGAAGAGCAGCTAGTGGATTTGTTCCAAGATTA
>Ga0065720_1019444_pt1 | contig 25940 bp, 18 predicted proteins | sample Thericmetagenome_FD_59107 | JGI IMG/M metagenome (GOLD analysis project Ga0065720, IMG submission 59107) | Thermophilic microbial communities from the Joint Bioenergy Institute, California, USA of rice/straw/compost enrichment - eDNA_2 v2... | ecosystem: Engineered > Solid waste > Grass >... | reverse complement strand
CGACTTAGACAAAGAAGAGGAAAAAATCAAAAAGCTTTTAGAAGAGCAATCCAAAAATATTGAGGAAGAGGATGAAATAGTGGAGGAAAAGAAACTAAAACAGAATCTCTTCTCGCAAGATATTTTCCAGAAGGCCTCACAACTCGAAGCTAAGCGTAATTAGAATGCTGTTTAAATAACATAGCATAGAGAATAAGAAGAAAAAGGCCAAGGAGAAACAAAAAGAAGCCAAAGAGAAAGAAAAGAAGGTTGCACCGACTGAAAGCAAAAAAGAAGAAGATAAAAAACAACAAGAGGAAGAAATTGATAATTCCTCTGATGATGAACAAGACATCCCACTCAATAAGCAGGACGATGAAGACGAACAATTTGATGAAGAGCCTGAGCGTATTAATCTCTTAATTATCTTTATCGTTTAGAGGAATTGCAAGATGTTAACGAAGAATATGAATTAGATGCCAAAATTACCAACAAACCGTCTAAGAAAAAGAGGAAACATGGTGCCCAGGGTGATAAAGCAGAAGAAAAGTCCTCAAATTTTGCTAACACATGTCTGCTAATCGTGATTATTGCTTTCACTATCATCCTTCTTTATTCCAAGTACCATGAAGAGAAATATCAAAAAATGAGATACTATTCTAAGGGATTTGATCTTGATTCTGTAAGAAATAGTTAAGCCTATTGAATCGACAGGATCTTTATGAAGTCTTGCAGCTAGATCCTTCAGCCTCTGCCCTTGATATCAGGAAACAATATAAGAAACTAGTCCTGGCCTGGTAATGCCATATAATTTGTGTATAATTTTTAGGCATCCTGACAAGAACCCTGGATGTGGAGAGGAATGTGCTCAGAAATTTGATAAAGTATGTTCCCTAAGCTATTTATCTCAATTAATAGATTCAACAAGCTTATCAAATTCTCTCTGATCCAGTAAAGAAAAAGAACTACGATGAAGTAAAATTCCTTCAAATGGTGAATAATTTATAGAATAATGGTTTATTCTCTCCTATCAAGTCTAAGACAGTCTCTCTCACTGCCCACAACTACAAAAGGTATATATCAACAATCCTAAATAATTCTAAGATTTGTTGAAGAAGGAAATGATTTATGGATCATCCAAATTTACGAAGATGGAAATCCTCAATGTATAGCCTTCGCTGATATCTGGGAGAGTGTTGCTAACAGCTATGGAGGTATTGTAAGATTCGGAAGAGTTAATGCCATGAACCAACCTGATGTCTTGAAAATGCTTCCCTACCACATTACACTCTATCCTACTGTCCTTGCCTTCGTCCCTGGAAACTATCCTGATATCTTCCCTTTCACAAGAAGAAATCCACAAATTGCTTTGAAGAAGTTTATTGATGCTAACATTATCCAGCACATTACAATGGTCAATCATAATGAGTTCTTCAACTATGTTAATAAATGGAATCAAGAAATTGAAAGCCCTGAGCCTAGAAAACCTCAGATCATCCATATCACAAACAAGGACCAGACCCCTATTGTCTTCAAATATGCTTCATTTAAATTGAATGATTTCTTTGAGTTTTATCAGAATGTTTTTGGAGAAGCCAACAAGGTAAAATAACGAATAAGAGATCTAATATTCCAGATCAAGAAGACCCTGGGAAATAATAAAGTCGATCTTATTGTCCAACTTGATCAATTGAAGAGCGCCAACGGTGAAGGATATGTCAGAAGAAACTTCACATTCGAATTTCCTAAGGGAATAACTAAAGAAAATTACCAAGCAGTTTTTGAATTTGCCAAGTTCAATATTATTCCAGAACTTAACAAGAATACTTACACTGAATTCTGTGGAGGAGATGAGAATATTGTTGAAGACGAAGCCACAATGTAAAACTATGACTGCTCTATTAATTTAATTAGTGATGAAGATGAGAAGACAACGATCTGTGTTCTTTTATTGAAGAACTCAACAACTAAAGATTTGCAGGCAAGATTGAAGGATATTAGATATTTCCAAAAACAAAACAATTTGGATGTTGCTGCTAATGTTAAAAAGGTAAATTATCATAAACTTAACTAAATTCTTGTTTAGGAAGCTCCATTTTTCAGTTCTTACAAATATATCAGATTTGGAATAATCGATCTCGATAGACAAACCAAATTCAATAAATTCCTTAAGCAACTTGCAGAGAAGAACGAGCATGATATGCCTTCTGCTATTGCTATCGTCCATGAAAATCATAAATATTTTGTTTGTGAAAACCCTAATAAATTTGCCGACTTCTTGGATGCAGTTGAAAATGAAGATGAAAATCTTGAGGTAAATTGAATGTGATGGGTTCTTAATTTTCAGGCTTATTATATGAGCAAATTCCTGGAAGACAAACATATCACAGAATTCTTGTTCAGTCAGAATGAAAACTTTTTCACAGTAGTTTCACTAGAATTATTCTTAAACTATAGGTTTTTGGAAAGAAGTTTAAGTCAAATTTACAAGACTTCAAGATAATAGCAACTCTTGTCTTGGCCACATTGCTGAATAAATTTGTTCTTAAGAAGGGAATAGTAATAATATTCATCATAGTGATAATGTTTTAGTTTACATCAATTTGGCATGGAACAATTATTTATATTCTAACCTGCTTAGTAATGGCAGGATTGGGAGCCTATCAAGAGTTTTTCTAATGAACTAACTGGCATGCTTGTATTTATATATTTTTAATCGCTCGTTAAACAATTGACAAAGTATACATGAACCATGAATTACAAGAATACCTTAAAATTTATAATCCAGGGATCTTCTTGTAGATGTCGTAGTGATAACTCCAAGACTTAATGTAAAGGAGTTCACTTTCAGATTTATTTTTGTTTCCTCTCCACATAAATACGTTCTTTTCGTCATTATTAACAAAGACTTTTCTTATATTTCTGTGGTTAATGTGGACATTTCCTGTCCAAGTGAATCCTTCCTTGGTAGTTTCAAAGCGGTTTCCATCATGCTCAATTGGGATTTCGTAGTATTCAGGATTAGCAACGAGAATTGGTGTGTGATATTTGAAGAAAAGATCGAAGAGTGGAATGTACTCTTCTCCAGCATCCATGTAAGCTTTAAGATTCTCAACATTGATAGGCTTACGTCTGATCTTGAAGAAGATGTATCCATAGAATCTGAAGAAGACTCCAGGAGGTTCATAAGTTCCCTTTTCCTTCAATGACTTCAACACATCAGAAATCTTGACATTAACATATTTAAGGGATCTCTCAGCCTCCAGAGCCAAGGTGAGCATAGTATTGACTCTTATGTTGTGAATGGGATACTTCTCAAATTTATTTGACATTTTGAATGTATTTTCATCATCATAAAAATGAGTGTGAGGGACATGATACATCTTGATATCATCCCAGATAGTGTAGTCGACAAGCATAGTGATAGCATTAGGATTCTTTAGAGGGTATTTCTTCATGGGAGCAAGACTATCTAAAAAGTCGGCCACTTTTTTCTCTTTCTTATCCTTCTCTTTTTGTAGATATTTCTGTCTCTGAGCTTCAAGGTCTATAGTGCTGAGAGGTTTAGCTGCATTCTCATACTTTTGTGTGGACTTCTGTCTCTAAAATTTTAACCAAATTAAATAAATTTATCACCTCAGATTGGAGTGCCAGGAACACGCCTGCCATGATAATTCCTAAACCCGCCAATACTTTGACGGTTGTGCCAGCATCAAAAGCTTCGGGCTGGGTATAGTGAGCTTCATATGCATAGGTACCACCTCCAGCTTGACGTTTCTGTGACTGTTCTTGTTCATATCGAGCATACTCTCTTTTCATCTCCTCATACATTTGAGCGAATTCTTGATCAGCTTGACTAGCCCCTCCTTTACCTTCTTCTTCACCTCGCTTTCTTTTGGCTTCTCTCAGTTCTTCTTCGAATTGTTTTCTCAGATGTGCATTCTCTGGCTTATAAAAGTAAGCAGGATCTTCCTTGAATGTTCTGCGGAAAATCTTATAGTAAATACGTTCTTCTTCTGTCATATGTGCAGTGTCCCTGTAAAACTCGTAGCTCTTAGTGTATTCTTCGTGATTTGCCCTATAATCTTGTGAAGATTCATATTTCCTCGAATCTGAATAGCTGGTATCATACCTACCAGCGTAACCACTACCTGATTTCTCTGCTTTTAAGGCATTGTAAGCAGCATTCACTTTCTTGAACATCTCTGCTGCGTTCTCATCCTTACAGACATCTGGATGATATTTTTTGCTTAATTTCAGGTAAGCTTCCTTGATTTGCTTAGCTGTGGCGTCTCTAGTGAGTCCCAAGACTTTGTAGTGGTCTTCCACTTGTGAAGTATACACATACGATCGCGCATACCATTGATGGAGGTATCTACAGCAGCTTGAATTTATTTTGAATATCTTCAACATAATTCTTTAATTTTTTATTTTGATTCTTCAGGAGAACTGAAAAAGAACCCTAGATTATTTTAAAAGAGCCTTTTTTATTTGTTACTTGAGATTTTGTGACAACCCCGAAGTCAAATAGTGTTTGCGTCTATAGGTATATGATCTATCCTACTTTTGCAATCAAACTAACTAGAATTAGTCGCAAATGGAGCTATGAATTCGTTCCCGAAGTCAATGAGTATATATAACCCTTAAAACAGTTATATTATCATCAAAAGGTTTTTTTGTGTATTGACTTATAGATAAAAAGCATGAGAGCCATACGGCAAAGTAATGATATGGAGTGGCTAAGGATGAGATGCAGACTAGAATGGGTTTATTTTTTTGATGAAAGCTGTTGGATTTTATTCTCAAAACTTGAAACTACAATGGAGATTGAAAATACTAGATAGTAAGAAAATTGAGATATTTAATGGGTTCTAATAGAAAATCTTGGACAAGAGATGTTATTGAGGAAAAAAAGAAAGTTACTATTCTTTGAGCTAGGAATTTCGATAATTAGAAAAAAAGAGAATTCACAAAAACGATTTTCTAAGCAGTTTGGATTTAATTAACAATTTGAGTTTCAGCACATTAATTTTTATTTTTTAACTCTAGCAGGCTTTTACTTTCTTAAGGACCGTTATCAAACAAGAATGATTACAGATTTTACTTCTAACAGTCAGAAAACATCTAACAAGTCTGGAACAGAGTTATATTGTTGGGGGAGTATCAAAATTTTCACTCCAGATTAATTAATAGGTGAAAGTACCCGCCAGTTGGATTTCAGGTCATCAAGTCCTATTAAATCTCCACTCAAAAACAGTTCTCAGGGTATAGACAAGAATCCTGTAGCCGTCAGGGCCTATGATTTCAATATAAAAGTTGATGGAATTTCATGCGGAATTGACCATACCGCTTATCTTTCAAATGGAGTGGTCTTTGTAACAGGCGAAAACTTCGATGGACAACTAGGAATTGGCAAGAGAAATATTCGCACAGCAACCAAGCCATACCCTGTCACTTCCCTCCAAAAGTATTTCAAATGAAATTTTCAATAACCGAATAGATTTAATGTTGCTAAAGTTTCTTGTGGAGCTAAGCATACTGCTGCCTTGATTGGTAAGTTATAATGAGATGAATTCATAGTGATAGACACCGGGGCCGTATATACCTGGGGATGTGGATCAGACGGGCAATTAGGACTGGGAAATACATTATCTCAATATACTCCTCAAGAAGTGATTATTCCTGGCCCTCAAGGCAACACTGCTTCTTATGCAATAGACATAAGTTGCGGCTGGTACCATACAGGAATAGTGCTAAGTAAGTTGGAGAGAAATTTGTTTAAATTTTAGAAAATGGAGATGTTTACACTTTTGGTAAGGGAGATTCGGGGCAACTAGGAAACGGGAGGAAATCTAATGAGTGTATACCTGTTAGAGTGCTTTTCCAACAAGAAAAGGGAGAAAAAATCGCTTGTGGAATAAATCATACATTAGTCCTAACCGCTAGCGGAAAGGTTTATTCATTCGGATCAAATCAACAAGGCCAGCTAGGAACAGGAAGCAAAAAATCTCATCTTACTCCCTGTAAAGTTTATGGTCTTGACAACAACAAAGTCATCTCAGTCGAAGCAGGGTATCATTCCGCTGCCTTAACTTTCACAGGAGAATTGTATATTTGGGGTACCACTGTCCTAGGTGAATACCTTATTCCTCAAAGAATATGCAGGAATCTTGAGAATATGATCGTTGATGTGAAGATAGGTGACGGTTTCACCATGATATTAGATATTAGAGGGTACCTATGGGGTTTTGGATGTAATCAAAATGGTGAGCTTGGTCTTGGAGAGACCTTACCTCACAACAGCATCGTCAGAGTTAAGAGCCTTAAGGGAACTAATATCAAAATGGTGGGCTGTGGAAGGAGCTTTGTTATCGCCAGTGGAAATCAAAAAGCCATAACTGAAATTAAAGGTCGTGATGATGATAAAAGTGTGTTTAATATCAATGTTCAGAAGATCTCTTTGAAGGAATTCTGGCTTGCTGAGAAGCTAGACACTGCAAGAACAGACAGAAGTGGGTACTCTGAAGGAGAGGATCGAGCACTACACTTCACACCTCGTGGAAGAATCCTTGATTTTTCAGCAGCTCATGAAGATAACATTGCCGAAGTCGATGAAGAACAAGAAGGCAGCCTTGATAAGAAGCTCAGAGTCAATAAGAAAAAATCTTCTAAAAGTGTCAGTAGTGCCAGTATATTTACTCTCCCTGTCAACGCCACCAAGCACAGAAGTGAAAGTCAGCAAATAAGCCCCTCAAAGTCTTGCTCAACTACAAAGCTCAACACCAGTAAAGATAGGCAAGAGTTTCTGTCTAAGAGTGCATCCTCAGCCAATTTTGGAAGCCCACTCAAAGGACCTTTTGCAATCCTCAACAAAGCAAGCCAAAACTACAGAGCTAATTCAACTAGTAGCGCTAAGGATCTCAACAGTAACAGCATCACCTTAGAAAGTCAGCAAGAAATTAGAGGAGTCAGCCCATTCAGAGTTTCCCCTGTCAGAATGGAAAAAACTTCTGATTCCAGAGAGAGGACTCCTGAAAGGCAGAGGATTCCCATTCCTATGAGCAAGCCTGAATTGTTAACGGATAGTTCTCCTGAAAGAGATGCCCATGCCTCCACTTCGCTTTCTCAGCAGTCAAACAAAAAAAGTCAAAATCCTATCATTCAGACCTATCACCACATGCCTAATAACAAATCCATTTCTGTTTTTAATTCAGCGAGTGCCCAAGTGGAGGTTCCATACAACTATGATAATACTTCCTTAACTCCTAGAGAAGGAACCAAGGACAAGGCAGTCAGTCCAAACTTAAATTACTCTAATTATCAGAAGCTTAGAGAAAGATCCAAACGAACCCCAGCAAAAGAGGCTCTTGAAAAGAGGATCCTAGGCGATTTTCCCCAGTCAGTCACCCCTAACAACACCCAAAATACCTATAACACAAATGAAACCTCAGAATCTCCCAAGCTACACACTAATAACACCCGAAGCGCAAGTTCCCCAGGAAAAATGAACAGAAGTCCTACCGACAAGGGTAACTTTATACCACCTAATTACAATGCTGATATTAATGGCTTCAATATTCCAGCAGATATGAATTCCTCACCCAAAACGAGCAATCTTAGAACAATCAATCCCCTGGAACAGCAAACAAGCAATGGCTCTAAAATCCCTTCCTCTAGCATTTTCGAGTACAATGGATCTCCTATACTTCCCTCCAGCCCCAGTAACGACAAGAGGATCCCTGATCTTAAGTCCTATAAGCCCTCTGCCTTTCAGCCTTCTGAAGGAGAAAGCATTCCATCATCAACGATTAACTCTCCAGGACGCGATGGAGATCTACAAGCCCCGATTAATTCAAAGAATCCTTCTTCTCCTTCCCATGATTATACTGGTCAAAATCAACCCAGCCTCTTCAAGAGACCTTTACCATTCCCTTCCTCTGATGGAGCTAATCCTTTGAGATTACCCATTGCTGAGGCTCTCAACAATATGAACAATGGTGGTAATGGCCTGCTTAATTTCAGGAAAGAAATAACATTTTCATCTCAAGATGATGCTAGAAAGACATTCTTTAGAATGAATTCCAAAGAAACAGCAGGAGAGAGCTCCTCTGGGTTCAATTCTGCTCGCTTCCAGCAACGCTCATCTGAAGATTACTCAAACAACCCCAGCAATCCTATTTCAAACAGAAAGTCTAGCAACGCCGCCAACAAACACAGTAGAATGCCATCAGACCAACTTGACTGTGCTAATCAGAATATGTTCCCTACAGTGAGTCAACTAAGAGGAGATAATGAGGAGACTCCGAGGCAGAACATGATTGGACAGGTCCCATCTCGTACTTCTTTAGGGCACTCCAAGAAAAAATCTCCTGGAAAAGGCTCCAACAGGATGTCTCAAGATCATTCATCTGAGGAATCAGACAAATATGATGAATATGATGACTTCGAACCCCAAGGAAATGACTTTCCTATCAATCGTGGTTCCAAGCTCTTCTATGAGAACCATAGAAATTCAAGAGGTTCCGACTCCAAAGCCGGTATGTCCACCGGAATATCCTCCCCAGTCCAGGAACAAGGCTACAAGAACAGAGCTATGGGTGGATCTATACAAAGCAGTGCTGATGAATTTATGGAGATTACCCCAGGTAGAAAAAGGGAGTTCACTTTCGATGGAAACAAGGCCCTAGCCCAACAAAATGCTTCAAGAGATGAAGCAGGGGCAAACAGACCTTCAGATGGAGAATATGCTAGAGATTCCAATTCTTATAACTATGGCTCCCCTATTAAGAACAAACTAAAAGAAAAAGTAGGATCTCGACAGTCTTCAGAGTTAGGCTCACCTACTAATCTTAGTCAAGGAAAATCTCCCAATGATGAGGAACAAACTGCAGAGAAACTGAGAAAACAGGGTTCTATTGACTCACAGCAGAGTGAAAGAGATGGCTCCCAAAAACCAGGTGACAAGAGGTCTTTTAGATCAGCCACCAAAGAAGGAACAACAACACGAAGAGAAGGCTCAATCAAAGAGTTCATTATTTTCGCTGCTCCTGATATCAAGCCTGATAAATCTATCTCCAGATCTAACAGTAAGGTCTCAGGTACTAACTCAAGTCAAAACAGCAAGCCAGGATCTACTGTTTTGGATAATGAATCCAAGACTCCTAAATCCAGTGCTATCTTGGACCTCAGAACCGGTTCAACGAAGATCCTTAAGCAACCCTCTTTTGAAATTTCTTCAACAAGCAGAAATAACAGAGAAGGATCCTTGGAAAATACAGGCAGATTGGAAGGCCTAGGTAGCCCCAAAGGAGAGAAAGCTAGCAAGAGTGGAACTAAAACCACTAAGAAATCAACCACGAAAAGTCCTAAGGCAAAGACAAACGAAAATAGCGATAGTGATCAGACCCCAAAAGGATCTTCAGAAGGCCTTAGCCGACAAAACTCCTCTTCCAAAGAAGGAGCGGCTTCTTCTTCCAGCAAGAAGAAATCCACCAAACCTCCTACTCAAAAGCCACCAAGTCCAAAAAAGAAAGGAGATATGGAGCCTGAAATTGCACTCACTCTGATCACCCGTGACAGTTTCAATCCTTTGAGTCCTTACAAAGACAACTTTTCTGTCGTACCTGAAAAGCCAAAGAATACAGGAGGTCCACTTGGAGAACTCAGAAAAATCAGTCAAGAAACCCCCTCTCCTAACTTCAAAGGCATGAAGGCTCACTCCTTCAACATGGATGAAGGATTCCCTGTCTCCCCTCCAACCAATGGAGACGATAACGACTTTACAGATGCAGTAAACAGAAACAATTCTAAGAGTAGAAGATCACAATCTAAGACCAAAGAAGAAGAGATAGGAAAGCCAGGTAACAATTACGCATTGCCTAAGGCTTGGAGATCACCTTCTTCGGATTCTCAAAAAGATTCAATGTTCTCATTCGAGTCATCTCCCAATAAGAGAGGAGGCAATCCGTAAGTCCTAATGATTTTCCTTTAATTATATAGTAAATCAAAGAAGGAGCTTGATTCCTTTGGCGAGCATATAAGATCTAAAGGAGGAAGCATTTCTTCAATTTATGAGTCTAGAGAGCATGATATCAATGACATTATTGAGGAGATCAGAAAAATGAAAGAGGAAAACGCTAAGCTGATGAAAGAGCTTGAGGAAAGAAACAAGAAGATTGGAAATCTTGAAGGAAAGCTGGCTAAATTATCTGTCAAGCCTAAGAAAAAGAAGAAGAACCCAAATGAACCAGATCCTTGGGCCGAAAGAAATGCTCTACTTGAAGTATTATTCATTAAAAAATTGAGGTTAACCTATTAGAAATTGAAAGCTGAGGCTGGAGAGTATGAAGATGCCTTGAAATACTTAGTGTCAGAAAATGAAAGGCTCAAAAAAATTGGATGCGAAGGATCTGATGGTGATCTGGTCCTCAGAGAGAACCAAGGACTGAAGGCTCTTGTGAAATATTGTGTCCAACTGAGAGACTTAGACAAGAATAAGGAAGCCGTTTCCAAAGAAACTAGAAAGATTATTGAAGATAAAGTCAATAACCTCATCAAAAAGTAAAAGAAATTGTAATACGACGCTCATTTTCTAGGCTAAACTTGAACAATATGAAGCAAATCCATAAAGACGCTTCTCTTTCTCCAATTTCAACTAAAAGAGGAGATCCCAGCCCTGACAGTACTCCCAAGAAGTCAAGACCGTTTATTCCACTTATGAAAAACAACGAGAAACTCATTGAGTTTGACAAAGATTATGATGTCTCACCTATAAGCAAGGCTCCTTTAGTTGGTAAATCAACCTCCTTTCTTTCCTTAACTCTCTAGAATCCAAAGCCCTAGGAGATGGAAAGTCCAAGCTCGTAGCCACTTTCGTTAAAACCATTCCCATTACTCCCAAAGAGTCCAAGACTCCCATCAGTAACCCCATGACCCCAACCAAATCCAAGGATAACAGCTTTATCAGTGGAATTAGCACTACCCCTAAGAACCAGTCTAGATCCCCATCAATGACCAACATCTCAGGAAAGAGGAAAGAGAAGTCTAAGACTGTTATCGGATCCATGGCTAATGCAGAGAAGTTGTTGGAGAAGTATGACTCATCAACTCCCAAGAGCTCAAATGAGAAAAAACTCAGCAAAGGCAAGACTGTCATACTTTCGAATGAAGATTCAGTTTCAAAAACCCTTACTTATACTCCTTCCCCTATCTTGACCGAATCCAACACTAAAAGAAGCAATCCCGACTCTTATTTGAATACTGAGAGGAAATTGGACAGCGGAGCACTGTATAATAAATTGGCTAGATTAGCAAGTGAGGAGGAAGAGCCTGCTGTTGAACAGAAGAAAGAAACTAAAAAGGCCACAACTAAGACTACTAAAACTGTGCAGAAGGCTGCAACTGGAACTTCTGCTTCTAAGAAATAAGTGAATAAGTGAAAATTGAAATTTTTCCCTTTTAATAATGTTCTCAAGAGTATTTTGTATTATTATAATTATCATCTTGATTATACAACAGCTTACTAATTTATGTTATTTATGGACGGACGTATGTATGTAACTAATTCTCTATAAGAAGTTCTAATTACAGCCTCATACATAGCCCATTTACAGTCTAATTAAAAAAATCGCTATTACATATTCTCTGGAATATCTTCCACATCCTCCTCTACGAACTTGCTAGAGGTAGGTGGTCTTCTCTGCTTAGTAGTGTTGCTCACTCCTACTGCACTAAAGACATTATCCAACTAGAGATATTATAAAAGTATCAATATTAATTACCAATTCCTGATCCAAGTAGTGATTCAAGGGGATTCCTCTCTTCTGCATTTGATTGATCAAAGAATAAGCGCTATTCATATCTCTATTTTGATAGTAGCATTCAACCATTTGGGCATAGACATCACCAGCTCTGATGGCATTTTCAACGCCTGGGTTCTCAAGAAGTTGCTGGCACAATCTAAGCATTTCTTGTGGATTAGTTTCAGCCATATTTCTGGCCTCAACAAATTTCTCAACAAAGAACAATTTCTGTTGTAATTGTTGAATTCTATTCTCTTTGTCAGGAGTGGTGGCCTTATTGGCAAATTTCAGGGCTTCCTTGAGAGCAGCGGCAGCCTTTTCATAATCTCTATATTCATCGATTTCGAGAGAGGCACAGCCATCATAGAAACCTGCAAGGTGGTGGTAGGACTTGGCTTTAGAATAGAAGTTGATAATGGCCTTCATAAGATTGGGGTCATTGTGCCAGTCTGATGTTTGCAGGAAGTTAGCAGCCAAGACATAGATTTCACTGGATCTGGCATTATTGGCAAAGACTATAATCTTTTCCAGGTCACCAAGCTTGAGAAGACATTTAGCGGCTTTCATGATGTCTCCGACTTGCATGTAGTAGTGAGAAGCAAGTTCGAAGTTACCCATTCTCTTAGCACTCTTGGCGATCATTCTGAGAAGACTATTTCTCTTGTCGATTTCAGCTTGGGTGGGGTTCTCTTTGGGAGGAAGGATTTTACTAGAAAATAAAAATTATGGTTGAAAATTTTACTCTATCATATCCTCATTAATGGGGACATTATGCTGGAGACAGAGATCAAGAGCTTTTTGATATTCTCCAGAAGCAATAAGAAGGGGAACAGCCTATATTGGTGAATTGATGTTAGAAAGAACTTGCCTTGCTTTGTTGATTATTCTCTAAGAAATGCTCGGCGACTGCAAGAAGGACTTCAGGATCAGCATTATTATCAACTTCTCTGGTAATTCTTTCAACATAGTCATAAAGCTTAAATCTGACAGCTAGATCCAAGGCTCTCTTGTAGTTTCTTCCTTTAATGTAGAGAATAACAGCCTTTTCGTTATAACCCTTAGATTCGAAGTAATTAGCAGCCTTGAGCATGACTGCTCTGGGCCCACTGACAGTGAGACTCATGATTTCATTATCCATTCCATTTTCAATAGCAAGTCTAATTGCAAGAGAAACTTGTTGAGCTTTATTGTATAGTTGGATGGCTTCGGAGATTTGTCCCTTAGCCTCACAGTGCTTAGCAAGGTTGTAACATGCTGTTGGGTCATTAGTATCGTCACAAATTTCATGGGCCTTGTTGAAGTCTCCTCTAACGAGATAGATTCTAACCTATATTATTAGAGCAAGGCTAAAGTTTTATACCAAAGAGGAGTAGTCCTCGGCAAGTTTATAGTATCTCATGGCTTCTTCAATTCTGGATTGGGATTCAAGGTAGTGGGCCCACCATTTGTTGAGAGTTTTGTCCTGAGCACTTTCAACATACTTTTGAAGCATATCCAATTCTCCAGCTTGGAGGAGCATTCTAGGAACTTCTTTTTGATGAGCTCCAGCTTTCTCGTAATACTCAATTGCCCTTTCGAAATCCTTCGAGATTTCAAATTGCTTTGCCATCTTGAAATAGGTTGTCTTGAGACTGATTCTATCATGAGTCTCAGCAACTTGAAGAGACTTGTCCCATTCCCCAGTAGCTTGATACATTTTATTGAGCAAGTCATATCTCTTGCATTCTTCATAAAGCTTCTTAGCTTCCTCCTTCATGCCCAGCTGAATAGCAAGCATAGCAAGTTGGGGTTCTATAGCATCATGGGCCTTGCTTTCTCTGACCTAAACAATCATTGAAAGACTAAAGAGCTTTACTAATTTGGCACCTCTAGCGAATCTCATGTTACCAAGACATGTCTCAGCAACATCAAGTCTCTTCGTCTTGACACACATTTGAGCCATATTTTCCCAGACCAGGGGATTTTGGATCAGCTTAACTGATTTGTAGGCTTCATCCATGTTGCCAATGGAAAGGTAATAGCCGAAGTTCATGATAGCCTTCTTTGTGTAGTCATCGATCGTGTCGAGACCAGCGAAGTCCTTCAAAGGCTTTTCTTCGATGGAGTACCCTCCAGGGCCTCTAACGATCAAATTGAGGTGAGGAACAGCCAAAGCTAAAAGTTAACAAAAAACACAAGATTAGTACCACAAAGTCCTTCGACTTCAGGCTCTAAGGGGTAGGAATCCTGTTTCTTGATACCATGTTCTGATGAGACAAAGAAAGTGAAGAGTTCTCTTGAAGCGCGGTTACTTTGGCCTTCTTCAATTTCCTCATCAGGTCTTGGCTTTTTGTTAGAATCAGTCAAAACGGCAAGGAATCTCTTGTCAGTTTGATCCCAGTAAGTATCAACGGGACTCCTTCCATCTTCTAAGTCTGTTAAAAAGTAAATTCAATAAAAGTACCGAATTTATATTGTGTGAAAGTATCGACTTCAACATCATAGATGAAAAGGACATTCTCAAAGCCCTCACCTTTCTTAACATGGGCAATAATAGAGACCTTAGAGCCATCACAGTTAATGTTACAAACAATATTCTCTCCCAAGGGTCCCTTAGAATCCTCAAATCTTCTTGTAACTCCGACTTGCTTAAGCTCTCTTCTGGATAAATCGAAAACTCTGATGTAATTGTTGGAGGTATAGGTGACCAAGAAATTGTTATTTCTGTTAGAACCTCTTAGAACTCCTTCGGAGTCAGCAAAGCTAACATCTTTCTTAGCCTGGCCGTTCAGAGAACAAACAATAATGCCGTAATTTTGACATAAGAAGATGTGTTCCTTGAAGATCCAGATGTTAAGGGTCTTCTCTGTGTTGAATTCGCCAACGAACTGGGTTCTAGGGGATTCTACTCAAGTAAGTTATTTTTGGAAATATTAATACTTATATCAGGAACTATCTCGTGGACTTCAGCCTTTTTACCATTCCAGAGAAGGAGATGCTTGGTAGAGACATCAATCCATCTTATATTCATATTGCTCTTATGTGTGAAAAGCTAAGATATTATAATAAGATAACTCTTATTACTTGTGTGCCATAATCTCCTTTGAGATGTAGCTGAATAAGCTTGCTAGAGACTTGCAAAGCCTTGACATTCTCCATGACTCTTCCTCTAATTTGAGTCTCATATACAATACTTATTCCACTTCCATATTTGAAAGCAACTAGAGATGAACCCTTTCCAACTTGTACCTGAGTTACAGGGTCAGATCCAAGCTTCAATAAAGGAAGAACTTTCCATTGGTCATTATCAGAAGGACTGTCATTTCCAGGGAGCATGTTCTTCCAGAATACACCATATCCTGCCTTGGTTCCAGCACAAAGCAACTTATTTCTCTCATCGTAATTAACACATAGAATCTTGTCATGCATCAAATTTTCTCCTTTATTAGCATCAGCGGCCTCAGCTAGGGTTAGAACATAACTTTCGTCCTTCTCTAGATGCCAAGCTCTCAATAGATTTTCGGCACAGACAGTAGCAACAAGAGATTGGCCGACCCACATTGAGCTGAGCTGATCGGCTTCTCCTGTGGTACTAAGTCTGACTTTCTTGTCGTGTTGGGATTTTTCTGTGAGTGAAATTCTGAATTGAACCAACAAGAAAGTAGAAGTAATAATGATCATGCTATTCATTTTTTCGTAGAAAAAGAGACTCTTGACTGCTCCTGAGACCTTGCAGACTTCGGTGATATGGTTGGAGTCGTCAGCAACACAGACAATTCCTGCCTTTCCTCCGAAGAAAAAGAGGTTTTGAGTCTTTTTCTTATCTTTAAGAGGGTCTTTGGCGTGCTCCCTTCCGTCTTTCCTTTCTTCCTTATTCTCTTTCTCTTTGTCCCTGTCGAGTTGAAGATCGCAAAAGATACAGTGAGTGATAGCTCCAGTCTTCTGATAAGAACACATTAAAGTAATATTTCTCCAGACTCCAACAGTTCCCTTATCATCACAAGTGACCATTCTATGTCCATTTGGATTGAAAGTAATATTAATAATAGGTGCTTTATGCAAATTAGCATCTTCCCTAGTTGTATTATTTTCTCCATTCCATAGAGTAATAAGACCATTCTGCCAGCCGACAGCCAAGACGGAGTATACAGGGTGCCAAGCCATAGCGGTTGGAGTAAGGTTTCTATTAATTTCTATGTCTAATTTTTCGCCTGAGTCGTTATAAAATAGGACACGAGTATTTGTGGCAACTGCGAGTAGGGGATTGACAGTAGTGTGTGATGTGGCAATGAACTGGGCCTGCTCCCCATTTGGTAAGTTGACCTTTACTTCAGAAAAAATTGACATCTAAAAGTTATTTATACGAGAAGATTTAATATAACAATTTGAATTTTTGAAACTATCTTTAGATCTAACCACTCTCTCGGTCCAACTAATTCAGTCTTTTGATAGTTCAGGAGGTTTATTGATTTAAGATCCCATCCTTAACTAATTCATCGATTTTAAGTAGAGTAGTCGTATTTTCACGTCTTCCAGAAGAGACTAACTGTATACAGAAAAATGCTCAGAAGGAATTACTGTTACATAGGGCTAGGAAAACTGGGATAAAATAGACAAATTTTGAAAAAGAGTAAGCTTTTAGATTGCATGGAATTTATCGGTATGTCCTGAGGGATAAGCTGACAATGATAATATTTATTGAAAGGATTTTATCTCTTCGAAATTGATTCTGTGTCATAATAGAACATAGACCACCATGGAAATGCCAGAGTCGATATATCCTCCACAACAACTTGCTTCAGGGCTCTTAAACTTTCGGAATGTCAACCCATATCAAGGTTCAAGGCCAAATAATGCCAATTTTCAAGTAAATCAACAGTTCGTCAAAATAGAAAACGATATATCCAATAATTACAAGTGCTATTCGTTCATACTTCATGTCTACGTGATGATTAGTGTATTGATGTTTCTATTTAACTTCTTGTCTCTCTCAGGAATTACACTTAGCGTGTTATCAGTCATAAAAACAATTGGATCTCTGCTAGTAGTGATTTTATGGTTCGTGGGAGTCAGGGCCAAGCAGAGGAAAAACGCAAGTCTTCAGTGGAAATTTCAGTGTGCCTTGATTGTGTACATGATGTATGGGGTTTTCAACATGGTTCTAATTTTGACGGAGAGCTATATTACCAGCCCAGTGTATACATTCACCTGGTTATTGAACCAGCTATTTTCTGGCATAATTATACCATTTTATGCCTATTTTTCGGGTGATTCCCTCAGAAAACTACTAGAAGAAAGAGAAAAGTTAGCTGCACAATTGAATCTTCCAGCAACAATTCTCTAACTAGCTCTTCTGTACAAAGTTAGGCCTTCTTTATTACTCACACTGAATATTTAAATGAGGAAACCCTCTAATATACATTTTGTATGTCTTTTTGATTGTTATTTACTTTGAATTTTGTCTCAAATTGTATCTTACACTAAGAATCAAGTTCGAATAGGTCTCTTGTTCAAGAAAAGACTCAAGTAGACAAGAAAAGAATTTGATAGAAAATAAATAAAAAAGTGGTCCCAGTGAGGCTTGAACTCACGACCTTGACGTTATTAGCGTCACGCTCTAACCAACTGAGCTATGGGACCTTACATTTGTTCCTGGATTTCTCTCCCTAAAACGGAACACTTTATTGAAATCAGAAAATAGCATCTATTTAGCTCTTAAACATTCTAGTTATAGTTCAGGATTGTTCAAGCTTTAAGGGGGACTATCTTTGTAACTTTCGTCTTGCCCAAATTATGAGGCTAACCTCAGATGATCACTTCCCCTATTCTTATACATTACCTGAACAATTTTCTTAATTCAAATTAATGAATTATGTGTTTCTAATAAATTGTCACAAGTCATATTGCATTGCATTCTTTTTTTTAGGACTTACAGTGGGTTGCAAGTGACGATTAGATTATTTCCTGATGTCTTATCATTTATTATACGTAAGAGAATATGGCGAATCGAACTATTTGAGATTCACCACATAAAAAAAATTCCGAACGACCGGGCAACCCGATCAGGGAATTGGATTAAAGCAGTTACTTCATTATGACGTCATTATTCGATCCAATTATAGTTTCACTGTTGGAGGGATTATTAATTAAATCTATCGGTGAACAGGACCGCTCAGTATCAAAAAAGAAATAAACCCTTTACTGCTCCAATTCTAAAAATAATAAATAACTTTTAATGATCAAGACGCATAATACAAAGACTGAACCCAACGATGAATCAGATGTTTATTTCCCCTTCAATTATAATTTGAGGAATGAAAAAACTCGAAGAGCGATGATAGATGTTATGATTCACTATGCAAATACAGGTCAAAAGGAGCTCATTCCAGATGTGCCAGCTGAGTACTGCCAGGATGGCAGCCTAATATTTTCTTCAGTTCTAAAATGGCTTACAAAGGAAGGGTTCCCTGTCGACAATGGCCTGATATATTATTACAACCGGCAGACTGAGTACTATGTTTATTGTGGGAAGAATTACCTTTCAAATATAACAGTCAGTCACCAAGATCTCTATGAGGAGGAGGGAAGAAAGCAGATATTTATTAAAGTAAGGTTCCCAGAAATTCGTCAAGAGAGTTTAAAAGACCTTCATCTCCAATGGATGACTTCAGAGACTCAGCAAGAAACAGTAACTATGCAAAGCCTCTCTTCTGATGAGCTTGAAAACAATCAAAGACCAATTCGTAATCGAAAACGCTTACTTAGAGACATTTATAAACTTGTGGCAGAATGGAGAAAGATGTATAATGGATATTATGATCCTATCACTAATGAATTTGTTCAGATGACACTTGATGAAGCTGCAAAGGTACTAGAAGTTCCTAAGAAATCCCTAGACGACTATTATTTGATTATCAGACAAGGAAAACATTATGGCTTTAATTTTGAAGCCCACAAGGACGAAAAATTTGGTGTTCTGAGAACTTTTGTCAAACAGAAAAAGGCTGAAGAGCAAGGGCTTACCAAAAACTCTCAAGTTAGAGAAGAATTAGAAGATAATACCAACTTCACCACCTCAAAGTGTCGAAAGTCCAAGAAAATAAGCAAATCTTAATCCGCTCACTTGTTATCATACATTTTTTCTGAGGACTCTTAATAATGAGCCCGATGTTTTAACAATTTGTAGCAACCCATGTATCTTTCTTGAAAGGCTTTAGTTTATGAACATATAGAAGGAATGAGCTGCATAGTTTATCTTTCGGCTTGTCTTTCAGAAGATTGGTTTGATAAATTTATCAGATATGTTCTGTATAATGTAACTTTTATAGATGTATTATTTGGCTACAATCAGTAAAATTTAGTCTTAACTGATTCTCTTTACACATCCTTCCACTTGTTATTAGAGCAATTCTCCAAATTTAGTTTCTGGATTGATAGGTGAAGAATTATGGAAAATAGCTAGTTTAAAGTGCATTTATCCTTCATAGCCTTGCATACCTATTTTGTAATTCTAAGTCGAAGAAAATCCATAGAGAAAACACTTCACTTAATCTATAGAATTGTATGTTCCATCTTTCGATACATTCTTAATTCAGGATTTTGCTTCTAACATGATCATAACGTATGACTTTAGTATCTTATTTGAAAGATCCTAAGTACCATTTCTGGGCAAAAATATTTAAAACAAACACTCATAAAGAAAAAAAGGCCTATCTGACCTTTGTTCATTACCTTCTTGAACATTATAAAGGTAGACACAAAGCATTAATCCAAAATCCTATAATTATGAGTATACTTGAGAATAATCGCCAGATTTTTTTGATAGAACAACTGCCTTTCATACCTAAGCTTTACCTAGAGTTATTAGAATTAATTCAGAGAAAGGACAGGGACTTCGACGATCTTGTAACAATAACTCAACAATGCATCTTTGAACCTAAGAAGTGTCCAGGCGCTCTACACTGGATAGACTAGTCATTTTGATTCCGGCATACGGTGTAAGGAGGAGACAGAATTATTAGCCTCGTTGACGGAGTAGAAACCTGAGGTGGAATACTCGAAACCACTTCAGAATCTACTGAACGCTAAGTTACTAATTGATCGTTGTATTGAGGGTATTAGTCTAATCAATTTATCATCTCAATGCTTTTTTAATGTTGTTCGCTTGGATAATTACATCATAGAGATTTAGCTTTTGTTACTTCGAAAGTTAGAAAAATGAGCTCCTAGAATCATAAACCTGAGGACTCTTTCTGATTAAAAAAAAAAAAAATCCGCCTATTTATTTTTATTTGGATTAGGACATTAACCTGGATTAATTCAATTTAATGAGCAAAACGCTAGAACGAAGGAATTCTTCAAAGTCTTTTAGCCATACACCGTCTAACACTATAGACTTGACAGACAAAGATGCTCCCTCCTACATAGAAATAGAATCTGATGAAGAAGATGACTATAAGAAGGTCACAGGACTAATAAGTCAAAATAAATTTGAAGAGGCCATTAAATTGCTAACAGGAACACTCGATTCAAGAATAAAGAGGCTGGGCAGTGATCATCTGGAAGTTGGGCAATGCCATTATACATTGGGAAATGTTTATCTCCAATGTCAAAATTTTGAGGAGGCAATCTCACAATTAAAGAAAGCTATACCAATTTTAAAAAAGAAGTTGGGGAAGAAAGACATAAACTTATTCAATGCATACTTTGACTTAGCAAAGGCCTATTTGGCTTGTAGCGCAACCGAAGATTTGCATTATATCCTTCAAAAAGCTCAGAAAGTCGGCAAAAAGGCAGTTGGAGAGGATAACCCTAAAATGGCTGAGGTGCACTATATGTTGGGCCAAGCATATCTTGCTTCCAAAGACTATGAAGAATCTGAGAAATCTCTCGAAAAAGCACTAAGATTATTTATTAAGAACTATGGAATAAATGATTTTAAAGTTGCAGAGACCTATGAGCTGCTTGGGAGTGTTTATTCGATCAGAGAAAAATGTCCAGCTTCAATAAATGCATTTAAAAAGGCTCTGAGAATATACACAGACAGAATTGATAAATTTGACTCGAGAATGGCAAAGATTCACTATAAGCTTGCAGTGTCTTATATAGACACTGAGGCATATTTTAGCGCCATAAAGAGCCTGGAGAGCACTCTAGCAATCCTAGAAAACCAATATCCAGGAATCCATAAACGCAAAGCTGAAATATATAGGCTGTTAGGCAGTTGTTATTTTCATAAGGGAGATTATTCAGAGATGAAGGCTATGTGTAATATTGCAATTGATATGTACAAACAACTGGAAGGAAACTATGCTCGGCATATCTCTCTCATATACTTTGATATGGGGGCTGCCGCAACCAACCAGAATAATTTTAAGGAAGCACTATATCACTATTTAGAAGGAATCAAACTCTGTCAAAGCGTTAAAGCATCTGCACATGATCTAGAGAATCTTTGCAATTTCCTGACACTCTCAAGCGCAATTTTTGAGGATCACTATAATTGGGAGAATGCTTTGGCTTACACAAAAAAATATATCATGATCAAAAGAAAACTTTTAAAGGCAAGCCAAAGGAATACACAGCCATCTATCACTACTCTTTCTGAGCTAGAGCAACTTGAGGTTTTAAGAGGAAATAACATCATTCAAGATGTATATTAAATTTTGGCCCAACGGCTTTATTGTTTGTTTTCTCTTTGCAGATATAACATCATCCTGTACTTAACTCTATGAGCATATCCATATCAAGAGAGTTCACTTGTATAATTGCTTAAATATTAGAACTCATTAATCTGAGAAACTAATAGGTACTACCGCTCCAAATAAAGTTGAGACAATTCCGAGACTGTGATCCGAGACTTGAAGTGGATCAGATTCATTCCTGATGAAAATAGCTCCCTCCTCTTCTAGACAGAAACAATTTTAAGTTTGCATTTAATCTTTAACTTAATATCTATTACAGGTGAAGCATTTTGTTGTTTATTTTTTCAGGTCTTAGAGTAAACTTGAACTCCTGTCATGGTGTTGTAAAACACTCTAATTGAAATTAAAGTCTAGGTAGAAATAGTCAATTGTCAGCGGAAAGATTTGGTTTAAAGTTTCTTTCTTAAGTCTCTCTTGAAAGATAGTGTTGATAGGCTTAATTTATGTAGGTTAGCATATGAAATGATATACAGTGTATTATGAGAGTAATCTTTGAAACTCTGCATTATTATTAGGTTTTGAATTTGATATCAGAATAATAAAATTTAAGCAAGAAAAGTGGTAATGAAGTCTTGGATTCACACAATGGATATATCTAAATTATCTTCTTCTGTTGAAGTAAAGTTTATCTAATAAAGAGCTAATGTCTAGGCGATCATTGAGCAAGTGATAACCTGCGAGAAAAGTGAACTACAGTCCATTATTAGACATAATTACGTCGAAATAGAGGAAACTTTAGAGAAATTAAATCTAGTCCATGTAGAAAAGCAGATATTTGAAACTTTCGAGTCAAGGCTTAACCATTATTACAGATATTTTAGAATGGAATTACAAATAGACACCAGTGATGAGGTTAAACAGAATATTTTTGAGAAAATTCATAGATTGATAATATTTGATCTATCCCATATCAAACTTTGGTCTGATGAAATATGCAGTAATCACTCTGTAGAAGATCTTGTTGATCTTTTTCCTTATCTATATGACCAACAGTTTTTGCCTCTATATCTCTATTTGATTTCAGAGAAATATCATGAATACACTAACAAAGAGATCAACACCTTATTTGTAAAACTAGATCTAACAGTACAGAATATACTGAAAGTATTAAGCAAGATTGGGCTTGTGGATATCTTTAATCAAAAGAAGCTGGCTGAAGTACTTTTAGGCCTGAAGGAATCGTTTGGCAAGAGCTTAAATTTCTTAGAATCTCCAGAGCTGTTACTTGAGTTGCAAAATGAACAGACTATCTCAAATGAATTGGTATCCAAGATAAAAAATAAGTTATTGGAGAAGAAGGGTATCCTCAGCTTTGATCGACTGATAGAATTCTGTACCGTTCTGCAATGCATGAAGAACCTTCAGAATTTCATCACAGGAAGTGATGCGAATATTCTGGACATCTTCTTTCTTGCTTGCAAAATAAGAAAAGTATTGAATAGCTATAACAGAGTTATTGCTGAGACTGTTGAAAAGCAACTAAGTTCATATGTTCCCATTAAAGATAATCATGTCCAGGACCTTAGTTTCAAGATGATGGATTTCTTTGAGAACTCCAATGGTAAGTATAACGGAATAGATCTGTCTAGAAGCTTGTTTTACTTATTGGAGACCTTTCAGGGAGATCCACCAAATTACGATTTTCTCCAAAGAGATCAACAAGGCCACCAATGGGTTCTCAAACTACTAGCGATAATCCTAAAGTACTCAGAAATTTGGTCCAAAATGGAGTCTCTAGATTTTACTGTACCTAATTTTCTTTGTGAGATGATGCACCAGTGGTGCTCTCATTTTGAGGAAAGCATAGCTTTGATTCCCATAGTGCCTTTCGAAGATAAATTAGGGTCAGGGTATAGATTACATCCTAGCTATTTTGACTCCTTGAATGAGCTAAGAATGTTCATGGAACAACAAATATTATCTAACGATAATATCTTCCTATTGGGCCCTAAGGAATTGGACAAGTTTCTCATGTGCTATTTCAGGTTCCTCTTAGAGAACGATGACTACTTATGGATGAAGGCATCTTTAAGAAACATTTTTGAAAGGTGTGAAGATTTTGTATATCAGGCTCTTAGAACAAAAGATTCAGCTATATTATATAGAGCAGGTGCACTGTGTCAGGCAATCAGCAATATGCCTCTGAAAACAAGAGGGATAGCTGTTGAATGGACCTCAAAATATCTGAAGTATGTCAAAAGCTCCAGGTTATTGACTTCATTGGAGGAATATAAAACCAATGAAAGCATCAAAGCATTGTTTGAATCTAATCCTGAATTTTTGGCACAACTTCTAAATTTATTGTTTGTCTCAATGAAATTAGTGAGAATGGAGTTCGATGCATCAGCTAAAGTAGGAGCTAGATATCTACTGGATTTGGCCCTCTCTCTGCCAGTTGGTACGAAAAGTAGAAAACCTCTTTTGCATAATATGGCCCAATTTGTGATGGACAATAATTTGATTGTAACATTTGGATTTGAAGATACATTGTACAATTTACTGAGTAGTGTCTTCAAGAGTGGAAATGTATGCCCAGAACGAAATGTTAGTGAATATTTGACTTTGAACTATAGTGATGCGAATCAAATCTCAAGGATTTTAAGAGTCTATGAGAAGATTATGGGGGAGTATGAAGCTAAACTGGCTGAAAGTTGGCAGAATTTATATGATCAAGGTAAGCATGAGCAAGACCAAGAGCATGAAAGACGAAAACTAAGAGAAATACAGTTCTTGATTTCGGAGCTGGAACGAGGTATGCTATTTTCGCTACAAAATTACTGCAAGAAGCTCCCATCAAAATTAACATTTGATGTCCCAATAGAGGCACAAATTAATAATATTTACAGACAGCTGAGCAATTTAGTCTTATCGCCATGGATGGTTCTTAGTCAGAATTATGATTTTAAAGATAAAACAGTATCAAAAATTATAGAGCTCATTAATAAGAATGTGAATCTATTTGATAGCCACATTTCAATTCTTGCGGAACAAGCCACACAATATGTCAAGCAAAACAGGAGTGACTTCAGATTTTATGCAGAAATAATTGATAATAGGGAAGCCAAAGTTATGGAACAATTTCTAGTGAAGGATAAAATTATTCCTAGAGGAGAGTATGATTTGCTTTGGATAAATAAACTATTCCGAGATATACTCAAACACTCAAAGACCTCAATCAATGAAGACACTAAAAAGAGTTTTCTTCAAAATCAATCTAAAATTATCACTTTCATGGAAAATTTAGCAACAATTTTCTTCGAACAGAGCATAAGTATGTGTGAGTATATCTTTAGGAATAATTCGCTTCAAGACAACGAAAAAATTATAATATTCGAGCAAAGGGCTCACTCTTATCTTTTTTCCATCTGGGAAGGAGTCTTCCATTATATTTCTCCAATTCAATTACTAGATGACAAGTTATCCAAACAAATGATTAGCGTAGTTCATGAAGTAGGATCTGGTTTGCTGAAAGGCTTCCTTCAAAATAGTGTAACATCCTTTTCAGCAAAAGTCCTCTTGGTTTATCATTTTTTGAAGGTCTTCTTGGAATCTATATCAGTGAAGTTAAGCAGAGTCAAAGCTCCTGATCTAGCAGAGACAATGTGTAATCACCAAGCCTTAAATGAAATTTATAAGGTTATTCTTGAATTCTATGAGAAGTCAGAATACTATGTTAATCTTGGAAAAGTTTTTGAAAATATTGTTGTGTTGATACTCGAAATTCAAACAAATTTCATTCCTGGAGACATTTCCAAGCTAAGCAATCTCTTTCTCTTAATAAATGAAGTTAATCTATGGCCAAATTCTACCTCGCTTGCTCTGATCCACAATCTTGTTAAGGAATTATATCAGCTTTTATTCAGGACCGGGGCAAAGCTTAAAAGACAACAACAAAAATTATCTCAGACTCATGCTAATTTCAACAATGACTGTAACAAAGATCCCGAGGATGAAGGGAGCCAGATGCAACCAACAACCATAAGTGATACCACTAATGACAATACAATGAGTAAAGGTAAGGGGAAAAGAAAAAAGGGACAAACTAAAAAGGATCTTTTTTTAAGTGAATGTGTAGAAGAACCTATCCTGAGTAAAGAAGACATAGAAAACAAGATAAAACTCAATAAGATTTGCTTAGATTTGATTGGCAAGGGAATCTTAATGAACAAGATCAATCTTCTTTTAGTAAGCTCAGAAGAGACTGATAAGAGTTCAGAAGATACAAATGTAGCCACTATTTTCTTAGAGGCCATAAATACTCTTGAAGATGAGTTTCTTGCTAAAGCTGATATGATAGTCACAAACAAAACAAAAGAGCCTTTGACCGTCCCCAACTATTCATCAAAGGTGATTCAGAACATTATAGATTTAGGATCTAAATTCGATCTATTTGTAAGTTTGAACAAAAAATACTGCCAATTCAACGTTGAATACTCAAGCAACAGAGAATATCTTGAATCAATAATATCTGCAGTTT
>Ga0065720_1019442_pt1 | contig 25958 bp, 28 predicted proteins | sample Thericmetagenome_FD_59107 | JGI IMG/M metagenome (GOLD analysis project Ga0065720, IMG submission 59107) | Thermophilic microbial communities from the Joint Bioenergy Institute, California, USA of rice/straw/compost enrichment - eDNA_2 v2... | ecosystem: Engineered > Solid waste > Grass >... | reverse complement strand
TTTTTTTTTTTTTTTTTTTTTTTTTTTTTTTTTTTTTTTTTTTTTTTTTTTTTTTTTTTTTTTTTTTTTATAGTTAAGTCTCTCTTTCATAGGTAAGACATCAGCGAGCAGGCTCCTGGCTTAACCAGGGTAGGGTGGTGATGGTGGGCCGCTTGCATCTCTTAGGTAGTTAGGTAGCATCAATACATCAACGAGCAGACTCTTGGATCGACCAAACAACAACAACAACAACAACAACAACAACAACAAAAAAAAAAAGGCCACTCTTTGTTTTCTTCTCTCATGAGACTGTCCATCCATCATTGACACATGTGGCTGTGTAGATTACTATGTCATCCTGTCTCGCGATATGATAAAGTCTATGTAAGTAAGTCACATCTATGGCATGCCAGCCAGCCCATCCGTACCAACGGCTTCCTTCCACAGCCCATCAAAGTCGACACCATGCTCGTGAAACATGTCCCTGACTTTCTTCGCCGCGGCAACCTGCCTCTCGGGGGTGAAGCCGCCCGGCTGGGTCGTCTCGAACTGGATCATCTCGACCCAGCGGAAGAACAGCTCCTCCTTGTCCAGGGCAGCCAGCGCTTTTCTAAAAGCCTCCAGCTGCTTCCTCCTCTGTTCCTGCTGTTTGGTGTCACCCTGCCCCAGGTCGATGCTGATCCAGCCGTGCTCCTCATGCCACAACAGCGCCACGGTGCCAAACTCCTCCAGCTCGATTTCCTTCTTGTCGACCAGCTTGGTCGCATCTACCATCGCCTTCCAGTCCAGGTCCCATTCGCCATCCATGGTAACATAGCCTGTCTTGCGCTGCAGAATCATCGGTTGCGTCGCCTCGCGTACCCTCTTGATCACCGCCTCGCGCGCCTCCCGATTCTCCTTGCCATCACGGTCTAGGATGTCCCGGCCGTCCAGTACCTTGCTCCAGCTGATGCGACTACGCCGCACGTACACTTCCTTCTCACGGAACCCAACCTTCCACCGCCAGAGCGCAGGGCTGCCGCGGCCCGCTGCCTCGCCGGCGCTGGCACCAAACACGAACTCGTACGGCCACGGCCAGACAAAGATGGCCAGCAAAAAGTCGATCATGAAGGTCAAGGTGCGGCGGCCGATGACGCGGGCTAGCTCGCCCCAAGCCAAGTCGGCTGCGCGTATGGTCGTGTGGTTCTCGTAGCCGAGCATGGAGGCCAAAAGGAAGAAGTAGTAGGGTGCGATGACCCACATGCGCCAGCAGAAGAGGGCGACGACGGCGACGTTGACGGAGATGGGGACGAGGAAGATGTTGCGCTTGAAGGTTGCGGGCCGCGGATCGATGTGGGTGATGTAGACGGTGGTTGAGGACTTGGGAAGCGTGTCAGTGAAGGGGGAGAGGGCCTTTGGCGCTGGGATGAAGGGGTGTGGGAGGGATTTGCTGGAGGTCGTCGATTTGGAGGTCCCGGAGAGGCGGGCACCGCCTTTGGGTTTGGCGGTCTGAGTCATGGTATAAGTAGTGAAGAAAAGATTAAAATTTTGTCGAGATCAAAGACGAGAACGAGGATCTAATTGTGACCAGAGAAAATCAACAAAAGAAGCAGGAAAGAAGGTGGTGAGTCCGGTGATCAAAATGAGTTCCAGTAAAAGGTGAAGGGTATCATTTAAAAACCCAAGAAAACCGGTAGAGCGAGCAGATCTTGCGGTGCAATGAACAGAATTGCGTCGTTTTCTGCCCTTACCCAGCAAAGTTATGATCGATTTTCGCGCCACACTGGAAAAAAGAAGCGCTCGATGCAAAATGGAGAAAGGCCAGATGGCAGAACGAGAGAGGAAGGAGAGTTGAGCTGTTGAGCTGTTCACTTGATGTCATCAAAAATAAAGTGGACCCTAAGCTCAGGGGCCAATGCACGTGTTTCCCATGCTCAACCCGAACCCTTATCTCTCGCGCCGAGCCAAGCTCGCAATCAAAGCATCCCACCAGACCCCATGTCGTAGTCTCTCTAATTTTTGGCGCAGAAGTTCCCGAAGTCGAGCACTGGCAGACGGCAGTGCGAAAGAACTCGGCTGCCACTCAATTGCAACTCCTCGACCGAGGAGAGCCATGCCCCGCGCTCTTCACCATGATGCGACGCGGTTTGTGGCAGCAGGTAGGCGCCAACCTCACTCTACCGACGGTATTTCGTCTTGGACCTTTGCTGACTTTTGCCCCTCATGTAATAGAAGCAGAGCCGTCCCTCGGCCTGCCTGCCCTGCCGCCCCAGCAATAGACTCCCTTCGTTCCCTTTGTCCTCGTCTGCTTGCGCATACTCTCGTGTGTCGTCGGCCCAGATCTCCAGTTCTGCCACTTGTTCCTCGTCGAGCTCGAGCTCGTTTCCCAATCTGGTTGCCTACAACAGAGCAACCAAGGCGTCCCCTTCTTTTGCTGGAAATGCCCTCAGACCGTACTCTACCGCTGTGCTCGGGGGCTCCGCGCATGGATCGTGTCCTGCCGTCAGCTCTCTGAGCTCTGCGGGTCGTTCGGGTCTTGTCGCTGTACAGCGGCGCACCATCTTGACCGGAGGCCTTCCGAGCTGGGCTACCCAGAAACCATCCTCTGCGCCAGCATCGACCCCAGCTCCTGCGCCGACTCCCTCGTCAACGCCCGTACCAAGCAGCGACGGTCTGCTTCCCCACGAACTGGCTGCCAAGGCGAAGTTGGCCCGTCCCCAACCTATACCGGCTGCGACCCCCGATGATGGGCCGCAGCCACACGAACGTGCGGCCAAAGAGAAACTTGTCCGTCCTCCTCAACCGCCGCCCGCCTCCGCTGGCGACGGCCTTTTACCTCACGAACGCGCTGCAAAGGAGCGGCTTGCTGCCGCTCGTCAAGCTCAGGAACAAAACGATCGCGGTTTGCTTAACGAGCGTGTTGCGATGGAGAGACCACAAGCCCCGCAACGTGGGATGCCTAATCAGGATGGTCAATCTTTGCAGGGTTTGCAGGGCCGCCAGCCGTGGCAGAGGGCGAACGGTCGTCAACCGTACGATTCTGCCACTGCACGGCAAGCTGCACAGCAAGGGAACGTTCAAGATCAAAACGGCCAACCCGAAGGGCCCTCTGTGATCTACTCTAAGAAGCGGCGTCGCTTTTATCCCTTCACGCCTGATGAACCGGGCCAGGATGCTCCCAGGCGTAGCGTCAATCTCAGCGTACCTGACCAATCCTCAGAACCCCCTCGGCAAGGTTCACCTACTCAGAGGCCATCTCGCCCTTCCCCGGGCTTTCGCCGGCTCGATCTCAGCCAACCCGACCCGACCCTGGACCAGCCCCGGGAAGGTCAATCTACTCAGAGACCGTCTAGTCCTTCTACAGGATGGCGCCGCCTTGATCTCAAGAGCCCGGACCAACCTTCGAAACAGACTGAGAGCTCTTCAAAGTTTGAGCCGGCACCTTCCCAACAGCCCAACACATCTGCGGACTCCTTCGCAGTTCTGGACGGTCTCTCTCTGAACGAGTCTTATTCTAAACCGAAGCCTCCTGCACCCCAACGGCCACAAGTTCGGTCAGCTCCGTCATGGTCTCAGGAGCGTACTCCTTCAACAGCCCCGGGGGGTACTCCGAAATGGGCTCAGGGAGCAACTCCGGCTTGGGCTAAGGGGGGCGAGCCTGGCGTGGTGCGGTTTGTGGGAGTAGAATCCAAGGCCGACACGGAAGGCTTTTCCGAATGGAGTCTGCTCCGGAAGCGTCAGAAGAGGATGCCTCATATTGACTTTTCCAGGCCGCTGGACCCTACACAGCCCCCACCTCTCCCTCCAAACTATGCTACCTTGGTACAGTCCCCCGAGGAGCAGTGGAAGGTGCTGGAGGAGCGCATAATTGAGAGCGAAATGCAAGCGAATGCCGCCGCTGATGCCGCTGCTAAGGCATCGTCAAACGCTTGGGATTGGGCCGAAGATCACATTAAAAAATCACAACAGCAGAGAGCTGAGTCTCAAGCTGAGTCTCAAGCTGGGTCTCAAGCTGGGTCTCCAGTCAAGCAGATCGAGGCGGATCTGGAGGTGGGTGAGGATAAGATCTTGCAAAAGGTCAAGAAACAGGCTGCGGAGATCATGCAGCCCCGCGCGGTTTCGGAAAAGCAAAAGAAGTCCAAGTCTCAACGCAGGAGACGAGACTTCGATGAGGACGACGACTTTGATCCAGACGAGTACTACGCGGAGAGGGAACGGAGGAAGGCCAGGAAGGCCGAGAAAGAGAGACAGAAGATGGCCCAGAGGCAGGCTCAGCCCACGCCCATCTTGCTGCCAGAGTACATCTCTGTGGCCAACCTGGCCGAGGCTCTCGGTATCAGAACCGACGATTTCATCAAGCAGCTTATGGAACTTGGCTTCGAGGAGGTCACCAAGGACAGCATCCTCACGGGCGAGACAGCCGCTCTGGTGGCCCAGGAGTACGGCTTCGAGCCGACGGTCGAGTCGGGTGAGGACGAGGACCTCAAGCCGCGCCCACCGCCCGAGGATCCTTCATCACTGCCTCTGCGGCCGCCCGTCGTCACCATCATGGGCCACGTCGATCACGGCAAGACAACGCTCCTGGACTACTTGCGCAAATCGTCCATCGTGGAGCAGGAGCATGGCGGCATCACCCAGCACATCGGCGCCTTCTCCGTCAACCTGTCCTCCGGCAAGCAGATTACTTTCTTGGATACACCCGGTCACGCGGCATTCCTATCCATGCGCCAGCGCGGCGCCAACGTAACTGATATCGTCATCCTGGTCGTCGCCGCCGACGACAGCGTCATGCCGCAAACCCTAGAGGCCATCAAGCACGCGCGCAACGCCAACGTGCCCATCATCGTCGCCATCAACAAAATCGACAAGCCCGAAGCCAACGTCAACCGTGTCAAGGCCGACCTTGCCGCCCACGGCGTCGAGATCGAAGACTTTGGCGGCGACGTCCAGGTCGTCTGCGTCAGCGGCAAGACCGGCCAGGGCATGGAAGACCTCGAGGAGAACATCTTGCTCCTTTCGGAAATGCTCGACATCCGCGCCGAGCGCGACGGCCCCGCCGAGGGCTGGGTCCTCGAGTCGACTATCAAGCCCATCGGTCGTGTCGCCACTGTCCTCATCAAGCGTGGCACGCTCCGGAAGGGCGATTACATCGTCGCCGGCTTGACCCACTGTAAGGTGCGCCAGCTGCGCAACGAGAATGGTGTCGAGGTCGATGAGGCGCCGCCTGGTACGGCGGTCGAGGTGCTCGGCTGGAAGGACCCGCCAACGGCGGGCGACATGGTGCTGCAGGCACCGGACGAGCAGCGCGCTAAGGCGTGCGTGAGGTATCGTGAGGAGTTAAAGGAGCGTGCGGAGAATGCTGCGCAGCAGGAGAAGATGGAGCGGGAGCGGCGGAAGCGAGAGGCCGAGGAGCAGGCCGCTGCTGAGCAGGCTGGCGAGGAAGGCGCTGCTGCTGCCGATAATAATGGCCAGGAGAGTAAGGAGGCTGAGCCAATGCTCAAGCATCTTAACTTTATCATCAAGGGCGACGTTCATGGCTCGGTCGAGGCTTGCACGGCAGCGTTGCTGGAGCAGGGCAATAACGAGATTCGGCCGCGCGTGTTATCGGCTGCACCGGGCCAGATCACCGAGTCGGATGTCGAACATGCCGAGGTCTCGGATGCGATTATTGTCAACTTCAATAACGAAATTCCTAGCAAGATCAAGAGGATGGCCTATGATGCGGGTGTTAAGATCCTGGATCACAACATCATCTATCACTTGGTTGAGGATGTTAAGGACAGGCTGGCGGATGCCCTGCCACCGCTGGTGGTGAAGAAGGTAGTTGCCGAGGCGGATGTGCTGCAAATCTTCCAGATCAATATTCGCGCTCGTATCTACAAGAATATTGCTGGATGTAGGGTCACGAATGGTGTCGTTAAGAGGGGAGGCAAGGCTAGAGTTATTCGCGACGGCGAGGTCGTTTATGAGGGTAAGCTTCCCCTAGTGGTGCTTGTTTGTATTAAGAAAGAGATTAAGAGAGAGAGAGGGAGGGAGGGAGAGAGAGAGAGACAGAGACGGATGCTAACATATTTCTGCAGGCATCATTGAAACGCTCAAGCAGGTCAAGAAAGACGTGACGGAGATGAAGAAGGGCCAGGAGTGCGGTATGTCATTCAAGGACTGGGACGAGCTCAAGGAGGGCGACAAGATTCAGATGATCGAGGAACAGCTGGAGAAGAGGAAGTTGTGAGGGACATTTTTTTTTTCTCTTCGCCCTTGTCTTTGGTAATGTAATTTGAAGCATGTGACTCAGTGTATACTAGAGATATCAAGGGAAAGGGGATAGACTTGGAGTCGGGTACGTTTGACTACGTGTACGAGAGGCAGCGGGGGGAGAAGGATTTGTACGTCACGAGAAGGGGAGTAACATCTTTCCTGGGTTATGATGTCCAAAGATGGGCATAAAAAAGTCTACCAATTCATACCATCTAAGCTACAACGTTGCTCAATCTAATGTCTGCCCCGAGCCAGGGCCTGAATTACCATCTCTTTGGAGCGTTCGCTCCTCCCGATGAAAACGCCAACTTTACCGCGGCCGCCTTTTGCCTTTCCCTCTCTAGCCTTTGCAATCCAATCCTATCCGTCATTGGCGTGGCATTGATGATGTTGTCGAACTCATCATCGCCGCCTTCGATCCCACTGCTGTTTTCATCGTCCGACCCGTTGTCCGAGTCCGGCTCGGCATCGGAGTCGGGCTTAAGTAGCGGTTCTGGCCGCGGGATAGTGATGACGGTCCCCTTCTTGTCCTTCCCCTTATCCTTCATGTCCGGGCCTCTTTCCATCTCTGGCTCGGAAGGCTGTGGGTTGGCGAAGGGCTTCGAGGCGAGGATCTTGCGACGGATAGCCTCCATCTCGGCGTCTTCGTCTTCGTCATCCTCGGAGTCTGAGGGAGGTAGGTCGTAGCTGTTCTTCTGCGGAGGGGGCTGCTTAGGAGGGGGTATTGAGCCGAGGTAGATGCCGTCGAGTGGCGGGAACTCCTTGTCCTTTTCGTCGTCACTACCCTCCCCTTTCTCTTCTTCATCCTCGTCCTCGTCATCTGACAGGACTGGCGCCCGCCGATTGACGTTCCCGCTCGCCCAGATATCCTCATCCTCCTCCCTATTCTCCGCATACTCCCGGTCTAGCCGGTCCATCCACTCTTGCTCAACCTTCTTAATCGCTGCCTCGTTCTCACACGCAGCATACTTCTTCAACAAACTGGCATTAATCTCCAAGAATGCCTTTCCATACGAAAACGGCGCCAGCACCTGCTCAGCCCAGTCCAGATGCCCACAAATCGCAAACGCCGCCGCCAGCGCTTCGACGCAATTCAACCTCCACGGCTTGCCGTAATTCACCGTATTCGCCGCGACGAGGTACGGCAGCAACCGCTCGCATTTCCCTCCCACTTTCGACCACTGTACCTCGCCCGTCCTTGCCCACGAGCACTCGACCACCGCGGCACCGTGTTGCTCGAGAAGCGGGGCGTCGGCGGGGGACAAGACGTGCTTCCCGTTGGGCGTGATGACAACGCCGGCGTGACGCTGGCCCTGGCGCAGCTCGCGCATCAGGCCTAGCTTCATGAGTCGCTTGCCCGAGCAACGCTTCGGGTCGCAGTGGCCTAGGTCCCAACAGGCGGCTTTGAAGGCTGGGCGGGTGGGTAGACCGGAGGAGGAGCCTTCGCTGTTGGGGTCGTCACCGTCTTTGGAGTCGTCATTGCGGTCCGGTTTCGGGGGGCGCGCGTAGCGCGGGACGCCGCGGTGTGGGTGCTTGCCTTTGGAGGAGAAGTTATCTTTTTTGTGGCGGACCATTGTGAGTAGCTTAATATTGTCTTTTTATATGTATATATATATATATATTTTTGTTTTTTTTTTCCTGATGCAGAGATGGGCGACTAAGTCGGTAATAGTGGGACTTGATAGCTCTATCGAGATTTCTCAAGGTTTAGATTGATGATTGATGTTGAAAATTGGCAGAGTTTGTGCAAAAAGATTGTCCCTGTTGTTGGGTAGACCGCGATTAGTTCTCCTGTCAAAGAGTGAATGTGAACAGCAACTTTCAGAGAAAGTTTGTATGGAGGGGCGCATTCGCCCCGCTCTCTGCGAGCCCCGCCAATCTACATGACAGGGGAGCTAAAGTGACGTGATATCTGGCCAGCCAGGGTTGTCTGTGGAGTATGCATGAACCGGGGTCTCGGATCAGGCCGCTACGTACCGGAGCGAGCTGTAACCCTGGCCCTGACCCTGACCCTGACGTTGTCACGACGGTCTCTCTCTCTCTCTCTCTCTCCCTCACTTCCCCAACCACTTCATCCCACCTGCAGCCCATCGAGGACAGCAACCGGGCGCTGGCCCGACCCGGATATACCGCGATTACAATAGAATCCTACGTTGAAAGCCGGCCCACGCGTCCCCGTGTATCTTGGCTCGACCGACCCCACGGAGTACCCGCGCCATCCGCCACGATAACGGTATTTCGGTACCTCCCTACGCCGTGGACTCCCTCGATCCTATCAACATCATCACCACCATCCGAGCAGCTTCTTCATGGAAGCGGCGTCAGCGCGGTACGCCGCCAGAGACCGGTGGGGAGACATGAGCAACCACGGCATGTCACAGCTGCAGCGCTACATCCATGCAGCCTGCAGCCCCGAGAACTACGAGCCCAATCTCGCGCTGAATCTTGAGATCGCCGACCTCATCAACCAGAAGAAGGGTTCTGCCCCGCGCGAAGCCGCCGTCACCATCGTCGGCCTGATCAACCACCGCAACCCCAATGTCTCGCTGTTGGCCCTCAACCTGCTCGACATCCTCGTCAAGAACTGCGGCTATCCCTTCCACCTGCAGATCAGCACGAAGGAGTTCCTCAATGAGCTGGTGCGCCGCTTTCCCGAACGGCCCCCGGCCAGGCCGTCCCGCGTCCAGATGAAGATCCTCGAGGCCATTGAAGAATGGCGGCGTACTATCTGCGAGACGAGCCGGTACAAGGAGGACCTGGGCTTCATCCGCGATATGCACCGCTTGTTGACCTACAAGGGTTATACGTTCCCGGAAATCCGCAAGGAGGATGCGGCGGTTCTGAATCCGAGCGACGTACGTGTAGTTCAGTAGCTTTGATAGACGGATTACTAGCTAACAGTTGCCAGAACCTTAAATCCGCCGAGGAAATGGAGGAAGAGGAGCGCGAGGCCCAATCCGCCAAGCTTCATGAGCTCATTCGTCGCGGTACCCCTGAAGACCTTCGCGAGGCCAACCGTCTGATGAAGATCATGGCCGGCTATGATACACGCTCCAAGGTCGACTACCGTGCGAAGTTTGCCGAGGAAGTGCAAAAAGTCCGCGAGAAGGCCCGCCTGCTCGACGAGCGTCTTGATAACTTCAAGCCTGGTGACAAGCTCGAAGATGGTGACGTCTTCTCCGAGCTTGCCGCTGCCTTGTGCAGCGCCCAGCCAAAAATCCAAAAAATGTGCGAGGAGGAGTCCGATGACCACGAGGCCGTTGCCAAGCTGCTCGAGATCAACGACAGCATAAATCGGACCATTGAGCGCTACAAACGCCTCAAGAAGGGCGATATCGAGGGCGCCAACCAGGTAGCGAAGGGCGGGTCAAAGTCAGCAGGGAAGAGCAACGAGCTGTCGCTCATTGACCTGGACGACAACCAACCCGCTCCTCAGCCTGCAGCGCCATCCACGTCAGCATCAAAGATCGAGGACGATCTGCTTGGTCTGTCAATAGGCGACACAGGCGGCGGCGGCGGCGGCAGCAGCAGCAGCAGCAGCAGCACTTACGGCCAAACAGGCAGCATTGCCCTAGGCTTTGGAGCTAACACAAGTATGACGCGTCCCCCCCAATGACTCTTGCGTGACGCATGCTAACTATCATGCTCCAGACATCCCGGGCCCTGCCTTGCTCTCTTCCCTCACCCAGGCTAATAGCGCCAAGGGCCAGGTTCCGACTTCTACTCCCTCCCCAGCCTCGTTCCCTAGCTTCTCCTTCCCGACCTCTCAATCGGGCACCCCTCAGCCCCAACAATCCGCCTTCTCTCCTCCCCTGCCTCAGCCTCAAGCCAATGATCCCTTCGCCGCTCTCGTCTCACTTTCCTCCTCCTCAAAACCGACTTCTCCATCACCTGCTCCCGCTCCAGCCCCAGCCCCCGCTGCGGCAACCGTCAACAATGATGACGATGAGTGGAACTTTGCTTCCGCCCTGCCTCCAGAAGCCCCGTCTGTGCCAAAAGAGCTCCAGCTGCAGGTCAGCAACTCGAGCTTGCGCATCGATATGGTGGCCAAGCGCCTGACGGACACGGATCCGCCTATCACCTTGTTGGCGTCGTTTAGCAATAACACGACGCAGATGATCACGGAGCTGCATTTCCAGCTTGCTGTGACGAAGGTATGTTCTCCGCGTTCCGATAAAGCTGTGTGAATTGATGCTGATAGTTTGTTTACCCAGGGTTATGAGCTCCAACTGCAACCGCAATCTGGGCGTTCGCTACAGCCGAGGCAAAATGCCGGGGTGACACAAAAGATCCAGGTATTCCGTGCTGGGAATAGGAGCCAGAGGGTAGAGAGCATCAAGCTACGGTGGCGGGTGTCGTATAAGGTGGGCGGAGACCTGAAGCAGGAGATGGGAGAGATTTCGGAGTTTAGCGTCGCGTAACGGTAATACTAGTCGCTACTTTACCGCTCCTAAGCATGTTGTTGGCTACTATTAAAGGATGGATGATTGTTGACATGGGTAATGAGTGGTAGCGTGGGGGGAGTGACCAGACCAGGTGTATATTTGAAGGGTGAAAGTGAATGGTCGTGACTCTCGCGGTATCGGTGTTGAGATATCCACACTGGAACATGGAGAAGTTTTTAAATGAACCATTCTACGGAGAAAAAAAAAAAACAATGGCACTGTTGTAATGGCTGGATGGCAGACGCTCTACTGACCCTATCACGGACAACTCATGTTTCGATACCTGTGCAGCTGAGCAGGAGCTGATACGAGGAAAATCAACAACTCCAAGCTCAAGAGGAAATGGATCACGCTTGAATACAGCCCACTGAGGTTTGGATTAGCCCAGAAACGTGCACTTTTTGTTGGAAAGACAAAAATCTCTGTTGCAACCTGTTTACCATATCGTCCACAAATACAGCATGACAGCTGATCTTGTCGAGCTACTCTCTGAAGTTAATCAGTTGGAGCCCCCACCTTGAACGAGCAGATCTATTGTATCGAAATGTGTTTGCCAGCGATGGGTTTGTCAAACAAGTTATAAATAAGACCCAACTCTGCCACAAAGCAGGTTTTTTTTTGTTGTGTTGTTGTTGTTGCTGTTGTTGTTGTTATTCAACTTACCTGCGCGGCTCATATCTGAAGAAGGAAATGTGTTAAGGCAAGACTTACTAAGTTCACACCTTCAGAGTCTTTCAAAACCTTTTCATCATACATGCTGCAAACTATCATCATGCAGACACGAAGCCCAGGATATTCTACTATGTGGCAGATCCAGTTTATTCGATGTTAGACAGGCCCTTGTGATTAGCAAGGTTCGGAAGACGTGACCTGCATGAGTTTTACAAAACCCCAATTATGAGCTCCTTAGTAAGCTCAGTGCCAAAGGCAATCAGGAGTACATAGTAGAATGCGAAAGGGACTAAGTCCCAGCTTGGCAGAGATCTTTGCGGTGCAACCAGATAGAGTGGCCAATTACTATTTTATGGGAAGAGGAGTATGAAAGTGTAGGATTCTCAGATACTGACCCAGAGTTTCCGAAGCTGAAGCAGATGTATTATTGCGACATAAGATTATCTTGGACCTTCCCAGAAGGTGAAGGAACTCGTGATTGATGGGGAAAGAAAAAAAAAAAAAGTCTCCAGGCACAAAATAACCGTATGTATGTATAAAGAAGGTTGAACATTCTTCTTCCACCGATCAGTTATGTTGGAACCCCTCTCTCTTCTTGTCCTTTCCTTCCTGCTAGCCATGCATCCTCTAGGGCTTTTTGGACCTTGTGAGTTCTCTGGCTGCTTCGAATGGTTGTTGGCTCTTTCGGGTCTTCCAAGTTTCTCCGGGCTTCTTTGGCCCATTTCTGTAATGCTTGGCATGTTTATTAGGATTTTTTTTTCTTCGCTTTTTGAGACCAAGCAAAGCTCTCCGGTCTGACCCCCTGGGCCAGCTTGTATTCACGCAGTTCTGCTTAACCTATCATCCTTTCCAACAAGGCTTACAATCTTGAAACTTTGAACACTCAGGGGGCCGGCCAAAGGTAGACATGATGTAGTCTCCAAACTTAACGCCAGTCTATTTCTTTCCGTGTGAATTTCACTATTTCAAGTTTTATAATAACACACTCAGATTACCCAACACTTCTATCTGATAAACAACCCCTATCCCTCTTCCATCCTTACCTCCCCCCTTCCTTCTTGGCCTCCTTTCGTCCCTTTGTCCCCTGTCCTCCTGGGCTCACCACAACACCACCTTTACGTCGCCTGCCGATCTCATCAACAGTGAATGTCCTCCTGACCCCGCTTCCCCTCTCATCCCCTCCATGCCGCCTAGCCCACTGTGCATGACTCGTCTCGTCCTCATCAAACTGTGTCATCCCTGCCTTTCCAAACGCCCCGGCCAGTGTCCTTGGAGATGGTTCCGTCTCTGTCACAGACGGGGCGCGCCGTCGGGACGGAGCTGGGATTGGTGTCGGTGCTATCCCCCCGCTGGCTGCTGCAGTGGCTGTGGTTCCGGGGTTCGGGCTGGGAACTTGGGTTGAGGGCCGGGTTGATGGACTCGGTGTCCTTGAAGAGGAGGACGAGCGCGAAGGGGATTGGGATTTCGGCGGAGGAGGGTAGAGATAGCCTCTTGCTGAGGGCGGGGTTGGGGTGCGGTTGGAGGTTGTCACTGGGAGCTGGAGGCTTGCGCGTTTTTGTTGGGTGCCGGAGCTGAGCTGGGATGGAGGTTTGTTGGCGGGCGCTGGGGGGGTTCCGGAGTGATGGGGTTGGGTACCAGAGCCTACTCCCTGGACAGGAAGAAGGAGTGGTGAGGGGGGAGATTGGGATGGAAGGATGGAGGAGTGCTGCCTGGATGGTGGCGGTGGCTGTTGTGCGTGCCCGACGATGCCAAGGCCGCCCGGACTTGGGCTGAGGCTGATGCTGACGCTGGACTGGTGTGATCCGGAGCGGGACATCGGCTGAGAGGAGTAACCTGCTGGAATGGGGGAGTGATTGATCAAGGCACCTGCGAACGGATGGGCTGGCACCGGTAGGGGGGGGAGAGGATGCGGCTTATGGTCTTGTCCCTGGTGGTGGGGAGGAAAGCCGGACGTCGTAGGATATGACGCTGGACGTACTTCGGCTGCATCCCCAGAAACTGTTTGGCCGACAGGCGAACTTCCAGGGCTCGACCATTCCAGCAGCGATGAATTGACAGACGTCCCGTCTGGTTGTGTCACTGTGGTGTTCCATTGCCGAACCGTCACGCCGGGAGCAACTCCAATACCAGCTGTCGCGGGCAGATTTGGTGCTGAGTTGGACGGGTTCGGCGGAGCGATAAGATCGGAAGTTGGGATTCCTGTAAACGATGGAGGCGGGAATGGCGATGTCGGCTGGGCTGGACTGGAGTTTGCCGTGGGCCGGAGGCTGTTGGTGCCATGGGGGTCAATGTAGAAAGGCCTTTGCTGAGAAAACGTGATATCAGGATGAAGATCGTCAATTCCTAGTGAGATGGTCGGTGGCCGATTAGACGGTGGCACTGCTGCTGCTGTCGAGGCTTGAGGCACAGACGCTACAGAAGACCGGCGAGCAGGCAAGACCTGCTTGATCCTGCGAAGGCCTCCTGTAAACGACCGGTTGGCTGAGTACTTGATCTTGCTGAGCCGTGACTGAGCCTCGCTGGGGGCGGTTGACGGGCGAGAGCTGCCTGAAGCAGCAGTATCTCTCCTTGGGAGCGTCCCGGTAGCCACGTCCATGTTGAGACCAAGCAACGGGTCACCGCCCATTGCCCGCGGGTCCTGAACGTCCTTGGAACGCCAGGCTCCAACACGGTCTCGATACCGACGGCTCTCCTGTCGGCGAATAACGCGGTGAGGAGGGATTGCGGAGCGCCAGTCTGTATAAGACGCTGACCACTGGATAGAGGGATTGAAGTCATCGGGATACTTGGGAGTTGCCGGGAATGAGGCCTCGGAGGCCATATCAGGCGATCCAACGAGAACCTGAGTGGCTGTCATTGATGGGGGAACCTCTGTGGCCTGGTCGTCATCTATCGGCGGCACTGGAAAGTCATGCATCGCGCGCGGGTATGGAGCAAGCCATGACGACTGGCTGTCTCCAACACCCTCACCGTCAGGCCCTTCTCCCGGAGAGGTCGGCCCGCTGCTCATCTGGCTGTCGTGGCTGCTCAGAGTACCAGACCTCTCAGACTCCGATGACGCGCTGCACACGCGGTCAAAGACCGACAGGGGCCTTTCCTCCCCATTGTCGCTTATCTGCAACAGCTGCTGAATTGTCTGCGTCAGCTCTTCGATTTGTTTGGGAATCTTTCCCAGCCGCTGCTCAATGCTTCCCCTGACGCTTTCGATCCCCTTGTTGTTGTACCGCTTCTCGTACTTTTCCACATGTGACAATAACTTCTGGCCGTGGATGGCAAACTGGCGGTAATCATCCGGAAGACCAACACGCATCCCATGCGGCCCAGACGGGCTGTCGTTGCCACCATGAGAGCTGGCGCAGATGCGACGATCAGCTTCGTCAAAGGCCTTGCACCAGACAGCCACCGCCCGGCTCAGCCAGAACGCTGCCTGGTTCTGCTGGTACATCGCATCGATAAAGAAGGCCTGAATGACGCTGTGGATACGGAGGATGTCGAGATGACCGTGGTGGCTGTAGGAGTGCGAGTTGACCGAAGACGCAGGCGTTCTCTGGGACGATGTAGACGAAGAGTCGAGACTGCGCTTGGAGTTGGTGCGAGAGCTGATGGGCGAGAAGTCGCCGCTCTCGTAACGCTGGATCAGCCCAAAGGCGATGAGAACGCGAAGGGTGCTGTTCAAGGTGGAAAGAGCACGACCAGGGACCGGAGTGCGAACTGGAGTGACCTTGTCGAGGGCGGATAGCCCTGGAAAGAGTCAGCATTCGTTGGACTAGCTCATGAACAATGCGAGACTTACCAAGCATCACCATCTCCACGGGAATATGCTGGTCGAACCACACAAGCAGGGAGATCAGATTCAGTGCTGCCGTTTCACCCCTGTTCTCCAGCTCTTCCTTCACCTTCTTGAATGATGGCACGTCCGAGACTTGTGGCCACTTCTTATATGACCTGAGATATTTCGCCAGCGGCTCCCTCGTCTCCTTCATCTGCTGAGCTGCCTGGTGAATCATAATCGGCAGGCGGCCCATCAACTCGACCAGTTGCAAAGCATTCGTCTTGTCTTCTGCGCTCCACGAACGCGACCGATCCAACTCCCACAGTAACAGCTCTTGGGCCTGTTGTTTAGTCAACACCCCCAGCTCTAGTTTTTGCGGACTGTCGAAGCGGTACTCGTCTGGCACCGCCGTTTCAGTCGATGTGTAGATGATGCTGGTACCGGGCACGTCGGGGATGAACCGGTCTAGCCCAGGAGTATCAAAATGCACGCCGTCGAACACCATAAGCCAGTCCTTGCGGCCGCTGAGCCAGCGCACGACGAAATCTGCCGTCTTATCCGGGTCTCCTCCCTCATTATAGTTCGCCTCAATCCCCCTGGCACGCATCTCGGCCACAGCAGCGTGTGCGATTTGCGCGAACGCAAGATCCATCTCGCCCCTGGACTTGGCCCGCACCCAGAAGATTCCCCCCGGGTAGTCCCAGCGATGCCCGACAATGTACTGTCTGGCAAGGTGTGTCTTGCCGACTCCAGGAATGCCTTGAATTAACACAGCCGAAGTTCCCTCTGACCGACGCTTGCGGTCCATGAGCATCTCATGTAGCCGCTGGAGCTCATTTTCGCGGCCGATAAAATAGGAGTTACGAAAATGGTGGGGCACTATAAATAAGGGGTCAGACAATTGACCATGGTAATCGTGCTGGCTCGCAGTGTGCGTTGAAGCTTGCGGTGGAGGAGGGTCGTCGGAAGCGGGAAGCAGGATTCGTTGGCTATGGGTCCCGTCTCGGAGAGGTGTCCGGTCAGCAAGCAGTTTCGGCGTAGTCGAGCCAGGAAGATGAAGTTGTACGTGATGTTGAATCAACCTCTCATTATGGAAGTCTCCAGCTACATAAGAGAAAGAGGTAAACACATCAGCCTATGTCCCTCGAATACGGTCGTGGGCTGGGCAGGTGATACTGCCTCTCCTCTGCAACTTCAGTTACTCTTGCGACCTCTCCCCAAACAGGGTATTCGAGGTACCACCCTTGCCCAGTTGGTGGCAAAAACCTACCACTCAGGTGTTGCTGCGAGTTCAGTGGTGAACGAGCCTGCGGCGGTCAGCTGAGTGTCAGAGAGAGAGATTTCTGGGAGAGGGAGCTCACAAATTCATGAATTCGATCAGCAGCTTCGATATACGCTGCGTCTCTACGTTCTTGTTCTTCACGGAGCCACCTGACAGCAATGACCTCGGGAGCGTTATGGACCCATTCTCGGAGCGCGGTAGAGACAGTGAGATAGCCAGGAGCGTTCACGCTAGCAAACTTGCACATGCCTGAGTGGGTGGCCTCGATACCGTAGTACCGAACACCAGGCAGTTGTGGACCAGCAGAGGAGGGATCAACAATCAAGACCCTGTACAGGGTCAGCACAAGGCCCGTGAAACACGGAGAATCCGTGCACCCTTCCACACAGCCTCAGGGGTAGGACTCACTTTGTTCCCTTCACATCTGTCTTGTGGTTCTCATGAACCATATGGATCCGAAACTTCTGGTAGATCTCGAGGAATTGGTCATTGATTGCCCGCAACGTCTCACTGTCCTTCTTAAGCGTCTTGAGCAGCACTGATTCGGAGTCAAACCACTTCCTGGGTGCCAGCGAGTCGACCATCCTCTGGACAATCAGCCCCAGAGCGGCAGCGTCAGAGCCAAGATGCGGAGTCCCCAAGAAGATGATGGCATATGTTGACACAAAAATCCCACGCAACTCTTCCTGATGGGATGTACGCACGGAGCTCGAGTATAAAAGAGCAGCCTTGGTAAGAATGCCACCTAAACTGTGTGCCACCCAGATGAGTGGCAGGCGTTCAGTGCCCTGGCTCTTCCGAAAGGCCGTCAAGGTTGCAACAAGACTCTGAGCATGTTGTCTGATATCGTTATCGCTGGGCGATGATGCCTTGGGTATTCCATATTGGTCGTGGTGGCCGTCCTTGTCCTTATCCCCATCTCTTCGTCCGAAGAATGGCCAAGAGGTCGTAGTGAAGACATCTGCGTTGTAGCCATACACTAAGATGTTGGCATGGTCGTTCTGCAGCGACGTAGGCAGCAGATCTGTTGGCCAGTATACATCGTTTGGTGGCGTCCCGGACGTCCACGTCTTTCTAGGATTGCCATTGAGACCATGGACAAGTATGATCTCGGCCTTGGCTTGTGGGTGGCTATACACCTTTGTCACTTCAAAGCGTCTCGGTTCACGGTTGATGGAGCCCTGACGGGATGTTAGTTTGATGACTCAATATATAGAGGCAATTGCCGTATGAGAAATAGTGGTGGGGAGGGAGGGTTGCTGCCGCCGGCCCGGACCGAACCGTGTCAGGACAGATGGCGTGGCAGGTTTCCGGTGATAAGTTGATGAGGTACTCAGCAGGCCTTGGAAAAGAGCCCATAGAAGATGAACAACGCAATGCTACTCACCATTGTCACAGTCTGTCAGGGCTTTCGAGTAAGTGAATGACTAGCTGATGTTCATCTGCAGGTCCGATCTCATGCAGAGACAAGAAACCAAAGATCTGGAGGAGCGCCCCTCCCGTGTCTTATATACCTACGCTCGAGTACGTACCCTCTCTGCTAGCAGGCTCCTAGCCACTCTTGAGACCAGCTTCCAGAATGTAAAGCTGAAGATATAAGGCTCAATGAATGCCTTCCGCTAGTGAGTACTCAATGAGAAAATGATGCAATGTGAGCAATCTTAGTTTTGTGCCCGGGCAGGCCGTGGCGCCTTTTTTTTACAAAAAAAATGGGAAAAATGGCTTGTAAAAGCTGGAAAGAGAGCGGTTGGCTGATATTTCCATCTTGAGCCGGCCCAGTATAAAGCTGTCCACATTGGTGAGCTGCATATGCATCTGCCTTCAATTTTGTCCACCTGGGATTGGAGGGGATGCATAGCTACAACAGTTAGAGACTGCGGGGGGGCAAGCCAAGTCACGCGGTAGCTTCCACTTCAACCAGCCTTGACCCTGATCTGACCAAACTACGGAGCAGCTGAGTATCCTGTCTGAGTGGCCTGTTGTCCAAGCGATAAACAAGTTCAAGGGGCTATGCAACAATGTGTTTCATCCTGGGTGATAGCTCATCCTTTGTATCCAGTAGATATTGATGTTGAGAACAAAGAAGCCCAGGAGGGAGAAGCAACCAACAAGGTTGCTGTTCACAAACAACTAACGGGCCAGTCAGCATCATCCATCGAGCATGATACTCCAGTACGCTGGAACCAACTGCGTCGGCAACCAGGGCGCTGCTGCAAGGCGGCGGCAATGGCTGTTGTCACCTTCTACACAGTAATCTTCTAGGTAAGTCGGTAAAGCTGAAGGCTGAAGGCTCAGCCAAAGATCAAGCTGCCCGACTGGGCGTCATTCCCTCTTCCCCACTCTTGGGCTGGCTCGGCAACGTGCCCCGTAAGCCAAGACATCACAGAGGTGGGAAGCTTGCGGAGAGAGAATGGTAAAGTATCGTGTAACCAAAATGCAGGATCCGGGGAAAATCATGTACACTATGATTATTGCACCGGGAGTTCCTGGATCGAACCCAGACTTCGTCAAAAATGCACCAAGCATTGTCATCTTGCTTCTCCACTAGAGTCTAGTAGCGGCCCGGAGACCTCACGGGAGGGCAAACTACACTGACTACTTGAAGGGGCTAGGCAGTCTGCATGTCTCAGGAACCCGAGCATATGAGAGATGCTTGCCTGCGATTTGCAGCTTGATTCATAATAGTAATAGTAGGCCCGACTTGCTCTATTTGGTATCTGGAATCCTCGCTTTTGAGAAGATGTGGTGAGTCCGCTCAATGGATCGTAGCCTTGCATGGGTCGTGACCAGGGCTGTGCAACCCCATTTCTGCGCCCGTTGTTTTCATGTGATCAGAAAAGCTCATCCAAGTCTGACTGCTAAGAAAAAGAATCAGGTGAGTGTCAAAAAGGCCCAAGGCGAAGAAATGGGATCCGGATATCGGTGCAGGCATGTAGACACTAGCCGGCACCTGTGTCATGGCTGAAGACTGGCCCAGTCAGGATAGCATACCGGAGATACGGCGAGGCTATCGCCGCAAAGGTATACAATCCGACTGGATGGGCAAAGCATGGTGGTCCTTGGCAACAGATTGGGCTTTGTACCCAGCGACAAAGGTATTGCTAACTTCAACCCGAGGTTGCTGTGCACATGTTGAACACCAAGGGAATGTAAACTTGTCACGATTGCAGTTAGTGTCTTGTACAAACCGAGACAGCTAGTAGGTGATACCCGTCGACGGAAGATACATGTCGTGAGACCAAAGCAAGCAAACAACACCAGCACGGCATCTTTCGGCATAGATAGATTGTGGGAGCATAAATCCTAACGATGACAATTTGGAAAAAAAAAAGGGGGGGGAAGGGGCGCCACACTGCTTTCAACCTGCCATGTCTCAAGCAATTGCAACATCGTGATCCTAACGGGTATGCTTCTGTCCTTACTCATTCTTGGTATACATTAGTACATACTCCCGGGTGCTGGACCCAAACTGTATCACATCCTTGTTGCGTAGCTCGAGATAGCGGCTCTCGGGAATACGTTCATGATTAAGCATCGTGCCGTTAGAACTCTCAAGGTCGATGAGATACGGCTTGACTCGGCCAATCTTGTCACCATACTCGTTGCGCTTCTCTGTATAACGGAACTGAATGACAGCATGTTGCTTGCTGATGCTGGGATGTTCTGCCGGGAGGTCGACCACTGCCAGTTCTCTTCCAATAAGCCAGCAGCTGCGTGTACCGAGATCGATTGTGTCGAGGACATCGTCTCCCTTGAACACGAACAGTTTCCACGAATCTCGCGGAGGAGGCTTCCGGGCTTCCGGCGGCTCATGATACTTTAGAGTGATCGTAGTACCATCGGCGGCCGTGACCGATTTCGACTGGGCAGCCAATACACCCGTGGGCTTGAAATTTGGTTTCTCTTTCGGCTTCTCGGGCTCCTCCCCTTTGCTAAGGGCGAATGAGTCGCTCTGTGAGGGCAGCGGGCCAGACCGCTTGATCATGCTGCGTTCATTGTCACGTTTTGATGTCTCATCGTCCCCTCCATTTCTGCCGGGCTTCGGCCGTGAAGTCCTATCACTGTCATAGTCAAAACCTCGCCTCTCTCTGCTGCGATCCCTGCTCCTGCTTCTGCTCCTGCGTCGGTGCCGTTCGCGGTCTGAGCCACGTTCCCTGTCTCTTCTCCTGTCGCGATCCCTTTCTATTGATCGTGGCCGAGCTCGTGTGTCGGGACTGCGTGAACGATGTTGGCGCCGTTCACGTGAGCGCGACCTGTCTCTGCGCCGATTAGGTCCTTCATCGCGATATCTCCGTCTGCGCTCGTCTTTGCTTCGCTCGTCCTTTGCCGCATCATCGTTGTACTTTCTATGGCGCGACCCATGCTCGCCGTTATCCGAGAGGTCATCACCCATTGTTGCCGATAATTTCCGAATCAATTGTGCTAAACTCGTGGTCACCAGAACTTGATAGCTCTTTTGTCCTGATGCTGCTGAATCTCACACCTGACCGCCATCCCGCATTCACAAAAAGACCATAGCAACGCGCTTGGCGCTTTGCTGCTGCCTTCCTTGATGCGGTGCCAAGACATGCCGCAAGCCTTGAGGTGGATGAAACGGAACGGAACCACTCTTTCCGGCAATGGCTGCCTGCGGCCTGCTTGCTTGGAAAAGGTGGAACAGATCCCCGGATCTGCTCCAGAGCCCGCTGCCTGTTCGAGGCGGGGCGCACTGGCTGCCGCGAGGAACGGAGGGAACATCAGTGCGTCGCGCTGGATGTCTCGCTTACCTAAGCCATGGTCGAGAAGGCCCATCAGTCACCCGGATCGCCTGCTATTTCCCACCTGCCTCACATCATCCCCAACCCAAGAGGGCCATCGTAACGTTTGCCTATCAGCGCCAGCCGTTGCTGCACTCGTGCCTCACTTTTAAACTGGCGACTTTGTCCTCATATTGTCCTCGTCAACAACTTCCAGCGTCCCTCCGACTGTTTTTATATCAACAACCACACTCCCCTTGCAGGTTTTAGTTGCCACTGCCACCACGCGCTCCTGGGTTACCGCCCAGGCACTTTCAACCCATTATCACCTCTCCCATCCTTGCATCGCATCACTCACCCGATTCACACCACTTGTTATCTGACTCCTGAAATCACCTTTGCTTACAATATCTATTCACTGGTTGCACGCCTCATAACCTAAGATCCTCACCTGTAGGCAGATCTTGTCGCTCACTTCAAGTCGACTTCCCGTCCATCGCTCTCACCACATCTGTAGGCTCAGCTTCGCAGCCTTCTGCTGTTTGCTGAGTCGCCTCTGCCCCGGGAACTCGTTCCACCCGCTTGTCTCACGCAGCCGGCACCATTCCTCCCGCAACTCGCAAACGTAAAGCCGCTGAGGCGCCTCTATCCTCTGCAGCTACGATTCGCACCAAGAGGATCGCCTCAGCCGGCCTTGAGACAGCCCCACCGACTCCTCTTACCACTTCTTCTAATCCGGTCATGGATACCGACGACGAGTTTCTGTCCGCTGTTTCCAGCGACGAGGACGTCCTCCAGGACAGCGATAATGACCTGTCCGGCGTTGAAGGTAAGAACGGGTCAACCTGGTTTAGCCTTGCGTTCGAGTCATATTAAACAATCTCCGCCTTTTCCAGATGATTTTGGCTTCGACGAAGAGCCCGATACCTACGACGGAGAAAAGGAAATCGAACAGAAGAAGCGCGCAGCATACGATGTCATGTTTCGAGTCTATCAACCAGAAGACATCCAAAAGCAGCAAGAAGATCTGATAAACGAAGTCAATATGATATTGACCATTCCGAAGGAAGAGGCAGCCATCCTACTTCGGCATTTTCGTTGGAATAAAGAGAGGTTGATCGAGGAATATATGGACAATCCAGACAAGGTCCTTGATGCCGCCGGCCTGTCAAACTCGGCGGCTGGCCCGCCGAAGTTGCAGGTCATTCCTGGCTTTTGCTGCGACATCTGCTGCGAGGATGAAGCCGGCATGGAGACGTTCGCCCTCAAGTGCGGTCACAGGTACTGTGTTGCCTGCTACCGTCAATACCTCGCCCAGAAGATCCGAGTCGAGGGCGAGGCAGCCCGTATACAATGCCCCACGGAAGGCTGCAATCTCATCATCGACGCTCGTTCCCTTGATATCTTGGTCACGCCGGATCTGACGGAACGCTACCACGAGCTTCTCTACCGTACGTATGTCGAGGACAAGGAAACTCTGAAGTGGTGCCCGGCCCCGGATTGCCCGAACACGATCGAGTGTGCCGTCAAGAAGAAGGATCTGCATAAGATAGTTCCTACGGTGCAGTGCTTGTGTGGTCACCGGTTCTGCTTTGGCTGCGCACTCAACGACCATCAACCGGCCCCCTGTGAGCTGGTCAAGAAGTGGCTCAAGAAGTGTGCTGATGACTCTGAGACTGCCAACTGGATCTCCGCCAACACCAAGGAATGCCCTAAGTGCAATAGCACCATCGAGAAGAATGGCGGCTGCAACCACATGACTTGCCGGAAGTGCAAGTACGAGTTCTGCTGGATGTGCATGGGTTTGTGGTCAGAGCACGGTACGAGCTGGTACAACTGCAACCGTTATGAGGAGAAGAGTGGTGTCGAGGCCCGCGACGCTCAAGCCCGGTCTCGCATCTCGTTGGAGCGCTACCTGCACTACTACAACCGCTATGCCAATCACGAACAGTCAGCCCGTCTCGACAAGGACATTTATCACAAGACTGAGAAGAAGATGGTTCAGCTGCAGAAGGAGTCTGGCATGTCCTGGATTGAGGTCCAGTACCTGCAGGCAGCCTCGCAGGCCCTGCAGACATGCCGCCAGACCCTGATGTGGACATATGCCTTTGCCTTCTACCTTGAGCGCAACAATCTGACCGAGATTTTCGAGGACAACCAGAAGGATCTGGAGCTGGCTGTTGAGGCGCTGTCCGGCATGTTCGAGAAGCCCGTCAACGAGCTGGCCGATCCCAAACTCAAGGTTGAGATCATGGACAAGACGTCGTACTGCAATAAACGGCGCATTATCTTGCTGGAAGATACGGCTCAAAACCTGTTAGACGGTACGTTGCCTCTTACCCTCACGGGATCATGTTCTATACAGCTAACTCTTTCATAGGCAAGTGGCGTTTCAATGTCGAGCTGTCGGGCCACGGCGCACCAGGCACGCGACGCTTCTAGGAGGTGGTCCACTTTGGCGGTTGATGCCGTGTCCTTTAGGTTGGGCAGTTCGGCAGGCATTATGCCCTGCAGCATTCTTCCAGCTGCAGAGCAACAACAAGATTAGAGCTCCAGGTTGATACATTGTCTTTTCGTGCTACCCTTTTCGCTCGTATTGTCATTTGCAGATCGTTGCTGCGGCAAGCTCCCCCAGCTGCTTAAGTGAGCATTTGGGGGCTACGTAGACAGAGATGATTTTCACATTCATGGCATGGGAATAGGTGGACTTTAAGCTGGGAGTTTTGGTAGGCACAGAGGGGTGAACATGGGAACTTAGGCACCTACAAGAGAGAGCAAACAAGGTTTGCTAGGTATGGTCATCTTCCGCGTGGAAATTGTGTCCGGACTGCATGTACTTTATAGATCGGCGGAAGGCTGGGATGGATCGCAGGGCATGGAGCGGATCAGTTTATATTCACGATTGGTTGATTTTTTTTTTAAACTCCCAGCACTTTGTAATCCCAACTTGGGACAGAGTAATTTTTTGGTGATGCTCGCCGTCAAGTTGTCGCGATATTCATGCTTACCTGTCTGCCGTTTCTTACAGCTTATCAACTTCTAGAAGCTTGGGTTCTGTTCAGACGGTCGTCCATGTCCGTCGTCACGATAGGACACACGCAATCATGGCCCAAGGACATGGTTCGCACCAAGCAACCAAACATCGCGTCGGCAGCTTGTCATGTGGGACCAAACTAGCTGCGCGTTGAACGCTCCGTGGGCAGAGCGGCAAACCGGCGGACGGGCGGGCTGGGAGCACGAGTTCATGGCCCGGGGGATTTGCCGATCGGATCTGTGATAGCTCCCGCTCATACCGAATCCACCGAGTCGACCGCCCACTTCTTGGCCCGCCGAGTTTCGCTACTGTGGTCGGGGTCGTGGTGGGATTCTCCATTGTCCATTCAGCGATCGCGGGGAAATGTTGCGACGAGTGCTCGAGGATACAATAGAGGGTTAGGGTTATGTGAGAGAAGTTAAATATCGGCTAAGCGGCCTTCCACGTCCTTGGCTGGAGACAATGTTAAGAGATAGAATTCTAACGAAAACTCGGAGCCGTAGGACTTGAAACAATGGATGATGATTCCCTTTTCAACATCGCTCTTTCGTCTCACTTTTCTTCGGTGTGAATCTGCCCCGAAGCCACACTGGTTCATTTCCTTTGGAACCCGCGAGTTGCCGAAGGCCGTCGCCAATGTCACGGTCACGGGGCGTCGTGGGCACACTGTGTCATTAGTGGTCCCAGAACCCCCAGAACCCCACCTACTCTGCGACGCGCTTTCGCCCACTGCCGTGGGTCGGGTTAATGCTTGCCCCTCTGCCGAGCAGGCTTTCCGAGGGGAGGAGAAGGCCCCGGTGCAGCAGGGTCTACGGCAGTGCCATCGGCCATTGACGGGATTTGCAGTCTTGTTGTAGTTTCTGGAATCCACCCCGGACGATTCGCGGCGCCCTGATGCTGTCAGGTGGGCGCTGCGGGCGGGGATGGGAATCTGCATTGGCGAATCCTGGGGACTGGGGAAAATGTATTTTGGCTTTTGACCCTTCTCTGATGTTCCCTACCCTCAACTCTCTCTTTCCCTTCTTTCCCCATTCATTGATTTGGACTGACTGGATCTGGGTTGTGTGGTGTTTGTGCTGCCGTCCAGCGTCGCTTGACTCCTTTTTTTGTTTCCTGCCGGGACCCCAAGCCGCTGCTCATTCGTTGCTTTCCCTCCTTGTAATACCCCTACCCCTCGCCCATATCCAACAGGTTCAGAGTAAAATAGATCAACATGGTTTCGGCGGGACTGTGCATGAGGACGCTGCGGGCGTACGCCAAGTATGGCAATAACGTGAGTCTACATGATTATCTAGTGGAGAGAGAGAATGAGAAGAGAGATGTTGACAACAGCAGCATGCCGCCCTTTTTGCGCGCGCTTTCTCCGTCACGGCCCGGCGCCCTGAAATCAACAAGATCTACCCCTCGGCGGCCGAGGCGCTCAAGGACATGAAGCCCAACACGACCCTTCTCTGCGGTGGCTTCGGTCTCTGCGGCGTGCCGGACACGCTGATCGACGAGCTCCTGAACAAGCCCGAGATCACTGGCCTGACTGCCGTGTCCAACAACGCCGGTACCGACAACAGCGGCCTGGGCAAGCTGCTCAAGACCAAGCAGATTAAGAAGATGATCGCCTCCTATATCGGCGAGAATAAGACCTTTGAGCAGATGTACCTCAAGGGCGAAATCGAGCTGGAGCTGACCCCTCAGGGTACCCTCGCCGAGCGCTGCGCTGCCGGCGGCAAGGGCATTCCGGCTTTCTACACGCCCGCCGCCTTCGGCACCGTCGTCCAAACCGGCGAGCTGCCGCTGCGCAACAACC
>Ga0065720_1019441_pt1 | contig 25990 bp, 35 predicted proteins | sample Thericmetagenome_FD_59107 | JGI IMG/M metagenome (GOLD analysis project Ga0065720, IMG submission 59107) | Thermophilic microbial communities from the Joint Bioenergy Institute, California, USA of rice/straw/compost enrichment - eDNA_2 v2... | ecosystem: Engineered > Solid waste > Grass >... | reverse complement strand
AGAAATATAGATGTTACAGGGAGTGTTAAATTTTGTTAATAATTTTATTGCATAAGAACGCGCACTAAAACAGGTTTTTCTTCGCATAGGAAGGTGTTCAGCATATGAGACTATGATAGAAAAGTTGTATTTTGGTTCCCCAATTATTGCTAACAATGGGAGCTTCTCATTCACTCCCATGAGTATGAATTGATAAATGTAGTTTTTCATGAGAAGATCAGGTTAAAAGAGCAGAACTCATTTTTTGGAAGAAGATATATCACTGAGAAAATATAAGGAGACATTTAGAGTTCGTAGCTACATCCCATCACCAGTTTACGATACTTTTTCTCTTATAGATAACTAATATTCATTAACGAAAAATCTTAGGAGCTCGACTGCTTGAAAGAGGAGGGGTTTTCTTCAGAAACACACTAATAAGAGTTATATAATCTAGTGAAAGTCAGCCTAGGACTACTTCTACTAAAATAAGTTATTTTTATTGATAAGGTTTTATTGTCTTTATTGAGAAATTTTCCTCTAGTTGGATCTGACTTAAAAAGATAACGGAATAGAAGAGTAAGTGGGAGAAACTCATGACTGGATGAAGATCATTAGAATGAGTTGAGGTCATAGTGATGTGGAAGAAAAGGGAAAAGATTGTTGAGGTGGTTGTAAAATGACGTCTTCAATAGGAATATATCCTTAGAATTTTAGACTATTAAACAATAAACTTAATTCTGGATACTTAGAAAAGTTCTTGCATTAACTTAATTGAAATTAACAAGAGCATGTCGCAAACAAAAAAGACACATCACATACTTAATTTTCAGAACTTTAAGATAGGCTTGATTGTTTCTTTGTTGGTCCAACCTTTCGAAGTTATAAGAACATCAAGTATAATGAGTTTGAAGAACATGAATACAGGATTTTCTGGCACGTATCAGGTCATAAAGCAAATTTTGCAATTAGAGGGGCTAAGAGGCTTTTTCCGAGGAGGCCTTTTAGGCATGGGCAAGAGCACCCTCAGTGCAGGTCTCTTCTTCACAGGATTAGAGAATGCTCACGTGATCACCAAAGAATTTAGAAATATCAAGTATATTCCTGCCAATGTCATAGATTTCTTCAACGCCTGTTGTACTAAGGCTATCACAACATTCATTATAAATCCAATTACAGTTGTCAAAACTCGATTTGAAGTGGTTGGAGTAAATGAGTACACGAGCATTCGCCATGCTGTTGAAAGCATATATCAAAAGGAAGGAATGAAAGGCTTTTATAAGGGAATATTGACTACTCTCATGAGAGATGTTCCTTTTTCAGGAATTCAATACTCTTCTTATAAATTTTGCCTGGACATATATAAAAACTATTTAAACCCTTCTCATAATCCATTTGACTCTCCTTTGCTCATTTCCTTTATTGGTGCTATCTCTGGAGTTTATGCTGTGATGCTAACCTATCCTTTCGATAATCTTAGAGTGAGGCTTCAGTGTTATGATATGTCAAATCTGCAGATTAAAGGTCTGTTTGATCTAATTAGACAAATTTATAGAGAGGAAGGCATTAAAGGGTATTATCTTGGGTATTTACCAAGATTAATGAAGAAAGCTGCTTCAAGTGCTTTGACATGGACTCTATATGAAAGTGTCCGTAAAGATTCTGTTATTCATTAATCAAACTTGGTTGTGCACTAGCTGATAATTTTAAATATTTACATTGTATAATTATTGTTCTTAGGGATTGTAAACATGACTATTTATACCCTTTACTTCCTTCTGGCTCTTTTGGTACCAACATCTTTAGGACATATCCTCCATGATTCTGGCATTACGCACCATTGTCACCATGACTCGCAAAATATTGAACTTCAAGTCAACAAAATGAATCATGAATCACTTCAGAACCATTTAAGAGGACTTGCCACTCAAGTTCCCTTGCCCATTAGGATAGTTGCTGACTACAAGAGTAATATAATTATCAACGATTCTCATACATAGACCTCTTACTTATGGATGAAGACAGGCAAATATTTGTGACTTCAAAATTGATACCTCAACTAATTACTTATATCAGTACGACAATCAGTGTTATCCCTGTTTCTGGAAAATTGACCTTCACTGCAGGCTCCTGCGACACGGCAAGTATTGACACTTTATATCGTGATGAAGGTGTCTATGCAGATATGGTTCTATTCGTTAAAGCTGATTTATCCACTCCAAATACAATTGCAAGTGGAAAACCATGTATAGTTGATCCCGTTACTGGAAGGTATAATAGTTTTTGAAATGTTCAGAGCCATAGACCACTTGCTGGAATGCTGAACTTGAATCCAACACTGATATATACCACTTCGACGGGGTGGGATACGATGTACAAGACTGCCATTCATGAAATGTTTCATGTATTGGCTTTTAGTCGTTCATTGGCAAACCTGTTCATGAATCCAGATGGTTCTAAAAAGACAGGCCATCTTCAGTAAACGCATTAAAAAATATTTCTTATGCCTTTAGAGCTACTACTGCGCGTGGTGTAACTACTGAGATGGTTACCTTATATGAAGTTGTCCAGAAGGCAAGACTTTATTTCAATTGTCTCAGCATGTCTGGAGTCGAACTTGAAAATCAAGACGTCTCTCCAGCAGAATTTCTTCATTGGGAAAGAAGAATCATGGGAAATGATGTATAACGGTGTCTAATGGTGTAATTCGTTAGATCATGACAATGACTATCCAACCAAATAGTGTTGTATCAGATATTACACTTGGATTCTTAGAGGGTACTGGATGGTACACAGTAAACTACTCACAAGCGGAGCCTCTTGCTTGGGGGAAGAGTCGTGGATGCACTTTCCTCAGTAGTTATTGTATAAATAGTGCTACAAAACTTCCAATATCATCAGAATTCTGTCAACAGCTAAATACACAAGGATGCACTGCAGATTACACTACAAAGGCTCTCTGTGCAGTGAAAGTAGGAGCACCTGCTTATACAGCATGGAATTACTTCAACAATAATACTGTCTCTGTTGATCCCTATGCAGACAACTGCCCTTACTTTATTCCTTATTCACAAGGCGATTGCAGAAATCCCTCCCATGATACTCACGAAGTATTGTTCGAGGAGAAATATGGCTCGAAGAGTAAATGTTTTGTTGGAACTCTAACTAAAAATCAATACTCTCTTTACTACAATCCCAACTATCAAAGAGGTGGATGTTTTGAATATCAAGTAATTACTCAATTTCTTTTGCTAACTAGTAGTGTCAACCTCTGTCTGTTGGATATCAGCTGAAGATTTTTATCGGAAGTACTTCAGTTACCTGCCCAAATAATGGTGGACAAATGGGAGTTAGTGGTTATACTGGATATATTCAATGCCCAGATCCTAATGAGTTTTGCTCTCGTACTCTTTGCTCTCTTTCATGTTCAGGAAATGGAGTTTGCTTGGATGGAAAATGTGTTTGCAATGCTGGGTTTACTGGTAGTGATTGCTCAAAAGTATGATAGTATAAGAATCTTGTTTATTTTGCTAGCAACTCTGCCTTGATGGATGCAGTGGCAAAGGTGTCTGTGCTACTGACAAGACCTGTAACTGTTATGATGGTTGGGGTGGAGTTGATTGCTCATCAAAATATCTAGTAAGAAAATTTTGGATTACTCTAATCTTATAGGTTCCAAATTGCACAAAATGTAAGGGGATCCTTGATTGCTACGGAGACAAATGCGAATGTTTCCCTTACCCTGGAAGAGACTGCGTAAGACCATTTTAAATTTGATCTAAGATATTAGAATTACCTCATTAATCTGTATAACAATGGATTCAGGGTAATGCTGAATATCTGGATTATAATTAGCATGTTGATATTCTTCCTCTAAAAGGAAGCTTTATAAAAGGTTTTTGTTGCATTCATTTATTTATTTATTTCACGGTCTCAATACCATACTTTTACATAATACTGAAATATCAATCAGGAAATGTATTTTCAAAATATATTTACATTGACCGACCTATTTACTCAGCATCTTCTTCAACTTCTTCTTCGATTCCTTCACCCTCAACTATATCTTCTTGTTCCATATCTTCCAAATATTCCTAAGAAAATTAACCAAATTCCATTAGTAGTACAGCATCCTTTCTAGTAATAACACCAATCAAGCTTGACAATGATAGATTATCAATTTCCTTAGAAAATTGTTTGAATGCTCTATTAATGGATTCTCTCAAAAATCCTATAAGGTTTGAAGGGAACTGATATCGGATTACCTGAACATCTTGTCAATAAAGAAATCATGATATCAATAAGAATGTTAGTTGGTGTAGGCTCGTCATTGACAACTTTTGCCTTTTTATTATTAAGCTTCTTCTTCTTTGTGGGATTGTCTTGAACTTCGGATTCTTCAACTGCCTTCATAACATCCTTAGAGCAAATGATCAACTCTCCAAGAGTTTCAGCAACATCAGGGACTGACAAGAGCTGGAGACCCAAGCAACTGAGGAACAAAATCATTGCTATTGACTTTTTCACCTTTTCTTTATCCTTCAATTCAATAGGAACAGTTCCTTGGAGGTATTGTTGGATATTCTTTTGAAGGGTATCGATCTGATTAATAGCATTTTTCAAAACCTATATTATTGAATTAAAGTAGTATTCTTATTACCTCCAAGTATTCAGGCTTAGTTGACTTGAGATGCTTGAATAGCAATTTAACCAATTTAGATACCCATAACTGTCCACTGGGGGAAATTCCATTCCAAATGGAATTCTTCTTTTTCTAAAACATAAATATAGGACAAAAACATTTCCTTACTGGGAATTGGGGAGAAGGTCTTTTCAAGAGGAAGGCAATGATAGAATAGAATTTGGTGAGAGCTTCATCTCTGACTCCGTTTGTAATAGCTTCTTGCATTTCTTCTTTTTTCATGTCCTCAGTATCCTGCAATTCTCCAATATAGGTAAAATTGGTATATGTATTCAAATAAAATTGAGCAATTTCAAGGACGGTCTTTTCTGAAAGATTGCTGAAGTTCACTGCGAGTAAAACATAGATCTCATTCAAATAAAATTGGAAAGACTCCTTCTCGTTGTTAAATCCATTGATCAAAAATTTGAGATACTCAAGACTATCTTCATCGCTTAAGGATGAAAGAAGCTTGACACCAAGTGGATTCTTAGCATCAAAGAAATAGGTCCTCTTCTCCTTTATTCTTACTAAGAATTGCAAAATTGTGAAGTCTTCAAGCTGTTCAAAGAATCCTCCGATTTTTTCACTTAGATTCTTTTCAACTGATTTAGCAACCTTCTGGAGAGTTTTATTTAGAACTCTTAGATTCTTGAGCCAAACTTGGAAGACTTTATGATTAACAATAGCGTAGAATGATTTGGCTGTCATTCTTGGATCTTTAATATAATACTTCAATAAGCTAATGATAACAAAATAATTCTTAAAGTTAGCCTTCTTCTCTTCTTGAGATTCTTCTAGAATGCTGACCACAAGATCCCAGAAATTATTTTGTTCTCCTGAGGACATTAGGGATTGGCAATATTCAGCGATGAGCCTTGTTGAAATATGCTTTTCAGGGTAATATTTCATAATCTCATCTAAGACCTTAGTCAATTGTTTCTTATCTTGTAAAATTCCGTTGATGGCATCATTAATATAGGTTTGTTTTTCGTTCAAGATTTCAGCTTGCTTAATTGCACAGAGAATAGCAATGGTAAACGCATCATGGTCATAACTTGAGAGCAAAGCCTTGAATTTAGATTTGAATATCTTAGTTAGGGCAGCGAGCTTTTTTCCTGAGATCTTATCATTTTCGCTGGCTTCTAGTGAAGCTCTAATGATGACCACGACCAATTGGGAGACCCAATTTCCTTCATTCATATTCTCTAACAAGCTAGTATAAATATTGATATAGATGTCCAAGTAATTAGGGAGTTTCTCAAGGCGCTTAGAGACTATAAGAATGTAAATACCAATGAGTCTTGAAAGCAAAAAGTGTGATCTTTCTCCTTTTGTAACAGCATTCTTTCTGTCTGTGATTTTATCAACATACTCTAGATATTTATCGGGTTGGACATTTGTAAAGTTTCTCAATATTCCCAACAAAGCAGTACTGAAAGCTGTTTTGGTCTTGATGTTATCTGACACAGTACCCTTAAGGAGTCTGTCAATAGAATATTGCAGATCTTCTGAAACTAAATGTCCAAGAGGTGAATTTGTATTTTCAGATTTGTTAGCGCCTTTATGTTCAACTGCGGAAAGTGTTGTAATGATGTTTTCAGTATTTTCTAATATCTTCTTATCATCAGCCTTGATTAGGTTGTCAAAATAAGTAAGGAAATCTTTATCGTCCATCCTGTATCTTAATTAAAATTATTAGTTTCAAAGGAGAATAATGTATAGTCAAATGATAAACTTTCCTGTTTGCCATCAATAGGATAAGAAAAAAATCACTTTGGATTTAGAAACGTAAAGAGCAAAATATTCAGAGAATTTCAAGAGAAACAAACTTTAGATCATGAAATTTATTTTCCAAGAAAGCCTTATTTCAATATAAAGTTGAGGAAGTCCAATAACAATAAAGAGATGATAAAGCCCACACACAAGTAACAAAGTTCAGAAAAATGAAAAAGCTAATCAAGGATCTGTTTAGATGTAGAAAGAAGGAGCGCAATTGTTAAATTTTATTTCTAAACCGAACAGTATGGATGCAAAGTTGAAATTCTCAGGGAATGACACATTAAATTCTGTTATCGAAGAAGGGTTGCCAGTTCGAGAAGAGCATCTTCACTATCTAAAAAAAATTACAGATGCCGTAAAACGGAAGAATGAAGATAATTATCTCGCTTTAGTGGAAAAATTGATCTATCTTGCTTTAGAATATAACTTATCTCATGCCAACCAGAAGTTACCTATTGATATTCATGAGGAGACCATGGATTATCTAGAATTGATGAATAAAAAAGCAGTTGAGGCTTTTAACACTAACAATATGGATGAAGCGACAAAGATAATAGCAAGAGTGATAGATTTACTCAATCAGAGAAATGTGATTGTAGTCTATGGAGATCAAAATAAACTCTATGAAGCAAAAATCCTTACCTATAACAATCTTTCATGCATCTATAGGAAGTTGGGTAAACTTTCGTTATCTCTAAAAGTTGTGACATTTGCTATTGGGTTAGAGGAAAAGTTAGTCGCAGAAAATTATGGAAATTCAAGCATATCTATTATCAGCACATACTTGAACAAGTCCGCAATTCTCTCAGAGATGAAGAAACATGAAACTTCAAAAGAAGCTGTCATAAAAGCACTTGAATATTTGACCTCTCTTCAACAAAAGCCTAATCTCCAAGAAGGAGAGAAGAACCATCTGACTCAATTGCATATGCTAGCTTGTTATAATCTAGCAGTTGAGTATGAGCATCTACAAGAGTTACAACAGGCTATTGAGAACTATGAGAAGGCTTTAGAGATAGCGAAAACTCTGGGTAAAGAGGATGTTATCCAAAGGATACAAAAAACGCTGTCAACCTTAAGGCAAGAATCCCCAAATTAGAGTTCTATTTTACTTTTGATTCTCATATTGATTATAATTTTTACTTAAATGATAAGAAATTTTGTGTTGCGTGTACCTAAATTTTTCAGTAACTCTTATAAGAGCTCCAGATTTTTCACTTCTGCCTCGGATGGAGGGGCCCCTACAATCTTTGATAAAATAATTAATAAGCAGATTCCAGCAAAAATTGTCTATGAGGACGAAGAGGTAATCACTAAATTCTGTGCTTATTCGTAGTGCCTAGCTTTTCATGACATAAACCCTCAAGCTGCTGTTCATATTCTTATAATACCTAAACAAAGGAATGGATTAACTGAACTCTCAAAAGTATATAATTGAAGCTTTCTTCACAATAAAGGCCGAAGAAAAGCATAAAGGCACTTTAGGACATTTACTGTATGCCGCTTCTAAGGTTGCCAAGGAACAGGATATTGGTGATAATTTTAGGATTGTAATCAATAATGGCCCATTTGCGGGTATCTCTTTACAATATAGTTTTTCATCTAATAGGACAGACAGTATATCATCTCCACCTGCATTTATTGGGCTGCAAAGGGGATAGTTTCACTTGGCCACCTGGCACTCCAGGAAGTAAGAAATAATTAAGCTAAGAGAGAGGGATATGCTAAAACTTTTTCATTAATTTGAATAATTCATATGATTAATGAGGAATGTTGTTATCAAAGTCGATAATATAACTTTTCACCCTTGGGCAATTATTGTTTTGTTTGAGAAATTATCTATTACAAATCTAAAAGAATTTAATAAGTATTTTAACTATGTATGCCGTTAACAGGCAGATATAAGATTTATGAAACCTTCCTTTCCATCATTGTTCACATTCTTAGATAAAATGAAATAAAATCAATAAAAAATATTTCAGAACATCTTTCCAAAAACCTTGTGAAAGTCAACTTCTTAAAACGAACAACATTTGGATTCTCGAGCTAGAGTACACAGAAAGAATCTTTGTAAACATTCTCCTCTCATTGAAAAGAATCTTTTACCTGAGGTCAAAGCTAAATACCTTGCAAAAAAAGCCTTAAATCTGCAATTCCTTTTATGTGGCTTCAAAGATCACAATCCAAATATATCAAAAAGAGGGAATTAGATAGAAGAAAGTCCTTCTGAATTCGAGACACAAATTAAGACGGAAAGAAGTTTAGATAAGTTTGATTTACTACTTACTGATGGTGATAAAGATGATCGACTTGATACATATGTTGGTTTCTTTGAGATGAAGCCATTCACAAACCTCCAACAGATAGGAAATGTAATATGGAAGAAATGGCACTTGTTGCACTAACTCTAGGAAGCTAGTGATACAACCAATGTGCTTCGAAGAGCGTGGAAAAATGTGTGTTAGTGAATTATGGAGTGGTAGAGAAAAGGCTAGCATAGGATATCAGAAAAGGGAACAGATCCTAGTTGTAAATAAACTTCCTGTTGTCCAGGAAGACATTTTATATGAGTATCTATCGTCCCAGCAAAATGGAGAGAGAAAGTAGGGAAAATAAGAATAAAATTGATCACATTTATTTTCTAAAATGTTAGATCAAAATTGCAAGAACGACTTCAAAAAGAAGAACGATAAAAAAGTTGTTCTGCATAGTATAACAAAGAAAACCAATTCCACTAATCCTTATACACAAAAGGATATATCTCGAAGCACCAAAATCGATATATAACAATCTTCAAAGGATGGAGATTATTGGATTATTTGTTTATGACTGTACGAAAAGTAAGGGATATCCGTTTTCTACGATAAAGGATTAATCCATTATCAAGCTTATCTTTCTTTCTTTCAGCAATTCCATGTTTCCATTTATATCTTGCTTCATCTTTCAACAAAACTAGGGATCTCCTAGGTAACAGTACACTAACTTTGTTATTATCTGCATTATAAAAATCCATTATTATATCACTGTTTAAACTTATTGAAACAATTTCATTTCCAAATGCTTTTATTATATCAATATGAGGAGATATCCCTTGCCCAGGTTCATACTCATTCACAATACATTGATCAGGCCTCATCTCAATTACTCTCTGGCTGATCATTCTCTCTATTATAAAATCCATGAACTTTGGCAATTCACCAAGATATCCCGCTGTATCTCGAGAATTATAGTCATATTTGTATCCATAATGCTGGGTCCTACGTTTTAGATCTGATAACCAAGGCATTTTGTTAATTTCTTGAAAAAGTTGCCTTTCTTCAGCTTCAGAAAGAAAATTCTCAATCAATGTCAAGCCCGGAACTTGAGGGATAGGGGTTTTGACAAGTTCTCCTAATTTGGGCTCCTTTTCTAGCTGGCTTTCAGGCTTCTTTAGCGAAAAGTATGACTTCAAGCTCTTTTCCATGATAGATTAATTTTATTTTTTGAGCAATTGAATTCTTGTCAGAAAGAAGTCATAGTAGAAAACTCTTCTTGAGTGGCATTTTTGTAAATTTGTTATACAAGTACAGATAAGAATTACAAATTAGAAAAGAGATTATTCAGAAATGTTTTATAGTCTAATTCAGTCCCTCCATGAATTTCTTCGACATCAGAGAGTAGATCTTCTACCTCTTCAGGAGTGAGTTTCTCTCCTAGATTTTCCAAGATATATCTCAACTCATTTAGAGGAATAGTTCCTTTATTTTGTCTATCAAAGACGCGGAAAGCCTCTAATGCACGATCTAACATATCTGAATCCTTGGTTCTCTTTGCCATCATGAACAAGAATTCATTAAAGTCAATTTCTCCGTTTCCATCTTGATCTACTTCTGCAATGAGCTCAGCAAGCTCTTCTTCAGTTGGATTTTGTTTCAAGGAACGCATAATCACACCCAGTTCCTTAGTAGAAATTCTCCCCGTGCCATTTTTATCAAAGACATTAAATGCTTCTTTGTACATCTTGATTTGTTCTTGGGTCAGCAAGTCTGCCATTGTTGTTTATTTTGATATAATATTTAAATTATTTTCAAAAATTCAGTTTTTATACCATGGGCAAATATGAGTTCTAATATCTTTATATTCAAGTTAGATGTTTGGTGAATGATCCTTTGTTGAGAAAGACATTGTCCCAATAAAATAGTGAAATACGCATTACGATTAATTATAACTACTCTTTGCAATAAATTTATCAAAATTAACAGGCCATATTAGTTTGCTGATTGTTCATGAATAGCAAAAAGGAATGGATTTTGAATCAAATTCGTGCACGCTATGAAAAAAAATTTGGGACGTCGGATGATGTTAAAAAATGGATTGATAATGAGCTAGAAGTTCTAGCCAAAAAGGAAAAATTATCTGTTGAGGTATATTTTCCTCAATCTACTTAATGTTACAGGACTTCAATGATATAGATAATAAGCTTTCAATGAAGAGCCGCTTTTCTTCAAGGAATCATTCATTTGACATAGGTGCTGATAAGGCAATTGCATCAATAAATTCAAGAAGGGGCTCAAGAACACCTTTAAAGCCTCTTAGAATAGAAAGCACAAATGACAATAACCAACCGAAAAATGAGAATTATAATTCGAAGATTTCAGTGGGGTCTGCGATTACTGAGAATAGTTTAATGAATACATCTCCATTTACCAAAAAGATTCTTCAAAAATATGATGTTTCGGGAATCGATACAAATAAGCATAACACTTCTTTTCAAGAAACTTCTAAAGGACTTCCATCTTTGCAAACATCACCATTCCAGTTAAGAACTGAAGGTGATAAAGAGCTGCCAAGCATAAACCCTGAAAGATATAGGCGACCCTCAAGAGAAAAGGCAGCTACAAGAGTAGTTATGTCAGAGGATTTCTTAACTATTATAGGAGGCATTTCACCAAGAAAATATATGGAAAAAGATCCAAGAACATCAATATCAGCAATATCTCAAAGTAGATAGAAAGGATAAGTCATAATTGTTTAGGAAGAGCAACAAAAGCTTGAAAAAACAAAAAAGCTGAGAGAAGATTGGAAACAAACTCTTCAAGAGCAAATCAAAGTCAAGCAAAATAAGATCACTGATGTTGTCAAACAAGACCGAGAAATTGAGAATGTAATTCTAATAATAAATGGTCTCATCTATTCAGAAAATGATCATAGATGATCTAGCTCGTCAAAAGGAAATGTTAGATAAGGATAAGTCACATAAAATTTATGTGAGAACTCATGAAAGAAAGAATATAGATTATGCAGTTGAGAGAGCTGTTAAATTAAAGCAAGATAGAGATATCGAGAGGAAAAAAGATGCAGAAATAGTAGCTAAATATGCCGAGGAATTCCAAAAAGAGTTAGAAGAAAAGAAAAAAGCAGAATTGCTTCGCAAACGAGAGTTTTCGAAGTGGCAGGAGGAGATTATCCAAAAAAAGCAACAGGCACTTCTTCAACTAAGGTAAATATCAACGAATTGTTCAAATAAAATTCAATAGAGAAATTGAGAAGAAAGAAGGAGAAAAACATGTAGAACATGTGAGCCGTCTTCTGAAGAAGGAAGAAGATGAAGTTGAGAAATTCTACGAAAAGATAAGGGACAGAGCAAGAAGTCAGAAAGATCCTTCTCCTATTGTAAGTTCGATCTGAAATAACGATATATTTGTTAGAGAGGATTTGATAACCTTAGAAGATATCGTAAAATTGAAGATGATAAAGATGCTCAAGGGCTGAAGTTCCTTCTATCTTTTGATAAGACTTTGGAAGCCAAACAGAAGAAAAGAGAAGAAGAAAAGAGAATACTTCAAACTCACTTATCAAGACAAGTTATTGAAAAATATGATCGCGAAGCCTCAGAAAAGAAGTATATCAAAGATCAATCTGCTTTGTGGAAAAATGAAGTAATTAAATAATTTGTTAGTTAATATCGCAGGAGGAAGCTATGCAGAACAGAGAGAAATTAGAAGCACATGGAGAGAGACTCAAGAAACTAATACAAAAGCAACAGCTAGATCAACAAATTGAGGAGATAAAGAAGAGTATAAAACCCTATACTGATCATGAAATCCTGCTTAACAAACAGATTCTAGCTGAAATGGGGCATCCAATCCCTGTAATAACCAGGAGATCAACAGACTCTCAATAACAATGTTTATACTTTCAATTAACTAACATTTTTGATCTCTGAATATTCAATTTTGAGTTTATAGCCATTACATAATAATTTACTTATTCAATTTTGGTTCGTATCTACTCCATTAATAGCAAGTAACAGTCGTTGGCCTACGTGGTTTAGCACTTCAATCACATTTTTCACCATTTTAGGGTATGTACGAAGTCACTCTATGTGATATATTTCTCTGAAGTGTTATACAATTTAATTTAATTTATTTGCGTATATCTATGAGAGCAATCATGATTCCTCTGTTTTTGCTGTTCATCATCTTCGCCATCACAAACTCTCAGCAGCCAGATCTTGTCATTGAGGTCTTCCGTCATGGTGCAAGAGCTCCACTCAATAATACATATGATCCAGACGGCCTTTGGGCTGGACAATATGGAGAACTCACTGGAGTCGGTCAGAGAATGCATTACATTCTTGGTATGGCTTTAAGAAAGGACTACCCTTCTCTTCTGAATAGCTATAACCCTTCAACCATTTATGCTCAGTCAACTGATGTGAACAGAACAATTATGAGCGCTTACTCTCAACTTTATGGTATTTATAATGGAACTGGCCCTGGACTTCCAGCTGACTATAATGCTTCCCTTGCTGCCCCTCCTTATGCTAGTGATTCTGTTCAGACCATCATTGACGCAATGGATAATAGTTATGCTATTCCTAATAATTTCCAACCCATTCCAGTTCATGTCACTGAGGCTAAGTATGATACTCTATTATTAGCCCAAGGAAATGGCTGTCCTTCATCTTCAACCTATTCCAATAAGAATCTCCAACATCCAAATGTGAGCATAATTTATCAAAATTTGTCTGCCACTGTTGACTATCTCAACCGTAACAATGTTAGTGTGAAGAGTCTCGCAGATTTATATTCTGTCGGTGATACTGCAGTTTGCAATTTACAAAACAACTTCCCCTTACCTGGAAATATGGACCCTAAATCCCAAGTCTACGAAGATGTTTTCTTTGCTATGACATATTACTTTACCTTATCAATTCAAGGACAGGAAATCCAAAGACAAATGAACGCATATAATCTTTTCTATACCATTTACGACCACATGAACGGGACTTATAATGGAACCAGTTCTCTTAAATATATCTTCTATTCTGCACATGACTCCACCCTTACCTCTATCCTATCTGCTATGGGTTTTGTGTCACCAGGATGTCTTATTGAAAATTACTATGCCAAGCTTAACAATCAGACTATTAACGAATACTGTCTATATCCCATCTTTGCATCAAGTGTGAAGTTTGAATTCTACAAGAATAACGGAAATCCTTATGTCAAAATCTTGTACAACGATAAGGTTCTTCCTATTTGTAATAATGTTGAGAAATGCTCATTTTCCAACTTCTATTCATATATCCAAACCATTACAGGACATCTAACCCCTAATGACTTCGCAAGTTATTGTGGAATCAGCCAAACTCCTGCTCCTACAGGCTCAGCCAAAACCGTAGCTATTATTTTCGGAATTTTGAGTGGAATCTTGTTGATTGCTCTCATTGCTCTCTGCCTAACTAAGCCTAAGGAAAGCTTGTTGGAAGATGATGAAGTTGGTGGATATTCTCTTCAAGGTAAAGCATAAAGTGAGCATTAAACAAGATTTTGTGTATAGATATCTATCTACGTAGCAGCATCGTATCTACATCATTGAGTAAGAAGCCAGGATACACATTTATGGTAGAAATAACTCGTAAATCACCTGTAAAGTCCATGACATATCTTTGTTAAAAAGTAGAAAAAAAAAATAGATAGTTCACATAGGTAGTACAACAATGTACGAAATCTTCAAAGGTTAATTTGCTCTAATTTTCGTCTGAATCAAGATTATCTATATCTTCTCCTTCAACTTTGATTTTCTTTTTCTCACTCTGAGCTTCTTGGCTTAACCTTTGTTGAAATAGCTCTGTTAATTCATGTTTTAACTTTGTTATCTGTTTTATGCATAATTTATCTTCAAATTCAGCTCTTTCTCCGAGCTGAATCGCTTTCTTGAGATAATTTAGGGCTTGATCAAGATTCTCAAGTTTCTTGTGGCAGTTAGAAATGTGATAGTAGCTCATTATTAGATGCCATTCATCTATTCTGTCAGGATTATTTTTGTAGATTGAGAGAGCTTTCAAGATACAATCTTTTCCTCTTTGGGGATCATTTAAGTGAGAATAGAATAACACTCCTATTCCAGATAATGCTCTGGCAGTATAGATTGAATTTTCACCACAATGCTTCATATATGATGCAAGTGCTCTTTGGAAATTGTGCTTTGAATCATTATACTCGCCCATTATTACTTGTGTATTCGCAAGATTGTGGTAAGAAACTCCAATGGATATGTGGTTCTCAGGTAATTGGTTGCTTTTTATCTTGATTGCTTCTTGAAAAGTCTCTCCTGTACTGAAAAACTCACCTTCTTGTAAAAGGAGCCCTCCATAATTATTGAGAATCTTCGCCTCTATTAATGAGCCTTCTCCACATGCCTCCTTGACAATTTCCAATGCCCTCTGATAAAATCGTTTACTTTCAGCTCCTAACCGCATCATTTGATATATTCTGCCAAATGAATTGAAGACAGCACACATTTTCGGTTTAATGTCTGTATGATGCTTTTTGAATATAATGTCCCTTAAGATTATATTGATATCTATTGCTTCTTTATATTGTTTTGATTCGATCAAATGTAGCTGTGACAAATGTAGAAATCTCAGAACTTTCTCCTCATGTGGATTGTCTAATTTTGCAGCATCCATAAGCCCACCCTCAGCAAAGAATTTAAAACTGATTGCCTTCTCCTTTTCTTTTCTTATATTTTCCTCCATGGCAAACAATCGAATATATGCTCTAGAAATCTCAACTAATTTACTAGGATTTTCATGAAGGATTTGTTCACATTTCTCTCTTTCTAATAGTCTGACCGTCTTATATCTCTTTCTTAAGACTTCTTCTTTCACATCCTTAGATAGATTTCCATCCACCATATCGCATAACACTGGAATTTGATTAAATCTTGGTCTAGATCTATAGTCATTACTAAGCATTTTATTCAGCACTTTGGCCATATTTGGGTATGTAGAGCTCACTCTTCTAAGAATCTTTTGAGAAGTTTCTGCTTCCAATTTTATGTCTTTATCAAGTTGGACAAAATCCATCATTAGCTCGAGAATTATCAGCCCCAATGAGAAGACATCCGATAAATAAGGGTCATAAGTCAGAGTTGTTTTCAAGCTCGACTTAGACTTTAGCTCATTATATAGCAATTTCATTTCAGGAGACATATATCTAGGTGTTCCAACGATATTAGCTTTGATGATTTTTTTTCCTACTTCCAGAATTAAGCTGGATTTAAAATCAACAAGCTTGTAGGTTAGCTTATCTTCTGATATCAAAATGTTAGAGGGTTTAAGATTTCGGTGTGAAATTCCAAGATTCTCCGCATGAGCCAAAGCTTCGGCCATATCTTTTAGTAACATGAATAGCTCAGGCTCTGTCCATGGATCTTTATTTTTCTTTTTTAGCCTTGCAATATCCTTTAAGGAGCCAATGCATAACTCAGTCACCACAATAATATTTAGACTCATGCTATCATCTTTTTCTTTATTCTCAGCGAAAAATTCATAATCACTTGAGCCAATCCGGTTAGGTAGAGTCTGAGATGACACCATCATCCTAGAGCAGACTAGCTTCAGGATATTTTTATGAGGAAATTCAGTAAACATTTTAAGAATCTTTAACTCGAGTCTGATATCACTTAGTTCATTATTGAGTTTTTCAGTATTGATTGTTCTCAAGGCAAAAGTTTTTAAAGTCTCCTTATGATACACCTTTCTTGTTACTCCAGTATTTCCCTCAGCAATGGGTTCCATAAAAACCCAATCTTCTATTTCAAACTTCTTATTTCCAGGAAAGTTTATGAATTTCAGAGTAAAGTCAAGCTCTTTGTCTCCTTCACATCCAAGGAACTTTCCTAAAGGCCCATAATGATCCGGGTTGTCAATTTGCTTCATAACTTCCTCAAAAGATTTTAGATCATACTCATCATCCTCAAAGTCCTCATCAAAGTAAAGATTCTCAAATACTGGCTCGAAAGGATCGTAATTTCTCTCTTCAAATTCTAACAGTTAAAGGAGAAATCACTAGAAAATTACTGTAGTTATTCAGTCTTATTGTCTTGAGACCAGTTGAAATCTCATCATATTCAACTTCTGGGGCTTTTGGTTCATTAAGCATTGTCTTGGATTTGGCTAAGACTTTTACTGGGCTTAGAGATTTGTCCCCACTTTTGCTAAACTTAGTTGTATTCAGTCTGATTAACATCTCTAATACTTAGGAAAAACCATAATTTATATTTACTCCTAGGTGATGTACTATTACTTCTTGTATTTCCAGATTGATTCAATTGAGTCACTGAGTTTGTTTTTCTGAGTACAATGGTTGTAGGCCCAGGGGTTATAATTTTTTTCTGTGGTGAAGGTAATGGACTTACAAATCCTGAGGACAAGGCTCTCTTGTGAGCATCTTCTGCTGTAAAAGGCGCTCCTTGATGAGTTTCGATGGTTTCCCGGTCTGAATCAAAGCGATTTGTCAAAAAGAATCCACCTGTTTAATAATTCTCTGGGACAGAATTTGGTACTTCTAGTATTTTGGGTTTCTTCTTTAACATAGACAAACTTAGGCTTGAATAGCTGGTTTTTCCAGGCTGTTTTGGTAGTAGAACCTGAAATGAATATTATTTTGAGATAAATTACTAAATATGGCCTCTTTTGTCTCTAGTGGAGCTCGATTCCCGGCTAATTTCATGTCAGAATGTGGTTCAAAATGAGCTTAAGGTTATTCCTGCCAGGAAGAAGGTTACGCAATTGTGCATATGAATTTGATCTCTTTTCTTTTTTATCCTTAAAGTACCGGTTGAGGAGTACTCGCCGGCTTTTTAAAGTCTCAACATGAGTTCGTGAAGATCTCATAGGACTCACGGACCTATTCTCTGGTCTGTCAATGATAGCAGGTAATCCTATCATATTTAAATAAAACTTAATGACGTTTTTATTTCGTAATGAGGGCAATCAGTTCAAAATTAGGAATGTCAAAACTTCTAAATGTATTTTGTTTGATTATGAAACAATGAGAAGTCTAATCTTAGTAGATTCCTCTTTCCGATTAGAGACTTTGTTATAAAAATTCCATTTGAGTATTTAGATGCGAAATAAAATTAAATGAATCCATCAAAAAAGATTTACTCCCCAAGTGCTCATAGTGATTTCCTCTCACTTCAAGAACAACTGAGTGAAGAAGAAAAAAGTATAACAAAAAACGAAGAGTACAGCTCCACATCTTCCAAGAAACAAAGAAAGAGGAGAACTTTGAGTGAGACTAGCAAAAGAGATTTCGTGTGCGGTTGTGGTAAAAGTTATGTCTCTTACCCAGCCATCTACCTTCATGTACAAAGGAAACATAATGGAGAATGGCCCAATAATACCATGATTCCTGAGAAGCCCGAATCTCAAGATAAGGTCAAAAGAGGAAGGCCTAAGGTAATATTTTAGAATGTTAGTAACTTTTCAAGAAAGAAAAGAACAATATGCTAGATGTCAATAATGATAAAGAAAGTGAGGCAAAATATAAAGCGGAAGATAACTTCTGGCTTTTTGTAGGACTTAAAGGAAATTCAGAGAACCAAAAAGTAGTCTTTCTTCTAATTGTTAAGTAATTCAATCAGGTCGAGAACCGTTTCATTACAAATTTGGAAACTCATAGCTATGATCCATTCAAAGTTTTTCTACCAGAAGATCTCTTCAATGATCCAATCATATATAAAGATATTTTTCGGATTATGAAAAAGATATCTTCATCAGATGCCAACAACAACCTGGCTACAAATGGCAATCACTTGGACCCTGTGTGTGACGACAGACTGGCTAGTTTCATCCTCTGGATCTCTAATCCTCTTAAGGAAGAGGTTTTTGTTGAAATCTCTATCACACTGCTCTTTCTGAGAATAGTGATATACTTCTGCATTTGGTACGATCATAACAAGGACAATGTGCAACTCCAGAATGAGTCACTCAATCTCAAATTTAAGGATAAGACTTACACGATTAATCTGTCCAAGTCGGAAGTCTTGAATATAAAATCATTTACAGATAATAACATCTGTCCCATCTTGGGAACAAAATGGGCTGAAATTAAGCGCACAACTGAAGGTAATCTTGTTAAAATGATTGTGGATGATGTGAATGCCTCAGTGGCAAAGCAAGAAATTGACAAAACTTTTTATGATAAGGTCAAAATATTTAGTGATATGAATAATGGAGCACTAAACAAGCTGGTGGAGGCAAGCCTATATCTTAGAGAGAGTGAAATCAAAGAAGCAAAGAAGGCAAGCTTAAACTTCTTCTTTTTGAGTTGGAGAACCAATGAAGATTTGAAAGAGCTCTACCAAAGAATCTGTGACTGGTTCAAAGTCTATGATCCTAAAGAATTGGAAGTTAAAGAGATTGATTTCAGCAACAATAATTAGTGCCCTATGGTCTAATAACATTTATATCGAAATAGTGTGTCCTTATTAGATTATTCTAGCCTCTTTCTATATAAAATAATGTTTGATCTTTATACAAGTTTATTCCTAGTAAGATTGTCCTTTTGAATTCATAAATCTTTCCTAAAGGAATTGAAATTAAATCTTTTATTTCATTACTCAAATGTCGACAAAGCTCCGCGACTTGATAAGAAATATTCGTGCATGCAAAACTGCAGCTGAAGAACGTGCTCTGGTCTCAAAAGAAAAGGCCGCCATCAGACAATCCTTCACTGTTTAAAATCCGCTTTTTTGGTTTAATTGATATAGGATAATGAGGAGGAATTTAGAGCAAGAAACATTGCTAAACTTCTGTTCATAAACATGCTGGGACATGATACGGAATTTGGCCAGATTGAATGTCTCAAATTGATTACTTCTCAAAACTATTCAGACAAAAAAGTTGGATATCTAGGATTGACCCAACTTTTTAATGAAAAGAGTGAAGTTCTTATGATGGCAACTCATAGAATGAGAAGTGATCTCCAATCTTCAGTAAGCTTTCATTTGTTGAATGATCAACTGGCTAGACTCATTATGTTGTCGCTCTTGCCTTAGCATCTTTGAGTGAAATAACAACCGCTGATATGTGTAGAGAACTTGCACCCGAAGTTTGCAAGCTCATGGTCAGTGGAAACAATTACATAAAAAAGAAGGCTGCTCTTGCTGCAACCAGAATAATCAGAAGAGTCCCTGAGTTAATGGATGAATTTATTGATAAAATCCCTCGCTTGATGGAAGAAAGACATCATGGTTAGTTCTTGTTACCGGATTTGAATAACAATTAGGTGTTTTACTCAGTACAATTACCTTGATTGTCGACATATTGCAATTAAATATTTCCCATAAAGATAAATTCAAGAAATACGTGCCCTTCCTTGTCAAAGTTCTGAAGAATCTTGTAACAAGTTATAGTGCTGAGTTCGATATCTCTGGAATTATCGATCCTTTCCTTCAAGTAAGACTAGAAAAAAATTATTCTTAACTTAAGATCGAAATTTTGAGATTTTTCAGATTGATGGGTGAAGGAGATGACGCCATCAGTGAAGAAATCAACGATATCTTGACCCAAGTTGCTACTAATACTCCTGCCAATAAAAACACTGGAAATGCTGTCCTGTTTGAGTGTGTTAAGACAATTATGGCTATTGAATCTTCAAATACTCTTAAGACCCTTGCTATCAATATCCTCGGTAAATTCCTATCAAGCAAAGAAAGCAATAGCAGGTATGCAATGTCAATTCTAATCTAATTATATGAGAAACTTGAGATATGTTGCTCTTCAATCTCTTCAAAAGGTTGTAAGGTTTGATTTACAGTCTGTCCAAAAGCATAAAGCCATCATCCTCGAATGTCTTAGAGTAATTGACAGTCAAAACTTTGCTAATATGATAGGAAAATGATATGTCAATCAAGAAACTTGCCTTGGATGTTCTTTATCTCATCACAAATGAAAAGAATATTGAAAGCATCGTCAAGGAAATGTTGAACTATATATTAGAAGCTGAACCCGAATTTTTACAAGACTTAACCTTAAAGGTAATTTGATTATTTCAAGTCATAACAATTAAGATCTGCTCCAGTGTAGAAAAATACTCACCAGACCGTAGGTGGCATATTGACACTATCATTAAGGTCTTGACACTTGCCGGAAACTATGTCAAGGATGAAAGTATTTATTCTCTCCTCCACTTAATTGCTGCTACTCCTCAACTTCAAAACTATGCAGTCCACAAAATCTTCTTCTCCTTAAGAGAAAACATCACTCAAGACGGTCTTTGCAAGGTCGGATTATGGTGCATTGGAGAATTCGGCCAGCTTATCATTAGCGGAAAAGCTGTTGCTCCAGACAATACTCCTATTCAAATTTCGGAAGAAGAAGTGATTAATTTAATTGAGAGAATCTTAAAGAGATTCGGTCTTTCTGAATTAGTCAAGGAATATACTCTCACCTGTTTGATTAAGTTATACACTAAGTTCAATCGTACTAAGGATAAGATTAGAGAACTAATTGACAGTCAAACAACTTCTCCCTCTCTCGAAGTTCAACAAAGAGCCTGTGAATATCTTCAATTGCTTGATGGTGATTGGGATGCCATCAGAGGAGCTATTCTTGAAAGTATTCCAGTTGCTAAATCTGCTACTACCGAATTTGATAACAAGCCTGTTGGCGACACTACAATTTGGGAAGTTCCCCCTACAACAGAAGGAAAAGTCGATACAGGATACAAGCCTAATGTTGTTCCTGGAGGAGATCTTCTTGAAATCGATCTTGTTGGAGGCTCTCAACAATCTGGACCTTCTACACAAACATCCACTCCTGTGAGCACCGGTGGCGCCAACTTAGACTTGCTTGATATCTTTGGAACTACACCTCAGCAAAATACACAACCAGTAAATAACAATTCCACAGTAATTTTCTGCATAAAGAATTTAACATGTTTAGCCCAACATCCTCAACTTGTATGGTACTGGACCAACTAACACCAATGTTGGAGGAGACTTGTTAGGAGGAATATCCTTTGGAAGCCAACCTCAACCAATGAATACAGGATTAAATATGGGAACTATGGGAGTATCACCTAATCTAGGAATGGGATTAGATCTTCAATTTACTGGATCAACCCAACAACAAAATAACAACGCACTTAAGATTAAAGCCATAGACGAAGCTAACATCGAAATCATCTTCGAATGTACTAAGGTGAATCATAGCTCAATTATTAAATAATGTCTTAGGAAAATTTCGATACTAGCAATATCACCACCCTTTTCAATAACAAATCCTCAAGTCCCATCACAAATCTTGTCTTCCAGATTGCCGTCCAAAAGCATTGCAAACTTACTATGAACCCTATCTCTTCAAGCACAATCCCTGCTAACTCTAACGGTGCCGTTACACAAGTAAGACTATACTTATTATCTCGTTATATCATCATAGACCATGAAAATTCAAAACTCTCAACAAGGCAAGAAGGCTATTGCAATGAAGGTGAAGGTCAGTTACGACTTGGCAGGAAAATCAGTAATATTCGTTTTAATAAAACTAATTTTTAGTTTACTCATGATGCCGTCGTCTCCAGCTTCCCCATTACATTTTAGATGAATATATATTAAGTAATTTTGCACCTTATATGAAAAACGAGTGAGCTGTCCGTATGAAAAATAGCTTTCTTAATTCAAAATATAAAACGAATTTTATAAGAGAAAAGTATCAATAAATTTACCTGTGAAGAGATGCACATTCATAACTCACCACAGGAAACAAGAAATCCAGATTCAGAAGAGTTATGGAAGCTGAAAGGCCAAAGCAATGAGGGCTCTTCCGCAAAATCTAAGATAAAGAAGACTTACCCAGAGGCTGCAAATGCTCTGGGAGCGTTGCGGGTTGTAAAAAATGAATTTTTAACAACAGAAGCAGGCGAAACAGATGCAATGATTTTGGGCCAAAATGGCCTTAAACCACAACAGTTGATTGCTGACATGTTAAACGAAGATGAAGACAATAATTTGAATGAATTTGAGGATGGCAGAAAATCAAGATTAGAATTCCAAAAGCTTCAAGTCATAGATATAGCAACAGGAATCATTTCTATGTTGGGAGTTGCTCTGACAGTTATTGCAGTAAATTTCTTTGATTTGGAAATAAGCTCTAGTATGATATTGAATTCGAGGAGAGGGATGAAGACAGACTGTTGTATTTTCTATGGTTACAAATTGCAACAACTATTGTCGCAAGTATCTCTCTTGTTATCGAGTCTAATAATATAGTAATTCTTAACATGTTGAGACATGTTCAGTTATTGAAATTCATGAAGGCTAAAAATATGATCTCAGCTAAAGAGACTCTTTTCTCATCAGGGGCAATATATTGGATCGCTCCTGAAATTATCATTCAATTATTACAGCCCTACCCTTTCTTGCAAGGTGAATAAATAACTGACTGGGATTAATCGTTAGGCAAAAAAGTCTATCTCTATAATGATTATCACAAACTTGAATACTTTTACCATGCAAACGATTTTCTTTCTCTGCTTGTTGTCTTGAGAATATACATCATTCTCAGATTCATTTTGAATACCACCATCTACAGATCTCCAAGTGCTCATAGATTATCGTAATTTCTTAGTGCTTCTCATTATCAGTTAGCAACATGTACGGAGCCGATAATAACTATCTCTATTCAATGAAATCCTTGATGAAGGTGGCTCCTTTTACGGTTTCAATGATTTTGTTGGTTGGCAGTATTTTTGTTTTTGGATATATGGTCAGAATTGCTGAGAGGTATAAACTAAGGAATCTAGTATTAAAATATTAGACCACTGAATAGATATCCTGAAGTTGGAATCGATTATAGTTCTTATTGGAACTGTTTCTGGAATGTTATAGTTACAATGACAACAGGTATGATCTTTACATTCAATTTTCTTATAATTAGTCGGATATGGAGACATCTTCCCAAGAACTCATCTTGGAAGAATAATTGTATTTATCGTTTGTATATGGGGTATGTTCGTCGTTTCTTTGATGGTCGTTACTCTCACAAATATTTTGACTATGACGAACGGAGAAGAGAAAGTATGCTGTTTTATAAATATGTTATATCATTATAGGCTCTAACCGTGCTTCAGAGACTGGAGTTGAGAAAGAAATTGAAATCTGAGGCAGGATATGTCTTGACACTGATGGCCAGAATTGGACTCAACAATCGTAAGATAATTGATCTTAATAAGCGCAAATTGGAAAATCAAAAAGTCATTAACAGACTCAAAGTACATACCAACCATTTCAGAAGAATTGCTAGGTAGACATTTATTGATTATATAATTATTTGGCAGACAAATTCGAAGCATTGATGCAGCTGGTAATATATCAGAAGAAATGAATCGTCAATTCGAATTTATTCGAGATGAAATTAAAGGAATTGCTCAAAGGCAGCAGGAAATTCAAAAAACAGTTAATCAAATTTGCGAAATGTTTGGAGTAAAACAAAATAAAGATGAGCCTGAAGCAACATCTGATGAAAATGAAAGCTCCCAATAATTACTACTTTTAATTCCAGTTATTGTAATAATTTTCTATTTATCCATGAAGTCGCTATAAAATTGATAGTTTTTCCTATTTTAGTTATATATATTTTATTTACTCAATGATATATCGATGCGTTCTTAGTATTACAGTCAGAAGTCTCAACATGATATTTTAATTAGCTCATTTTCAACCAAATTTGATACTATTAATTCTGAGCTGATCAGACATTTTATGAAATATTTCAGCTTTAGATTTAGAAATTATAATCTTCTTAACAAATCACAAGAAATAATGAATTCGGAAATTTCTGATATTCATCAAGAAAATAAAACTATTCAAGTAGCATCCCTGAAGAAGGGTGATTATGTGATGTTAAAAAATTGTCCATGCCAAGTAATTTCTTCTATGTTGCATGGAATCATATCTTAGCTCTTAGAAGTTTCCTTTATAATGATTGGGAAATATGAGCGTCGGAGAAAGCGACTTTTCGGAATTGATATCTTTACTGGGGAAAAGCATGAAGAAACTCTGCTCGAATTTTCCGATGTTGAAAAGCCTTTAATCAAGAGGAATGAATATACTCTTGTCGATATAGACGAGGATGGATTTTGCTATTTGGTAGATGAACAAGGAAACAGTAAAGAGTATTTGAAACTTCCGTCTGACCCAGCTAGTTCTGAGGTAAAACTAACAAGGATCAATTACAATTTTGATAGATGGTTAAAACCTTCGAAAAGACTTTCAACAGGGGAAAACATTGTTAGTCTCTGTTATCTCAGTTGCTGAACAAGAGAAAATTACTTCATATAGAGAAGCTCCATGAGGACTTATTGTTATTTTAATCTGAAGGGTTGAAATAACATAATTGCAAGTGGATTATGAGAATATGGTTTCATCAAGATAAGTTCCTTCCATTTTCCTAATTTTAGTAACAGATTAATAGGATATACTTGATGTCTTTGTCGAATAAATTTTATCTATTATAAATGCAGCAAAAGTTAGCAGATTATTTCATAATAAAGCTCGTAGGTGAAGGCCATAACTCAGAGTATTTTTCAGTCTTCTAACGATAATCCACAATTAGGATTTATAAAGCGAGAGATAAAGATCGAAAAGATTGTGCAGTTAAGATTGTAAAGCATGATATTCATCAATACGACCCAAAAATTGTTGCGAATGAGGTCGAAGTTTTAAGGGAACTACACAGTCCACATCCCCATCCTCATATCGTTCAAATTTACGATTTCATAGAGTCGATAAAGTTCGATGATCTACAATCACAACACATATCTAGTCTAATTGTGTTTGAGCTGCTAGAGGAAGGGACACTAACAGACTTCATTGAAGATTACTTAATCTATTTCAAAAAGTTTTCTCATCGGGAAGCAGTTGCAAGGACATATTTTTGGGATCTAATCGAGAGTAAAAAGAGATCAATAGAAACTAAGATTATAATAGCAGTAAGATACTGTCATAAAGAGAAGATGATCACTCATCGTGACCTCAAGCCTGCAAATATATTGTTGGATAACCAATATTCTCTCAAAATAATTGACTGGGAATATGCAGCCAAAGTCGAGAATCTGTCTGAGAAGAAATTTCAGACCTTCACAGGAACCAAAAGGTAAATTATCAACTCTTTGGTCTTAAAAAAAGTTTTATGTCTCCAGAAATCATCGAGTTGCAAAAAGGAGATGAAAATCATTATTATGCTCCTGGACCTGCTGATATCTACGCTTG
>Ga0065720_1003060_pt1 | contig 26002 bp, 20 predicted proteins | sample Thericmetagenome_FD_59107 | JGI IMG/M metagenome (GOLD analysis project Ga0065720, IMG submission 59107) | Thermophilic microbial communities from the Joint Bioenergy Institute, California, USA of rice/straw/compost enrichment - eDNA_2 v2... | ecosystem: Engineered > Solid waste > Grass >... | reverse complement strand
CCGGAGGCGACCAGCCGGCCGATGTCGAGGGTCGGCGCGGAGCGCACCTCCTCCCGGAAGCGCAGCCACTCGTCCGGCATCCGCCGGTCACCAGTGGGCAGCCCGGTGTTCGTGGCGACGAAGCCGGCCACGCGCTCGGGGTGCTCGGCCGCCAGGCGCAGCCCGATCAGGCCGCCCCAGTCGTGCCCGACCAGCGTCACGTCGTGCAGCGCCAACGCGTCGAACAGGGCGGTGCGGACCCACTCGACGTGCCGGGCGTATGAGTGGTCGGCCACCTCGGCGGGCTTGTCGGAGCGGCCGAAGCCCACGAGGTCGGGGGCGATGACCCGCAGCCCCGCCCCGGCGAGGACGGGGATGACGCGGCGCCACAGGAAGGACCACGTCGGTTCGCCGTGCAGCAGCACGATCGTCGGACCGTCGGCCGGGCCATCGCTGACGTAGGCCATCCGCAGCCCGCCGCCAACGTCCAGAAAGGACGGTTCGTATGGGAACTCCGGAACGGCAGCAAACCGTTCCTCGGGCGTACGGAGGATACTCATGGGCGCGGCCGGCGAGACGGTCATGCCGCGACGATAGCGGGCTCTGACGCGGACGTCGAGGACGCGGTGCGCGACTACAGGGCGTCGTCGAGGACGACCAGGCTGCGGGCCCCTTGGCCGGCCGCCATCGCGGCGAGCGCGTCACCCACCTCGGCCAGGCCGATGCGGGCCGTCACCAGCGAGCCCAGGTCCAGCCCACCGGCCCGGTACTGCTCCACCAGGAACGGCATCTCCTGATGGGGATCGGCGCTGCCGTAGACGCATCCGGACAGCGTCCGAGCAAAGTGGAAGATCTCCAACGGGGTGAAGCTCACCTGCTCGGTCTTGGGGCCGATGCCGACCACGGTGGTCTTCCCTCCGCGGCGGGTGGACGACCAGGCGGCGCGGATCGTCTCGGCCCGACCCACGCACTCGATCGCGTGGTCGGCACCCCGTCCGTCGCACAAGGCCCGGATCCGCTTGGCCAGGTCCGGACCCGGTTCGACCACGTCGGTGGCCCCCAGCCGCAGCGCCAGCGCCCGCTTCTCCTCGGCCGGGTCCACGCCGATGATGCGGCCCGCCCCGGCAATGCGGGCGCCCTGCACCGCCGAGAGCCCGACCCCACCGAGACCGAGCACGAGCACCGACTGCCCCGGGCGCACCCCGGCGGCATGGCGAATCGCGCCGACGCCGGTGAGCAGCGCGCAGCCCAGCAGCGCCGCCTCGACGAGGGGGACACCGTCGGGTAGGCGGATGCATGCCTGGGCATCCACCACCGTCTCGGTCGCGAAGCCGCCCACGCCGAGCCCGGCATAGATGGGTGTGCCCGTATCGTCGGAGGCGTACGGTCGGTGCCAGGCGGACTCGGCCCGCTCGCACAGGTACGGCTCCCCCTGAAGGCAGTACCAGCAGGACCGGCAGGGCGGGGCCCAGCTGAGCACCACGGGGTCACCGACGGCGAGATCGCTCACCTCGTCGCCCACCGCCACCACCCGGCCGGCGCTCTCGTGCCCGAGCACCATCGGCATGGCGAGCCGGAGCGTCCCGTTGGCCAGCGACAGGTCGCTGTGGCAGACGCCGGTGGCGGCGATCCGCACCCGGACCTGTCCCGGGCCGAGCGGGGCCAGTTCGATCTCCTCCAGGCGCGGGACGCCACCCGTCTCGCGCAGGACGGCAGCCGTGACCATGGCTCAGCCCTCGCTCGCGGTCACGGCCGGCTCGGCGGGGCTCGGTTCCAGGTACGCCGGTGGCAGCTGGATCGCCTTGACCTGGCAGAACTCGAGGTAGCCGTGCTCGCCGAACTCCCGGCCCACCCCCGAGCGGCCGTACCCGCCGAACGGAGCCAGGTGGTTGAACGGAGCCCCGTTGATGTCGACCTGCCCGGTCCGCAGGCGCCGCGCCACCGCCAGGGCATGCTCCACATCGGACGACCACACGGCGCCGGCCAGACCGTACGGTGTCCCGTTGGCGATCCGAATCGCCTCCTCCTCGTCCCGGTAGGGGATCACCGACAGCACCGGGCCGAAGATCTCCTCCTGGGCGATGCGGGAGTCCGGGTCCACGTCGGCGAAGATGGTCGGCCCCACGTAGTAGCCGACCGACGGCACCCCCTGACGGCCGTCGAGAACTAGCCGGGCGCCGCTGGCCACGCCGAGGTCGATGTACTCGAGCACCCGGTCGCGTTGGGCCTTCGAGACCAGCGGACCCAGGCGGGTCGCCGGGTCGGTCGGGTCCCCGGGTACGTACTTGGCCGCGGCGGCCAGCGCGATCTGCAGCGCCTCCTCCTGCTGGTCGGCGGGGACGAGCATCCGGGTCCAGGCAGTGCAGGTCTGCCCGGCGTTGAGCAGGCAGTTGGCCACGCCCACCTTCACGGCCGCGGTGAGGTCGGCGTCCGGCAGGATCACGTTGGCCGACTTGCCGCCGAGTTCGAGGGCGACCCGCTTGACGGTGTCGGCGGCGAGCTCGCCCACCCGCCGGCCGGCCCGCGTCGACCCGGTGAACGAGATCATGTCGACGTCCGCGTGGCGGACCAGCGGCTCGCCGGCGCTGGGTCCGTCGCCGCTGACCACGTTGTACACCCCGGCCGGGAGGCCGGCCTCGTGGGCGATCTGGGCGAGCAGGAAGGCCGACAGCGGCGCGATCTCGCTCGGCTTGTGCACCACCGTGCAGCCGGCGGCCAGCGCGGCGGCGAGCTTGGCCATCGTCTGGTTGAGCGGGTAGTTCCACGGGGTGATCGCCCCGACCACCCCGACCGGTTCGGTCACCACGAGGGAGTTGCCCACCCGCCGGGGTTCCTCCGGTTGGCGAAGCATCTGGATATAGGAGTCCAGGACACGCAGGGGCAGGCCGACCTGGATCGACGCGGCGATGCCGGCCGGCGCCCCCATCTCGGCCGTGATCGTCGCCGCCATCTCGTCGCGCCGCTCGGTCAGGCGCGCGTGCATCGCGGCCAGGTGATCGGCCCGCTCGGCCCGGCTGAGAGCCGACCACCGGGGGAAGGCCGCCTTCGCCGCGGCGACCGCCCGGTCGACGTCGGCCGCCTGGCCGGCGGGCACGTGGCCGATGACCTTCTCGGTGGCTGGGTTCTCCACCTCGATGCGCTGCGGCGACGACGGGGCGACCCACTCGCCTCCGACGTAGAGGGCCTCGACGTAGTGACCGTCGTGCTGCATCCTGCCTCCTCGCGTGCGGCGCCGTTCCTCGGCCTTCCTCGGATCCCAGCGACCTGGTGCCGTACAACTATCACTGTTAGTTTGTTCTGGCGCCAGTCTTCTGTCCAAGGAGCCGCCATGGTCACACCCAGCGAGGCCGTCGTGGTCGTCACCGGTGGCGCCAGCGGCATTGGGCGCGCGTTGGCCGAGCGGGCGGCCGCCGAGGGGGCGCGGGCCGTGGTCGTGGCCGACCGCGACGGCGAACGGGCGGCCCAGGTCGCGGCGACCCTCGGGGATGTGGGCCGCCACCTGGCGCTCGACGTCACCGACGAGGCGGCCGTGGCCCGGGCCATCGAGGAGATCACCGCAACCGTCGGCGAGATCGACATCTGGTGCTCCAACGCGGGCGTGCCCACCGGGCGAGGACTGGGTAGCGACGCCGACTGGGATCTGGGCTTCCGGGTGCACGTGCTCGCCCACGTGTACGTCGCCCGGCACCTGGTGCCCCGGATGGTGGCACGTGGGCGGGGACACCTGCTCATCACCGCCTCGGCCGCTGGTCTGCTCACCGAGATGGACACCGCGTCCTATTCGGTCACTAAGCACGGGGCGGTGGCGCTCGCGGAGTGGCTGGCCATCCAGTACGGCGACCGCGGGGTGAGCGTGAGCTGCCTGTGCCCCCAGGGTGTCCGGACGCCTATGACCGCGGGCTTCGACGAAACCTCGGCCACGCTGGCCGCGGGCGCCCTCCTCGAACCGTCCGATGTGGCCGATGCGGTGATCGCCGCTTGGCGGGAGGGACGCTTTCTCATCCTGCCCCATCCCGAGGTCGCCGAGTACGAGCGGCGCCGCGCGGCCGACCGCGACCGCTGGCTCGCCGGCATGCGCCGCGTCCGGGCTCGCCTGCACGGTGGCGACGCGTGATCTTGGAGTTTCGTACCCCTTATAGGGGGCACAGAATTCCATGATCGTTGTTCTCGGTGCGCGGGGTCGCGTCGCCGGGCGACGTGGCTGAGAATGCTCGCCGTGACCACGGGGGGTTGGTCGGCGAAGCCGGCGTCAGGCCAGCGTTCAGGAGGCGTCGCCGGGACAGGCAACGCCGTACGGCGTCGGGGCGGCCTCGGGCTTCGGGCTGGCGAAGGGCGTCTGGCCAGAGACTGGTCTCGGGGCGGCGACTGGCTTCGGGGCGATGGGTTACTGCCGGGCGGGCCGGGGCTGACAGGCCCCGGACGGGACGAGGTCGTCGTCGAGGACCTGCCGTGGTCGGTGATCGACCGGGACCCCCTGACCGCGCTCATCGACGCTCAGCAGGGCGTCATCGCACGGTGGCAGGCCCGCCAGTTCCTGACCAGCAAGGCGATCGAGCATCGTCTCGCCAGCGGACGATGGCGGCGGGTGCATCGCGGCGTGTACGTGGCGTACGGTGGTCCACTCACCCTGGCCCAACGCCACTGGATCGCGGTGCTGGCGGCCAGCCGAGGTCCGTCCCTTATGGATGGTTCCGTATGCCTGGCCGGGGTGAGCGCTCTGCAGGTGCACGGCCTGCGCACCATCGCCGCGCGGCAGATCGACGTGGTCGTACCCGCGTCCCGGCGGGTGGTGGCGCCGGCCGGTGTGGTGGTGCATCGGTCAGTGGAGATCGAATGCCATCCGGCGTCTCGGCCGCCGACCACGACGCTCGGGCGGGCGGTCGTGGATGCGGCAGTGTGGGCCCGGTCGGACGACGAAGCGCGGCTGATCATCGCGGCCGCCTTCCAGCAGCGCCTCGTGACAGTGGAGGAGCTTCGCCCCATTCTCGACCGGACGTCGACCCTGCCCCGGCACCGTCTGATCGCGACAACGGTCGAGGACGCGTCCCGGGGCTCGCACACGCTGGGCGAACTGGACCTGGTGCGGCTCTGCCGCCGAGCCAGGCTGCCCGAGCCGACGCGGCAGCTGCGGTTCCGTGACCGCTACGGGCGGCTGCGTTTTCTTGACGCCGTGTTCGACCCCTGGAAGGTCGCGGTGGAAATCGACGGCGCTCACCACGACGAGGTGGGGCAGCGGTGGGACGACTGCGACCGCGACAACGCCCTGGTTCTCTCGACGTACGCCATCCTGCGCTACCCGACGCACGTCGTGCGGGAGCAGCCGGACCGGGTGGCCGCGGAGATCCGGCTGGCTCTCACTCAGGCCGGCTGGCGCCCGGCGAGGACGTCTGCCGGTCGGCGACCCGCGGGGAAGACTGCCGGCTGAGCCCACGAGGTCTGCCGGCTGAGACCGCAGATCTTGGAAATTGGCACCCCCTATAGGGGGTACTAACTTCCAAGATCACGGCGTGGCTGCAGTGGTGGGGCGCCGCCTGACCGGGGCTGGTGTCAGGAGGGCGTCCTTCCTGACACCAGGGCCCAGTGTCAGGAAGGCGTCCTTCTTGACANNCGACCCNGGNGTCNGGAGGGCGTCCTTCTTGACACCCGACCCCGGTGTCGGGAGGGAGTCCTTCCTGACACCAGGCCGCTGGTCAGTAGCATCCACCCGGTGAAACCCGACAACCAGGACTCGGGCGACGAGTCGGGCCGGCCCGGGGCGGTACGCGAGCTGCTTGGGCGGGCAGGCATCGGCGCCCGCCGGCTGCGCACCGCCATTCGGCTGCTCACCGAGCGCCGCCTGACGCTGGCCGAGCTCATCCGCGAGTCGGGCGTAGACCGGCGCACGGTGGAGGCCCTGCTCGCCGCGCTTGGCGACGACCTGGTGCGCGACCACGACCGCCTGCACATCGCCGCTGCCGCTGAGCCGGCCTACCGAGCACTCGCCCGCGTCGACCAATTGGCGGCGACCGATCCGGCTGATCCGCTGGCGCCCCTGGTCGCCGCGAACCCAGGGCTCGTCGACCAGGTCCGACGCTGGGTCGCCGAGGCACCGCCGGCGCGGGCGTCGCTGGACCACGTCCCCGCGACCCCCGAGACCGTGGCCCGCCGGGCGCTGTGGCTCGAGGCGACCTTCGACCTTGACGACGCCCGGCTGCTCTGTCTCGGCGACCACGACCTGACCAGCCTCGCGGTCGCCTCGGTCAACCCTCGTCTGGCTGTCACCGTCGTCGACGTCGATGACGCGGTGCTGGCGTACATCGACGCGGCCGGGCTGACCTCGGTGCGCTGCCTGTGGTCGGACTTGCGATTCGGCCTGGCGCCGGGCGCGCGTGGATGGGGCGACCTCGTCTTCGCCGATCCGCCGTACACCCCCGACGGCGTACGGCTCTTCCTTGGCCGTGGGCTGGAAGGGCTCCGGCAGCGCGATCAGGCCCGGCTCGTCTTGGCGTACGGCTTCGGGGCCGACCACCCCGGTCTGGGGCTCAAGGTGCAGCAGGCCGTCTCGAGTCTGAACCTCGTGTACGAGGCGGTCCTGCCGCGCTTCAACCGCTACGACGGGGCCCAGGCAGTCGGCAGCAGCAGCGACCTGTACGTACTGCGCCCCTCTGTTCACAGCCCGCAGGGCCTTAGCGCTAAGTCTGTCAATATCTATACGCATGGAGCTCAGTCGCTGGAAGGGGTGCCGTCGGCGCCCGATGACGACGTGGCGTCGGCGCTGCAGGCGGCCGCGGCCGGCCCGAGCGGACTTCCCGGTTGTGACGGTGGGCCCGGGCGAACGCGTGCCGTTGGCCGCCGTCTTCGCCGGTCCGCCGCCCGCAAGCCTCGCCACCTCAGGCGTGGCCGTCAACCTCAGCGGTGACCCGGGCGGCTGGCTGGTCCGGGTGCTGCTCGCCGTCAATGCGCCGCGCCTCGCCCTGCTCGTGCCCAACAATCATCCCGACCTGGCGAACGAGGCCGCCCAGCGCAGCCTTCGGGAGACCGTTGGCGTGAAGTACCGGCTCACGCTGCGCCGCAGTACGCCGGGGCCACGGCACGCCATCGTCGAGGCGACCCGGATCGACCCCGGCGACCTCGACCCGGCTCAGCGCACACTCCGGGCCGTGCTCGACCGGGCCCACGGCAAGGTGGGCAACACCTGGCGGGAGGCGTTGATCCGGGCCGCAGCCGCCACCGGGGCAACGATGACGAAGAACGAGGCCAGAGCCCGGATCCGGGAGCTCGCGGCCACCACCTGGCTCCTCGACGAGCCGTTGCTCTGGCTCCCTCGTCACCGCATCACCGAGGTGATCCGCACGATCGGGAGCAGGCACTCCGCCCCAGCGCCCGCGTCGCCCGGACAAACCTCGTGATCTTGGATGTTTGTACCCCCTATAGGGGGGTCAGANTTCCAAGGTCACGAGGTTTTCGCCTGGTAGGGCCGGGTGTTGCGTGGAAGGCAGCAGAGCGGTAGGGCCGGGGTCAGGGGGTGGAGACGCCGGAGGAGGCGCGACGCTGGGCCTGGCGACGCAGTTCCCGGCGGGCGAGGGAGTCGATGTGCACCTCGTCCGGGCCGTCGGCGAAGCGGAGCGTGCGGATGCTGGCGTAGGCGCGGGCGAGCGGGAAGTCCTGGGAGAGCCCGGCCGCGCCGTGGACCTGGACGGCCTTGTCGAGGATCCACTGCACAGTGGACGGTGTCGCGATCTTGATGGCCTGGATCTCCGTGTGGGCTCCCTTGTTGCCCACGGTGTCCATGAGCCAGGCCGTCTTGAGGACCAGCAGCCGCAGTTGCTCGATGCGGACCCGCGACTGCGCGATCCAGTCGCGCACGACCCCCTGCTCGGCCAGTGGCTTGCCGAAGGCGACCCGNTCGCTGGCCCGGGCNCACATGAGCTCGANGGCNCGCTCGGCGANGCCGATGGCNCGCATGCAGTGGTGGATCCGNCCGGGACCCAGCCGNGCCTGGGCGATGGCGAAGCCGTCCCCTTCGCCNCCGATGAGGTTGCTGGCCGGGACNCGGACGTCGGTGAAGGTGAGTCTCGGCGTGGCCNCCGTGGTCGTGGTCGTCGTAGCCGAACACCTCCATGGGGCGCACCACCNGCACACCGGGCGTGTCCCGGGGGACGAGGATCATCGACTGCTGCCGGTGCCGGTCGGCCGTGGGGTCGGTCTTGCCCATGACGATNAATATCTGGGCATTCGGGTTCATGGCACCGGTGATCCACCATTTGCGACCGTTGATGACGTACTCGTCGCCGTCCCGCTCGATGCGGGTGGAGATGTTCGTGGCGTCGGAGGAGGCGACGTCGGGCTCGGTCATGGCGAAGGCGGACCGGATCCGCCCCTCCAGCAGCGGTTCCAGCCACTGCTTCTTCTGCTCGGGCGTGCCGAACAGAGCGAGCACCTCCATGTTGCCGGTGTCGGGGGCGGCGCAGTTGAGCGCGGCCGGGGCCAGACCCGGGCTGCGGCCGGTGATCTCGGCGAGCGGGGCATACTGGAGGTTGGTCAGGCCGGCGCCGTGCTCGCCAGGCAGGAACAGGTTCCACAGCCCTCGCCGCCGGGCCTCCTCGCGCAGCGCGGCGAGCACCGGCACCGAGTCCCACGCCCAGCGGTCGGGCAGCTCGGCGAGCTGCTGCGCGAAGACCGGCTCGGCCGGGTAGACGTGGCTCTCCATGAAGTCCAGCAGCCGCTCGCGCAGCTCCTCTGTCTTCGCGTCCAGGGAGAAGTCCATCATCGCTCCTTCACCGCGTCGAGGCCGACCTGCAGCAGCGGCACCACGGCCTCCCCGATGCGCTCGAAGCCGGCGCCGACCGTCTTGCCCTGCGAGTGTCTGAAGTGGATTCCTTCGAGCACCACGGCGAGCTTGTACGCCGCCAGCCCGAGGTAGAAGCCGAAGTGCGTCACCGACCGGCCGGTGCCGGCCACGTACCGGTCGATCATCTCGTCCCGGGTGAGGAAGCCCGGGGCCGTGGTGGCGTCGGAGACCGGAACCGGCAGGGGCAGCGTCCCGAGCGTCTGGTAGATGACCAGCAGCGCCAGGTCAGTCAGTGGATCGCCGATCGTCGACATCTCCCAGTCAATGACCGCGGCCACCCGGTCGTCGTCATCGACCAGGATGTTGTCCAGCCGGTAGTCGCCGTGCACGATGGCCGGCGGCCCCTGCTCGGGCACCCGCGCGGCCAGCTGCGCGTGCAGCTCGTCGGCGCCCGGCAGCTCGCGACTGCGCGACGCGTCGAGCTGCTTGCGCCACCGCGTCACCTGCCGCGCCAGGAAACCCTCCGGCCGACCGAAGTCGGCCAGCCCGACCGCAGCCGGGTCGACGCGGTGCAGCGCGGCGAGCACGTCCACCATCCGCGTGGCGATCGTCCGGGTGCGCTCCGGACCGAGGGCGCGCAAGGCGTCGGCGTCCCGGTAGGGCGTGCCGACCACCCGCTCCATGACGTAGAACGGGGCGCCGATCACCGTGTCGTCGGAGCACAGGGCGTACGTGGTCGGAACCGGGACGTCGGTGCCGCGCAGGGCGGTGATCACCCGGTGCTCCCGAGCCATGTCGTGGGCGGTGGCCAGGACGTGGCCGAGCGGTGGGCGGCGCAGGATCCACGTGTGGACGCCGTCGGAGACCTCGTACGTGAGGTTGGACCGTCCACCCGGGATGAGCCGGGCGGTCAGGCTGCCCGGCCCGTCGGGCACCGCGCCGGGAATCGCGGTCGGCAGCCAGGCGGCGAGACGGTCGAGGTCCAGACCGGGCGGATGGGCGCCGGTGCTCTGGCGAGGGTGGGCGCTCATGCTCGGGCTCCTGAACAAGAACGGCGGCGCCCGAGGTGGGCCCCGGCGCGGCCGCACCGCGTGCCGAGTCCGGCGTGCCGGCGGTGGAGACGGAGTCGGGATTGGGGACGGTTCACGGCACCTCACTCGAGGGACGGGCGCAACCCGGGAACCAGGCGGGCGAGCTCGGCCCGGGTCGTGGCCGGGTCGGTGTGCCGCAGGGCGGGCATGCCGACCGCCCGGGCACCTTCCACATTGGCCTCCGCGTCGTCGATGAACAGCACCCGGTGCGGGGGCAGGCCCAGACGGGACAGCGCGAGCTCGTAGATGGGCGCCCAGGGCTTGCGCAGCCCTACCTCATCCGAGATCACGACCGGGTCGAAGAGCGGATCGATGCGGTCGCGGGGATAGTGGTTCCCCCAGCTGTTGGAGAGCAGGCCCACCGCGACCCCAAGGCCGCGCAGCTCCTCGGCCAGCGCGAACATGGCCGGTTCGGGGCGCATGCCCGCGAACAGGCGCGACAGCAGCCCGACCGGGTTGATCGGGCGGCCGTCCACAGTGGTCAGTTCCTGCGCCAGCAGGGCGTCGAACTCGGCGACCGACAGCGTGCCCATCTCCAGCCGGTGGATCGGCGTCCCGGGCGGGGCGCTGCGGGAGAGCCAGGCCTTGAGGACCCGGGTGAAGGAGGCCGGGTCGATGCCGTCGGCCGCCTGCCAGGCCGCGATCGACTCCCGCACCGGCGTGGTGAGGACCCCGCCGTAGTCGAACACGACCGCGTCGACCGCCACCGCGTCGGTCATCCGTCACGCCTCGGGTGTGTAGACGACCCGCCCCGTGGTGACGCCGTCGGCCAGCCGCTGCACGCCCTCGGCCAGCGAGGCCAGCGGCAGTCGTTCGCTCACCAGAGGCGCCACCACGCCCTTGCCGGCGAGCTCGGTCAGCTGGCGGTGGCACTCGGCCACGGCCGCGGGGTCGTTCGCCGAGTACAGGGCCCAGTGCAGGCCGAGGATCGAGTAGTTCTTGATGAGGGCGTGGGAGAGCGGGACCGACTGGATCTCCCCGCCAGCGAAGCCGAGGACCACGATACGGCCCTCGAAGGCGATGCACTTGGTCGAGCGCCGGTATGCGTCACCACCCACCGGGTCGAAGACCACGTCCGCCCCGCGGCCGCCGGTGAACGACTTCACCACCTCGACGAAGTCCTCGACCTGACGGTCCACCACGAGGTCGGCCCCGAGTGCGCGGGCCACCTCGGCCTTGGCCGGCCCGCCCACGACGCCGATGACCTTCGCGCCGGCGGCCTTGCCGAGCTGGATCGCGGCCGAGCCGACCCCGCCCGCGGCCGCGTGTACGAGCAGCGTCTCACCGGGGCGCAGGGCGGCCCGGCGGTGCAGGGCGAACCAGGCGGTCTGGTATCCAATGTGGAGACTGCCGGCCTGAGCGTCGTCCAGCGCCGGGGGCGCCGGGAACGCCTTGTCGGCGTCCATGAGGGTGTACTCGGCGAAGGCACCGATCGGCAGGTTGGGCGTGCCGATCACCCGGTCGCCTGCGGCGAACCCGGTCGCGCCGGGGCCCAGCGCCACCACCTCGCCGCACAGCTCGACCCCGGGCGTGAACGGCAGCGGCGGCTTGATCTGGTAACCGCCACGGCACAGCAGCACGTCGGGGAAGTTCACGGCGGCCGCCCGCACCCGGACGAGGAGCTGGTTCGCGCCGGGCTCCGGCGTGGGTACGTCCTCGAGCGTCAGGACGTCGCGAGGCTCGCCGAGCGTGTGGACCCGAAGGGCGTACATCTGTCTCCTCAGCTCAACCGTTCGATGATCATCGCCATCCCCTGCCCGCCGCCGACGCACATGGTCTCCAGACCGAACTGCTTGTCGTGGTACTGCAGGGAGTTGATGAGCGTGGTGGTGATGCGGGCGCCGGTCATCCCGAACGGGTGGCCGACCGCGATGGCGCCCCCGTTGACGTTGAGTTTGTCGTCGTCGATGCCCAGGTCCCGGGCGCACGGGATCACCTGGGCCGCGAACGCCTCGTTGATCTCGACAAGGTCGATGTCCTTGATGGTGAGGCCGGCCCGCTGCAGGGCCCGCCGGGACGCCTCGACCGGCCCCAGACCCATGATCTCGGGGGAGAGGCCCGAGACTCCGGTGCTCACGATGCGGGCCAGCGGCGTGATCCCGAGCTGGGCCGCCTTGGTGTCCGACATGATCACGAGTGCGGCCGCCCCGTCGTTGAGGGGACAGCAGTTGCCCGCCGTGACCGTGCCGTCGGGGCGGAAGGCGGGCTGCAGGGCCGCGACCGCCTCCATGGTGACGCCCTTGCGCGGCCCGTCGTCTTTGTCGATGACCCGGCCGTCGGGCAGCGTGACCGGGGTGATCTCGCGGGCCCAGAACCCGTCCGCGATCGCCTTCTCGGCCCGGTTCTGGCTGCGCACCCCGAACGCGTCCTGCTCCTCGCGGCTGATCCCCCGCAGTTGGGCCACGTTCTCGGCGGTCTGCCCCATGGCGATGTAGACGTCGGGGAGCTTGCCCTGGCTGCGCGGGTCGACCCAGTGCTGGCCACCGGCCGCGAAGGCATCGCTGCGGGCCAGGGCCTCGGCAAAGCGCGGGTTGCAGGCCTCGGGTTTGAGGTCGGCCCGGCCGTGGCCGTACCGGCTCACGGTCTCGACGCCGACCGAGAGGAACACGTCGCCCTCACCGGCCTTGATCGCGTGGAACGCCATGCGCGTGGTCTGCAGGCTGGACGCGCAGTAGCGGTTGACGGTCACGCCGGGCACGTGGTCGAGGCCGGCCAGCACAGCGACGACGCGGGCCAGGTTGAAGCCGGACTCGCCGGCGGGCTGGCCGCAGCCGAGCATCAGGTCATCGATGTCGGCCGGGTCGAGGGCCGGTACCTTGGCCAGCGCCGCCTGCACCATCTGGACGGCCAGGTCGTCCGGGCGCATGTCGACCAACGATCCCTTGTTCGCACGCCCGATCGGTGAGCGGGCGGTCGCGACGATCACAGCCTCGGGCATACGGTCTCCGATGCGTACTAAGCGGTCGCTTACCTAGAATGGCATCTACGATGCCGGTGACGACCGCTCGTCGTCAACCGGTCGGCGTTTGTGACATGACTCGCGCGGCAGGCGGGGAGGGATCTGATTCGATGGCGGGCGAGGCCCGCAGGCGTGACCCGGACCGGCGGGCGCGTCTGCTCGAGGCGGCCGTGGCCGCCTTCGCCTCCCGCGGCTTCCACGGCACCACGACCCGGGACATCGCGGCCGCGGCCGGGATGAGCCCGGCCGCGATCTACGTGCACCACGAGTCCAAAGAGGAGCTTCTCTACCAGATCTCGCGCTCCGGCCATGAGGCCGTGCTCAATCAGCTGCGGGCCGCGGTCGCCACGGCCGACGATCCCGCGGCCCAACTGGTCGCGGCCATGCGGGCCTTCGCCACGCACCACGCCAGGTCGCACACCACGGCCCGGATCGTCAACTACGAGCTCGCCGCCCTCTCCGAGGAGCATCTGCGCGAGATCATGCAGCTACGCCGGGCGATCACGGCCGAGCTGCGCGCCGTGGTCGAGCGCGGCGTCGCCGAAAAGGCATTCGACACCCCCGATCCCCGCATGGCCACCACGGTCCTGCTCTCGCTCGGCGTCGACATCGCCCGCTGGTACCACGAGAACCACCCGCTCACCCCGGCCGAGATCGGTGAGTTCTACGCGGACGTCGCCCTGCGGGTCGTCGGCTACCGACACGGCTGACCGGGCCGCCCGCGGGTAGAGGCGGCCCGGTCAGTGAGTTGTTGCGTCGCGGCGATGCCCTCCGGCTCGGCCCTGGGTGGAGGAGCACCGTTCGGGCGGCGAACGCATCAACCCCGGGGCGGGTCCCATCGGTCCGTCCTGAGGACGGTTCTCGGGCCGGAGGTTCGATCGCTGCTCCGGGTTCCGTCAGCTTTGCTGCGGCAGGTCGACCCGGTGGAAGTCGCCGTTGCGGACGAAGTAGATCACCGGCTCGCCGTCCCACACGACGGTCGGGTGGTACTCGTCGCTCGAGCTGTTGACGCACTCACCCAGGTTGATGGGCGTGTCGAAGCCGTCCCCGGTGCGGCGCGCCAGGTACAGGTCGCCAGCGCCCAGTCCGTCCGGGTGGGACAGCATCGTGAAGACCAGGGTCTGACCGTCGGGCGAGATCTCGGGGTTGAACTCCCACACGTCGTCCGAGTTGATGGGCGCGTCCAGCCGCTCGGCCGGCCCGTACGTTCCATCGGCCTGCGGACGGGTGCGGTAGATGTCCCATTGGCCGTCGCGGTCGCTGCCGAAGTAGATCGTCCCGTCGGCCGCCACCGAGGGGTACAGCTCGTCGCGCGGGCTGTTCACCTGATCGCCCAGGTGCACCGGTTCGCTCCAGCCGGCGCCGGTGCGCGTGACGTACCACAGGTCCAGGTCCCGCCGCGGCTCGTCGCCGACCGGGCGGATCGAGGCGAAGACCAGCATCTGTCCGTCCGGGGCGAACGCCGGATCCATGTCGGTGTACTCCGGGTTGGCGAACGGCGCGGCCTCCGGCGTCGACCAGACCCCGCCCTCGAGCCGCGCGGTCACGATCGTGGCCTTCCGGGAGGTGGGGAACCACTGGTCGCTGACGGCCCAGAACGCCGTCGTCCCGTCCGGCGAGAAGGTCAGGCGCCAGTCGTAGGCGTCGGTGCTGAGCTCGGCGACCCGCTCCTGGCTGTCCCGGCAGGCGTCGGCGGGCATCCGCTCCAGACGCGACGGGGTCGTGGGGGTCGGCGCGGTGCTCTCGGACGAGGGCGAGCCGGAGCAGGCGGACAGCGCGGCCGCCAGAACGACCCCGAGGCACGCGATCAGCGGGTGAGAGCGCAGGACCGGCCGAAAACGTAGGTCAGGTCGAGAACGTAGGGCAGGGCCAACGCGTAGGGCAGGGCGAAAACGCATGCCCAGCATGCTGAGCGCCGGCTCTCTCAAATCGCTCTCGTCGTACTCTCGGCAGCGATGACTGTGCGGATACTGATGCTCGGCCCGCTCGAGGCGTGGTACGGCGAGGTCGACATCGCGCTGGGCGGCGCGCGACCCCGCCGCCTGCTGGCGGCGCTCGCGCTCGAGCCCGGCCGCACGGTCTCGGTGGAGACGCTGATTCGGGCAATCTGGGACAACGACCCGCCGGCCACGGCCCGGGGCCAGGTGCAGACCTGTGTCTCCGCACTGCGGGCCGCCCTCGCCGCGGCCGGGGTGACGGACGCGGTCATCGAGAGCCGGCCGCACGGGTACGCACTGGCGGCCGGTGCGATCAGTACAGATGTGTCCACATTTGACCACTACGTGACTCAGGCCCGGCAGGCCGTGGGGGCCGGCCAGGCCGAGGTGGCCCGGTCGCACTATCAGGCGGCGCTGGCGCTGTGGCGGGGGCCGGCGCTGTCCGGCGTCGGCGGCCCAGTGGCCGACGCGACCGCGGTGCGGCTCGAGGAGGAGCGGCTGGGCGCCACCGAGGAGCTGTTCGACCTGCGGTTGTCGCTCGGCGAGACCCACCAGATCGTCGGGGAGCTGCGGGAGTACGCCCGGTCGCACGGCCTGCGGGAGCGTCCGTACGAGCTGCTCATGCGGGCCCTGCTCGCGTGCGGCCGGGCGGCTGAGGCGAGCGCGGTCTACCGGCAGGCGTACCGGACCTTCATTGATGAGCTGGGGGTGGCGCCGGGCCCGCGGCTGGTCGAGCTGCACCAGCGGGCGCTGGCCGACTTCCCCGTCGGCGAGGCCCCGGCGGGGGAGGAGCCTCGCCCCGCCCCACGGTCGAGCCGGTTCCAGCTCCCGGCCGACCTGGCCGACTTCACCGGGCGGGCGGCCGAGGTGGCCCGGTTGGTCGCGGCCGTGCAGGAGTCCACGGACGTCCCCGTGACGGTGGCCCTGTCCGGTGGGGGCGGGGTGGGCAAGACGTCGCTGGCCGTCCACATCGGACATCGGGTGGCGGCGTCGTTCCCGGATGGACAGCTCTTCGTGCCCCTGCGCGGTGCCCAGGCCGACCCGGCCGACCCGTACGAGCGGCTGGCGCGCATGCTCCGGTCGCTCGGGGTGGACGCCACGACCATCCCGTCCGACGGCGACGAGCGGGCGGCGCTGTACCGGAGCCTGCTCGCGGGGCGCCGGGTGCTGATCGTCCTCGACGACGCGGTCGACGAGGCCCAGGTGCTCCCGCTGCTGCCGCCCACCGCCGGGTGCGCCGTCGTGGTCACCTCCCGGCGGCGCCTGGGCGGGCTCCCGGCCGCGCTCCACCTGGACCTGGGCCCGCTGGCCGACGAGGAGGGACAGGCTCTGATCCGCCGCATCGTCGGGGCCGACCGCACCGCCCAGCCGGAGGCGCTGCGCCGCCTCGTGCAGCTGTGCGGCGGCCTGCCGCTCGCCCTCCGCATCGCCGGCGCCCGCCTCGTCTCCCGTCCACATTGGACGGCCCAGCGCCTCGTCTCGGCGTTGGAGCAGGCGCGGTTGGACGAGTTGACGTATGGGCAGACCGGAGTCCGGGCCAGCCTGGCCCTGTCGTTGCGCGGTCTGGACCCGGCCGCCGATCGGCTGTTCGCGCTGCTGGGGACGATCGACCGGGCCGAGACGAGCCGGTGGGTGGCCGCGGCGCTGCTCGACGAACCGGTCCGGGCCGCCGAGCAGGCCCTGGAGCACCTGGCCGACGCCCGCCTGGTCGAGCCGCTGGCCGAGCCGGGACGGTTCCGGCTGCACGACCTGGTCCACGCGTACGCGGTCGACCAGGCGGCGACCCGGCTGAGCGCCGAGGAGCGCCGGGATGCGGTGGCCCGGGTGGCCGAGTTGGCCTACGCCCTCATTGGCCGGATCCGCGCAACGCTGATCGTGCACGACCCGTACGCCCCGATCCCTGCGCGGGCGGTGGAGCCGGAGCTCGCGGCCGAGATCGGGGAGAACCCGCTGGCCTGGCACGATCGAGACCGCCATCTGGTTGACGCGATCGTGCGGCAGTGCGCCCGCCTGGGCCTGGCCGCCCAGGCCCGCGACCTGGCTGTCGCCTGTGGACTGCTGGCGGTCCAGCTCGGCTACGACGACGACTGGCGGGGCACGCTGGCGGTGGCGCTGCGGGCGGCCCGAGCCGCAGGCGACCGCGTCGGCGTCGGCCTGCTGACGGCCGAGCTCGGCTACATGCACCTGTCGCGGTTCCGGTTGGAGCCTGCGCAGCGGCTGCTCGGCCGGGCCATGTCGCACTTCGACGCCGTGGGCGATCGCCACCGGCACGCCGCGATGCGGTGGGCGCTGGGCTACATCGACCTGCGCGTCAGCCGGCCCGATCGTGGTTTGCGGCGCTTCCTGGCCGCGTTGCCGGTGCTGCTCGCCCACAACGATCTCGTCACCGCGGGCATGGCCCTGCGCGACATCGGATACGTGCACCTGGCCCAGGGGCGACCGGCGACCGCCCTGCGGTACGCGCACGAGGCCGTGAAGGCCAAGCAGACCGCCGGGGACCGGCGCGCTCTGCCCCCTGTGCTGGCCCTGCAGGGCGAGGCCGAGCTCGCCCTCGGCCGGCTGGACGACGCCGAGCGGACGTTCACCCGCGCCCGGGGCCTGGCCGCCGAGGTAGCCGACATCCGCGGCGAGGCGTACCTGTCCTGCGCGCTCGGCCGGGTCGAGGCGCGGCGGGGGCGGGTCGCCCGGGCCGAGGTGCTGCTGCGCCACGCGATCGAGGTCGCGCACCGCATCCACGAGGAACCGGCCGAGCAGGAGGCCGTGGCGGCGCTGACCGAACTCCTCTCGATCCGGTCCCGGGCCGCCCGCCCCGACGCCCACTCAGCCGGGCGGCGGGAGCACCCCGTCCCGTCCGGTGCGAGTGCCTCGGCTCGGCCGGCGTGACCGCCCTCGGCTGTTCGGCGCCGACCGCCCGGATGTCCCGGCGCGTCCAGGGAAAAATACGCACTCGCGCAAAGAATCCCTGAGTGCTTGCCGGCCTATGGAGCGTTTTTGAATAAGGCGGAACCGTGACCGTCGTCACGCAGAAAAACGACTCCGTCAATGGCCGCGATGGTGACTAGAATCCGCGTCGCTTTCGGTTCGACAGCGGAGCTGGACAATGTATCGCGCTGCGTTGCCGCGCGCCGGGGGCCGACGTACCCGTTGGTCCGCGGCCGTGCTCGTGGTCGCCACCACCGTGGCGGCCACCGGTGTTCTCCCGAATCAGGTGTCAGCCCACCCGGCTGAACCAGCGGATGCGACCGCCGGCGGATTGCCGGTGGTGCTCGTGCATGGACTCAATTCCAATGCGCGCGTGTGGCAGGACTACACGGGCGAGCGAGGATTCCTGGCTTCCATCGGGCGGCGTGGGTTCGCCGTGGGCGACGGCCAGGCCCCGGGCGTACTCGACATGGGCGACTGGACCACGCCGACGGCGCGGACCAACACGATCGCCGAGAATGCCGCGATCCTGGCCGCGTACATCGACGGTGTTCGGGCCCTGACCGGGGCCGAGTACGTCGACCTCGTGGCCCACAGCATGGGCGGCTTGGTGGCCCGGTATTACATCGACCACCTCATGGGGGAGCGGGACGTGGCCCGCCTCGTCATGCTGGGCACGCCCAACGAGGGGTCCGACTGCGCCAACTTGCCGGCGGCGCTGGGGATCGGGATCCCGGCCACGCTGGAGTTGCGGCCCAGCTACCTGAGCCAGGTGTTCAACCGTACGGTCACCGACCGCAACGGCGTCCCCTTCTACGTGCTGGCCGGCACCAACGTGACCGATCCCGTCCGGTCGCCGTGCGCGTCGGTGCCGAGTGACGGCGTCGTGTCCCAGGCGAGTGCGACCACAGTGGACGGTCTGGCCGCCGAGCTGCCGGTGGGCCACACGGCGTTGACCGGATCGCGGGAGGCGTTCGACGCGTTCGTGGCGCCGGTGCTCACCGCCGCCTTCGACCCGGCCGTGTACGCGGTCACGCCGAGCCCGCCCACCGAGGAGGCGGTCGAGCAATTCGCCGCGGTGGCGTCGGCTCACGTCCCGCGCGGCGGCCGGGCCGAGTTCGTGGTCCACCTCGACGCGGTGGCGGTGGCGGCGTTCGCCCTGTTCGATCCGTCCCGGTCGGTGCAGGTCGAGGTGCGCGGCGCCTCCGGCAACCTCATCGCGCTGGACCCCGCCGCCCATGGGGTGACGATCGTCGATGATCCCGACGCCCTGGTCCACCTGGGGTACGGCTTCGCCAACCCGCGACCGGGCCCGTGGCGCGTCACGCTTCTGGCCACCGAGGCGACGCCGCCGGCAGGCGCGGGCGTGGCCCTGGCGGTCCGGACGACCGGCGGTGCCCAGCTGGAGGCCGCGACCAGCACGCTGCTGGGGCGGGTCGGGGCACCCGTCGAGATCAGCGCCCAGCTCTCGGCGGACGGCCAGCCGGTCGCGGTGCAGGAGGCGGTGGCCGTGATCCGGCGGCCGGACGGCGTCGTCGTCGAGGTGCCGCTGGCCGTCGACGGCGCCGCCGCCCGGGCCGACTGGCAACCGGAGGTGCCGGGCATCCACGGCATCGACGTGCGTCTGGCCGGCGTGACGAGTACGGGTCAAACGGTCGAGCGGGTGGCCCTGCTGGCGGTCGAGATCGAGCCGCCGCCCGCCCAGGTGTGGCAGGCTCGAGCGCTGGCGCTGGCCCTGGTCGGGCTGCTCGTGGCGGCGCTGGTCCTGCTGGCCTGGCGGTGGCGGCGGCGCCGACCGCGACGCCTGGTGACCGCGGGTCCCGTGGGCCTGGTGAGGTCTCCGGTGGTTGGGCCGGCCGGTGTGAGCGACGGGTCGGGTGGGCCGACTGTCCACTGACCAGGCGCCGACGAGGCCATTTGTCTGGTGAGACGCGGGCCGAATGGGACACCCGGGGTGCTGAGCGTCCCGGTGCTGCGAGGGTGGGCCGGTCAGACCAGTCCGCCCACCTCCGCGTCGGACTCCTCGAACACGAGCAGCGTTCGCGTGGACAGGACGCCCGGGATGCCGTGGATCTCGTCCAGCACGATCCGGCGCAGGTCGGCGTTGTCGCGCGCACGGACCAGGGCGATGACGTCGAAGTCGCCACCGACCAGGGCGATGTGCACGATTCCCGGAATCTTACGCAGACGGGAGCTGACTTCGCGCCACTCGCCCTGACGCAGGCTGATCGTGACGAACGCCGATGTGCTGAGACCGACGGCGTGTGGGTCGATCTGAGCCCGGAAGCCGCGAATGACCCCGGTCGAGAGCAGGCGGGAGACGCGGGCGTAGGCGTTGGCCCGCGAGATGTGCAGTCCTTGAGCGAGCGCGCGGATCGACATCCGGCCCTCGCGGGCGAGCGCGTCGACGATTCGGCGGTCGGTCGCGTCCAGGGCGGGGGTTCCGCCGGACGCGTCGTCCCGGGCCCGGCGGCGCGGGGAGGGCACCTTAGCCGGTGCCACAACAGTCTCAGCCATCGGTCTCACCATCGCATCCGATCGTGTCGGGATTGTTGGACATCTGGCCGCCGATCCGGCGGCTTTACGCCTCATCTTCTCGACCTTCGGCGGAGAATGGAATACGCATTGACCGAGGGGGACCATCTACTGGCATGAGGGCCGACCCCATGCGCCTGCTTCCGAGCCAAACCCCGGTCGTGCTCATCGATGCCGAGGGTGAGGCGCGGCCGCACGACACGTACACGCTCGCCCACGACGACGAGCTCCTCGACGCTTACGCCGGACTGGTCGCCGCCCGTCGCCTCAACGATCAGGCGTCGGTGCTCGTGCGGCAGGGACGGCTCGCGGTGTACCCCTCGTCGCACGGTCAGGAGGCGTGCCAGGTCGCTGCGGCGCGGGTCCTGACCGACGAGGACTGGCTGTTCCCGACCTACCGGGACACCGCCGCCATCGTGGCGCGCGGTGTCGATCCGGTCGAGGCGTTGACGCTGTTGCGCGGCGACTGGCACTGCGGCTACGACCCGTACGCGCATCGGGTGGCGCCGCAGGCGACCCCCCTGGCCACCCAGCTTCCGCACGCGGTGGGCGTCGCGCTCGCGGCCCGCATGCGGGGCGAGTCGACCGTCGTGTTGGCCCTGTGCGGCGACGGCGCGACCAGCGAAGGGGATTTCCACGAGGCGCTCAACTTTGCGGCCGTGCTGCAGGCGCCCGTGGTTTTCTTTGTGCAGAACAATCAATACGCGATCTCGGTGCCCCTGGCCCGGCAGTCGGCCGCGCCCACGCTCGCGCACAAGGGCATCGGGTACGGGGTGCCGGGCGAGCAGGTCGACGGCAACGACGTGGCCGCCCTGCTGGCCGTGCTCGGCGCGGCCGTGCAGCGGGCCCGGTCGGGCGAGGGGCCGCAGCTGGTGGAGGCCCTCACCTACCGGGTCGCCCCGCACACCAACGCCGACGACGCCGCCCGGTACCGGGCCGACGACGAGGTGAAGGCCTGGCTGGCCCGCGACCCGATCACCCGGCTGGAGAGCTACCTGACCCGACGCGACGCGCTCACCCCCGAGCGCAAGCAGGCCATCGCCGAGGAGGCCGACCGGTTGGCGGAGGCCATGCGCGAGGGCCTGTCCCGCGACGAGCCGGCCGACCCGGCCGACCTGTTCGCGCACGTGTACGCGAGCCCCACCCCGCAGCTGACCGAGCAGGCCCGGATGGTCGCCGACGAACTCGAGCGGGAGGCGGAGGTCTGATGATGGCCACCCGGGAGAAACTGACGATGGCGCAGGCGCTGAACCGGGCCCTGCGCGACGCGATGGCCGAGGACGAGACCGTGGTCGTCTTCGGCGAGGACGTCGGCCACCTGGGCGGCGTCTTCCGGGTCACCGACGGGCTGACCGCCGAGTTCGGCGAGCAGCGCTGCTTCGACACCCCGCTGGCCGAGTCGGCCATCGTAGGCGTGGCCGTGGGCATGGCCATGAACGGGATGCGGCCCGTGGTCGAGATGCAGTTCGATGCATTTGCCTACCCGGCGTTCGAGCAGGTGGCCAGCCACGTGGCCAAGATGCGCAACCGTACGCGGGGCCGGGTCGCGCTGCCCATGGTGATCCGCATCCCGTACGGCGGGGGAATCGGCGGCGTCGAACACCACAGCGACTCGTCGGAGGCGTACTTCGCCCACACGCCCGGGCTGCACGTGGTCACCCCGTCGACGGTCGCCGATGCATACGGCCTGCTCCGCGCGGCCATCGCCTCGCCCGATCCCGTGGTCTTCTTCGAGCCGAAGAAGCTCTACTGGGCCAAGGAGGAGGTCGACGTCACTCAGGCCGTGCCGCCCATCGGCACCGCCGTGGTGCGGCGGACCGGCACCGACGCCACGCTCATCGCGTACGGGCCGGCGGTGCCGGTGGCGCTCGACGCCGCCGCGGTCGCCGCTCAGGAGGGGCGCAGCCTGGCCGTGGTGGACGTCCGCACCCTCGTGCCGTTCGACGACGAGACGGTGTGCCAGGCGGTGCGGGCCACGGGACGGGCCGTGGTGGTGGCCGAGGCGAGCGGCTTCGCCAGCGTAGCCGCCGAAATCGCCGCGCGGATCACCGAGCGGTGCTTCCACTCGCTGGCGGCCCCGGTCCGGCGGGTGACCGGCCTGGACATCCCGTACCCGCCGCCGAAGTACGAAGGGTTCCACCTGCCGACCGTGGACCGGATTCTCGACGCGGTCGACGACCTGCAGTGGGAGGACGGGTGAGCCACCAGACCTTTGCTCTGCCCGACCTCGGCGAAGGACTGACCGAGGCCGAGATCGTGCGCTGGCTGGTCGCCGAGGGGGACGAGATCCAGATCGACCAGCCCGTGGTGGAGGTCGAGACGGCCAAGTCGGTGGTCGAGATCCCCAGCCCGTTCGCCGGCCGGGTCGTGACCCTGCACGGAAAGCAGGGCGAGACCGTGGACGTGGGCGCGCCGTTGATCTCCGTCGAGACCGACGCCGAGGAGATGGCCCAGTACCGCGAGGAGGAGCGCGCCGGCACCGGCCACGTGCTCGTGGGGTACGGGCCGGAGCCGACCTCGGCGGTCGGCCGCCGGCGTCGCCCGCGGCGGGCGACGGCCACCACGCCCGTGCCGGGCACCCCCGCGCCGGCCACGCCCGGGCCCGCCCCGCTGGTGGTCTCGCCGTTGGTCCGCCGCCTGGCTCAGGAGCACGGGATCGACCTCCGGGGCCTGCGCGGTACCGGCCCCGACGGGATGATCACGCGCGAGGACGTCGAGCGGGCCGTGGCGGCGGCGCAGCCGTCCCCGGCCGAGGCAGCGCCCTCGTCCCCGGCGGCCGCTGTGGTGGCCCCGTCGAACGGGGCCGCCGCGCCGACCCCACCGTCCACTCAGGAGGCATCCACTCAGGGCGTGTCCACTCGGGAGACCGAGCGGCGTATTCCGCTGAGCGCGGCCGGCCGGGCCGCCGCGGTGAACCTTTCGCGCAGCCGGGCCGAGATCCCCGAGGCCACGGTCTGGGTCGACGTCGACGCCACCGCGCTGGTCGAGCTGCGGGAGAGCGGGCGGACGCCCGACGACCCCGGTCCCGGCCTCATGGCCTACCTGGCCGCCTTCGTGGTGGCCGCCCTGCGGGAATTCCCGGTGTTCAACGGGCGCTTCGACGCCGAGCGCAACGAGATCGTCTCGTCTACGCAGATCAATCTCGGCATCGCCGTCCAAGGGGAGCGCGGCCTCGTGGTCCCCACGATCATGGACGCCGGGTCGATGTCGATCACCCAGCTGGACCAGGCGATCGACGAGGTGACCACCCGGGCCCGCAGCGGCCGGGTCTCGGCGGCCGAGCTGGCCGCCGGGACGTTCACGCTCAACAACTACGGCCACCTCGGCGTCGACGGCAGCGCGGCCATCATCAACTACCCGCAGGTGGCGATCCTTGGCGTGGGCCGCATCATCGACCGGCCGTGGGTGGTGCACGGCCAGATCCAGCCACGCAAGATCACGCAGCTGTCGTTCGTCTTCGACCATCGGGTCTCCGACGGCGGCACGGCGGCCGCCTTCATGCGCGCCGTGGCCGACGCCATCGAGAACCCGGTCCGCGCGCTGGCCCGTCGGTGACGCGATGAGCATTCCCGTGTCGCCCGGTCGTCCTCCGTAACCCCGCCGGCCCCGGGGGCCTTCGTGGCCCCCGGGGGTCGTCCGCGGGCATCCGCTCCCGGTTGTCCCCGTGACCCCCGTCGTCCCCGTCCCGCTTGTCCCCCCGTCCCCCGGTTGTCCTTTGTGGAGGTGGCCTGAATGGCGGTCCTGCGCAGCTTCGTCAACGGTTCCTGGCAGGCGCCGACGGACGGCGTGCCCGTCCGGGACGCGGTCACCGGCGAGGAGGTGGCCCGGGTCTCCTCGCAAGGCATCGACCTGGCCAGCGCGCTCGAGTACGGGCGCCGGGTCGGCGGGCCGGCCCTGCGCGAGCTGACCTTCCACCAGCGGGCGGCGCTGGCCAAGTCGCTCGCCCTGATGCTGCGGGAGCATCGCGAGGAGCTGTACGCGCTCTCGGCCCGTACCGGCGCCACCCGCAGCGACGCGATGATCGACGTCGACGGCGGGATCGGGGTGCTGTTCGCCTACGCGAGCCGGGCCCGGCGGGAGCTGCCCAACGACACCGTGGTCGTCGAGGGCGCGGTCGAGTCGCTGAGCCGGGGCGGATCGTTCGTGGGCCAGCACATCCTCGCCCCACGTACCGGCGTCGCCGTCCAGATCAACGCGTTCAACTTCCCGGTGTGGGGGCCGCTGGAGAAACTAGCCCCGGCCCTGGTGGCGGGCGTGCCTACCATCATCAAGCCCGCCTCCCAGACGGCGTACGTGACCGCCCGCCTGGTCGAGCTGATCGTCGAGTCGCAGATCCTGCCCGAGGGCAGCCTCCAGCTCATCTGCGGCAGCGTCACCGACCTGCTGGACCACCTGGATGAGCAGGACTCGCTCAGCTTCACCGGGTCGGCCGAGACGGCCCGGCGGCTGCGGTCCCACCCCGCGATCGTGGGGCGGGCGGTGCGGTTCAACGCCGAGGCCGACTCTCTCAACTGCTCGATCCTCGGTCCGGACGCCGCTCCCGGCACCGCCGAGTTCGACCTCTACGTGGCCCAGCTCGTCACCGAGATGACCGCCAAGGCCGGCCAGAAGTGCACCGCCATCCGGCGGGCCCTCGTCCCGGTCGCCTGGATGGACGCGGTCGTCGAGGCGGTCCGCGAGCGCCTGAAGGAGGTCGTAATCGGTAACCCGGCCGACGAGGGCGTCCGGATGGGAGCGCTGGCCAGCCTGGAGCAGCGCGAGGAGGTCCGCCGCGCGGTCAAGGAACTCGCCGCCGGCGCCCGCATCGTCTCCGGCGACCCGGCGCACGTCACGGTCACCGGAGCCGACCCGGAGCGGGGCGCGTTCCTGGCGCCGATCCTGCTGCGCTGCGACGACAGCGCCCGGCCGGAACCGCACACGGTCGAGGCGTTCGGCCCGGTCAGCACGGTCATCGGCTACCGCGACCCGGCCGACGCGATCGCGCTGGCGGCGCGGGGCCGGGGGAGCCTGGCCGGGTCGGTCGTCACCGGCGACGCCGACTTCGCCCGCACGATCGTCGTGGGGCTTGCGCCCTGGCACGGGCGGATCCTGGTGCTCGACCGGACGGCCGCGGCCGAGTCCACCGGCCACGGATCGCCGCTGCCTCCGTTGGTGCACGGCGGGCCGGGCCGGGCCGGCGGCGGCGAGGAGCTGGGCGGGATGCGCGCCGTGTTCCACCACCTGCAGCGCACCGCGGTACAGGCGAGCCCGGACATGCTCGGGGCCGTCACCGGCCGGTGGGTCAGCGGTGGCGCGCGGCGGACCGACGAGCACCCGTTCCGCAAGTCGCTGGCCCAACTGCGGGTCGGGGACGCGGTCGTGGCCGGCCCGCGGACGGTGACGTTGAGCGATATCGAGGAGTTCGCCCGCCTCACCGGCGACACCTTCTACGCCCACATGGACGAGGAGGCGGCCCGGGCCAACCCGTTCTTCGACGGTCGGGTCGCCCACGGCTACCTCGTGGTGTCGCTGGCGGCCGGGCTGTTCGTCCAGCCCGACCCCGGCCCGGTGCTGGCCAACTACGGCATCGACAACCTGCGGTTCCTGACGCCTGTCTATCCTGGAGACGAGCTGACCGTCGCCTTGACCTGCAAGCAGATCAGTCCGCGCGACGGCGACTACGGCGAGGTGCGGTGGGATGCCCAGGTCACCAAGCAGGACGGCTCGGTCGTCGCCGCCTACGACGTGCTGACCATGGTCGCCAAGGAGTGGACGCCATGACCACCGACGTGCTCGAGGCGAAGTTCGACGAGACCATCCGCCAGGACCA
>Ga0065720_1019440_pt1 | contig 26016 bp, 9 predicted proteins | sample Thericmetagenome_FD_59107 | JGI IMG/M metagenome (GOLD analysis project Ga0065720, IMG submission 59107) | Thermophilic microbial communities from the Joint Bioenergy Institute, California, USA of rice/straw/compost enrichment - eDNA_2 v2... | ecosystem: Engineered > Solid waste > Grass >... | reverse complement strand
AAAAAAAAAAAAAAAAAAAAAAAAAAAACATCGAAAATACATGTGATGGAAAGAAACGTAGCGTGAAGGCAATAGCAGAAACACGATCATTGTAAACAGCGAGTGGTAGACAGAGCTCACGTAGTATTAATCCGAAAGACGTCATTATTTCCGTTTTCTTAGGTACTACCTACACAACCGCCACACAATGATACAATCCGCGATCCAGATACAAAAGAGATAGTAAACATACTTCCAACCTGGTGAACAACCGGCACCCCAAAACCTAGCATCCATCTGTCGTATGTATCCACCACGTACGTGTACACACACACACCCAAACCAGCGCCCTGTTCAGAGAGGGCCAAATAATCTGACCAGCGATCCCATCTTCTCGAAGCTTGTCCCTGCACCCATTCAATTTCCCCACGTTCATCAAGCAAAGTTATCCGCCCTGTCAACCCAGATATCCTCCAGTTCATTGAAGCTGGTGAAGTGAATCGGCCGGTGCTGCTCGCTATAGAACGGCAGCGGTGTGTCGAGCTTAACATGGTACGGCTTCTTCTCAATTCCGCTAAACGAGCTGCCCATGAAGCTGTAATTCCACTTGCCGGTGTCCGGAACCAGGAAGAATCCCTTGAACTTGTCGCTCAACAACAGCTGACGCCTTTCGCCCATAGTGGTGGTGAAGCCCTGTGGGTTGTCAACGTTGGGGTCCTTGTTCTCCACGCCCCACTTATAGCCAAGCGGCGTGAGCGCCCAAGCGGAGAGGGAGACGCTGCCGGGGGTAAAGGCAACGGTGACGGTCAGGGTGTTCTGATTCTTCCAGCTGGGGTGGGCGTCGACGAGCTTGGCGTGTGTGGTGACGTCGGCAGGGGACATGTAGGGGAGCTCGTTGCCGGCCATTGTGTGGATCAGACCCAGTGGCTCCAGGCCCTTGAGCATCTCGTGCTGCGGCAGGTGCTGTGGCAGCTGCACGCTGCGGTTGCCGCCGATCTGCGGCACCATGACGATACAGCGGATCTCCTTGACCTGGTCGTTGTCGGCTGGGGAGCAGCCGTAGAGAAAGCCTGCCACCTGGACACGGAGATCGGCGATGGTGATGAACTTCTTGAGGATATTCTTGGGCATGACATAGGTGATGTCATCCACGTCGTTGTCCACCGGCGCCACGTACATGTTGTTGGCACGAGTCCGCAGGTTGGAGGTAGCAATGGCCCTGGTGCGCCACTCTGTTTTAGACGCGAACGTCTGCTGCTCGAACTGAGAGGTCGTGGTGACGATGATCTCCTCACCATGCACGTTCTGCGTCTTGGTCGTGACGGCAGTGAGCTGTGCCTGCTCTTGCTGCTGCTTCTCGATCTCGGCGGCCTGCTGTCTCTGCAAAGAGGGTGCCGAGATCTCCATGCCCAGGATGATATCACGCACTTCACTTGTCGTTAAGCTGGCCACGTTCACATTATTCTTCTTGCCGTAGTCGTTGAGGATCAGGTCGCGAAGCTGCATTTCGACCTTGATCCAGTCCTCGTCGGTAAGCGATGGCCAGATGTGGTGATCCTGCGTGATCACCGTCTTGTCCGGACGCAGGATGAGCTTGGTCTTGTCCTGGTTGACGTGCAGCGCACGGAGGATCAGGATCAGACGCGAGAAGGCAGTGTACGATGAGATTGTCTTTAACCAATCATCGTAGAGGTTGAAAAGGACCATCTGAGGCTCGGTCGCGCGCAAGATCATGTCGCCCAACTTTTCAACCTTCATGGCGGCCTGGAAAGGAAGCTGCAGTTCCGAGGCGCGGATCGAGATGTTGGGGAAGTCAACCAGGTTGACCTCGAGAGGATCAAGCAGACCCTTGCGGGTGACAATGAGCTGCTTCGGCTGCTCTTCAACCGGCAGCGAGCGGATGAGCGCCGCAACTTCTTCGGCCGTCTTCCACTTCGCGAGTTGACCCAGACGCTTCTGACCGGCCCACACGCTGGTGTGGATGATCTTCAAGAAAAGCTGACCAGTGCGCGGGTTGAAGATGAAGATGGCACCGTTGATGGGCTTGGTCGTCAAGTTACCTTCAAAAGTCTTGTGGATCGTAACACGGTAGACGTTAGTGTCATCAATGAACAGCTGCGTCTGGTTGCTGAACAATTCGGAGTAATTCTGAGAGTTCAGGAACTCTTGGTTGCTCTCGGACGCATAGAGCTGCAGACCCTTGCGAATACGCTCACGCAGTACGTACAAAGCAGGGTTGGCCTTCATGATCTTAGCCATGGCCTGCTGGATGAGGGTCTTGAGACCGGGGAAGTACTGGCCGTAAGCGGAGTACAGGTTGTAGGCAAGATCGATACCAATCATCAGACCTGTCGGCGACGGGTACAAGCTCATGCTGTCGGTAGTGTAGTCGAGGTACTTCGCCCTGACATAGCGCTCAATGTCATGAGAGTCATAGTCGCCATAGCGAAGCTGGACGTCGATCCAGAACTTGTTGGTCGTGGTTGCCTCGATAACGTCCTTGGTGTCAAAGAGCAAAGACGGGCGAGTGACGTTCCATTTGTGGCTGGCGAACAGTTGGATATCAGCGCACGAGCTGTTCATCTTGTACGATTTTCTCGGGTGAATGGTCTCCTTCTGCACCGACTCGATGCTCAAAGCCTCGAGCTCCTGATCAAACACCTGGCACAGATCCATGACGACCGACTCGTGGATCTTCTGCCACAAGTGGGCACGGAAGATTTGAATGAGAGAGATCTTGAGCGTGGGGATCTTGCCGTGAAGGAAGATACCAGTAAGATCGAGCTGCACCTGGAAACCGACGTAGACGTTGGCGCGGTTGATGGTAGGCGACCACCAGAGGGTGAAGCGACGGTTGGGAATCTGGTTCAAACCGGACCGCTGAGCGTTTGTCAGCTTCTTGAACTGCATGGAAGCCTCGAAACCAGAGCTCTTCTCCCAAAAGAGACCCTCCCACGACGGGAAGCCTGTGGCCTTGAAGAGAGTGTGCTCTAAAATGGTCTCAACACCGCCCAACGCCTGGATGACGTCGGTACGGTAAGCGTTGAGGTTCCACAGCTTGCCATCATGTCTCGGGTTCGTCCACCAGAAGGGATTGCTCTTCATGAGCTGGTAGATCTTGAACTCTGCTCTCGCGCGGAAGCCCTTGTCGAAGCTTAGAGTGCTGCGGTCCTTCTGGAACAGCGTGTTGATACGGGGCAAACCGCGATCCCAGCTGTCCTCCAGGTCCTCCAGGGTGAGACGCCTGTTCTGCTGCTGGGCCTCAAGACGCTTCTGCGAGTATTCGGTCCAGACGCGCTGGGAGTCAATGAACTCGGCCTCCCACGGGATGATGTAACGGGCAATGTTCGGGATGAGAGTCTCCTCATCATGCGACATGCCCGCGCGGAAGTGGGTGATGCCGACATCGGTCTGCTTGCACCAACGCTTGTCGCTGGCTGGGATCAAAATATGGGAACCTGAGAGCATACCAAGACCACCAAGTTCCTTGGGTGTGTAGAACACAGCCGGAGGGAAACGAGAGGGCATCTTTGAGTTCAGGCCGATCTTGACTCGTGTCTGGATCTTGGTCTCACACTTGACGATGGTGTCCAGCAGGTTGACTGTCGAGACGGCGGCCTCTCGGTAGTAGGTGAATAGGGCAATCAGCGCGGTGTTCCACTTGTTGGCAATCTTGGTGAAGGTGGTGGAACCAGAGGACATTAGTATCTGACGGATCCGGTTGTTGAACTTTTGAATGTCTTCCTCTGTCACCTGCAGGAAAGCATGCGCTGTTCGTTCTTTGGTTGAGTTATCGACCAAAGACCAAACGCTGTCCTTGACCGGGAATTCATCGTTTTGGTTGCGGCACTTGGGCAAGATTCGAACCTCGAAGCCGCACATGGAAAACAGCAAGTTCGGATTGTCTTTGCTGTACACGCTGACAAAGGTGTCATCCCACTCGATAGTGGTGACAGAGCGCGGCAGACGGTTCTTGAGATCCCAGAAAACAGCCCTACCGAGGTTGACATCGTGCCTCATGAGACGCATGCGAGAGTCTCTCGGCCAGCACTTCTTGCTCTTGAAGCCAATGACGTTCTCGAAGTTAGGATCGGGCTGCTCCGTAAGGAACCGCTGAATGAGGTCCCTCGACTCCTCAGCGGTGAAGCGGAGGAACACCCAGATCTTGTCGATGTATCGAGTGTACAACCTGATAGGGTGCCTGGTCTCGGTATCACGATCCTGGAACTGCAAGAAGTCGTTGGGGCTCTGCGGAGGACCGGCAATCTCGGCAGCACGCTGCGGGCCGAGGATCAGAAGGTCGAGGATCAGGCCGTAGTACTGGAAGACAAAGGCCGAGAACTGAAGACCACGAATCATGCCGTAGCTGTTGACGTGGCTCATGTCCTTGTAGGTCAAGGTGACGTTGTTCTTGGCTGTGATGTAGTCTGCCAGGTTGTGGTCCATGATCAAGCGCAAGAGCGAGTTGAGGAGCGTCAGCTCGATCTTCTCGTAGACTTTGGAGAGCTGCGTCTCGATGATCACGTTGCACTCGCCATTCGACGTGTCCCAGACCTTGTCAAGGTTGTTGATACCCTGGCACCACTTGTAGACAAGGAGAGGCGGCACTTCAGAGTCAGACGGCTTGACCCAGTTAGGGAAGAGATGACGCTGATCGGCCTGGTACCACAGGTACTGGTCGAGGTACGCGTCACTGATCTTCTCGATGGGCTCGACATCATAGACCGGGTTGATGGTGCTATAGTTGTCGTTCATGTCGATGCCGACTTCCTTGAAGGCACGCTGCGTGAGCAGGAAGCGCTTGATGCGCTCCAGAGTTGTGCCAGGGCTGTCGTAAGCCTGCTCAATGAGAGCAAGTTCTTCACGCTGGCTTTGATTCAACCTTCCCTTAGTCGAGTAGGCCTCGCGAAGACGCTCGAGCGCCAGGATGAGGATCTTGGTATCATGTTTGTACGACACACTTGGGAAGGGGATAGGAGAAAACTTGCGCGCCTCAAGCCAATGCACAGTCGTTGTGTAGATAGCCACGGCTTCCTCAGAGGAGACATAAGGACCATCCTTCATGTGATTGTGCTGTCTCTCCTGCTCAGCCTTGAGCCAGAGACGGGTAAGACGACCGACGTTCTTCTTGGCGACGGTCTTGTCGACAGTGGCGCCTCTCCGGATACGCTCACGGTTGTAGTGGGCAACAGAAATCCACCAGTCGGCCTTGGCCTTGACGTATCTCAGGATGATGTTCTCGATAGGAGCAGGCAACCCCGGAACTTTCCAGGGGATGTTGCTCTTCCAGCAACGCCAGGCCTCCGAGAGGTGCTGCAGGACAGTGTTGACCTTGCTCTGCTTGATGCCCTCAGGCATCATGTCCATCAGGTCAGCCATCACTGACGCACGCAGTTCCAAGTCGAAGTGCGACTCAACACGCTGCTTAGTGACTGTCTTAGCAACGCCCTTGCTGTGGCGACCCTCGAACTGGCGAGAGAGTAGGTTCCCAAGCCAGCGCTCCAGCAGCGGAATGATACCGCGCATGAAGAAGAGCCAGACTCTCCATGAAGGAGCCCAAAAACCGCAGCCAGGACCCTTGCCGACAGGACCGGTGTTGAAGCGGTAGTAGATGAGATGCTTCAAATCCTTGCAGGAACGGATCTGATGCATCAACTTGTACTTGTAGCGGTACATACCCGTGAGCTGACCGACGTGGTTGAAGGCATAATGGATACCATCAGCAAGCTGAAAAGCATCGATATTTCCAAGACGATATTGCACCTGGGCGTCTACAATGAGCTTTGTCAGACGGAGAATCTCGCGCATCAAATGGAAGGCATTGCCGAATCTCGACTTTTTGCGTTCTTTGGTAGTCAGAGTCTTGACGGGCTTCAGGTTAAAGTTATAGTCAAGGTGAAGGTAGGTAAGGTTCTTGCGATGGATCAACAGGTTGAGCATGTTGAAGCCCTGACGACAGACCTGAAGACCGGCTTCCACCCAGTCGATGGTAGTTTGCTGGAAGAACTTGGTCTGCTTCAGAGTCCGCAACAGGCTTTGCTTCTGCATTGACTTGGGCCTCTTTCGATGCAGCTCGTTGAGGACATAGGTCTTGAGAAGCTTTTGGTACGAGACGCGGACCTTGACTGGCTGCTTGGGCGGGCAATGCTCAAGATACCAGTGCTTGATGAGAGGCACATCTTGAGCACGAACCATCCGACCTGACCGACGATCGAATGGATAAGGAGCCCACCACAATTCGATGGCAGACCGCGTGTCCTCAGTTTCCAGCTCTTCGTCTGCGAAGAATGGCTCGACAGCAGCGGGCAAAACGAATGCCTCTTCTTCAGGCTCCTCAATGTTACCCTTGCCGAAGAGCTCATCCTCGTGACTGACCGTAAGATTCTTCGGAGCAACAGCACGCGAGGAGATCGGGTTGATGCTGGTGTCAAAGTAGAAAGCAGGGAGTTCAGGGTCTTCGGTCTTCGTGTAGACGATCTGAGGATAAGAGTGCCACGAGAGGTGAACACTGCGTGGCCGAGAATTGTATAGATAAGGATAGGCCACACGGGTCTCCGTGCGGATAGGGTTGCGGAAAATAATGCGGTCCATCGCATTGAACTCGCCAAAATCCTCATCATTGGGATCGATATCCTTGTAGAGCGGCTCGAACCGGGGGCCGCCGGGTAATGCCACGTTCAAGGCCTTGGCCGTCAAAAAGCTCTTCAACTCGAAGAGGTAAAAGTAGTTGGGGTCGACCACATCAGACACCAGGGGTTCACTCAGGCGGTACAAATTGGCCATCTGCGGCAGTGTGAGATTCCACCTCTTGTAGCTAGGACCGTTAACATGAGGTGTGTCGATGAGCGGCTGATGGTCGTAGAACCATTCGTAGACAGCCGCATCTTCATCTTCATCGAGCTCCATCTGGATGGGCTCAAGAGGCTCAACATCTTCAATATTCTCTGACCAAGAGAGTGGAGGTTCTTCGTCATCGAAGGGAGGGAACCTCATGCGCTTGAAGAGCCGTCTGTCGCTCTTCTCCTTACGCATCGTCCTCCACATAGAACCCCACTGCGCGAAAAAAACAGGCTCGATGACTCGAGGGATCTCGTTGACAAGCGTCAGGCAGCCGTTGACGTGGTATAGCACCTTAACTTCCCTAGCCGCTTCCCACGGCATGGGCATGTTCTCCAGCAGCTTCAGGACTGCATGGGGCATGAACTTCAGGGCGCCAAGATAGCTGCGCTTGTCGCTTGTATACTTCTTTTGCGACACGTCACCGATGTCCTTAACGATTTTGCGCAAATGCTCGGGGGGCATGTCGGCCTTCTGCGTCTCGACGAAGCCGCCCTTCCTCTTCTCGCCGAAGCGGTTGCGCTGCATTCGAAGCCATTCTTTCTTCTTCTGTGCGAATTTTGCAATATGCGGGTCGGACGGTGGGCGATATCCCGGAGGGGGAGGCGCTGGGATGGCCGGCGGCGGCGGAAGAGATGAGGACGACGGGGGAGGTGGTGGAGGAAGATCAGAGGGGGGGCCCGGAGGGGGAGGTGGCGGCGGAGGAGGAGGAGGGGGACCCCATCCGGGAGGAGGCGGCGGAAACGAAGACATGTCTAAGTTCTTGTCCTTGTGAATCGAATTCGACGATCGAGATGAGCTTCACCGCCGCGATTGAGGGTGTTTACGCCTAGTTAGGCGGAACGTGTTTGGTGCGATTTCACTCCTGGCAACGGCAGTATTGCCAGCGTTAGAACGAGATCGATTCGCGAATATTCTCCATAAACCAAAGCTGATGGGAGCGACGATCTCGCCGCAGTTCGAAATGGTGACTTCGCCTTTTAGAGTTGTGTGTTGATGGAAGCCAGGAACTGGCCGCGGCTTGAACAGGGAAAATCTCGATGAGCTCTCCCGCGACTGGAGTGGCGCGAAACCTTGCCAAATTGCTAGCGCGCAGGGTCGCAGCATACAGGAGTTTGGTCTAACGCCAAGGCTTCGTTTGTTGCATGCCGCTAACAGCAATACAGCCCGTAACTTTACGTGTGTATCTTATCGTATTGCTCCGCACAAGCCACTCTTATCACGTGCAAGATCAGATGACTTAGGCTCGGTGGAGGGGAACTCAACCACTCGACAGTTTTGTCAAGTCTCTTTGCCAAAAGACAGAATCATCGCTTTTTTTTTCTACTTGAAACGGTGATAATCAGAAGCCTTATTGGCACTGTATTATCCCTGGTGGCGTTGGGCTGTACCGTCATTGCGGTGGCGACCTGAGGAAGTCCTCCTGCTTTCTACAGCCTGCTCACCGAGCCCCAAAACTGCCCCACCAGAAAATCACCACTCAGTTCGCTGAAAATTAATTCAGCCCCTCCACCCAGTTTTCGCTTTGTACCCGGCGACCAACCGACCCACGATTGTGTTTTCCACATCGTGATTTTCGCTCTATCGACCGCATTTAACTCGGAGTCCGTCCCCCATTTGCATAGCGACTAATTGCGACCATGTCTCGGTTCTTCCGTGGCGGCGACAGCTCGACTGAGAGCAGCTCCGACGAGGAGGAGCTGTACACCACGTCCGAGGAAGAAGAGGAGGAAGAGATTGAGGAGCAGGAGGAGTCTGAAGAGGAGGAGGAGGAGGAGGAGGAGTCTTCGTCTAGCGACGATGAGGGTGCTGCTCGGACAGGCGTGAACCGCTTTTTGCGGGCCATGTCCGAGTCTGAGAGTGAGAGCGATGATGAGGAAGGACAGCATAAAGTCAAGAGCGCTAAGGACAAGCGCCACGAGGAGCTCGAGGCTACCATCATCGCCATTCAGAACAGCCAGAAGATCAACGATTGGAGCACCATCGCAAACGGTATGTGGTTTGGCCTTGGGATACGGGGTGGGAGGGAATGATGATAAAGGGCTAACTGGGACCTCAGAGTTCGACAAGCTTAACCGCCAGGTCGTCAAGCTAGTGGAGGGTGGCAAGGCGCCGAAGTCGTACATCAAGTGCATCGCCGAACTCGAAGACTTCCTGAACGAGACCCTCGCTAAGCAAAAGGTGACGCCCAAGAAGATGAATGCCACCAACGCCCGTGGTCTCAACGCTGTTAAGCAAAAGATCAAGAAGAACAACAAGGAGTACCAGAGCCAGATTGATGCCTTCCGGAAAGACGCCGATGCGTTCATGGAGTCCTCCGACGAGGAGGAGGTTCCACTGCCTCCGAAGCCCACCAAGGTCAAGTTCCAGGATGCTTTCGTTGCCGAGGAGGGTCCTGAGGATGAGGAGAAGGGCTTCTCGAAGGTCGACAAGCGCGGAAAGGCCGTGCCCTACTCTCCCGAGAGCATTCAGAAGCACCTGCGTGCTATTATCGAGTCGAGAGGCCGCAAGAATGTCGACCGTATGGAGCAGATCCGGGTTATGGAGGAGCTCACCAAGATTGCCGAAATCCCCTATCTCAAGATCCGTGTTTTGCAAACTCTCATCTCTACCCGCTTCGACCTGGGCTCTGGTGCGGCGGCCGCCATGCCGCTGGAGCAGTGGAAGGCCGCTGAGAAGGAGCTCTCCACCCTTCTCACGATCCTCGAGGAGAACAAGGACCATGTTGTCCTTGAGAACGCGGAAGATTGGGATGATGACGAGAAGGTCCCCACTCTTGGGCCCGACGACAAGTACATCAAGATTCCGGGCAGCGTGGTTTCCTACATTGAGCGCCTTGATGACGAGCTCACCCGCTCGCTTCAGAACATCGACCCTCACACTTCTGAGTACATTGAGAGGTTGACTGACGAAACTTCTGTGTACAACCTCATCCTCAAGGGTTTGCTCTACTACGAAACCATACGCAAGGATGCTTCTCTTGATGTTCCTCAGGAGAGCTTGAACCGCGTCATCCAGCGCCGCCTGGAGCATGTTTACTTCAAGCCGGCTCAAGTAGTCAAGATCCTCGAGGAGAACTCGTGGAAGCGGGTCGCCGGCGAGATCAACTCCTCCATTACTCCCCGTTCTCTGTCTGCCGATCCCAGCAAGCTCATCCAGGTTCTGTGCAGCTACCTGTTCGATAACAGCGAGGGCATCATCCGCGCTCGCGCCATGCTCTGCCAGATTTACTTCCTGGCGCTGCATGATGAGTACTACAAGGCTCGCGACATGATGCTTACCTCCCACTTGCAGGAGAATATTACCAACTTCGATATTGCCACCCAGATCCTCTACAACCGGACCCTCGTCCAGGTTGGCCTTTGCGCTTTCCGCAAGGGCTTGATCTATGATGCCCAGAACACCCTTCAGGACATCTGCGGCAGTGGCCGGCAAAAGGAGCTGCTTGCTCAAGGTGTCATGATCCAGCGCTATAGCCAAGTCAGCCCCGAGCAGGAGAGGCTCGAGAAGCAGCGGCAGCTGCCCTTCCATATGCACATCAACCTCGAGCTCCTTGAGTGCGTGTACCTGACCTGCAGCATGCTTCTCGAGATCCCGCTCCTGGCCCAGACTGGCTCATCGCCCGACATCAAGAAGCGTGTCATCAGCAAGACCTACCGTCGCATGCTTGAGTACCACGAGAGACAGATCTTCACCGGTCCTCCGGAGAATACCCGCGACCACGTGATGCAGGCCTCCAAGGCGCTCGCTGCCGGCGAATGGAAGAAGGCCATTGACTTCATCCACAGCATCAAGATCTGGGATCTCATGCCAAAGGCCGATGAGATCAAGGTCATGCTTGCCAAGCAGATCCAAGAGGAGGGCCTTCGCACCTACCTCTTCACCTATGCCCCCTTCTATGACACGCTATCCATCGATACTCTCAGTACCATGTTCGAGCTGGAGCCTCGCAAGGTCGCGTCCGTCGTCAGCAAGATGATCAGCTACGAGGAGTTGGCTGCCGCCCTTGACCAGGTCACCAACACCATCATTTTCCGCAAGGGTGTCGAGCTCAGTCGCCTGCAGAGCCTGGCCCTGGCCCTCTCCGACAAGGCCAGCGCCCTCATCGAGACCAATGAGCGCACGCTCGAGCAGAGAACACAGGGATCGGCCAGCGCCTTCAACAGGAAGGACGGCAGGCAAGGCGGCCAGAGGACCGGCGGTCAGCGGACCGGCCGGAGCGGCCCGCGGCCAGGTGGCAACACTCAGCGGCAGGCTGGCGGTACGCAGTTCACTGGCGGCGCTTTGGGTGCTGCGGTTCGCGGTTAAGTTCGGAGAGTAGGCGGCGATGGGTCTTAACATCAACAACAATTGGTTTTCGTTTGCTATGGGCATTGGGACTCGGCATGTTTATGATCAAAATTGGTCGTACGGTGTGTTAATGCTTCGCGCCACGATAGACCAAGAATGCAGGCAAAGATCCGGATTTCTCCATCATTCCTCTTCCAAGTTGGATGGTGACATGCACTCTTGTGATTTTGTTTCGTTCCTCGTAATTGTAGTGATACCCAAGAACATCAACATTCCTTTTGAAATTGCCCTCAATCCTTGATCTCTTAGATCCAACTTACCCATAAAGTCAAAAAGCAAACAAATCCCTATTCCTCGGCTGTTACGCCTGTTGCCATCGTTTGGAGTTGAAGACAGGCCGACAGGTCGTGCTGGCTCTTTGAACACAGAAATACCAATCCATGAAATTATTTCTGTTTAACATGCATTGGAAACAGGAATGTCTAACCCGAGAATGAGCCAAGGGATGGTAAGATAGGTGTGTAGGCAGTTGTGCAGGAAAGGGAATCTGTTGGACCCAGGGACTCACATTATATCCCTGCTGTTTGAATGACATGGACAACCTCACAAATACATCGGAACAGAAGACAGGCACTTTTTTGCTGCTTGTTTTCTGGGGGGAGAGCCCCATTCGGGAGATTGCTGATAAACTAGACGCATGGCAGCTTTGTTGCGGGCTACCTCTGTAGCTCCATCTCTCGATTTCTAAACCATGTGCTGCAGATGTGCCACAAGCAACAATGTGACAAGCGTCAGGAGATGGGGACCAGGCAATCTTAGGCCGTTCCCCGCGTAATTGTCATCGCCACAGCAACCCAAACGAGAACCGAATCTGCCTCCCCAAAAACCCAGCCAGCGACTGCACCCGCTTAGAGACGACGACCACGGCGACCACCCTTGCGACGGGTCGAGTCAGAAGGAGTGGGTGTGACGTCCTCAATGCGTCCGATCTTCATGCCAGAGCGAGCCAGAGCGCGGAGGGCGGACTGGGCGCCGGGGCCGGGGGTCTTGGTGCCGTTGCCTGGGAAATTATCAGCCATCCGCAATCCAAAAAGGAGTGAATTCAGGTAAATGGCTATACATACCACCAGTGGCACGGATCTTGATGTGGAGGGCAGTGATGCCAAGCTCCTTGCAGCGGGCCGCAACATCCTGAGCAGCCAGCATGGCAGCGTAGGGAGAAGACTCGTCACGGTCGGCCTTGACCTTCATACCACCAGTGACACGGCAGATGGTTTCGCGGCCGCTGGAATCACCCACGTTAGCCTCGGAACCATAGCTCGAGTCACGAACGCGGGCCACAGGGTCTCAGAACCCTCCCCCTCACGTCGCGTCCTCACGAAATTCCACTGTTGCAGTGTACGAACCTGAGATCGGTGACATGGACGAAGGTGTCGTTCTTGGGAGGGTTAGCACATGGTCTCGAAGTTCCTTCATACATAAGCGCTGCTTACGAAGCTGGCGAAGATACGGGCGACTGTTTAAGCCGATGTTAGCGGGAGCCTCATCACGGTTGCGCAGGACGATGTCACTTACCGCCGAAAACGAGCTCACCCTCGCGGACCTGAGGGCCCAGGGAGATGTTCTCCTGGGCGGGACGAGTAGTCTTCTTGGGGGGCATTTTGACTGTGGTCCGGTTGTCTGGCGGGTTTGCGGTGTTGGTTGCTGCAAATCGATCCGGTCGGCAGTGACTTTCTAAGAATTTTGAGGCCTGTCCTCTGTGGTGGAAAGAATGCCCTGCTAATTGTGGCGGTGATAGGCGGCAGAAAGCGGGGCTGCCAAACCACAAGCCCTAAGCGTGTAACTTTGTACCTCAGACCCACACACTGCGGGCCGTGTCCTCACTGCTTTTTGATGCGCCCACCACCAAAATTTCTTTCTCCTTTTTCTCTGCGAACCGTATCGACGACGAGCTCAGCCAACGCCCCAGGTCGACAACACCGGCAAGATGTCTTCCACGTATGAATAACCCTAGTCCCTTTCCTGAATATACCAGATTGGTATCGTCGTGTGTTCTTTGACGAGAGCCTGCCGTGCAGATTAGCGTGGTCCTCTCACTGGATGCTTTGCGCAGGGCTCTTGATGGGCCCCGATGCATTGCTCCAGCTCGATCCCTCTCACGATTCTCCCTCCTTCTTGCAGGCATGACGACGGGCTTGCGGATTGAGAGACGTTTCGTGGGGTGTTGGGGTTGAAGGTGCTCTACCTTCTCCCTTAAATTCAGTGCCGCTTGGGCATAAGAAGGACTTTTGTCATCGCTATTGCGAGAACGAGCCCTTCGCCTTTCGCCCATCCGCGCAAAATGTCTTGGACTAGGTCCAAGGTGTTGCAACGTTGGGAAATTGGCTGAATGTTCCAAAGCATTGGTAGCAGGTGCTTTGGCTGGCCGCGCTCCCATCGGTCAACGTTCAGCAATCGAGTTAGCCACGAGAGAATGTCGCACTTGAGCAGCAGTTCTCCACCGGCGCTCTACCACATACTGGCATTTCGCATGCGGTATGTTGGATCACGTACTAATCTCACCGCGTAGGACCGTCCCGACCCAGAACGACATCCTCGTTCCCGAGACCCTTCTCAAGAAGCGCAAGTCGCAGGAGAAGGCTCGCGCTGAGCGTGCTGCTGCTCTCGAGAAGCGGAAGCAGGTTGGTCGCTCCCTCTTTTTTTACTCTCCCCTTCGGCGGAATGATGCAAAACATACCTAGCGACTAGACCCAGGTCGATGCTGTTGCTAAAATATACCATCTTTCGGGTCTGATCTGCTTTAAGCAATAACTCGGTGATGCGTCCAGTTGCGAGAACCATGCTGACAGGTTCCTCTACAGGCCAACAAGGAGAAGCGCCAGGTCATCTTCAAGCGTGCTGAGAAGTACGTGAAGGAGTACCGTGAGCAGGAGCGTGAGAAGATTCGCCTTGCCCGGATCGCCAAGCAGCAGGGTTCTTTCCACATCCCTGCTGAGGCCAAGCTTGTCTTCGTTATCCGCATCAAGGGGTAAGCATTTACTGTTCAGGTTTTACGAAGAACAGCGGCTGACTTCTTCATAGTATCAACAAGATCCCTCCTAAGCCTCGCAAGATCCTTCAGCTCCTGCGTCTCCGTCAAATCAACAATGGTGTCTTCGTCAAGGTGACCAAGGCTACCGCTGAGATGATCAAGATCGTCGAGCCGTGGGTCGCCTATGGGTACCCCAACCTCAAGAGCGTCCGTGAGCTCATCTACAAGCGCGGCTACGGCAAGGTCAACGGTCAGCGCATTCCCCTCACTGACAACGCCATCATTGAGGAGAACCTCGGCAAGTACGGCATCATCTGCATTGAGGATCTCATCCACGAGATCTTCACTGTTGGCCCCAACTTCAAGCAGGCCGCCAACTTCCTGTGGCCCTTCAAGCTCAGCAACCCCAACGGTGGTTTCCGTCCTCGCAAGTTCAAGCACTTCATTGAGGGTGGTGATCTTGGCAACCGTGAGGAGCACATCAACGCTCTCATCCGTGCTATGAACTAAAAAGGGGTTATGATGGGTGGTGTTTGTGGTTCTGGTCTTTGGGTCAAGGGCAACTAGCATGGGTACTCGGCGTTAAAATGAGAAACAGGGTGGCATTCCAGGGAATGAATTTTACGATGCTGTTCTTACCCAACACGCTGCTTCGGGTTACCCATAGCGTTTCGCCTTCTGGATTGCCTACCGTGGCCCAGGGCACGGCCCAATGCTACATACAGAGTTGCCCAACCAAGTATTCTTGCCGTGAAATGTGTTGCCGTAACGTCTATCCGCCCATGGCTTACATAATGTACAAATCTTGTTCAGCTCTATGAACCGAGGTCCAACCATCACATATGTCCCCTGATGTTACACCCTTAAATCTTGATATCAAAGCTTGTTCCACACCCACAACTGCTCGTCGCCTTGGGATTATCAACAATCTTAAACTGTGACCCAATCAACTCCTGCGTAAAATCGACCTTGCTGTCCTTCAACAACTCCAGAGACGCCAAATCCAGAATGATTTTTGGCGATGTGATATCCGGTTCAGCCATGCTCTCGTCGGGCGTCCAGGCGAATATGGTGTCGTCTTCGTGAAGTGTGGCGGTGGTATCGTCGGAGGAGGGGGCGGATGATTCGGGTGTGGGCAAAGATGGGGGCAAGGTGACCAGGCGCATCACGTACTGGAAGCCATGGCAGCCGCCAGATTCGACTTGGATGCGCAGGGCTAGGTGGGGGTTGGTGTCTTTTTTCATTATTTCGGTAAGGCGCTATAAGCACTGTATTAGTAATGCATACTAGCAGGAAGAAGGTCAAGGAGGAGGAAGGAAAAGTATAGGGGAGAGGAAAAAGCAGAAAAGGGAGGAAGAGGGAACGTACTTTGCCTGCGCGGGGAGTGATTTCAAGGCGCATTTCTTGCCCGTCTTCGCCGACTTGTGGGTTAAAGAGGATGTGTGTTTTTGGGCGGGAGAAGGTTGTGCTGAAGGTGCGAACTTGCGGGGTTGGTGCGTGCGGAATGGAAGAAAATGTCCGGGAATGTAGTGAGTTGTTTGCGCTCGAGAGTAGACGGCGAAGGAAAGAGGACGTCTCATGAATCTTGGGTGAGGGATTGGATGGTATGCTAGATGCGGATGCCACGGCGTGGTGTATGCGAAAGGCGGCTGCTGCGCCTACTTGTTGTCTGACTGCAGGCACCAAGACGTCAAGGAGGGGAGAAGGGCTGCTGGTCAAGGCCGCTGTGACAGCGGCGGATCGGCGGCGCATGTTGAACCGAATAGAGGAGAAAGATAACGAGGACAGGAGCGTGGGTGTTGCTGTGCGGTTGGAAGAAAGGTCTTCGAGCGCAGGGGAGCCAAGAGTTAATGTCGGCGGATATGTACGCAACTCAGATCGTACTGTAACGAAGATAATGCTGTCCCCGGGCGCATGTCATACGAAATAGAGGTACAAGATAGGTTGCCGGTGGTGTGTGGACGGAGGGGTTCCGCTACGGAGCAACTGGTCGGTCTACTTGTGCCGAGAGCGAGCGGTGTTTTGCGGCAACAAAATTTCCGCCTAGGGGCATGATGTCAGCGCCGGCCGAAGCTCAGGGGTCGAAGCCAGGCACTGACCAATCAGATGGTTTAGATTAGGGTTGACTGCCCCACCAATCGGCCCCGGTAATATATGCGTAGGGTTATTGGAGCGTTCGTTGGTTCAATTGTCCGATACTTATCGTCGTCACTTTGCAGACTTCGGGCAAAACTTGAAGGGTCTCAGTGTAGAGAATTGAAGCGAAAGTGGTTATTTCAATCCAAAAGTAGACCATCTAGGCTGAAGAAGTGAATAAATACGAAGTTCAAAAATCAAAATTTAAACGCACAACTTGCCCTCAGCAGTAAGGGCTTGCCCTTTGATGTTGAGGGACTCAAAAGGGCTTCCTTAAACCTATCTCTTACATTCCCGTCTACCAAAGCCCCTCACAAAAAGATAGAGAAGAGCTGCGATCCGTCAGTCGGGCATGGCCCGGACGTGAGGCGCCCGTCGCCTGGGAGAATACAGGTGGTATTGCCCGCATTAAGCGGCGCAAAGGCGAAGCTGGTCTGGCCAAGGTAGGGGAACAACTGGTTGCCATCGGTGCCGCCACCTGTTGACTGTTAGCTTTTGGCTAAGACTGAGGAGAGATCGGGTACATACTGCCATCGGCGCGACCGCCACACGAAAAGATAAACACCCTGTCACCTTGCTGCCGCCTGCCGTCGAAGCTGATACATCCTTGGGTCTTCGGACAAGTCAGCAACCAATCCCCTTTTCTCATGTCCTCAACCCATCCGACACTTACCAAAGAGCTAACAACCAACGCACTATTTGGCCGTCCCGCCGAAGGCTGGTTATGCTTCCCGTTGACAATAACATCCCACTTCTCATTCGGCGAACCACTGCACTTAACCAACGATATGGGGATCAAGTTCTGTCGGAAATCGCCTGCCGTCGGATCTACAAACATACACTGACCATTCGGCGCGCGGATTTCGACGTTCTCAAAGGCGCGTGTTGCCGTGTTATCGCGCTGGTGTGCCTTTGCGGCTGCCGACGGCTGCAGTAGCCCACCGAGGGACACAGGGACTGGCGTGGTGGGGTTGACGGTCGGGATGCCGCTTGCCGCGGCGGCGCTTGTGGTTGCTGCGGTTGTGGCGGCTGTGGTGGTTTGGGCTGAGGTGGTGGTTGTGGAGGTTCTGGTCTTGGTGCGGTTTCTGACCCTGGTCCTTCTGGAACCACTAGTCAACGTGGTAACTGAGGTGACTGTCTCCCGAAGAGTGCTCGTCCGGGTTGTCTGAGCCGAAGCCTGCGAAGTCGACGTCTTTTGCCTTGTCGATGTCGTAGTGGAGAAGATGGTCGTCCTCAATGTCGTCGTCCTGGTCGACTGGGCTCGAGCAGTGGACGTAGCACTGGAGTCAGCCTCGGCTTCAGAGTCGCTTGTCTCAGCTGCAGCCGCAGTTGAAGTGGTCGAAGTCCTGAAGCGACCTGCGGCATGAAACTGATCAAAATTCCCTCTGGCCTTAAGATCGGAGTGGACGACTTCGAGGCCAAAGGTGAACACTTGGCTGGTGTCTCCCTTCTGGCATCGAATGATGTCAACACTGCCATCCTTTGCTGCAAGGCATGACTCTTTGGCATTTACTGGCTTCAGGGACATGGAGGTAGCACGGCCGTCGAAAACAAACAGCTGAGAATCAGCCACCTCGCCGCCTACGAGCAAGTTAGCATGGTGGTGTCAGTGGTGGGATCTAGACCACATACTGCCGTCAGCAAAGCCATCACATGGATAGAGGAACGCCTGGCTCCCTTCCGGTCTATGAAGATCAAAGTTGAGACAGGCTCGAGTCAATGTATTGACAACAAGCATAACATCATCGCCCTTGATGTGCTTGCCGGCAGTGATGATGTCCCATCCCTGGCCCTCTGTAGATCCACACTTGGCTACCTGGATGGATAGAAGGTTGGCACGGAAGTCTCCCGATGGCTTGTCAACATAAAGACATTTTCCATCCGAGGTCTGTCGCGTATGTTAGGTTTAGCCTTATTGCACATATTCAGTACAGAACCGGACCTTGATTTGAATATTAGAAAATGCCCGAACGGCAGTGTCATCGCGACGTTGAGCTTCTGCCGCTGCAGGTTCATCAAGGATATGGACCGTCCTGGCCGAAATGGGGTTGGCATTCGCCCAAGCGACGCAGGCCAGCAGGGAAAGGAGCATGAAAGCCATTATGGCAGTTGGGAATGTAAGAGAACGAAGGCAAGTCGATGTTGTGGAAGCGCAAAGAAAGGAGCGATGCCTGCTCAGCAGGCAGGCTCTAGAGAAAAGAATTGAGAAAAGGTAAGGAAGAGAGGCTTTCACAGATAGCACCGAGAGAGTGGCAGCTCAAGGAGCGATTGAGAGAGACAATAACAAGGATAGAGGTAGGCCTGCCTACTTATCCTGCGCATGGTAGCGTCGCGCTGGATATTGAAGGCGTTGATGCGGGAGTCTCATTGGGCTTGGCCACTCCCGAATGATACGTCCCACACCGAGCCTAGTGAAAGTCCCCTAGGGCTTCAGCAAGTTTCATGACCCCTTCAGTAAACAGTCATTGACTTCAGGGTCTTTTGGGGCCACACATGGGGACCAGAATACTGGCTTGTTGTGAGGCCTGACTAACACCTTTGGCATGGATCGCTTGATCTCCAAGGCTTTGGTTAACTTTATTCCCAACAAAGCAACAAGTCCGAGTCGCCCTGAGCAGACGAGATCATCTGATTTGTACTCTAGCAAAGAAGAGACGGAAGTTGACCGGCAGTCGGGAGCAAATAAAAGGGATCACCCTTGTGGTTACCTTTGCGCTCGTGGTGAGCTTTAGCTTTTGTTTCAGCGATCATCTACAGGATCATGAAACGGTTGCTGTCTGAGAGGGCGCCAAGACCGTGGGGAAAGGCACACCACAGCGTTGTTTCGGTGGCAACCGACTGCATGGTGAAGAATTTGCAGTTTTTGACGCTTGATAGGTCAACAAGAGCTTGTTTTTTCCCACCGTGCACCCGTCGTTTTTGCGGTAAATGTGAAGATCTCGGCAATCTCCCGTCTGCTCACGTGTTGTGCTCCTTGACAGCGGCACTTCAAGACATGCGATGAACGTGGAGCCAGTGCTGAGTAGGCAATCTAGGAGAGGACAAGCCAAAATAGTTCTTCAATTGCCCAAGCAGTCCTAGAAGTGCCAATTGGCCCAGGAAACCGAAAAAAAGCGTGCAGACAAAGCTTGCTCTGGGTCTGCGAATGATTTGGGGAAGCTGACGAGATGTCACTGTGATCCTGTTTTGGGGAAAGGCTCCGCTAAGTCGGCAGCATTGATTCTGTCACGTGACATAGCTCATCAAACCCCACAAGCCAAATTCAACAAAGGGTTAGGGTTACTTTTCCAGGGCCTTGCCCTAGTGGAGCAAATGCCAAGACTTCTCCCCACTCCAAAATTTCGAGACGTCCTTCAATTGCCAGTTGACGTCTTGAATTCCTGGACGTTAACGACCGCCTTCGAAACGACCCTCTCACCTCCAAGTCAACCCCCCCAGAGACAACCGCCAAAATGCCCGGAGGCGTTACCGTTCGTGATGTCGATGTAAGTCTCTGCAGCTCTGTGCCATAGAGCCCTACGACCGAGACCCGATCATTCTTTCGCTGTCCGAGTCGCCGCTGGCCTGTCCCGTGGGACTCGTGCTGGCCGACCATGGTGGGCCTTCGGCCGTCAAAGCAGCACCAAGGAAGATGAAGGGAGCAGGCGTGAGGGGATCGAAAGATCTCTGAAGACGGAATTTTGCTAATCATGGTTTGGTGTTGAACACTAAAGGCCCACAAGTTTGTCGGTAAGTGATTAGAGACGCAAAGGGCCTGACGTTGAGATGCTAACGGTATCGTAGCGGCCTACGCGGCTTTCTTGAAGCGCCAGGGCAAGCTCCCTGTGCCCGGTTAGTTTTCCGGAACAGCGACGATCGCGCCGTACGAACGCTCTTCTGACTCGATCCGAACAGGTTGGGTTGATACCGTCAAGACCGGCAATGCCAAGGAGTTGCCTCCTCAGGACATTGACTGGTGGTACATCCGTGCCGCCTCGGTCGCTCGCCACGTCTACCTGAGGAAGACCGTCGGTGTTGGCCGCTTGCGCAAGGTCCACGGCAGCGCCAAGAACCGCGGCACCCGCCCCTCGCACCACGTTGATGCCAGCGGCTCCGTCGACCGCAAGATCATGCAGGCCCTGGAGAAGATCCAGGTCCTTGAGAAAGATGAGGAGCGTGGCGGACGCCGCATCACCCAGCAGGGCCAGCGTGATCTTGACCGTGAGTGCCCGAGCCCAGAAACATTTGTGGATGTATCTGACTTTCAACAGGGATCGCCCAGACCGTTGCTGAGGCTGATCAGGAGTCCGAGGCTGAGGAGGAGGAGTAAACTGGCTATTCTTGGAGGGTATCCAGTTACGGTCCCAGCATGATCTGGGCCACGGAGCCGCGCTGGGTTAATGGGGGTTGAAGGCACGACGTGACATGGGTCTGATCATGATTCCCGGTAGCATCTGGTTATAGGCGTCATAAAAGGGATTCCTGGCGTTCTGGTCACATAAGCCTCACCACATACTCAGACAGCCGGCTCTAACTCAGTCTCAACATCGTGGTCGCCATATTTTGTTCCTCCGTTTGCCGGGTTATGTGCCCCTGACCTTTGTAATCTTTTGCCCCTGCCGTTGTCCTCTCTAACTCAACCGTAGTCGGTCGATAGCTGCCAACTTAACTCATCGACTTCATCGGCTACAAGCTTATACGATTGTTGGAGTTTCTGCCTTTGCGAACTCTATCTCGTACCTCACTTCCTCTTAGACTCTCCAAGTCACTCAGTTCATTTCAAGGCGTACCTCTCACTCCTCAGTTGAATGACACCTCGAATTGGTTGCATTTGTTCCCCTACTTTTTCCTTCAATCATACCACGACGATAACAACTCTCAGCCGCAAGTCATATCATTTCCTTAGCCTGACTTTCTCGACTCCTTTACTTCGTTACCTTACTATCCCTCCTGCCTTCTTGCGCTCATCCTTCATCATCTGATTCCTAGAACCTCCATCTCGCTGACCGAGCTTTTCCCATATACTTGGTTTCTTCCTCTCAATGCCAACTTATCAATTGCGGTTAAGACTGCACTTGTTTCCCTTTGTTACGTTACAGGTTTTCGCGTTGCCAACACTTTTAACTTCCTTATTTTATCCTTCAGTCACGACAATATTTTTCTTTTCTTCAACTTTTTTAGTGGTTGGCCTTCCTGAGGGTTTGCTGGCTCTCGTCAGCTACACTTAGCCAGTGAGCAGTTCCCGTGTTCGCTCTCGTCCTCTCGTGCTTTCTTTGAGCACGTTTTGTTACTCATTTCCAATGCTGAGTTGCTGATCTTCAACAAGCCCTTTTTTCTTCATGCCTTCCCGAGATTCTATTCTCTTCCCCTCAGTCATTCCCTCGGCTTCTATACTAGGGCTGAGGCAACAGCCAGCAACGAGGCTGCTAGCTTCGGTAACACCTTTCCCCCTCTATGGTTCGGACGTTCTCGTTCAGGTACTAAGAACGGCTACCTCCCCAGTGAGCTCCCTATGTCACTTTCATCTCCTTCTTTTCATTCCGTACACAGATACCAGCTCAAGTCGTTTCCTCACAAGTCCACTTGTCTAGCCTCATCAGGACTCTTTGGCAATGGGCTCAGTCAACCCCCATCCCCCCTCTCAGAGGAACTCTCCCCCTCTAATCAACTCCCTCCACAAAGCCATTCTCTCCAACGACTACCACGGCGTCCGAATTCTGATAGCCCCCAACAAGAACAACGTCGACCAACGTCTCGAGGCCGAAGGCGCTACTTTCCTCATGGTTGCCGTCCTGTTAGGCCGGCTGAAGATTGCAACACTGTTGGTTCGACACGACGCGTCGAGTCGTGCAAAGGAACAATGTAGATTCCGCGCAATTGATTACCCGAGAAAGAGTTTATTTCGATACAAGTTAGATTGGTATCATGCTCAGATGGGGCTTCCGGCTATTGGCAAGAAGTAGGTTAGGGGGAGGATGAAGATGAGGAAGGTTTGGGGCATGCGGCGGCGTTGAGGAACCGGTAAATTTTCCTAAAATTATCCTCCTCACTCTCAAGTTTCAATCAAGACATGTACTGAGCTCTTGTAGCCGCAAAGACGGCAAAAGCCGTTGCTTTCTCCCCCTTTTCTACAAGAACAAGGGCACCTTAAGCATCCTTGGAACCGATTCTTCCTTTTACCATTGCAAAATAAGGACTCGAGAAGTTTACAATTAACTTCCTTATCTCAGTCAGCAATCCTACTACCAAGTCAGTTGCCTCCAGCGGATGGGCATTTAACCCGGATAGTGGTTACCATGTGCTTGACAATGTAAAGTGCGTGGCTCTTGTAAAGCGTGTGGCCGATTTTTTAGGCGTTCGGCCTTCGCAGTTTCATAGGGATAATAATGGCAAGCCGCTGCCTGAGCATACCACGCGTTTTGCAGCTAGTCATGTTGTGAATGTTCTTGCTATGGGGAAGGGAATGGTCGCTAAAAATTACCCAGGAAAAGAAGCTTACTGTCTTCCAAGTTATTGCAGCCCTGAAGGCGATTCTCAATAGGACTGACTATCGGTTCATGGCTAAGTTAAAGAGGAAAAAATACCCCAGGTGTCTGGCGCAAGACTCGAGACATTTCTTGATCATGAGCTTTGCGGCGATGTAGGCTTCTTATGTTTACTCTCATAGACTCGGTCAAAGAGCTCTTGGACTAACTAATTATATCTAATTGTATCCCAAGTGCTAGAACCTCCCCGAAACTATCTGCCGTACAACCGGTATAACATTATCTATTAAGACAGTCACCTTCTTGACAAGAGGTTTCCGGGATTCGGCCGCTGGCTACAGGAAGTGTGCTTGTGAGCGTCGTGTCCGTGTGTATCAGCACATCCGCAGCCAGCAAGATCGCCCCAACGATGATGAGCAGCCTCAGGAGAACAATGATTCTGTAGAAATCGTTGTGGATGAAGACGACAGGACTGTCTCTCATGTTGCAGCGACCGAACCGATCAAGGTCAAGGATTGAAGTCCACCTGCCGGCAATGAACCCCGCATGAAGGATTATGTCCCTCTTTCCATAGACACCACATCCGCTCTTTCGGGCGGTAGCTCGCCTGTCCCTGAGCACTCCTTAAAGCGGACTGGAACGCAGAACTCGAGCACCCAAACAATCCGTCTTGCACCGTTATAAGTTAGTCTGGAGAACACCATCAATGCGCCGGATTTTAAACAGTTTGCTTATACCGATGATCCTAACGACGGGACTCTCGGCGCATCTTTGGCTAGGATGACTGCTCAGTTAGGGAATACAGCTGGACGAGCTGGGAACATGAAGGGCAAGAAGCCGAAGAAAAGGCTGTCCAGGGCTCAACAAGCATGGTAAAAGAGGGAGAAGTTACGTCCTAGGAGCATGTTTGCCAAAACTGTTGTGAGGAAGGGTAAGATAGTTGAGGTAAGAGCGTGAAAACTATTTGTGGTACTGACTTCGATCTTTGTCGAAAGGTACATCTGACTCTTGAGTACCTGACTAACCAGACGGGTAAGGAGTAGTACTTCTCTTAACACTGTCGCTTGTCAACGCATATAGCTTGTGAACGTATACGACTTGTGAATCCGATGATGTCCGTTAATATAACTCTAATACATCTTGTCACAAAGAGCGCTGTTCATTGATACAAAATTCTTTAAACAATACTCTCATCCCATTCCTTTTGTGTGAGACTTCCCTCTCAACCCATATCCATTCCGTTGACTCTTCTCTCTCAACTCCTTTTCCACACCCTGCAATCAAACACTGAAACACGGGCCGCTGGTCTAGTGGTATGATTCTCGCTTAGGGCTCACCCTGAAGCATCGAGTAGCTGTTTCGACATCTTGCTCGGCTTGTTTGCGAGAGGTCCCGGGTTCGATCCCCGGGTGGCCCCCTTTTTCCAGGTCACCAGAAATGGAGAAGAGCTTCAAGTTTTGAGAAGAGTATCCCCACGTGTCAGTTTTTTTTTCTTAGCCCTTTCTTTTACTGTTTTGTTCCTTTGTCGTCGGCAGGCCTTCCTCCTTTCGGGTGCATTTACCCCGACATCAACAATACATAGCTCGATTGGATTGATCATGGGTATTGACTCTCTCACATATGTACACTTACACAACGATCTACACACATTTCCCTTCAAACCTGGCCGAGGTCAGTCCTCAAGAAGAATACTGCACCTCCAAGCCCAAACTCCGAAAGGGCTCGCCCAACTTGCGTAGATCTACTCCAGTTCCCAGGCTGAAAATTAGCGACTTCACTCGACCCTCCCACAGCAACCCCATCTTGAGGTTCTGGTCTAGACGTGCCTTCAGCACGCCTCTATACTGCTCTTTGTCGTCGTCGGGATCATTATTCCCCGTTTCCATTGACAAGGGCGTAGTTGTGGTTGTGGGATGTTGCCCTTTGCTCACGGGCACAAGAGTCGAGGGAGCATTCTGCCACGGGCCATTCGCAGGAGCAGGCGGTGCTGACGATGATGGGCCTTTACACTCCTCATCCAACCGCCACTCCAACTTCGCCTGGAAACTCCTTTCCATCCACCACGGCTTCGGGTGCATTTGAGTCCGCGTTTGCTCCTGAGCAGCCTTATTCTGCTCTGACCCAGGCAGACCTTCCGCTCTGGCAGACTCCCCTCCATCGACATCTCCCTCAACTGGCCTCCTAGGATCCCTCCCCAACAGAAAACCTCCCGGCCGTCTATTGCTCCACAACTCCATGCCCACTGCCCAATCACTCTCATAACTGTAAACATTGAACTCCATCCTCGTCGCCAAAGAGCAGTAATCACGCGCACGCACGGCGTATGTCGCGCTGATGTTGCCCATTAGCGGGTTCAGCGTGAGGGTAGCGGTTAGAGGGGTGCCACGATGCGCGGGGAGGGTCTGAAAACGTGCGCCAACGGACATGCCGCCGGATTTGTTGAGTGTGCCGTAGTAAAGTTCACCGCCGATGCTGAAGCGGCCGTAGATGCGGTCGCGTTCGCGGTCCGAGGGGGAGAAGGAGTGGCCGTTGGTGGTGCCGTTGGAGGTAGGGTTGGAGTCTGCATTGCTGCCACTGCCCTGGGTTTGGGTTGCCGTGGTGGACTGACTTACGTTAGTCGTCACCGCCGCCGCAAAAGGCACGGTATCCCCTCCAAAGTTATACAACCCCCTAATCCCCAGCAACCCACCATCCGTCGACGCCAGCCCCTCAACGCCATACTTTCCCCGATCGTATTGCACCAGCCCCAGAATCGTGCCTCCATTCCTCAGTGACCGCTCACTTACAGCCGCAAGCTGCACCTGCAAACATGAATTCACCCTCCTCACGACCAGCCCCTCGAGCAACGACTGCGGCAGATATAGTCGGCCATACAATAGCCACTTCTTCTCCCCCTCTTGGCTTAACCCTAACCCCAAACTAGCTCCAAATCCCCCTTTCTCAGCAGCTCCTTCATCACTATTCTCCTTCTCCGCCCTGGGACTAGATCCCCCCTTAGGAGTAGAGGGCTTATCGACCCCCGGAAAAGGAAACCACGGCCACTCTGCCGCACCCAGATCCCTGATCTGGCGATACGACCTTAACAGAGCCTGCAGCGGGATGCGATCAGACTGCGCAGCAATGCCGGCCAGCGGCACGGTGCTGTACAGGTAGGAGATGGAGCCGTCGACGATGCCGACAGTGCCGAGCTGGTAGCTGGTGGCGAAGTTGGAGGTTGCAAGGGACGAGAGGGTCAGGCGGAGGCCACGAGGGAGGGGGAAATCAATTAATTCTGGGGGG
>Ga0065720_1019439_pt1 | contig 26028 bp, 25 predicted proteins | sample Thericmetagenome_FD_59107 | JGI IMG/M metagenome (GOLD analysis project Ga0065720, IMG submission 59107) | Thermophilic microbial communities from the Joint Bioenergy Institute, California, USA of rice/straw/compost enrichment - eDNA_2 v2... | ecosystem: Engineered > Solid waste > Grass >... | reverse complement strand
CGAAATTCTCTTCATCTGAACCGACTTCATTTTCCAAGTCAATTCCTTTTTTTGATTTTTGGGTTTTCAATGGTTTCTTCTCTTTTGGTCCTTGGAGTCTACGAATGGCTTCGTAGATCTCTTTCTCAGTTTGGAATCTTTTCTTGTCTTCTTCAGATTTTTTAATGTAAGGTGCCTTCTGGTTGGAATCATACTCGTCCCAAAGCGATCTAAGGTTTGCCATTATATCCTTGATCGTCTTTTTAGGGTCTTTTTCCTTGATAGCATCTTTGTGGGACTCGACAAACCACAGGAAAGCGGATTTAGGTCTTTGGGGAACTTGACCGTGAATAAGTGTATCAATTTCTATGCCTGACATATCTTTGCTAAATCTGTTTTGCTTTTTTGTTTTATTTATATTTTAATTGTACAAGGTCTAATTTTTAAAGAGCCTTTTAATTTTGCGCTCCTTAATATTGGCACTCAAACTAATATAAGCGGGAAAATAGCTTCCAAATTGGCTTTGACATCTTGGAATGTTCCAAATCTTCTTCAAACCCTTCTACGAAGCCTTACGCTTTTCAAGATAGGAAAACTTTCATCCCACACACAAAATGACCCTAATGCTGTGTGTGATTCAACCCAAAATTGTCTTTTGAGAATACCAGGTGTCCTAGAATCCTAGTATCCTTCTAAGGGTCGATCCTCCCTGTTTAACACTTGTTATGAATCGAGCTTGCCACCCTTTGAGGTCGGATTATGTGTGATAGGAGTAATCATGAGTAGATCGAAGTGACGTCCTTTGACTATTTTAAAGTAATAATTCTTGATTTTCATTACAGTTATAATATTGATAATACATCATCTATTCGGAATAAAGCTCAGATAACAAAAATTGAAGAAAAAAGATAGTACGTATTTGAAGACGTCACATCCCATTTAGGAAAACAAGTACAAGAAGTTACAATATCAAAATAGCTATATACGAAGTCGTATCCTTAGGCACAATTTATTCTAAAACTTACAAAATATTCACTTTAATGACTGACATGTATGCTGTTAGCTAGCTTGTCATATTCCAATGCCTGTTGCATTGTCTAAAATTTTAGAAATCCAATGCAATCGTTTTACCAAATGTATTAATAACTCATTTCTAATTTCAATAAGCAAATGTTGTTTATTTAGATCTTTGGCTATACTCTGCTGCTTATCAAATTCAGCCTGAAGCTCTGCTAGTTTTTTTTCTAGTTCATCTATCTCCGGCTTGAGGCTCACGACTTTTTGTACAACTGTCTCAGTTGGTTCTGGCTTTTTCTGCTGCACAACAGGGTTTGTTCCTGACTTTGTATCTGGAGAATGAATTAATTTCAAAATTGTTTTACTGCTTGACCATTGTGCTGTATCATTCTTAAAAGTAAGAAGGATATTATCTTTGAGATCCAAGGTGACATCGAAGAATGGTTCTTTTGCTATACACTTTAACGACTGAAACAAATTAGAAATACCTAGATTTCCTGGTGAAGCTTTAGGTTTTCCACAAGCCATGTTGGTAAATAAATTTAATTTATTGTATAAGTTCGTTAAGTACTCTCCTAAGAGCTCAAGAAAAAGAAAGGAGCCTTAACTTGCACATAGGTAGAGGACAGCATTTTTATACACTATCTTGCCATCATTCACTTTCAAACTTAAAAGGTTGTGTGAAAATTTCCCTTCAAGACAGAGCAATAGGTAATACGTAAAGAAAGGAACTGATATAATTCAGGCAAAGAGAAAACAATGCTAATAAAGCTGCAGCGGTTTTTGACATTTTATTGTCATTTAGTACTAAAGTTATATAACGAATTGCACATTAAATAAAATGGTTGTGTACGGATATTTGGTGTACCAAGATAGCTCGTTCCCTCTAGAGAACAAAATAAATCTGATAGGTCGTGCTCCCTCCTGCCATTTGATATTCACTGTACTCTCTTTTCTCTCACTTTCTCATAAAATAGCATCCTAGTATTTCCAAAGAACACGCAATTATCGAGTTCGCTGACGTCGAAGGACCTGTTGTCAAAGACCTTAATTCTCTAAATGGAACAACTGTTAATGGAACCAGACTCCCGAAAGGCAGTCAAGCACTATTACATCATAATGATGTTATTACATTCGGAAAAGGTATAGTTTTTTTCTCAGTGCAAATAATATCCCAGATCCTATCCAGTATACATTCTTACTGAGTGCAGCTTATCAAAAACAAAGAAAAACAGCACAATCTCCCCTTATCACTAAAGAAAAGGAAAAGGATGTTCCAGTTAGTCTCGTAGATCCAAATGTCATCAACGAAGAACGAGGAATAAGACCTAAAGAAGTAGTCACCTCCTCACCGAATAAGAATATGATTACCTTTGCACAACATGATGAATCTAAACTCAGAGATTCAGATCCTAAGGTTGGCGCCGGTTTGAACAAGACCGCTGATTCTGAAGCTTTTAAAAAAGCTAGTCCAAATCCCTCAGTCCAGGAGCCTAACAAGCAGCTCCAGATTCAAAGTCAATACTTGGAGAAATCTGAAAAACTTATCCATCACAACGAGCTCTTGGAATTAAATGAGAAAATTTTAGAGAAGGAAGAATTGCTGATCAAGAAAGAAAACGAACTCAAGTTATATAAGAGTGAAGCTGAATCTCTCAGAGAAGAAGCTGAGAAGTTCAAGTCTAAGCTCAGGGCCCTAGAACTCTACGCTTCTGAATTACAAAGAAAAAATGATCTTCTTGCTAGAGAATTAAACGAAAGAAATGCAACTATTCGTGAAATGGAAAACACTGACTGGACCAGAAAGGCTCAAATTCTTTCCGTAAATAAGATATATCATGAAAAATAAAGGTTTAGACTGAGGCTATCCAATTAAGACAATTGTTAGTTTCCAAGGACGAAGAAATAAATTCATATAAAAAGCAGATTCAAGTCATTCTTCAAAGACAAGCTGAAGGAACAGGAAATGCTTCTCATTATCAAAATTTCTTGGAGCAGCAAGCTAAGGAACTTGCAAATGCCAAAAAATTAATCCAAGAATATGAGAATAGATCTGAAGAATGCAAGAGAAAATGGAATCAACTTATTAGGGTATAGAGATCTTCCAATTTCTCCTTAAAAAAACTTAGGAAAATATCAATAAGGAAGAAAAGATTAAGGGTCTAACCTTACAACTTAACAGACAAATAGAAACATACCAAGCCCTTTATTCTGAGACTGACCAAAAGATCGCAACTTTACACACTAAGATTGCTCAATTGGTCAGCCAGGATGAAGAATCAAGGGAGAGGGATGCCGCTGAATTCTTGGTTGTTCAAATGAAGAATATTCAAGAAGAAAGAGAAAGAATAGCTTTAGAAAATGAGCAGCTTCATCTTCAGACTCAAGATCTGATTGAGGAAGTTAAAAGACTGAATAATGAGCTTCAAGATTACCAGAAATATTTCGATAAGAATGAGATGAATGGAATTCTTGAAGGAAAGCCAATTAATGCTGGAAAGATGAAGGCCAGAATTGAGGAACTTGAGGATTTGATCCATGAAATGAAACAAAAAGGTAAAAGCACGGGATAATTTTGGATAACTTGACTAGAGGGAGTTCGCAAGGCGGTTGAACTTGTGGACATCCTTGCTGACCTTGAAAAGAAGCTTGCAAACCAGGTCAGAATTAATGAAGAACTGAAACAAAAGCTTTTAGAGTAAAACAGGATTGTATATTTTAAAAATGTTAGATATAATTCTGGTGCTCCAACTCAGGATCAAAATGCAATAGATTTCTTCTCTAAGTTGTTGGATGATAAGGATCAAAAGATTGTTTACTTACAAAGACAAGTTGATGTGCTTACTGTAATGTTAATTCCAATTATATCTAATCTCTTAGAGTAAAGAAAAGCAATATCAAATGGAACTCGAAAAACTTAGAGAAAATCTTAAACAAGTCTCCCTTCAATTTGAAAGTGGTCATTAATGTAATCACCTCTAACATTTTAGACTATAAAACAAGACAAAGTAAATTGGAAGACGCCATTTCAGGTCGCATAGGAGGAGTCGGAGGTACTATGGGCACACTTTCTCCTCCAGGTATTGAATAGTTGATAAAATAATAATCGAATAGGAGAATTAGTTTCAAATCCAATTGGAGGTGGACATCTGAAGTCATCGTATGACTTGACTGGGCTTGACAGCCAAGCAAACTTTGGACATTTTGATGAGGAAAAGTTCAGGCAGAGACTTAATCAAATAACTGGGACCGATGGATATTTAAATTTTGAACAAAGAAAGATCTAAGAGTTGGAGACTTTATAAAGAATTTCATCTGTAACATTTCTAAAGGCAAATTTTCCGTTAATATTACTTTTATTCTTTTCCTATTGAGAGAACATAGTTGTGTTATTTCAAAATTTGCTACACAATTGCCAGTTTTTGGCCTGAAATAATAAAATTTCATCCAAATACCTATATATAAATCAAACCTATTAACATACAATACTAATTTATTATTCAACATGATAAACTTCTATATCATTGAACTCCCAGTCAGAGCTCTTACCAGACAGGATCTTCGATCCATCAATTTTAGAATCCCATAATTTATATGCATAACCCACATTAGAGCAGGAGTTTTTCAGATCATCAAAATCTATATAGAGGTCCTCTTTACCTTTCAGAGTTGAGCCCAGACAAGGACTCTTTTCGCTATTATATAATGCAATAAAATTCTTTTCTGCTTTTATTTTAAATATCATTGACCGTCCATAGTCATTTACTAAGGTGAAGATCCAGAAGTTTTCATGTCCAAAGTACTTTTCCTCTTTTGTGAAGTTTAAGGGGCAATAGTAACCAAAGACATACTTGTTAAAGGTCTTCACTAGAACAACGTATGGTCCTTTGAAGTCACACGCTGTATGGAAAACCTCAGAAGAAGCTCCATCATTCTGAAGACTATATAATTTCTGGGTAACCTTTAATTTAACTGGAAACAGCTCAAGAGCCTCATGTTTCAGCCGATTATCAGCCAATATCGTTGAATCTGCAAACAAGTGTTTCTCATGAAGGATTGGATACAAGGACTCAACCACAGATGCATCAAAAGGTTGTGGAAATTTATATTCAGGAGGAATTTTATCTTTAGAGATTTGTTCAAAGGCCCTGACGTTTACTATTGGGAGGACCTTTGGAGGAGATTGTCTCTTCTGGCTTCCACTCTGTCTATAACTGGCAACCGGGCTATGAGATGTTGAAGTCTGGCGAGGCTTGGCTGAGGTTCTGGGAGTGGTAGGGAACATTTCCACTGAACGATTAACAGCAACAGGATTACCTAGAGCTTCTATTTCCATTCTTATTCTCTTTTTGCTTACAAAATCAAGAACATCGACATCTCTGTCATGGATCTGGGTTGCTGTAAGATTTATTTGCTGTATTGATTTTTTCAGGGCATTTGTAAACGAAAATTGAAATATAGAGAATTCAGGGTTGCTTCCTTGGTTTATTTCAAAGAGCTTCTTTAAGGACTCATGGAGAAATTTCAGGTCTTGAAGCTTATCAATGTTATCTCTTATTTTCTCTTCGAAGAATTTCTGAGTAAACTCTCTCAGTTCAGCTTCTCGTCTGTTTATCCATTCTCTTATTTCATCAAACTCTTTGGAGATAAGTCTTTGGAACATGTCAAGTTTCTTGACTAAGAAATTGTTATTATAGTTACAGACAGAAATTGCATGGTCTATTTGACACATAGTCTGTCTTCCTTCAATTTTAATAAAACTCTTATTCTCTCTGTTAATCCATTCCATGGCATTTTCCAAGGGAATCACATTTGGCTTTGCTTTTTTACCGTGCTTGCTCAAGAGGATCTCAAATTTGGTGTAAAAGCACTTTGTGCAATACAATTTTCTTTCCTCTGGGTTGAAAAATGAGTACTTTTCATTATGCAATTTGCATTTAAGAAACTTAGCCCATCTATGATTAGTGGGGCTTCTGTCAACACTTTTTTTGCTTTCCATTATTTCAGACTCCTGTCCTTCAAAATTTAGCAGCTTGTCAACACGCTGGGGATCCAACTTGAAGATCTCATCCGGACTTGGAGATGCCATTTTATATTCTAGTAATTCTTTTTCGATGCTCTCTTGGCTTCTAGAGATATAATGGGCTCGGGTGCTTCTACGTTCACCTTGTTTTGAGGAAGATCCTGTAGCTACTCTCTGAGGGCTTCGGCTTTTACTACCAATCGAATCATTTCTTCTTTTCTTGGGTGTTGTGTCATATCTGGTTGGCCGTCTGGGTGGATAGTCCCTGAGAATCATCGGAGTGGGGTTGTTCAACATGTCTGTTTTACAATAAAATTTAATCAAATTAGTTCGCCAAAGCAAACATACGAATTTACTAGTTACTGTTACAAAGGATATGGACTCAAAATAAGGATATTACATCAGAAATCTATTCATCAGTATTCTTCTTAGGCTTCTTTTGCTTAAATATTCTTCTAACTCTATCTTTATCATCTTCAGGAGCACTTTGAGATTTTTGCTCTTTTGTAGGTTTTCCCTCAGCCTGAGCATCTGCAAGCACAGCATCTATATCTTCTAAGGCCTTTCTTTTTTGATCCTAAAAGTTGAGTTATTTAGGCATAAGAATTACCTTTATATTCTTTATGGCCATAATCTTTTTACTCTTTTCAGCCTGTTCTAAATAGAAATCATGGCTCTTCTTTGCTAAGGCAAGCTCAGCCTTAAGCTTCTCCTTTCTCATCTTTTGGTCATAATTGATCTTTTCGGTCAAATTTTCCCACTTGAATTTAGGCAGATATTTCAAGTTCCAAATATCTTCAGCATAATAGCTTCCCTTTTTGCCTCCTAAACAAAATAAGTCAATTTCTGAAACAAAGTACCTATCTTTTGATTATTGAAGGTCATGGCTACGAATTTGGCCATTTTCTTGTCAGCGAACTCAATCCATCCTTCAGTATAGCATCTTCTTCTCTGTCCGCCATGCTTGGCTCTATGCTTTCTCTTGCCTTCATCTGTACAAATTAGTTATTCACATTGCGGTTATACCTTCTGGTGCTAGATAGATTCTTAGCACACCATATTTCGCGAAATATTTTCTGACTTGAGATGCCTTCATATATGGTGGGATTCTGGATAGATATATAACGCCTATGACTCAGAAACAAAGGAACTATCCATACCTTTTTTGGCTTGTTTCTCGTTAAACTCCTTAATCTTCTGCAACTTCTCTTCTTTGGTCTGATTCTTAAGAATTGCGAATTGATCAGGGCCCAGATCGTTAAGATCATCAACATCTAACTCTGCTCCATCATTGTCTCCTTCGACATTTTCTTCTGCTTCTTCATTATTCTCATCGATCTGTCCATTTTCATCTTCTGCTTGATTATCTCCATTTTCATCGGCTTCACTATCAACAGAAACTTCCTCATCCCATTCATCACTATCCCCTTCGATAATTTCTTCTGGCTCTTCGACTTCAGCAGCCTTTTCGAGACTTCTCTTCTCGGAATTTTTTTGACTCATATATCCACTTAAATAAAATAAAATCTACATCTGATAGGTATCATATCCAATTCTCAATTCAGATCAAATACTTACAAAGCATTACGTTTGCATACTAAAAGGTGCTTTCTACAGGTTTTCATGGAGTTACTATTGAAACTCATGAACTTTACTCAATCTTCGGATTCTTTAATGAAATGAAGATATCGTTCAGCCTATACAAAATATCTCTTGTTGCCTGTTCATACTTTTCTATAATCTGCTTATTAGGTTCAACCTTTTCAAGAGTGGTGTTTTGAATCTCATTTATTCTCTTAAGAAGTTCTGGACTAAATCCCACTTGTTTAGCACAGAAAAGAGCAAAACTGTTTATAGAATAACCAGGTTTAACACGATAAAGGAACAAGACTTTATTTTCCGGTCTCAAATCATCAACCTTTATAGCTTCATTCATAGGTACGTAATTCAAATATGGATTTTGAGGCTGATCTTGATTGATATATTTCAATGACCTGACAAATGCATAATGATTGTTCTCATTCTTTAGCATAGCTTCCATGGTAAAAAAGCGGATTAAGTAATCTTCTTGAACCAAATTTCGAAGGAAAATCTCTTTGAAATGAGTGATTATGATCGCTGTGGGAATCCTTTCAAATAATTGCTTCTGAGCATAGTAGATATCATTTTCTGGTAGCATTGATAATTGTTTCATAGGGATCTGGGGATTTATTTTGTAAATATCCTTAGCTAAGCATTTAATAAGAGCCACACAGCAAGCCAAACCATTTTCATAAGAGGCATCTAATTCTTAAAGAAATTCAAGACAGTTTACTTTTTCCAAACTCATCAATCAGTACAAGGCTCTTATTAGTTGCTAACCTGAAAATTTTGGCTAAATCTTGCATCTGTTCAGTATAACCGCCTTCCTCATTGAGAGTTTCAGTCAGATGAATCATAGTTAAGATTCTATCAACAAGGCCGATTTTACAAAGAGAGGCTGGAACATATGATCCTATGTGACAAAGAAATACGATCAGTCCAATCTAGAAATAAGGATGGTAAAAGGGTGTAATACTTGTTTAAGATAAATACTTTTTCCAGAAAAGTTAGGACCAGATAGGAGCACGATCTTATTACTGTGATTTTTGTTAATCATTTGGGTCTCATTAGACTCAAATGCATTGTCATATTCATCAATGTAATTATAAACAAAATAGTTATTCGGAATAAACTGATTCTCTCCAGCAATCTCAGAAAGAATATGTCTTCCTAGTCGATTCACAAATACTTTTTATGAACTCTACCATTCTTGATCATAAAACAAGTTTCATTTGTGATAACCGGCTTGGTAAAGTTGAACTGTTTAGCAACTTGTGCAAAGCAGAAATGACAATCTAGCTCAGCCATAAGATCACTAAGATACAACAATTCAAGAGCTTTATCAAGAACCTATGAAGATGAATGACTTTCTCTGTTAATCTCTTACTTCGTCTTCAAGTTCTAACAGAATTTCATGTTCAATATCTATTATCTTTCCACCTACATCCCCATAATATCCATCCAAATAATTAGTAATATCTGATTTAAAATAGATAGATTCCTTTGTCTCAAACTTGAACTCCCAATCTTGCCCTATAATTATATGTGAATGGTCCGAAGTAGGCTTTCTTTGGAAAATATTAGAAGTGGCTCGATTAATCATAATTTCACTCTCACCTTGACCAAAGAAAGGCTCTGGCAGTTCTTCATTCATATAGTCATTTCTCTGATATTCGGGCATTAGCTCATTGCTCACATACTCGTCTTGTTCAGCTTCTTCCTCATCTTGTGATTCTAGTTCATTAATTTGACTTAGGCCAGTATTTTCTTGTAGATATTTTGTCTCAGTTGAATAAATAGCCTAGAAAGTAATCATTTCATAGCCATATCATTACCCTTCCACTTCTTCCAAAGCTCGGACTCTCGCTTAGAGACTCAGAAGGTGGTTCTGGAATTGATACTTGTTCCTCCTCATCCTTAGGTATTGCCACCATGTACCCAAAATAAGGCATATAGGTGAGACTCAATTTCTGGTTCTTACCTTTGGGAAGCTTGGCAATTTCTTGATGGGCATAAAAAGTCAAGATTTCATCTAAGTTATCATAGATCCTCCTCAGATCATCGAGTTCTTTGCTTACTCCTGAATTTATAATAATTTTGTCAGACCCTTCTTTCAAGGTAATACACATGGCGAAGATTTGTGAAAGACTTTTTATAGCCTCTGATTCAAAGCCAATTATCTTTGATAAGATCGTAGGAATAGACTTGTCCTTTTCTGAGCTATATGAGCTTTCAGCAAGTGAAACTAATTGATTTTTGACATGCTGAAAATTCTCAATAGTAGATTTCACTTTTCTCCAATGGTCTTTTGTTGACGTTCCTGCCTGAAACTTCCTAATCACTGTTGCCATATCATAAGTCTTTATTAAACTCTTTTTAAGCTTATCAAAGTCCGTAATTGACATTCTTTTGAGTAGATACTCCACAGTATAGAGTCTATCTTCTAAGATACTGTTGTCATAAGTTGGGTTCAGGAACCAGTTCTTCAGTAGTTTACGTCCATTGCTTGTGCAAATCATTGAATCATAAAGGATAAAAAGTGAGAATCCTTCTTTTGATCTCCCTTTTCCTTTGATTTGTGAGGGGTGGATCTGCTCTTTGAAGATAGAGAGAGAATTATAGGTTTTCATATTGATGTAAACATTCTTCTGGGGCTGCTTCATCTTAATATTATCTATCTTGTAGCTTCTATTTATCAAATTCATTTGGAGCAGGAAACTAAGGAGACCACCTAGAGCCTTCATCATAGGAATATTTTCTAAGTCTAGTACAGTCCTTAAGTACTTCATTTTAGCATGCTTGTCTAGAGAATCAGCCCCACTATTAGCTAGGTCTCCATGCTGCTCTGTAACAATTCGGCTAAAGTCCAAAACAAGGAGCGTACTTAGGCATGATTCCAATTCAAAATCTGATTTCTTAAGATAGTAGATAAAGTCTTTTCCGATTTCAGACTCATCCTTATCATTGCCTATTGGGTCTTCTACCTCCTCTTGTGCATCATCTTTCTTTTCGATATTGTTTTTGATGTGAACAAGATTCTCAAGGAATTCTTTTGAAACTTTGTGGGGAAGGATAATCTTGGAAAATGGATTCAATAGTAGAAATTTCATTAGGTTTTGATAGTCTTGGGATTCGACTTCTACTACACTGGTTGCGAAAATGGTTCCTTTATTAGATTCATAGAGTGCTATTCCTGTACGGTTCTTTTCACTATAAAGGGCGATTAGGTCTTCCTCAGAGTGAAAATTTGGGTCCTGGGAATTCTCTTTTGGCTGCATTTATTTTGAAATATTATCAAATTAGTTCGCTGAATTTTGTCGTACTTTCTCACTTCATTTTGACTAAATTTATTCTCTTTGATAAATTAACTATGCTAAGAATAGCTTCAAAATAGTCTAACAAAATGAAAAATCTATTCTAGATGAAATTTTATGGGATTATAGAGATTTGTTGGCAAACTGGCATACTTTGAGAATGGATCCATTTTTGTGGGGTTTAACAGAAGGTTTAAGTACGTGTTTTTTGAATCAACTTGCCTATAAATCTGATAAATTTATTTAGAATGAGTGAGACGACATACCAACCTGCAACGAATATTGTATCTTCCCTCAGTCCAGAGGAGCTAGAAAAAAGGAGGAAAAGAGCCGAGAGATTTGGCATACCATTTGAGCCTCCCGTAGTAATACAGTTGAAAATCAAATTTATCTAATTGTAGATAAAGCAAAATGAAGCTCATAATAGCCAAATACAAGAAGAAAAAAAAGCTGCTACAAAAGATGTACAAATATCGATCTATATAAAGACCTATATAGGAAGAAAAACGCAAGCTCGAAGAAAGAGAAAAGAAATTTGGATTAGTTATCACAAAACCTCGCAATGATAGTATAGCATCTTTTAATCATTTTTCTCAACTCTTTCATAGTACACTTCGAAAGCAAGGTGGAACACCAAGAGAGTGAGGAAAATCCAAGAAAACCGGAAGCTGTAATGTCTACATTCTATTAGTTTAACTTGTAGTTATACCTCTATGGAGTAGATTTTCTTGTCACGAAAGACATTATGCACTTCTTCAGGCTATACAACCCTCAAAAGGTCGAATGGATAAATGATTCCTCTTGTAATATATTCTTTGAAAATGCTGAAAAGGCAGCCCAAGCCTTTAAGGAGCTTTGTATTACAAAAAAATATGATAGCAGTAATAGAGCTCGTATTTTTGAATGAAGCTATAGTTTGGAGGGAAAGTTTTCCTATCAGGAAGGACAATGTGGATTATACATTAGAAATAAGATATGCCACGGAGAAAGATTTACTAGGTGACAAGCCAAGAGAGAAGGCTCCTTCTCAATTCTATAAATACATAGCAGAGACCACCAAAGAACAAAAACAAGTAATTATTTATTTTGCTAATTAGAGTTTTAGAAGAAAGGGCAAACAAAAAGCACAACCAATATAAAAGGGAAAGGCATGAGAGTAGGCAGAGGAATACTTAAAAAGAAAATTTCTAAGAATAGAAGTCTCAGGCAGGATTCGGGCACCAATTCTGAGGAGGAATTTCAGGATGAGGATACTCAACAAAATCCTGTTGAAGCTCAAGAAAATGATAATGTTCAAGGAGGTGAGGAGCAAGGGCAAAAGCAAACTGAAGATGTAGGAGGAGAAAAGAATGAACCACTCGATTTGGAATTGTAACAGTTTGAATTTCTTTGGTCTTGTAAATTAAGTCTCTGTACTAAGCTTATGAATATGTATCCAAAAAAAAGATAAATTTTATTTTCTTTGAAATATAGTGTAATAATAAGTGCTTGCAGCCTATGGTTGAAGTTGATTTTTGCGTAAGTATTAGTCAAAATGAGTTTAAGAATAAGGACACTGATGATCAAGGTATTTGTGCTATTGAAACTATCTTCAGTATAATCCCTATCGTCGCTTTCATTTTCCTGGGATATTATTCATACAAAGAATCCAAAGGCAAGACACCATATGTCAGAGAAAAATATACACCAAGACATATTGTGAAGATTGCGATCTCTGGGCTGAATGCCGCTGTCTGCCTAAGTATAGTTCAAATTTTTTGTATCTCACCATTAGCCATGTCAATCGTCTATCCTTTGGTTGAAGATGACATTTCTCTGAAGACTGAAATTGTAAGAATATGAAGTTCGACTATAAATTTTCAAGGCTTGGTGTGTTTCATTCATCCTCTGGGTAGTTAATTCAGTTTTAATGAGACATGAATATAAAAACCTTGGATTCACCACCCCATATTTGAGATATGCCTGGATAACTATGCTGATATGCCAGACTGTATTGTTAGTTTTGGGAGAAATAGTAAATGACCTAAAAATTTTTTCTAAAACAATCTAGAGTGCTGCCGAACACTTTGAAAAGGTTGAACTCATTTATTACTTGAATGAAATTGTGATGCTTGCTATCAGTAAGAGCCATATTATTTCATTCTAAGAGCATAGTTGTTATCGGTTTTGCATATTCTGATGACTTCCCTCCTACCAAGGGTGAGGATGTATATGGTAGCATTGCCGACCCTGCTGACATCCAAGCAGACGAATCCTTTGACTTGAATAGATCTAGAACAATTGATGGCAGTGATGTAAACATCTAAGACTACTGATTCATATAATTAGCCTCAATTCAAGCCATTTGTCGATGCCAACATCAATAATCCTGGAGTCAGAAGGGGTACAGGAAACAATAGAAAGAAGTTTGAAGATAATTTCCAGCACAAGGAAGAAGCAAAAGAAGAACCCAGAATCTTCGCCCCTCAGGAGATTAACTTGAAGAATGAAGTTGGAAATATTGAAAGTATTGAAGTGGTTGGTGTCGAAGAAATTATCAGACTTGACAAGAAGACCATTGTCTATCAGATTGAATTCTATATTCGCAAGGAGCGCTTCTTGACCAAGAGAAGTTATAATGAATTCAAGAATTTGTATAAAGAGATCATGAAGACAAAGCCCACTATCAGTATTCCTGACCTTCCACCTAAGACCCTCAAGTAATAGTACACGTAATACCATTTGATTGCTTAGAAAAAATGATGAGGCAACTATTAATACCAGAAAGGAGACCTTTAATACCCTTCTTAAGTTATTTATTGATCACAAGATTGGACTCAGCTTCTTGGCTGAATTCCTCCAACCTCCTGAGAGACTTCCATTCTATGGCAAGGTAGAGTTACAATTCTTCTTTCTAATGGAATAATAGCTCAAGAAATCTGAAGAAAAGAGAATGGCTGCTGATTCACTATTAAGCACATCTGATATGGGTGGTTCAGTTCACAAGGATGAAGGTGAAGGGTAATTCTGATTTAGAAAGGTTTGAATAATTAATAGGCGTCCTAATATCATTCCTGATTATACCGGAGATAAATCTGGCAGAGGTTCTATGTCAAACTTGAAGACTTATCAGGTTGAGACCATTGGTGTTTCTCATGGAAAGGATGCTGCTGTAAAATGAGTTATTTCAAACTATAAGTTTTTAGTACTATGAACTAGAAATAAAAGAAATTACAACCAACACGAAGAGCAAAATTATCAAGAGATACAAAGAATTCAAGACCCTTCACGAAGAAGTAAGATTTGAGATCAAAAAGCATAAAATTTTAGCTTAAGAAAAAGCTTGACAAGAAGGACAGACATGTTCTTCCAGAACTTCCTTATAAAGGAAATGTCGGAATCAGCTTTGGTTCTAAGGATGAAGCTCGTGTCGTTGAATATAGAAAGGTTGCCCTCAAGACCTATTTACAAAATCTCTTGAATAATCCTAAATTGCAAGATATGGCTTTCTTGCAGGAATTTATTAGATCAAAGTAAAAACAATTCGTAAAGTTGAATAGTTTGCAGAAATATTAATATATTTCTATTTTCATAATTATAAAGTATATGGGAACCTCGCTTATAGTTTTAGGCATCAATTCTTCTAGATAAATTTTTGTCTTCTTTTTTAAACCCTAAAATTATGAGCTCGCTTGGTACCTAATTTTGTGGGTCTAAGTTCTTATATTTGAATATAAAACCCTTAAACTATTTCTTGCTCTTGAACTGAAAGAAACAGAATTGGCAATCTGAGTTGATATAGCAGTTAAATTAAATAAACGATACAATATTTAAATTCCCAAGCCTGCTAAAATGTTTCAACCTAAAAGAATAGACTTAATTGATTCTTCCAAGCCCTCTTCCTATGCGAATAATTTAAACATCAAGGAGATCGCTCTTAACCAGAGTTTGGATAATTACAAAAAGGTTCTACAAACGATCGTAAAGAAGATGAATAGAACTCCTTCTAATGAAAGGCTTTCAAAAGGCAAAAAGTCTGCAGATCGAGCCAATCCCCAGTCATACCATGTTAGCCTATTGCAAAGCAGTATGAGTGGCAAGTTTAGTGTCAACCAAAGTTTTGCCACTGAGGCAGCACAGACAAAACAAAAAACAAATGAATCAGCAGAAAAGGCTCTAAAGAGAAAAGAGGGAATAACCTCTATTTATGAGACCTTCCTAAGAAGTGACTCCCTTGGCAAATTAAAAAAAACCAACTCCACGAACAAAATCTCAGGAAGAGTGGATCATTTTGATGACAAGGAAAATATTAATGTTAACCTTCTAAAGACTGGTTCTAAAGCAAAATTAAACGTGACAGTCTTTCAAGAACATGATCTTAACATCCCTGAGATGGAAAATGACAGCAAGATTAAAGAATTAGTTCATAAGTATCAGCTAAGAGATGCAATTCACAGACAAGAAATTGCAAAATTGAAAAAATCAAATGAAGCTTTGAAGAATCAAGTTAAATCTCTACAAGAAGAACTCGAAAGGGTCAACAAGAATCGTGAACTAGTAATCCATAATTATGACTTTCTAATCTAGTAGGAAAGTAAATATCTGGCTAGACTTGAATCTGAAATCAATCAGCTTAAGGACAAAGATAAAATCAAAACTATAAACCTAGATAAGAAGGTAAACACTCCCAAGGACAATATGAAATATAGTAAGAAAAAAATATTGTAATATAACCTGTCTAGTCAAAATTATTGAAGAATTGAACAAGAAGATTTCTAACATCACTGCTGAAAAGAAGTTGGTGGAAGATTTGCTTAAGAATGCTCTTCTTCAAAATGAAATAAACAAAAAGAAAGAAAAACAACAGCAACAGACTCAGACTCGCCAAGTTCTTGCTAGTCTTGACCTGAACGTTTTGAAAAATTCACAAAGAAATACACCTACTGCCAACCAAAGTTTCATCATAAAGGCCAGCAATGACAGAGAAAGTACCAAGACAACTCAAACTAGCCATAGAAATAGTGTTGGCTCACCAACTATTGCTATTTCCCTTCTTCCTGATAAAGACGATGAAATGGGCAAAGCCACAGATACAAGTATTTTAAACACTTCTCAACAACAGCTGAAGTTCCAGCAACAATTAAATTCTGCTGTTGAGGTTGAGGAGATTCCAGAAATGGATGAAGAAAGTGATAGGTTCTTATCGAATAGGGTCCATCCACCAAGACCTACTGTCAGCCTGAAGGATAAATTTGACATGACCCAGCTGAGATTGGACTTATCACAAATTCTCAAGAACAGAAAGTAAAGGAACTGAGGTCTCTGTGTAAGAGGCCTTAGAATTTGCCAGTATGATAAAACAAAGCGATCACTGTCTGAGACTTTCTAAGTTTAATATATGTATTGTAATCTTTCGAGATATATCAAAATACAGTAGATGCCTATTGATTTGTCTAACCTTGTCTATATCTTTTCCTGTACATATAAATACTCAGATGTGAGGTCTATTAATAATCTAAAAATTAATGATTTAGAAATATCTCAAACGAGAATCTTAGAAGAAAAGATTCGTTCTTCCTGAACCAGAAAGGAAAGCTCCCTTCAGATGCTTACCTGATGAGATAACTATCATCTGGATGAATCCTTATCCAGATCTGATAGCTTCTTTCTTCACCAAGGAACTTGAAACCTCAAGAATTCAAAGTTGAGGAAAACATGAAAGCTCAACAACTAAAGGTAATTTGAACTTTCCTAAGATCTGTGCGATGATGATTTTCTACAGACCTGTTCTGAGTAAGATGAGGAACAAACCATGCTGGAACTGATTCTTTAGATCTTATCTTTAAGACATATACTAATTTTCGTTAGGTTGAAGGAAATAAAAGTAGACGTCCCAAGATACCCAGACCTCAATCTCACGCTACACTATCGGAGATCTGAACCTAAACCTCATGAAGAATTCATTCCTCCATATTTCTTTGTAAAAGTGAATGTTATAAATCACTCCAAAATATGCCTTTATGATTTTCTAAACATCCCACAAATTCTTTTCTCAACTGATATTTTGAATTTTTGTCTAATACAAAAGCACAAAGGATTTTCAGTAAAAATCCAAGAAAAAATTTTTTGCTATTTTGGGCAAAAAAGATATTGGGTAAAATGAAAAACAATGAAATACAAAGATATGAAATTAAAACATAGAGAACATTCATACAGAGCTATTAATTAATAGACTAACCAGGAATAATAGAGTACACGATAAAAATGAAAGTTACGAATGCTCCAAAGATATTAAAATAAATAGGTGTGTTGCTTGCTATATTACATATCTATCGACTGATATATGAGTGAGCAGAGCTCGTTATATTTAGCAGTATCCCCTGTTAACTTAGTGAACCTTAATAAATAGAGGTTGTCATTATTCTGAATTAGGTTAATCTCGACCTCAAACTTTATTGTGTCCTTTTCGCATTTCATACTAAACTTCGAAGTCTAAAAATAATTAGAACATCTACAAAACAAAAAAAAAGTATTGTTGGGAAAATTGGGAATAAACAGAGACAAATAATGTATTATAGCAGCAGGCATGAATTTCTTAGCTCAAGTCTATCTGATATTTTTTCAAGTTGTCCACAAAAGACTCCTTATGATATAAGACAGCCCCTTTTGGTGACACGAATGATGCTATATGTAACGACTTTGAAAATAGCGAAGAGGGATCTTCAGCTGTTTGTATTCTCAGCCTGCCTTTCTTATGATCCTTCATTACCTCCTCAAGATCCCTAGCAATACCCCTCCTAGACTCACTTCTTTCAGTTGCTTGAGCCAATAAGGCAGTAGTTACTTGTGCTCTATTGTACTTACCTATCTTTGCTTCATCGATTGGAGTGCCTATTTTGGGCTTTGTGTCAGAAAGGAAGCCTGGCTTGATCTGGCGGGCTGTCAGGGTGATGTCATTCTATAAATGATATAGCTTCGTTAAGAAATTCATGGTTTGCTCCTGTAATACATTTTGATCTCTGCTTTAAAGAATGATGTAAGCTTCTAAATAACACACCGACCTTGTTGTTCGGCCTTGGTGGCAAACCCTAAAGCCAAGAAAAAAAAAAAGATCAAACGCATTATTAGGAGCTTACAAAAAAAATTGAAAAATAATTCTTACATTTCTATGGTATATCTTGTGGGCTTCCACTGCCTTCGTAAGCTCGCTTATAAGGTACTTGGGATTCTTTGTTGAAATGCTGTTCATGTGGAAAGGTCCCTTATGAACTTTCATTCCGGCTACAAAATTATATAAGAACAGAGACCTATTACTATTTTGATTCGTTAATCTGTCAATAAAGCTTGCGCCAGCCTCCTTAAAGCTGCCTTGATTTAATGCTAAGCTGTGTGACACAACTTTATTCTTTGTGGATGTTGAAGATGCATATGCATTAGGATCGAGGCTTGTATTAAGGGCTCTAGGAGAAATAACAAGGTTTTTCTTGGCCAAAGAGCTAACATAATTATCTCTTGCAGGCTTTTCAACAGAATTCTCAGTCCTGGACTCAGGTCTCGATTCTACGGGTTCTGTTGATTTCTGGGTCTTGGTAGAATGTTTGGTAGTGATGTTTCGATAAGCGGAATAAATGCTAAGAATTTATTTATGTAGTTGTTTTTCTTACTTCTTAGCAGTAGCTTTGCTGGGTTCAGGATTAGTATTTATAGTAGAGGATGTAGGAGTTGTCTTTTTAGGACTTGGACTGATTGCCTTTCTAATTTCAGAATTTCTTAATGAAGTTGAGGCAGAAGCATTCTCCTGTTCAGCGACTCTGCTTGAATTAAGAGTTTCATATATGACTTCAGGTTCAGTTTGTAAGTATCCTGCTGCGGAGGGTACTTCTGTATGGGCTCTATCCCCAGGATGGAGATTGAGACTTTTATTGACGGAAGAATGAGGACTTTTGATGGGAACTTGATTGGCCCTAGGGGTGGTGTAGCCTCCAGCTACAGGTCCAGCCATGGCGTCTGAATTTTTTCGAGACTTTACGGCATTAATTCCTGTATAGTTATTCCTATTAGATTAAACCAATTTTCATATCTCTTACAGTTGAGTCTTTATAGTATGCTCAACTGAGGATCCTTGATTGCTGTCTTCCCTGGTGTGAGCTATACGGTTGGACTTCTCAGTCTTGGCTACAGGAGAGAGGGGTCTAAGTTGGACGTGGTCATCTGGTTCAGTAACTGTGACAGGGCTTCTGGGTTCGAACTTAATTTGTGTTCCATTCTTTGGACTGACGGTGCTGACTATAGATCTGTCGAGTTCTCTAGTCAGCGAGGTGTTCAGGTTGTTAAGATTTACATTAACATTGACATTAACGTTTACAGTTCCTTTGACTGGGATGAATTTGCCTAGATTGATTTCGTTCTGAATAGTAGGAGAGGTGGGATTTGTTTTGGTATTTATAATAGAAGTTATATTGTCTGAGGGATTTGCAATTGTAAGTTCTCTCCTTTTTTCGGGGAGAGCTTCTTTGGATGTGTTAGCTGTAGTAGGCGTGTTGGTATGATTAGTGCTAACAGTGGAAATAGATTTATTGAATGCCAGATTAGATAAGTCGGCGATTGAGCTTCCACCATTTCTAATAAACTTTTGCAGTAGAAGGTAATATGTGGTGGTTATATGGTTGTGTTTGTTAGCTTCTATGCACTTCTTAGCATGTTCAGGATTAAAATTATAGTTTTCTAATTCCTTTAGCATATTAGGGTCAACCTATAATATGAGTGAAATTTCTAAAATATATCTTACGGGGACAGTATTGACTCCAATTATTATGCCTTCAGGCTCTCTTTCAAGGGGAGTGATGTTATACCAAGGGTGCTTTTTAATATCTGAGATTGTAAATCTCCTTATTGGGTCAGTATTTAGAATTCCTTTTAATAAATCTTTGGCCTCACTGGAGACAAATTTAGGAACGTGGAAATCTCCACTGAGGATCTTCTTATACAAATTGGCCGTGTTGGCGTCTTCAAAAGGCAGATATCCACAGAGTAAAGCGAATAAGATAACTCCACAACTCCAGATATCGACTTGAAGACCTACGTATTTCTTGCCGGCAATCATTTCAGGAGCAGCATAACAAGGAGAGCCGCAGGCCGTCTTCAAGAGCTCACCGGGTTTATATGTATTACTCAATCCAAAATCAACAATCTTGATATCTTTATTGTGGTCTAGTAGTAGATTTTCTGGTTTAAGATCTCTATGGACCACACCAAGTTTATGAATATATTCGATGCCTGCAATAATTTGACGGAAAAACTTACAGGCTTCTTTCTCCTTTACTCTATTATTAGCAACAATATATTCAAAAAGCTCTCCTCCGCTAGCATATTCCATTATTAGGTATAATTGCTTTGGAGTTTCTATGATCTATAGCTAGTTAATTCCGATCTTGAGAGAATTTACTTCATAGAGCTGAATAATATTAGGGTGCCGAATTAGTTTGAGAATATGAATTTCTCTAGCTACTCTCTCAACATCATTCACATCAGTGATCTTGTCTTTTTCAAGGATCTTGATGGCTACCTAATACTCTTAGCATTCAGAAGCAGAATTGAACCTTTTCTCCAGTCAGAAGGTGGGTACCTAACTTGACTTTACCAAAAGTTCCTTCTCCGATAGTTTTGCCTTGAGACATTATTGGAGAGACATTTTGAAATTACCAATGTTATAATGTCCGATGGTCTTGCCCTTGTCTTCTGTAGTTGTTTTGTCTGCGGGATTGTTTCCACTTGACATTTTTGTAAATTTTTGTTAGTACTTTATTAAGTTGTTTAGCTGTTTTGTAAATTAAATTTTTAATATATTCAAATTTTGTCAAAAAAGAAATCTATTTTGCTCAAAAAGACTCTTTTTTTAAGTCATACATTCTTTACAGGCTTTGCAAGACGTATAGAAGAGTACAAAAAGCGTTAAAGCTTAACAATTACTTAGTAAAATTTCAACTAGTAACAATCAAAATTCACACAAAATCAAACTAAGTATCCTATGTGAGCCAAAAAATCCATAAGCTTCCCGCTTACTTCTTATCGCTTTTGCTTTTAAGATCTCCCTTGAATTGATTTTTATAGTCAGTCGTATATCCAGCGTGGAAAGACTGGTTTTGGCTCTGGTTAAGTTTATATCTGATGACAGACTCATTAGCAATTTGCCTAATGAACGACTCATCCATGAAACGAGTATTATCGTTGGTACTCTCTTCAGAATAGGTCATATTAATGTCCTTAATATTAGGCATTGATGACTAGAATATTAGTATAATGTTAGAAGTTTGTACTAGTCTGGATATATTATTAAAGTCCTTAGGTTCCATTTCATCCAAAAGCAAGCCAGTCAACATGAAGTCCTTATTGTCGTTGAGCTTGGAGATACATGGAATCATAAGGGCAACAGCCGAGTCTAGAACTTCAAGGTATTGGTCAGCGGTATTTTCATTGTAGACGAAGTTTTCGTACAGAATGAGGTTGTTATTGGGGCAGAATTTGCTATTCATAATTTCTTTTAGGCAGCTCTAAGAGATTAAGAACAAACTTAATTATGTTACTTCAAGAGCCTTTTGCATTTGTTCGAGTTTTCCTCTGATCTCTTTGATTTGATTGTCCCTAAAGAATTATGTGGAGTATGAAAGATTATACTTTTCTTGCTTAAGTTTTTCGAGTTTCATTCTTTCCAACTCTTCTTGGGGAGTTTGTTGAAGAATGATTAATTTCTTTTCAATAGCTTCCTAAAAGTTGTGATAAAAATAATTTTTATTTTTCTTACTGCCAATAGTTTCTTTTCTTCTTCAAGGTCTTTATTGTTTTCTTCAAGGAAGTCAATATCCTGAGTAAGGACGTTGACATAGTTGAATAGGGAGTAGTTTTGTTCTTCGGATTTGATGAAGGTGTTCATGATTTCTTCAATATCAGTTATACCGCTAGTTTCCTTTATAATATTGAAAGCTTCGTCAATTATTTTCATATTGGCTTGGTATTGTTCAATGACTCTAACTTTTTCCTTATTGTTCTACATTTATCAAAAAAACAATTCTAGATAACTCACCAAGATAATTCTCTGAAGTCTTCTCTTCATAATAGGCTGAGTATCAAAGTTTTCATATTTTTCCTTGATCTTTTGATGTCTATTGAAGGAATGAGGTCTCTTCTTATCACTTTTGAGTTCTTTCTATGCAAATTGAGCCCAATATGTACGGAAAATATACTGTTAAATTCTCGAACTCTTGTTTGTAGAGTCCTTGTTGGTCATTGTTTCTTTCTTTGAGGTCAAGAATTTTGTTCTTCATATCATTGGTAATCTCAGTTCTAATCCTGTATTTCCTGGCCATCTCTTGATAAGTCTTGGTTGCCTTTTCAAGCTTCTCGGCCATAATGCTTCTAACTTTCGCCATAGTATTTCTCTCTCTTCTTATGACATCTACATCAGCTCTGAGGAGTCTGTTGGAGGCTATGATTTCATTATATTTGACAATTGCCTTTTGTATAAGAATCACTAAAGAAGTGTCATACTTGCTCCAATTGTTTTTCTAGACTATGAATTTTCACTGCTAGTGCTTGCTTTTCTTGTTTAGAGGGGGTGATGAAGGTCTGTGACTTTTTGACCCATTCTTTATGCTCCCTGAGGGTGTGCTGGTATTGTTCTTCTACGGTTAATAGACGCCTTTACAATCGTTTCAACAATGTGAAATATTACCTTTTCTCTTGCTCAAGAAGACGAGTGAAATTATCAACATCGCGTTGCAATCTTTGAATCTCACTCTCGCCTAATGTATCGCGACCTCTTGTGAATGAGAAGGATTTGTTTGTTCTGGACTCGACCGAAGACATCGCAATAAGTTATGAATTAATTTTACAAAATAGTTAGGTGCGCAACAATAACATAGCGTATTTAATATTCAAAATTTTATGAAATAAAATTATGAAGAGCCCCAGCTCTCTAACTTCTCCTTCCCACCAACACAGGCAAGGCCCTCTTGCTGTTTAGTGTTAATCTAAGCACTTTATCACATGGGTTAGGCTTTATAATTTTCTTAAACACTATGAATATAATGTCAGGTCCTATGGCAACCCATGGGATAAACACGAGCACAATCCAACCCTATTATCTTAGACTAGAATCAAGTTCAAATTACTCTGAGACTTCCTAGAACGTTGAAAAAGACTCCATTCAATTGAGGCTGAACCATCTTGGCAAGTCCATTTACAGACAACAGAATAAGACAGAAGTAATAGAACACAATGCTTATGATAGATACCGTTCTAAGGATATTATTTGAGAATTATATTACTTACATGTTCAATTTGTTCCAAAGAGTGGTTTGGATGAACAATTTCATTGTAATAATATGCATAATCAGGCAGAAACTGACTGTAGATATCCACCAATGCCCTCTGACTTGTCCTGAAGTGTCATTGACACCAGACAGTCCCTAGAAATTAATTTAAAGAATATTGCCAAAAATTACGAAGACAGGCAGGAAGAAACAGATAACTCCATGCCAAGCAGCTGAGAGCATCCAACCCCAGAACGTAACCATGTTGAAATAATAATGCTTATGGCCAGCTTTGTATAACTTAGGATATCTGTATGCCACTTCTTTTGGTACATCCTACATATTTTATAATTTTCACTCACTTTATTATTACCCTATCCAGGAGATAATTCGACATACAAGGCCAACTTGTCCAGAGGGAATTGTACAACATAGGCAGCCACTCAGCAAAATAAATTTGTCCTGAGAATCCGTTATAGAAAGCAAAGTAAATTTCTGTGAACACAACTATGACATTCTTGTAGAAATAATACAGGATAAAGCTTGATATTCTTCTGTAATTTAATCTACCATGATAGAGTAATAGCTTCTTCAAGTATGCAAATTGCCCAATAGCAAAATCTGCAGATCTGACAGCCTGAGCTCCTTCTTTACCATAAATACCGACTCCAATATGAGCTTCCATGATCATAGAGACATCATTAGCACCGTCTCCGATGGATAGGGTCTTCCACGGTCCATTACTCTTTGCCAAATGCACGACATCGGCCTTTTGTTTAGGTGAAACTCTGCAACAAATGACTGAGTTTGCTAGCAAGGCAAGTCTGAAAAATTTATCTCTAGTTTCCTTGGTACCCTGTAAGGCATAAGCAAGTGTTGAACCGTCTATAACTATGCAAATTTTGTGAACAAGTTGTTTGCTGAGCTCTTCAAGAGGAGGAATTGGGTCAGTTAGGTTTACCAACTAATCTTATTATGAAGGAATTTATTCTATTACATAGTGGAGAACGTGCCTGTCTAGCTTTTCATGGAACTCTTCTTGGTTCTTTGAGGACAAAATAACAATATCCATTCCTGGCATAATTAATTTACAACTCTTTCCTATTTCAATGGCAGTTTCCTATACCTCAGTAAAAGAACTTTGTAAGTTACCTGTTTATCTCCAGTCAGAACCCAGACTCTGATATCAGCATCTAGGAGGGTTGCGATACACTCAGGGACACCTTCTTGTAATTTATCTTCAATGGCCGTGCAACCGACCATTTCTAATTGCATCTCCATTGAATCATATAACTCATTCAGCCTCTGTTCTTTTTCAGGTCCTGAGGAGAGCTTAGCAGCATCGAATTCCCTCATAAATTCATGAACAGTCGATTCTGGTAAAAGTTTTTGGCCGACAACTAGAGTTCTCAAGCCATCAATAGCAAATTGATCTAAATGCTTTTGAATAATTTGAACAGCTCCTTTCTCGATACTGATTCTAGGCATCATGATAGAGTCGGCACCCTTTGTCATTAAATAATATTCTCCTGTTGGTTTTCTGACTATCAAAGACATTCTCTTGCGGGTTGAGTCGAAAGGAAATTCACAGAGGACTTCCCATACCTGTCTCTCTCCTGTGGGAAGCTCAATCTCGACACTAGAGGAGGTTCTTTTCTTAAAAGTGAATCCCATCTTAGCTGCGCCAAGGACTAAAGCAAGTTCATCAGGTGAAGAAGCCTGATATTTGAGCTCTCCTGTCTTCTTATCAGTTTCTGGCATGACTGTATGGCACACAGCAAGCAACACGAAGAAATCTTTAATATATCTCTTATGCTTATTTTCGCCTGCGTCCATTAATAGCTCATAGGCGGTGCTGTCCCCATTGATGGTAAATTTGTTTTTAGATAGCTAGAGATTATGATCAATTATTTCAATATTACTGATTCATCTGGGCAATTTCCATATATTTCAAAGTTAATGGAGCATTTCTTGAACTCCATTTCATTTCTTGTAAGAGTTCCTGTCTTATCACTGAAGATGAACTCGACCTGTCCTAATTCTTCAACGAGGTCAGATGATCTGACATTGGCGGGCTTGTCAAGTTCAGCATAGTACATATCTGTATCATTCTTGATCAAATATCCTTCTAACAATTTCAGAATTTCTAGAGCGACATATAGCGAAATTGGAATCAAGTGAGAGTAGGCAACCAAATAGGTAAAGACTCTCACTATGAAGGTTCCAAGATTTACATTAGTATCCTAGAAGATGATATGAACAACTATATCACTTACAAGCTGAAGGTAATAATGATTTTCAGCATTTTTATCCTGCCAATTGACACTAGCCGAAGCAAAGGTAATGATAATGAATCCTTGTAGAATGAACATCTAGAAATTATTCTCATATTCTTGGATGTCTTACAGAATAAAGAATTTGATTCATTTTTTTCAGGACTCCACTCATTTTGGATGGTGGGTTCTTGGCATTTTTCATAATCTTAGTGCTATGTCCTGTGTAAATAACAATCCCCAAAGCGTGTTCAGTATTTTTCAAGGTAGTACCTCTCAAGCCTAGAGCTTTGATATTGACTGGAATTTTCTGTTGGTTCATGGTCAGAGTTCCTTCCCATGAATCGAGATATTCATTTGGAGCATCACACTCAATCGTTCCACGACATCTGACAAATTCTTCTTCAGTTATATCCTTAGTTTGTTTAGGACAGATTTTCTCTTTAAGGTTGGTCTTTGAAATTAATTGAACTTTTCTAAGGATTTACTTCACCATCGAGGTTCATTGTGTCAACAAAGGCGATTCCTGTTTCTGAAGATGAAGAAATTAATAG
>Ga0065720_1019437_pt1 | contig 26065 bp, 25 predicted proteins | sample Thericmetagenome_FD_59107 | JGI IMG/M metagenome (GOLD analysis project Ga0065720, IMG submission 59107) | Thermophilic microbial communities from the Joint Bioenergy Institute, California, USA of rice/straw/compost enrichment - eDNA_2 v2... | ecosystem: Engineered > Solid waste > Grass >... | reverse complement strand
GGTGCTTGCTGCGGCTTGGCTGTGCGAGCCATACCAGGTACTGGAAGCATGTTGAAGTTTGTCGAGTTCGGTGAGACGGAAGACGGTGTGAATGCGCTGCCTGTCATGCCGGTGTCGCTGGTGAAGACAGAAATTCGGCGGTTATCCGGCCTTGTTGGCACGATTGGCACTACCAGAGGGCGTGATACAGGAGCTTGTTGCATTGGCTGGACAGGCGAAGGAGACGGCAGGTCGCGATGATAGGCAGATGAGGCGACAGCAGCGCCTGCAGCACTGGCGGCAACACCCGCAGCAGTCCCTGAAGCGCCGTCGATAGCAGCGCTTCCACCCAGGAGGTTGTGGTCCATCCCATCAGGCATGGACACGTAAGGATGAGAGCTCTTTCCTCTAACGGAGGAAAGAACCTTTTGCACTTGAGGCGACTTTCGGAACTTGTAGAGAAGGATGGCTAATACAAGAAGGAAAAGTAAAAGCAACCCGACTTCGCCGTGCAGGTCAGTAAGCGCTCACGTACCAACACACCATGGACCGGAGTCGTACTGGAACAACTCACCTACGATGCCAGCGACCGCCTTTGCCCCCAATCCTCCGCTAGACGACGTCCCGTTATTTGCCCCGATGCTAATTGTCGGCACTCCAGGCTTCCCCCCATTGGTTCCTGTTCCCTGAGTTGCCGACGGGTCTGAGGACGACGGACTATCTGGTTTGGGGGAAGAGTTCCAACTTTGCCCATTGCTATTGCCGTAACCATAATAACCAGATCCGACGTTTTGAGTCCCGCTCGGGCTATTTACCCCATCACCGCCGGAACCCGATTCGCTGTCTGATACCTGACCAGGGATCGGTACGGGTACTGGAGCCCCCGTCTGCTGTCCTGCACCCCTATCTTTGGTTGTAGAAGCCTCGTCTATTGCGGAAGGGACTGTCGCTTTTGGTGAGGAAGGGTTTTGATGTGACGGGGAAGCTGGTGTTGGAGTGGCTGCTGGGGATTTATTTGGAGGTGAAGGGGTGGTCCGAATAGGCGATGCTGCCTTGGTCGTCGGCGAAGCAACTACCTTCGTGGTCGTTGGTGCGGCTGTCTTGGTCGACGTTATCTTCCGCGTGCTTGTGGGTCGAGTTGAAGTCTGAGAAGTAGTTGTTGGCCTGCTTCCCCCAGGGCCGTTGTTCCCATTAATGCATCCAGGCACCCCCCAGAAACACCATCCACCATTGCCAGAAACCCCCCCTCCTCTATTGCCACCACCACCTCCTCCTCCCTCGCCTCCAGTATTTCCCCCAGGGCCGCTCGGTCCCCAGCCCCAACCCCAACCAAATTGCCTGCTTTTGAGAAAGGATATAGTCTCAAAACGCATTTCTTGATCTCGTTATGTAGGTCCCAACAAGTTGTCGAGAGTCATGCTTATGAGGCCATATCCACCATCAACAGTTGCCTCGCTCAGCACACTCGAGTTGAGCGCCGTAGAGCCTGATTACAGTCGATGCTTAATGGTCTGATAGGTTTCCACAATGAACGGTCGATCAAGAATAGGTGTCGAAACTGAGTGGATTTAGAATTAAAAAGCTAAACGAGAGACTATTGCTGTTGCTGCTGCATAAACTGGAAATGAGGGAAGGTGCATAAAAGGAAGAGACAAAGAACTTCAGATCGGGCTAGCCGGGTGATTAACTACTCTACTGCCTAGGAGCCCAGCTAGCTGTTTGCCAATGCGATATTGATGAGCTTGGGGTGTATGCTAGGGCAGAGAAAGGGGGCCACTCCGGTCGGTCCCTGCGCCGAGCAGGGTCACATCCTGGAGAATTGCAGCCTTGAATGTGCTGAAGAAGGGGACCGGGTGCTTGGCTTGCATGGTGCGAGAGATTTCACAACAGAGTCAACCCTTGGCAGGCCGGCGTAGCGCTTGACCCAGGATGGGTTGGTATGGCAGGATGGAGCTGCACAGACATCAGCTTGACATTGCTGTCCCAAAAGGGAGAGGCCAGGTAAACCTGGTTTCTCTGTAGGGGTGGTGGTGCTGGCCGATGAAACAAAACAGAAAGAAAAGCGCGATCCACGAACGCGGAGCAGTGGATGAGGATCGGGATCGGCGACAATGAAACCGTGGGTCATGACTTCAAGTGTCCGGCAGAGAAAGTGAAGCTGTCCAGATGATAAGCTTTTTACCTGTATGGCTTGCGTCCCCGTTCCAGCTGATGATATGGGAAACTGTCGATGCTACCTCAGCTTGTGCCTCACCAATAATCTGAGAGCATACTAGCAGAACAGAAGGATTGTGCAGCCGGCTAAGGGATACGCTCTCTCTGGGGCACCAAGCACGTGCATTCGGCTGTGCAGCCGTCCATTCATCGGCTTGATAGATGGTCAATGCGGCAGCCCTAGGGTCTTGTTGGCGGACAGGAGCAATTAAGAAGCCCTAGCCTGACCAAAGAACTTGTGTAATCTTACTCTCCCTAATCCATGCGGCACACGTAAGAGAGCGAATATCTACCCAAAGTGGATTCGGACTCGGGAGCACCACGTGATTGCTGATCGATGTCCATGAAAGCAGATTTTCTCAGGTATGCAGCTGTGGTGTGAGAGGTCTGGAATGCCTGGGTTTGGAAGCGAGACGGCCGCGGGCCTCCACGTGTACCGGAAACTGATTGATTGCTCGGCCCAGATGGCCCACAACCACCCCCCTTGGCAGCTTTGGCGTGTTATCTTGGCACGACTCCATGGGCTGTGATTCCCTGTCTTGGCGGTTCTTCCTGCGGCGGGCCACGGCTGAGGTTGAGATTGATATATACAAGCATGGAAAGATCCGTTATGAAATACTTTGAAAGTTGAATGATATTCCATACTCTTGATTACCTAAAGATCCGACTTAGATAGTAGTGACAAAAGAGCAAGGTTGTCGAACAGCAAGTCGAACACCGGCTGGAGGAACAAGATCGTAATGAAAACGCTGAATCGCAATGCGCCCTTTGTCTATGAAACCGTATTTAACACCACAAAAGTCAACCACGGGAAGAGTGCATCAAGCGAACCTGTTCGGACTGACAAGTGCCCGCCTTTTTGCAATCCGATGCCGAATACCAACGTGCAAAGGAACCAACCCAAAAGCCCAACGACGCTTATATACTAGGGAAATGACAGGACCGTGGCATACATCGCCAGGAATTGAGCTAAAAGCAAAGTTACATAGCCAAACCCGCTGTAACTAAACGATAATCGACTAAAAAATAGAATAGGAAAACGAAACGCTACTCGTAACCGGCACCGCGTTGCCATGGGCTGTTACGAAACTTGTCAGCACAATACATGAGAACTCACAATGGCTAATAACCATTGGAAAGCTCACCTCGGGCCTTGCGTTCTGTGCGGCACTACCCCATATTGCTGTGGATGGCCGGGCAAGTTTGACGAGCTCCCAGATGTGGCCAACGGGCTAGGAGCCCTAATACTGCCGCTCTGGCGATTTCGCAAGTGAGGTCCCGCTTGTGCTGCCTCGATTGCTGCCATTGCTGGAGCAGGGTCAGGCGGGATCTTGAACGAGCTGCGGACCGAATTTCGGGCCGAGTCACGGACTGAGCGCATTGATTCTCTCATCGAAACTTGGTGGCTAGAGTTTGCAGTCGATGGACGGATCACGACGGAATTCGAAACAGCAGACTCATCGTCGTCGAGGTCGGTGCTCCGCTTCACCGGGCCATTGCCACGAGCTGTGGCCGCCAAGGCGTCAAGCTCGCTCGTCGTGCCGATCTGCGTCTGCGACTTCATGAAAGATGTCCGGTCATCGTTCATAAACTGGTACCGTGTATCGGGGTTGTTGTGGAAAAGCACCAGGCCAGTCGTGACAATGAGCATGAGGAGGAGAATGAGGGTAAACGCAGCGTTGGTGATCCAGAGAACCACGCCGACCACGCCGATGACCAGCCGTGGCAGCCCGAACACGTCGGTGAAGACGAATAAAAAGATGGAGTTGATGAAGTTCATGACGCAAATGGCAATGTTGAACGAGTTAGTGCTCTTATCCATCCAGGGGCGTAGCACGGATGCAGTGATGAGTGCCGCTGCTTCAATAATAATGAGAGCAACCGCTTGGACAGTACCCGCTCCCTGAGCAAGGGCAATGAACATGCCCTTGATAAGGGTGTATACGAGAATGGGCACGATGAAATAATAAGCCGACGCACGGAATTGCACATAGAGGAAGCCCCATTTGTTTAAAGCCTGGGTATCAGAAAAGAGAATGTACGCGGGGTTGCGGTGAAGAGCAACCGACCGCCGTGCCATCCGGATGACTCTGTATGCGGCGTAGCTGAGCGTAATAAGTATGCCAAAGAAAAAGAATACTGCCAAAACCATCGCGGCCGGTGAATCATTTTGCGTGAATTCCCAAAGGCAGAGAATCGTCATCTGGGGGAACCCGATGAGTAGCAGGCGATACATGATCCCTAGCAAATGTTAGCACTAACGATGCACGCGCCTCAGTGACGAATAAAATGGTCCAAGCTGATACCTTTGAGAACGGTCAACCATCCCACACGGAAATCGCAGAAGGTATCCTTTTTCATGACCCCTGCCTTGACAGCAAGCTCGCAAATAATCTTCCAGGCAACCACGCCAAGCACAGTTATTACGAGAAAGATGTAAAAGAAGGTGAGCCCGGTGAGGAAAAGATTGGTGGTTTCAATGCCAGCACGGAAAGCGACTCGCTGGATGCCATATACGATGTAGCTGCCAAAAGAAGTCTGGATGTATGCCCTCTTGGCAAGGCTGTGTCCATGCTCGGCTACGGCCGACACTGCAGGAAAGGCGGCAGGAAGGGCACGCTTGAGTTTTTTGAGCTTTTCAACCTGCACAGAGACCATGTTAAGGGTTGAAAGAATGTTGGTTGCTGTTCCACCCGTTGCCCGCTGGTACCAAGTCACAATATCCTGGATGAAACCGACTCTGATAATGCCCATGCTCCACTGGAAATCCTGAGTCCATGACTTGACAACCGGGGGGAGAGGGACACTGGTGAGACCGAGCATAGCCTGGGCTTGGAAGTACCCAAACAATGAGAGGGTATTGGCTGCGACATGGGAGGCTGCGTTAGAGAAACCCAGACCGTTCACGATGGCGGAAGCAATGAGGGCCAGGCCGATAACAGCCGCTGCAGCCCATTTGACACCCACAAGGTCGACTGTTCACACATCAGCTGAATTCTCACCTACATAAACGCACCAACGTCATTTCTGGAAGGCTTTCAAGACATACCCGTCTTTCCATTTGAGACCTCAGCCCGAAGACAGGCGATGCTCTGTCCGGCCTGGTCTCCGGTTGTCATGTTGATATACACCTTAACGGTCGCATCGAGATCGGGAAAGGTATACGCGATTCCCGGGATTTGGGAAATGGCATACTCTGGCACAGGAATGTTGAATGGGTTGTTCATCTTGCCAGACAGCATGGGGCACAGGCCAGGAAGGTTGGAATTGCAGGGATCGACCTGGGTGCGTAGGACCTTGTAGCCGTAGGCGAGGATGGTGATGTCAAACACGACATAGCCCTCAATGGAGGATGTAGCCAGCATGTTCACGGCCGCTGAGAGGTTATTTGGTGTGAAAACGACATCGAAAAGACTCGCCGTGAACAGCGAGTTTTCCTGGCATGCTGCCAGCGAGCTTGATCGGAGCACATGTTCGGCACTGGCAGGAGCGAAAAAAGCGGCCAGGCTAGAGAGAAGTAACGGGTTAATCGACGGGAGTCGCATCTTGGACCAGCGAGGCCAGAGGGCCGCGGCAACCGTTGAGATGTCGCGGTCAGATTTCAATTGAGGGATGCCTTATGGTGGGGAGAGCGAGGGGAGATGTAGGTTCGATGGTCACACTGGCATCCTCGGACCGTCGGCGACGTTGAGATTAGCCAGGATGTGCGTTTGGGGAGAGGGATGGACGGATAACGAGTCAGTTGTGGTAACAGTTGGACGGTGTGGACGGGCGATAAACTGCGCCGCGGTTTCGATGGATTTCCGGAGCCTGGAAAGCTGAGGGTACGTCAAGGCCCCGATCGAACGAGCGACAAAACACCACAGGATTGTCTGCCGGGAAACCGGTGGATCACAGCCGGAAAATGAGAAGCAGAGGGTAGAACGAGAGAAAATATGACGACGGTGATGAATTGGGGTACCTTTCGGGAACGAATGTACGCTGTGTGTTGCGAGCAGGAAAGCTCAAGAGTGAGCGGGGGGAACAAGCATGACAGCGCGGCGCTTCTACAGAGGAGCAGAGATCGGTCAACAAGGGATATGGTATTGTCAAGAGAGCCAACCTGAGCCAGAAGACAGGGATTCGACTTCTGGGAACGGGCCGGATTTGTCCAACACGAGACGGCGTGGCTGTGCAAAAAAGCGGAAACCGAAAGGAAATGCGGCGCGGAAACAGCGCGCCAAGACAGAACAGCCAACGGCTGGCTTTAGTGTAACAGTATATTATTTCGTACGGATTCGTACTTCTGTTCGCATTTGTTGTAACTTACACAAGTTGCAGGATGCCTCAACACCGAGGGATTCGTCTTTCATTAACTGCTTGAAACGAGGAGATGCCGAAAGTGCAAGTTATTTATGGCCGAACTGAAGCAATCTTTTCTCATTAAGCTGCCAGAATCATATATAAAAGCTCTTTTCATTGCGACTACCCTTGCATACAGTACGGATTTTTCCGATAGCTTACTTTGTAGATGGGGCGCATGTACGTATGTGCGTTGAGCAGCAATCCCAGGTCCGACACTAAGAAACCGTGACGTAATCTGGCAGCAGCGCCCATGACAATTGAAGCTCTTCATGTCAGTACGATCATTGTAACCGTGATGTATGATCCGTTTATCTTGTTGTCTCGAGGCATGCCACAGTTGTAGGCTCTCAACTTCTCACATATCTGCATTCTATCCAGTGTTACTCTTCTCAGGTACATTGTCGAGTGCAACTTTGATGATGGGTCTGTGGCTGCATGCCCTCCCAGTCAGTTGAAAAGCGATGTTTTAACACACCTCTGACTAAAGAGCAGCAGCTTGTACCGCCTAACTCCCTAGTATTCGTATCGGTATTATGTACGAGACACCCGTCTCCGAAGTATTATCCGACTTTGATCAAGCGGCTTGTCGGATGTGGTGAATTTTGCCATTGCGCATGCCAAGAGGTTTCTGGTGGATGCAGCAACAAATTAAGGGTTAGGGTTATTATCATGAGGGTAACAGCCCATTATCTTATCTGCTTCTGTAGTTTCACCACCTCTTCGCCATTTCGCCATGATCGATTACCTGGTGAGTTTGGAACCCGTCTTGAGTTCACAACTCTTTCTTTATCAGGATTCGTCAGATGGACATGTCAAAACTTTAACAGTGCTCCGAGTCCGTTTTATACCCCGAGCAATAGCAAGGCGAACAAGTCGCTCGTTCAGTTCTTTCGTTCCTCGAAAATGTGGTTAGGTTGACTGCCCAGTCCGGCACCTACCCCTCCCTCCAGCCCCTGCCTCTAGCTCCAGCTTCCTCACCAATCGAGCCCAGCGACGCATAATTGTTCTGTCATCAGCGGCCGACGCATCCGCCAACGCCTGCTTTTGGGAAACGTCGCAAATTTGTGTGCGCTCCCGGCGGCTGACAGCAGCCAAGATCGGAAAAGTTGATCGGATTTATCTCTCGTCTTGTGGCTCGTTTGGGACTTTCCAAACTCAACATGTCCACCATCAACAGGAAAGTCCCGGCCAAGCCGTCGCCGGCACAGCCTGCTCTGCCACAAGCGTCTATTAGCAGCCCAAGTCAGCCGACCTCAAAAAAACGAAAGATAGACACGAGCGAGCAGAAATACTACGCTGTGCGAGCTGGATACAAGCCTGGCGTTTATACCAGTTGGGCCATATGCCAGCAACAGATCTCCGGCTTCAAAGGGGCACAATGTAAGTTGTGCCCGCGCATGTCCTTCTGAAACTTGCCAAACCGATCTGCCCGTCAGTGACACTGACCTACTGTCCCTACGTAGTCAAATCATTTCTCAACTACGAGGATGCCTCAGCGTACGTAGCTGGCCGTGACCCTCCATCGCAAGCAAAGGAGACACCCACTCGCTTCTACGGAGTCGCCATCGGGAGGAAGCCTGGAGTATACACGGATTGGGCGAAGGCGCAAGAGGCAATCGTCGGCTGGAAAGGCCCGAAATACAAGAAGTTCGACACTCTCAGCGAGGCCGAAGCCTTTGTACGACAATACTCCGTCAGCGTGTCAGCCTCTGAGAGCATCGGAGCAGAAGTTGCCGACCCGCAGGAGCCTCCAGCCAAAAAGGCGAAAACGGACATCAAGCAGCTCATATCACGAAGCAAAGTCTTAGTTGTTTACACTGACGGGAGCAGCTTAGGCAACGGCCGAAACGGAGCGAGCGCTGGCGTTGGTGTTTATTTCGGCCCATCCGATCCTCGGTGCGTTTCCGCCTTGCTGTTGCGAACCTTGGCAACAAGGCAGAGATGACTGACTAATTGGCGCATTCCAGAAACATCTCCGAGCGATTAGAGGGTGAGGTCCAAACAAACCAACGGGCAGAACTTACTGCAATTCTACGTGCTCTGCAATCTATCGATGACACTCAAGACGTTGAAATCCGCAGCGACAGCAAGTACGCGATCAAGTGCGTTACCGAATGGTACATCAATTGGGAACGTAACGGATGGAAGACGCGGAACGGCCAGGTCATGAACAAGGACCTTGTGCAAGCAATCCGCGGCAAGCTGGAAGAAAGGGAACGCAAAGGCGGACGCGCTCAGTTCATTTGGGTCAAAGGCCATTCCACAGATCCGGGAAATATTGCAGCTGATACTTTGGCTGTTGAAGGCGCTCGTCGACTATGATACCCCCCTCTGCCAACTTACAACCCTATACTCTCGTCATCATTCTGAATTATTTGTAGTTCCTTCGATGCTTTTTGCTCCGTTTTCTTTCCTCCACGGCGGCCAATTGTCGACCGAAGTTTATGACTCAGTGTGCTTAGTCCTTGGGAACCGTACTTTTTGATGCGTCTGGCATATTCTCTAGGGAAATGACTCACACAACCAGAGCGTTTCTGGGGTGCTTAAGATTCAATGAAGATATCTATAAACATGCAATGGGCAAATTGTCAGTCTCGCCTGAAATTAAGCTTTGCCGGAGTCCACGCAATGCCACAACTCCTTGTTCACAAATGCTGCTGAACTTGAAATGCCTAACGTGACACTACAAGCCGTTGCTAAGCGCCCGTAGACTTGGCCATCCTTGGGTAGTTGACCATGTTGGACAAACCTCTTGGCTCCTCACCTATCCCTCTTCCTCATGTCCACATGGACTGGCGAACAACCCCACACGGGCTCGGTCGCCGCGCCACTACGGGCGTGGTCAGCGCTACGTCATATAGGTGAATGCTCTCCGCGGGGAAGATGCCAAAGCGCATCTAGGCATATTTCATGGCACTTTACTCGCGTCCTTCATCTCCGTCCCACATCCGAGCCTAAGTTCTAACTTGTGAGCACTTAGAGCAGTTGCATGATCCATTCCTCGTCCACAAGGCATCATTATACGCGATGTTTTCTAGAAAGATGCTGGTTCTCCGCGCCGTACCTCGGGATATTTCGACAAGAGCATTGTCGACATCCACGGCACGGTTGTTGGCAACGCCAACGGATCATCACCCACGGAAGGAGACGCGTCAGGTTCCTGTAGATGATATCGACGTTGTTTTTGATTACCCATCGGAGACCCAAACTGCTCATCAGAAAATCCCACTCGAGGACGCCGGCCTAGATTTGCATTCGGCAATACCTCACGGCCCAAAAGCGGGCACGCCTGGGGCCGGAAAGATGAAGGGAGTGGGAACCTCCGAGAGTCATTTTATGTATGGGCAATGGTTGAACCGAACATGTTGCTTTCGGACCTTACTCACAAGTTGAACACAGGTACTACGGGCTCGGTGCTCTGGGATTGGGTGCTCTGTACATGATGATGCGCCGAAAAGGAGACGCCAACCAAATGAGCACCAACCCACCCATGAAAGGTGCTGATGCCAAGATAATGGAAAGCCGGCGATAATCATGAGAAGGTCATCGAAAACGTTGGAAATATTTATTGTACAATATACTGAATAGTCAGACTGCAGTAGTGTGTGCGAAGTTTAAATAGTCATTGCTGTACGTCTCTATCAAATTATCTTCTTGCTGTGTTACCCATAGCAACATCTTGCCTCAATCCATAACTATTGATTTTACAGTGGTTATCTTCTTGGACCCCAATTTAGTACCATTCTCTTTTAAGCTGAGGAACATGCAGCTCTCGGTTATGGGGAGACAAGGCGCTTCTTTTCACTGAAAGCCGAAGGCCGAAATTGCTAGGTCCAGTGACGTCACCACAGCGAAGCTCCAACCAGAACATAAGTCAAGTTTGACTTGAGAACCAAGAGGTAGTTCAACAATGTTATCGATTCATGAAGACGGCCTGAGTACCAATGATCTAGCAGTTAACACACCATGTACTCCGACGATACCGTCCATATGCTCTCGAACTATATCACAGCGTTGCACATACTGCACTCCCAACATGTCTTGGATGGCTATGGTCATCTTTCAATTCGGAACCCTGAGAACCCGCAGACTTTTTTCCTTTTTCATACCGTACCTTCAGCTCTTGTCTCCAGTTTGAATGACATTGGGGAATATTACATTGCGGATGCGACACCAGCAAATTCTAGTACGCCAGAAGGCTTCAAAGAGAGATTCATTCATAGTGAAATCCTAAAACGATACAAAAGCGTCAATGTAGTCCTTCATGGGCATTCTGAGGAGCTTCTCATTTATAGCCTCGGTGGTGAACGTCTTCAGCCAGTCATTCACATGGCTGGGTTCCTTGGTAATTCCAGATGCCAAAGCCCTTGATGACTCGATTCCTCTAACAATGGTCTACAGGGCAGAGTGTTCCTATATTTGACATTAACAAATATTACCATTCATATGATACACAAGACTTCCTTGTCTCGACTGAATACCTCGGGTCTGCATTGGCTTGGTCATTTTCTGCGGACAACAAGGAAAAGGGTGATGAAAAGGTTCTTACATAGGATTTGCGGGAGACTAACGCAGCATCAGATAAACCCGACTACAACTTGGTACTTATGAAATGTCATGGGTTCACAACAGTAGCTGTGGACTTGGAGACTGCAACTTACCAGGGGATTTATGCCCAGGCAAATGCCAGGGTCCAGGCAAAGGCAGATGTCATCCGGAAAGCTTCCTTTGGGATGATTGCAGAAGCTGCATGCCTACCCACAGCTGAGGAAGAAAGGCAGGAAAGTATCTTCCTCCGGCCACGGCAGGTTGAGGAGTCGTGGTCATCAGTTCTGGAAACTATTAGAAGGCCGTGGATGTTGTGGGAGAGAGAAGTATGGGCCAATCCGCTATATGTGAACAATCTTAGACTTCCTCGAATATAGATGGACGAGCCTGTGGCATTTTGAGCAATAGGATCAAATGCCTAGCATGATGTTCTGTCTTGGGAAAAGCATCTCAAATGCAACTGCACCAAACTGGGAAATTGCCCAAGCCTTTTAGGTAGTGTTGTGGCCTTGCAATCACATAGAACTCCCCCTAAGTGAAGTGATATGTAGAGAAACAGGACAGATACAAGCAGGCTGGATGGCCCGAGCCAGCTGGGAGTCTTTTTTGGAGAGGGAAGACTTGATTGCCGTGTTCAAGTAAATTGATAGAACTTCCGCAGTGATCCACCCCACAGGATCCTGGGGGTGGTGGGTCAATACAAACTACTGGTTCGTGCGTATGGTTAGAACCCGCAGTGTTTCTGTTGTGGCTCCTGCGGGCAAAATTGCTTATCGATAAGAAATCCCAGAAAAGAGACAGGAAAATGTTGAAGGGCCGAACTGCTTCACAACACCAGCGCACTTCTGCCCTCCCATTGACCTGACGCCGCCTTTAACCCTGTCAAAGATGTCTGTGGGAAAGAAACACGCGTTGAACGACGAAGAGGCTACGCACTTCGTCAAGAAAGTCAAGACCGAAACTCCAATCGAGAGTGCTGATAACAACGCTTCTGAGCCGATCAAGGACAAGAAGCAGAAGAAGGACAAGAAAGAAAAGAAAGAGAGAAAGGACAAGAAGGACAAGAAGGACAAAAAGGACAAAAAGGACAAGAAAAACAAGAAGAAGAAGAACAAGGTGGGATCCAAAGACGTGGAGGTCTCGGACACCGATGCGCCATCCGCTGAGACCTCGTCGTCGGCTGCGTCATTAGCTGATGTCTCTATGTCCAATGGCGTCGCTGTTGTCGATTCATCCAGCAGCCCAGCCACATCCAACACAGCCGACGGTCAGCAACCTGCTAATTCGTACGTTTATCGTCAGACTGCCGCTCTGGAAGCGGTTCCTGAAGACGAGATCCAGCAATTCCTTATAAAGAAAGAGATCACAATTTCCGACCCCCTGAATATGCGACTGCGACCCATCATGCAGTTTTCCCACCTCCCGAAGACAGACTTGCTTTCCAAGAATCCTTTTGCTAGCTTCTCAGCCCCAACGCCCATCCAAGCCGCTTCTTGGCCGTTCTCTCTTTCCGGCCGCGATGTCATCGGTATCGCTGAGACTGGTTCTGGCAAGACGATAGCCTTTTCATTGCCATGCGTTGAGTCGCTCTCTTCAAGCCCCCGCCCGAAGTATTCTAAGAAGGATAAGACACCTCACCCCCGGGCTGTCGTTGTGTCGCCGACCCGAGAATTAGCTATGCAGACCCATGCAGCCATGTCGTCACTTGCGTCCTTCGTGGGCTTATCTGCTGTCTGCCTTTATGGTGGCGCCAGTAAGGACGAGCAGCGTGGGCTGCTGCGGAAAAACAATGGAGCCGACATCATTGTAGCCACGCCGGGCCGCCTGAAGGATTTCCTTGCGGAAGGCTGCGTGTCACTGTCCGAGGTCTCGTTTGCGGTGCTCGACGAAGCTGACAGAATGCTCGATAAGGGCTTCGAGGAAGACATCAAGCTTATCCTTGGCAGCTGCCCACCCCGGGAGAAGAGACAGACCTTGATGTTCACTGCAACTTGGCCGACGAGTGTTCGCGGGCTTGCCGAGGGTTTTATGGTCAATCCGGTCAAGGTTACTATCGGTAACCGTACTCGAGCTGGCGGTGATGAGAACGGCGCTGGCAATGGGACAGTAGAGCTTCAGGCCAACAGCCGTATCGAACAGAAGATCGAGGTAGTCGATCCCCGTGCCAAAGAGCAGCGTCTGCTGGAATTGCTACGCGAGGCACAGAAAGGGAGCGGCAAGAACGACAGAATCTTAGTGTTTTGTCTATACAAGAAGGAGGCAATTCGTGTTGAGCAATTCCTTCAAAAGAGGGGAATGCGTGTGGCCAGCATTCACGGCGATTTACGGCAGGACCAGCGGACTCGAAGCTTGGAGTCTTTCAAAGCTGGCACAACAACTGTCTTGGTTGCCACTGATGTCGCTGCTCGTGGTTTGGACATCCCGGAAGTGAAGCTTGTCATTAATGTTACTGTAAGTTGCACACATCATTGACCCATCGCATCACCAAAGGCTTATCTAACCTGTTGCAGTTCCCACTAACTATTGAAGATTATGTGCATCGTATTGGCCGGACCGGTCGGGCTGGCAAAGAGGGAAAGGCGATTACACTCTTTACCGAGCACGACAAAGCACATTCTGGATCGTGTGTTATGCTCCTGTTCCTTCAAGACGAATCCTCGCTCCGAATGGTGCTGACCCTTCCTGTCCTTAGGCTTATCAATATTCTGCGCGCAGCGAACCAACCTGTGCCGGAGGCGCTGCTCAAGTTCGGCACGACAGTCAAGAAAAAGACACACGACTCGTATGGTGCCTTCTACAAGGACGTGGATATGAGCAAGAAAGGCACCAAGATTACATTTGACTAAGTAGCGATGGGTGAGCAAGTGTCGGGGGTTCATTTTGTCTCTTTGTTCACATTCGGTAGCAACGGCTCTATGAGCGGTACAGCTGGCCTCCGTGAAAGGCCTTAATCGCGGTGTATAGATACTTTCGTTCTGACAGACCCCTTTTATTTCCGCGACAAGTTAGCACAGCGGGTACTGAGAATAATAGAACTGGGAGCGACATACACTACTGCCATAAAAGGAAGGGCGATTGATGCTACCAAGGCAAGCTGAACTATTGCCTGTTTGGAAACACCTAAGATTAAGGCTGAGGCAAGCGGCTGTGCAGAAACAGCACGCTTGACAACGGGGTATGTCACCGTCCCGGCAAGCAATGCCCATGGCGAAGGCATTACTTCGAAAATATCGAATCTTATCCCTCTCTTGCTGAAGTATCGTGAGATAAAGACCCCGCACCACACAATTCGGCACAGCATGTTGATTGCGTTTGCTACAACCAGGCCAATTGCGTCCCAATGAAGCACCCTCAGACAGACGAACCCAACAATGGCGAAGACCGCCGAAAACACGCCCATCCACGCAGATTGCTGATGCACCTCTCGTTCAGTTGCGACGGATGCGACAAAGGCCTCAACCACTCCGTTGACACCCAGAAATGGAATGTACCACATGTACGCTGCTAGACAATCGCCTGCGCCAGAGCCTGCCCAGCGCGGGCCGGTGATAAGCGCAAGGATTGAAGGCGCAGCTGCTGGGCCCAGGGTAGTAATGACAAGAGAGAGGAGCAGGTAGAACTTGAGGAGAGACTGCAAGTGGGAAGCCGCTTTGTGATGCCGATCATCACTCGTTCTTCCCTTCAGTTGATCTGCACTTTCTTTCTGCGAAGATAATGTCACGGAAGCTGTCAAAGGGGACAGCATCCGACTAAAGTAACTGCGACTGCTTTCCTCGATTGGCTGGAAGACAAGACGAGCGAGCAGACCGCCATAATTGTTTGCAAGGGCATACACGCCTTGAGCTGTGGGAGTGGAAAAGATGCTTACCAAGAACATGTCGCCTTGGGTTAGGATGTGTTTGACTACACTCTGGGCCATCATGCTTGAAGCAAGCTGCAAGGTCGGTCGATAGAAGCACGACAGCACAAAAGGAGATGGGGGTGCATCTGATTGGCCTATCTCCGGCTTGCTTTCTGTCGGCTTATCGTTGCTGGATACTTGAGGAATACGTCTCGGAAGAAGGGAGAAACCCTCGGACTTTGCGAGCGAGTTAGCACGCCAGGAGTAAACGACCAGAAGGCCAAAGCCGTAGCTTAACTGGCCAAGGGCAAATGGCAGGACACCCAGTCCCCGACCGGCACCCCATGCCGCTGAGGCTAGAGTAACTAGACAACGGATGAAGGTGGCAAAGGATTCAGCTGTTGCTCTGGTGCCAAATTGTAGGCGAGTCTGCATGACCACAAAGGCAGGTTCCGATGCAAGCTCGAGGACGGCAGCGAAGCCGTAGATGTAGAGGGACACCACAAGGTTTGGTGCTGATTGCAACGTTGTCGCGCTGAGTGATTGCAAATAAAGTGACCCTAGGATGACGGCAAGAGGGATACCCAAGGCGAAAGACAGATAGCCGAGGTTGACTACCGCTTGGGCTCCCGTCGAGTTGCTCGTAGATTTTTCTTGCTCACAACCATTCTGAGCGAATGAGTTCTGACGCTGAATAGCGACACGCAGGCTTTCCCGGGCAAAGAATATGACCGACAAGTAGTAGACTTCAAGCTGCGTTGACACGCCAAGCAATGGTGCAGTGAGGAAGCGCAGCAGCAGTTGGTTCGCCACAAAGGTGATGGCTCGTGACGCGACTTGCAGCAGTATCAGCACCGACGCTCCGCGTAGGGCGTGCCGGCCAGCTTCTGCTGGTTGGGCTGCAGACTGCATTGATTTGAGGTTGTGTTATCTGCTTTGTGTGAAGGAACTTCTTATCATTGTCTCTGAGAGTCGAACGAGGGTCCGCATCCGACAAGTGGACGGTGGGCTGGATGTCTTGGAATTTGTGGATTCCATATACTGTGCGGCTGACATTGAGAGGGATGTGGAGCTATCAACTTGTCATCCGATTGGCTTATCTTGGTTTCCTCGCGAACTTCACGGGAAATTCCGATTCTTACGAACGTCACGACAACAGCAGCCCAACTAGCTTTTGGGAATGATTGCTAAGATACACTGACAGTCAGGCCTGCATGGTGCTTCTGCGGTGCAGTAGAGCTTGAAGATGTTTGTGAACCCGTTTCGTATGCCGTCAAAAAGCGGCACAGAATGGTTCTCAGTCGGGCTTGCCTCTTCATATCCTGACGTTGCCCTCGACGACAATGAGCCCAGAATCTGCGGAAAGCATGGTTCCAAGGACCAACCAGGATGTAAAGTCTTTCACGTCCCTAGAAATGATGCTTCTCAAGCAAAGGAGGTTGAGGTTGTGCCCGACAATGTTGTGCAGGATTTGACAGATCAGGTGTTGGTCTTCAACTACCGCGGGACCATCCATGCTATTGACCATGTGTGACGCGATCCTCTACAATCCTCAACCAGTAATGTCAGCTTGCTAACTTGCTATTTGCCGCTAGCAATGTCCTCACTCCTCATATCCTCTCTCGCAAGGCGTCCCGTTCGACATCGAGGATTTTGGCATCGTCCTCAGCGCAGGCCTGACTTGTCCCAAGCACAACTGGTCATTTGACTTATTTACCGGAATATCTGATCATGGGAGCTATAAGCTAAACGTTTGGGAAGTCCAACTACGTGACCCGAATGGCGCGGATGCCGATAGCGGCGACAAAGAGGTCTGGGTAAGGCGCAAGCCCAGGATAGGTTAGATGTCATGTAGATTGCTGTTCTAGCAATCTGGACAAATGAGTTAGAGCCTACATTAAGGCTGAGACTTGTCGACAATGACCTATGATAAGATGGGTAAGAGAAGACCCAAGAAATCTGTCGAGCCTAGCTTTTAAGGCAGTTTCATTCTTCTCCTATGCTTGCTTTCGTTTACATTTATCTTTTATCCCTCCTTCCCTTCTTTTCTCCAACTACTGTAAACAGGCGGGTCTCCATACTTGGTAATGCCCAACCCACCACTAAGTATACCTGACACCAAAACCGGATTAAAACAAACGGCATTCCTCGCCATGATCAGCTGCACCGCATTCAATAAACGGGGACGCGTTTTTCCTCCCCCAAAACCGACCCGATCCAATTATTCTTTTGAAAGAGGGCGCTCACTTTTCCAATATCCTCTCCGTAATCCGCCAAGTCAAGTAGACACCCACCGTTCTCCTCTTTCCCTCATTTAGTACCACTTTGCCTTGCGATTTGGTGGCAGGCTATGGCGGTAATCATGAGTGACCTTGACAACTTGGTTTACAATCACTTGTACCTACCAAATCGCATACTTGCAACTGAGAACGAGAGCCTTGACCTCGTTGAGGCAAACTTTGTCGATACGCTGCGAATGTAGTTCGAATCATGGAGGATGCCCATGGGTATTCACCGTCTCCAAGCCTGGATGCCTGGAGAGCAATTCGTCGTTCTCTGATCAGTTCTCGCTCATAAGTCATTCTGGCAAGATCAACAAGGGAATTCTCATCCATAAACTGCGTTCAATGTTGCCCACCGACGCTCTCTTGCTTTACATTCGAGCCCAGAATGCAGGCCTGTTCATCCATCGTCATACTGAGTATGCTTGATGAGAAGGATACTGTCTGCCTTCAGCTGCTAACCAGTGAGTAAGCACGGAGATGAAGTTCGAAGTTTTAAGGCTCAGCGATAAACCAATATATCCTTGCAGGAAACGACGGCCTCCGCTAGGACTTATTGGGAGTCGCGTGCAGCATCAAGGACGAAGCATTCAACGACACAGGCTTCATGTCAGCCTTGACCAGGTTTCTTAAGAAAGCATCGATCGGATCTAAATTTGCGACTCAGGTTTTCAAGGCTGGAGTCAGCAGCCATGAGCTCAGAGACCACTGTGTGCTGACCATCTTGAGCTCCAAGATGGTGGCAGTTATAGGGGCAAATGATTGCCGAGTTTCCGTTCACTTTTCCTTAAGCGAGTAAGAGATGACGTTTCCTGCTCCAAGGGTCAGTACTGGATACACTCACCTTTTTGGCTCTTCTTGAGAGTTGGGATTACACGTTTTCTCTCCTTCGAAGTTGGCCGTGAGGTCGGCCAATTTGAGTATGAGCTCCTCGTTTGCGTGGTTTTAGCTCTCCTCCTCTAGTGGGCCCAATACCTTACACCAAAGGACATGCACGTTCTCAGCGCCAATATTTGCCGTCAGATGGTGAAGCTAGAGCAGCTTCGAGAGGATATAAAACATCCCGAAACTGTCGAAAATCTATTTCTGTCCTGTCTCCTCGTATGGAGTCTATCGTGAGCCATACTCGCCGTCATATTGAGTCGCTCTGAAAGCAGTTCAAGCGCCGAACTACAAAACAGATCCACTATTTGAAGAATGCCTCGCTTGACCAGCAGCGGCTGACACTAAAGCTTTCCGGGTGGCTTTTGAGGGACATACGAGGGCAGACTCAACGAATGCTTTCTGATCGTCGTCCCTGCTGGAAGCTCTGCACGATTTCAACCATTCCTCCTCTCTGAACCAAAAGTTCATTGAATTCGCAAGACCAATCCTTTGGACGGCTGAGGAAGAGGACAAAGTCATGGTAACACTGATGGAGATCTCTCACTTCGTATGCGACGACTGCTTGACATTGTGTTTCAGTTTGTCAAGGCCATGCAAGAGAAATGAGCCTGGTCTTCTCGAGTTGCTAGAACTCGGGATGGCTCTCGATGGGGAGACCTGCCGAAAATACCCTCTTCTCCTTGAATATCATCCGCTGTTTAGCCCTGAGCTGCTTGAATATCACCAGCTGACGACATATAGAGACATGCTGAGAGCGCAACAAATAGTGAATATCTGATCAAGAGATTTAAGTGATGCAACGGAACGACAAGGACAGTCTTTGACGATCCCAGTTTTTCCTGTTTTGCATGCCGGTTCTACGACGAACATCCGTCTGCTGCGGCTGCAATGCATGCTTTACATAGCTCAATCAAGGTGAACGCTTTCCACAAGATGAAAAACAAACGCAAGGAATGACAGGAACTGGGCGACGAATACCAAATGCTGTGCAAGTTTGTTAAAAGCAGCACCTGGATCTCGTCGACGAAAATGATCCGCACGGCAGGGTAGAACACAACGCCTTTCGTGGCCCAAGATGCCGTTCAGAAGATAACTCTCTCGACTCTAAATCCAGTCTTGTAAGATCCACTCCCCAAGGAAGACTACATGGATAAAGTTGTTGTTTTCGAGCGAATGTGCTTAGAGGACTTTGCCAAATACAGAGACAACACTCGGTACATCTCAGCAGCATGCACTCATGACGGACAGGCGGATGGTATGGACCCAAAGTGTCTTCTCCGTGACTATCACCAGCTCGCGACCTTTGCCGTGCTATGCTTTCGTTCACATTGGCAACGTTTACTAAATCAAGTAAGTGATATGCGCACGCGTGCAACCTATCACCTATTGCTTTCCAGCTTCCCGTTTTCTCTTTCTTTACACCTTTTAAAGTTCAGCGGATGCTAACCTCTCTTTCACAGTCCTGAGAACCAAGTATGGCATAAACCCATTCTCATGTGCCTGGGATGAGGTTTGTAAGCCAGATGGCCTCGAGCTTGCTTACTACGACCGTCACGGTGGCGTATGGACTGGGCAATATCGAGTGCAGCCCAAGTTCACTTATTTGGTTAAGCTTCAGCTGCGCACAAATTCGTCGTAACCCCTCATTTTCAATAAGATCAGTAATAGGCTTGACCGCAGCGGCCATAATAATTCCCCTGTCCAATAGAACAAAAAATATGGAACACCAATGATGCGCAGGAGGAAAGCATCCGAAGATGTTAATCCACCTTTTGACAGAATCAAATGTTGATGCCGAGAAGAGACAGGACGAAATGCTCCGTCCATAGCCTAACGACAAGGATATGGAAGGAGGTATTGAAGACTGAGACTACATCGGAAAGCATGCTGTCCACGGTGGAGGTACGCCTCGGCAAATGATGTCCTGTAGGATTCGGAAGCTTGAGCTGTCAAGCATTGAGCTCAACGAGATGCCCCTCATGCTGAAGACGTCAACGGCTGTGACTCTGGACATTTTCCCCGGCCAACCCCATCGTGGGATTGGTCAACCTCAATCTTCCAATCAATCGGAGAAAAGCACCGTCCACGGAGCAAACCGTGTTTGTTTGCGCGGGAGGCTTCATGAAAGCTCGACTTCGTGGCCCAGGCCAATGGCATCATGCAGAATCCCATCGCGGCGCGAGTGCCGTCACTTTTCCATGGTGCACTGCTGTCGTAGCTCACCATCCAACCGCGCCCCTGCCAAGCCATCAGGCAAAGGGTATGGACTCCACTCGGTGCAGGTATCGATACCAGTACCAGAGACAACCCCTGGCAAAAGATTGTCATCGGGTTGGTCCAACTCGCCACCACACTGGATTCTGGAAGGAGATCGTGAACACGGATTGAATACTCCGTGGTTTTACTTACGGAAAATATTTCCATTAGGACTCTTGACTCGGCAAATCTGGACGATGCAGGTTGTTGTCAACGTTGAGGGTGCTCTAAGCGCCCCTCCACTCCAACGCCAACGCTGATCCCACCGTGGCGCCAAGATACCCAGTACCTGCACATGTATCCCAGTGGCGCAGGTTGGTGGGTGGATCTCCCCGTGTTTCATGTTTTTGAGACGGCGAAGTAACGAGCGCATGAAGACGATGGTGGGGCTTTCATTTCCTCCATGATCGAGGATTGAAGCTGGCAACGTTCGTGGTGAGGATGGATGGAGGGCAACTGATGAGAGGATTGAGCTGCTGTTGACGGTTTGGTAAGGAAGATGAGTTGGTTGATGTCGTGCCAGACAAACTGACGACGTCAACGGCAGCGCTGTTCATCAATGATCCACCAAACCCCCTCCCTCCTGAAACCGCTTTTCATCCAAAGCAGCCACCATCAGGCATGCTCTCCCACAGCTGGCTACCCTGGGCAAAATAAACTCCATCCACTGCTGGCATGTTGTTTCGACCACTGCAACCCCTTCACAGCTCAGCCCCTCCCCTCCAAATCAGCGCCGTCCGCCTGGGGGCTTCGAGCGCCAGTGACTCGCCGCTGGATGGTCTGCCGAGCTTACCCCCTGAAGTTCCCGGGGGCGGCATGTCAAGATGGCCGGCATATATCTGCATATACGCCTGTCATGGGCAATATGTACCTGCTTTCCAATTCCGCCTCTCTTTTTCTTCCACACCCACGCATACGGCCACCGTCGTGTCTTTTCCGTTGCTGTACACTCCCGTTCTTTTCGGTGAGCTAGCATTGCTGCTCAACAGACTCCATTCTTTACTCCAGACGCCAGGTGTTCGCGTATCCTATTCGCTCTTTTTCATCTTGTTACATTTCCATTCCCAGTAATCCCTGACCGCAGGCCGTTCTCTTTTCATCTACATCAATATTGCCCTCTGAGTTTTTGGTGGCAGTTGGTCTAGACTTACCGGTTATATCACCTAGGTAGTAAAAGTATATTTGCCTTGTCTTCAAGCCAGAACTGCAGCTCCTGCTTCCCATTCTTTTAGTCTCTGGACAACGACATTCTTTCAGGGTTCAGATTTACCGGACGAGACACACAAACTGTGCTGATAACCATGCGCTCTGCCGCGACCCTGCTGCTCTCTCTTTTCTCTCTAGCCCAGGCCCGGCCCTTCGCCAACGTCCCGGGCTTCCAGCTCATCTGGGGTGACGAGTTTGACGGTCCAGCTGGCGCCCTTCCAGACCGGGACAAGTGGAAGATCATCACTGAGTAAGTCCTTTCCCTTCTACTAGCCCAGACAGACGAAGGTACTAACATGTATAAGTCTGCACCACAACAACGAAGTCCAAACATACACGACTTCCAACCGCAATCTCCAAATTTCCGGCGGCTCAACCGTCCAACTTGTGCCCCTCAAGTCCAACGGCAAATGGACCTCCTCCCGCATCGAGTCCCTCCAAGCCTTCACCCCTGCCCCTGGCAAGATCACGCTCTTCACAGCTGACATCCGCTTCGGCAACAACGTCCAAGCCAACAAGCAAGGCCTGTGGCCTGCCTTCTGGATGCTGGGCGAGTCCGTCCGTCACGGCACACCCTGGCCGCAGTGCGGTGAGCTGGATATCATGGAGACGGTGAACGGCTTGCCGACGGCGTATGGCACGGTGCATTGTGGGCCGGATGGGAACGCGTCTGGTGGACCGTGCAATGAGCCTATTGGCAGGGGAGGAACTGTGTCGTTGGAGGATTATGGTTGGCATAACTGGGCTTTACAGGTCGATAGGACGAATGGCGGAGACTGGAGGGGGGAGGTTATTAGGTGGTTAAAGGATGGGGCGGTTTTTCATGAGATTAGTGGGGCGGCGATTGGAGATGAGAAGGTGTGGAAGAGCTTAGCGAGGAGCCCGATGTTCTTTGTGTTGAACGTCGCTGTCGGGGGTAATTGGTGAGTTCTTTACCCAAGGGACGAGGGATTTAAGGGACTGGTGGCTAACAAACCACAGGCCTGGTGACCCGAACGACGCGACGCTTGACAGCTGGGGCAGCATGATGGAGGTTGACCGCGTTGCTGTTTACCAGTCGACCTAGGCAGTTGGCGGGCGATCAGTCTCCTTGGATATTTTGGGCACCCGACATTCTGAAAGAGTTCGTCAGTCGGATTCAGGGGTAATTCCAGCTTAAGGGATGGCCTCACTCAAAAGACTGCATCATGTCAATGGTCAGCAAAGAAGTTTTGGATACCCATCCTCTCGTTACTGGGCGTTCAGGATTAGGGTTACATGATATTTCTTCTGCTTGGCAAGTTTGATTCTTCTCCGGCAACATCCCCGCCCTTTTGTACATCACTTTGAGGTCATAGACCCAGCACATACGAGATGACATACAGTCAATTCACTGTGTAACATTTGTCTCCCTGGCTCCCGTCAGGGGCTCGATCCGCATGACAAATATGGAATAGAAGCTAGCTCTATCCAATTCTCACCTCTATCTTAAGACACATGCATCTATTGGTATCTCTAACCCCCTAACCTCTACTCAAAAATGCTCTGCTTGTACACCGAGGGATCAATATAGGGCGACCCGCCTCTCCCCCCAAAGCCCCACCTAATCTGTGAAGCCATTGCAATCTCCGTCCCCAAATGCTGCGCAAATGTCCACGCCAGCCCAGGATCCTTCTGGAAACCCCTTCCAACAAGCACCACATCCAGCCCCTCCTCTTCCAGCAACCGATTCGCCTGCCGACCATCTGTGATCGCACCGACGGTCGCAACAACTAGTTTATCCCCCACAGCCTTCTTAACCGCCACCGCGAACGGCGCCTGGAACGCAGGCCCGCTTTTAACTTTCTGTTGGGAGTGCACGCCGCCAGAGGAGATGTCGATTAGATCAATGGCGCCCTGCTCTGCGAGCTTCTGAGCAAAAACTACGGTGTCGCTCAGCTTCCAGCTCTCTTCGGGCAGGGTCTCCTCAACCCAGTCGGTTGCGCTGACGCGCAGGAAGACGGGGATATGAGGGCCGACCGCGTCGCGAGTAAGCTGGGCGATTTCCAGAGGAAGGCGCATCCGGTTCTCGAGCGAGGGACCTCCGTACTCGTCGGTGCGGGTGTTTGCTTGGGGAGAAAGGAAGGAGGACAGGAGGTACCCATGAGCGTTGTGGATTTCGACAAAATCCACACCCGCAGCGACGGCCCTCTTCACAGCGGCAACCCAGTCTCGCTTGAACTGCTCAATATCCTCCCTGCTCATGGCTTTTGGGCTGGGGAAAGCCGCAGAGAAAGGCACTTCACTCGGTCCAACGACTCTATCCGGCCACCCGCCGACCTTCTCGGTGGCGATAATCGCTTCGTTCATCTTCCACGGCGCAACTGTGCTCGCTTTGCGGCCCGCATGAGCAATTTGCACGCCAATTTTCTGGCCCTGGCTGTGCACGAAGTCGATTACCCTCTTCAACGGGGCAATATGCGAGTCATCCCAAAGGCCAACGTCTTGGGGGGTAATGCGGCCCTCGGGGGTCACGGCCGTGGCCTCGATGATGATCATGCCTGGGCCCCGCTGAGACAGAGCGCCATAGTGCATGAGGTGGTAGTCTGTCATGTGGCCATTTTGGGCGGAGTACTGGCACATAGGGGCGACCTTGACAAAGTCAGTCTACCTGCACTGCTTATGAGTGAGTGTGGGGGCATTACACCCAAGCGATTCTGGAAGGTCACACCGCGGATAGTCAACGGCTGGAAGAGCTTTGGTACAGGCTTCCCACTGGTTTGTGGATTTGCTGCCGTACCAGCCGGCGGGTTCTGCGCTGGCGTGAAGTAGGAGAGGTTCGGGGCTGGCTCGATGTCGACGTCGGGAAGGGACCCCATTATGTTTGACTCAGTGAGTGTGGGGATATGGTTCTTAAAAGGTGAGATAAGCTCTCTAGTAAGGGGATGAGATCACGCTCGATGAGAGGAATCGATGGCTTTAAAATGCCCATATGAAGAAGGCTTTAAAGTTCTTCCAGAAAGTTGTCGATGTTTTAAGGGGCCCACTTTGCTTAGAAATCGCGCCATTGTGCCGGAACATCTTTGCAATGGCCATGAAACGGGGATGTCCAGGCAAGATGCGCTATGAATTCTTATGTTTCTGGAACTGAGGCGCCCAAAAGGGATAAGCGTCAACGGCTAAAAATGGATCCCTTTGTTCCCACTGTTAGCGATACCGTTTCCGTTATCCTATTTTTCGACCGGGTTCACCACCGAGGGTGCTGGGTCGTGCTTACGACGCTGGCGGGCAAAAGCTACCTAAGTTGGACTAAATACAGGTAACGCCGGGAAAAAGACGCATAGGATAAACCGGAGTGGGTTAGAGGGAGTGTGGTGTACTATGCACAGGGGAAGGTTCTTGAAACCGGCCGGCCCCAGGTATGTGCCTCGTCGGGACCTACTCCGGGTCGTTAGGCTCGGAAGCTAGGTGATCAGCACGTTGGGCTTGGGGCGGGCTTGCGAGGGGGGAGCGAGGGAGGAGTGGTAATGAGATAGGATGCCCTGTGGCAGCGTCCCAGGCTTGCCCCCAGAATTCGACCTGGGAGGCCCTGGACGAACAGCTGGAAGGATGACCAAAAAGCCCTTGGGTCTAGCCTGCGAGCAAGTGGGTTGTTGAAGGAGGTGAGAGGGCAGGAAAAGAAGTGGCCTCTGGAAACTACACCGCCGCAGGGGCACTCTTTAATAGCCTTTGGGGAGTGATTGAACCGCGCGTGGTACTCCAGGAAGTCGCCGTGACCCGAGGCCTCTGCCAGCCACCGGGAGATGCACTTCCGGGAAAACTTCTCGAGGAAGGGTTGGCTGAATGCCCGCTCCATTGAGACGAGGGGGGTTTGTTGGCCTGCCTCCATCTGTGCATGTCCGGGGAAGGGACGCGACGTTTTTTGGGAGGAGAGGAAGGGAAGTAAAGCTACGCCCTGATGTCCGCGTGTTTGGGCTCCCACTGGCGCCTAGCCCTCAGGCCAGAGGCTGCTTGGTGCAAGCAGGACCAGCCGCGGTAAGGGGTTCGGGCGAACCTAATCCACAGAGGGTGGCTGGCCGGTAACATCACAATTCGGTTCCTCCATCGTACCCGTTCTCTGTCCAGATGTACTCAGGGCAGAGGCCGGCAAGCCACCAGAGTCACGGGGTGGGTATTATCCTCCACACTGGAAATATCACCCTCAGTGCTGCGTTTACAACCTTAGTAAGAGATGATCACACCGATGCGAGTCTGTATGGGACCAAGCGGCCGTTGATCCCAGCATGCACGAGCGCCTGGACGAGGTCCAGCGCGGATCTAGATGAGACGGCTCCTGCAACGTCTGGGGGGAGCAGCCCCGAGTTTAGCGCTGCCGCCGTCATCTCCACACCTTTGCCGAAAGTCGAAAGTCGAAGCAAAGTGATCGGCCGCCAGCCCTTGTATGATGGCGGATCCCTCCCGGGCTTCGAGAGGGTGACCACTGTCGCTTGTTTGAAGGCCTTAGGGAAGGCCCCCCATTTTATGCAGCCTTCGGCGATAGCCCGGGTAGCTG
>Ga0065720_1019436_pt1 | contig 26074 bp, 18 predicted proteins | sample Thericmetagenome_FD_59107 | JGI IMG/M metagenome (GOLD analysis project Ga0065720, IMG submission 59107) | Thermophilic microbial communities from the Joint Bioenergy Institute, California, USA of rice/straw/compost enrichment - eDNA_2 v2... | ecosystem: Engineered > Solid waste > Grass >... | reverse complement strand
CCCCTTTCTCCCTTTCCCCTGCTTCGAGGGTCGATACCGCCTTTCTCAACGTCTCGGGTCGCGATCCCCATCTCTCTCTCTCACCTAGCTCCAACTCCCTTCTCTCCAGCCAGCTTCCTCCCCTTCTGCATACATCAGAGACGTGTTAGTATTGACTCAACCTTGCTTCCGTCAAAAAAAAAAAAAAGACAAACGATAAGAGATTGGGTGGGCGCCCGCCCGCATATGCATCGCCGAAATACAAGTAAACAAAACTGCACCATCGTTCTCCGTTAATCACCACAGGTCCTTCCGCGGTAAACGCAGCGACACCGCACTTATCGGGTAGTTCTGCCTGCGATTGGAGAACCTGAACAGTGTGGTTGCAGTGACGACGGCCGGCAGCACAAAACATACCGCGGCTTATCGACAACAAAAGACAACACAGAGACGATCACTTGGCAACCCAAATAAATATCTAAGGTAACTTGGTGCTTGCTTACATATGCCGCCCCGAATCGTCTCCTCCTCCTGCACAACCCGCGACACCCATCATCCGTCGTCAGAGAACCCAAACGATGCCTCCCCCCGGCCCTCCCTCCAACAGCGACTGTGGTGACTGTAGTCATTGCGGCTTGCAACAAGACTGCGAGCAATTCCAGTCGCAATATGATGAGCAAGCACACCAATGCGAGCCTCAGACGAACGAGAGCGGCCCCCGTCCCCCGCGGCACCGGCCGCCGCTTCAACCCGGACAGAGCCGATTTGTTGAAGGGTCCATGAACGACCGCGTTTCAACCGCTCCTCCTCCCGACTTTCTCGGTGACGGGGTTATGTGCGACTATGATGCTGAACTCAACGCTGCTCTGGCCTTAGGGAGCCGCAGCAGCAAGAGCGATAAACACAAGCTGCGACGTCCCAAGAGTGTCGCAATCTGCTGGTCCAGCGGCGGTCGCCAGCAGGTCCACAAGAAGACGAGCTCGCTCTCTCTGCTTTGGGGTGCAGCGCGCGAGAAGTTCGGTCTAGCAGGCTTGGGTGGGCTAAGGGGGAGTAAATCATCTGGAAGCATTGGGCGGATGGTGGGTGTGGTCAGCGGCAGCGGCAACGGCAACGGCAATGGCAGTAAGGAGAAAGAGAAAGACGTCGGGAAAGCGAAGGCTTCCCTTATCGGAGACCAATACCCCACCCGCGAAGAGGTGCTGGAGAGTTATCGAAACCTGGTCGCGTCGGGCTTCTTCGACGCTCATGCAATCCGTGGTGGACGACATCCTATGCCGCAGTCGACGTCGACTGGGACGAGTGTACCTGCTCCAGCGATGATTGAAACCAAGTCGTTTGCAGACCGCCTGGCTGCTCAACGGCAGCAATATCAAGAACAGATGCTGAACGATGTGGACATGACTGACGATATCCCATTCCCGTTTTCACTACTACCTCGCCCTTCGTCGAGCGCCACATCAAAATCGACCTCGCCATCACGATCGGCAAAACGGCTGGCATCTCGTGAACTTCCTCCCATGGACACCGAGGGTGCTGCGCGCAAGCTTGTCAAGAAGCTACGCCGCTCTGCCTCTCGTCTGTCGCTAGATCTAACTGCCCTCTCGAGCCAGCAACAGCAACAGCAACAACAACTACAACGACAAGAGCAGCAGCAGCAGCAGCAGCAGCATCGTGCGCAATACACTTCCTACACCTACCATAGCGGTCGGCCGCGGGCGTCAACCTCTTCTTATCCCCGCTCGCCCATCTCCCCGACCTTCTCGGCCTTCGGTGGCCGTGCGCCGTCCATAATGACTGCTGCCACGGAGGACTCTCTCCCTACTATCATAACTACTACATCGACGACTACCTTCAAAAATAAACTGTTCAAGCACCGCGGCATTTGGAGCCTGGGACGACGCCAGCGCGAGCCCACGCCCGCAGTCGAGCCTTACCAACCACAAGATGCGGAGGACGTCATGATGATCGATCCCCCACGTATTCCAGAACCTCCGCCAGTCCCCATGTTGCATGCGCCGTCGCCAGAACGCCGCGGCCGCCGCAAAGTTACCCCTCCTCCTCTGTCATTCCTCACATCCCGCAGCCACAGCCAGGGTAGCTCTTTCTACGAACGCATACAGCAACAACAACAACAACAACAGCAGCAGCAGCAGCAGCAGCAGCAGCAGCAGCAACCAGGGGATCAGGAGATCCACAAAACGCTGAGCATCGTGCCGGATCCGAATCACGGCATCTCTTATGTGCCGCGCATTCCTCCCTCGTTTTGCAACGACGTTTCTGCTTCGGAGTTTGGCAGGAGCGTGGGGAGCGAAGACTCGGCAACGATGATGGCGACGGCTACAAAGTCCTATAGTGTTATGCACCAGCGAAACCACAGCGGGAACAACCGCGACTCGGGTTTGGGCGACGATCTTGAGAACATCCCCGTTAGTGTTTGGGGGTAAAGGTCTTCTCTTTCCTCGCACTTCTGGAGGCGTTTTGATTCCTTATGGTGCGGTTAACGTATTGTCTTTCTCCAAAAGGTGGATTTTGTGTTTGGGCTCAAGCAGAGCTGTATTAAAATGCCCCCTCCCCCCCCCCCACAACAAAACCGAGGGGTCGGAGGCATCTTCCAATGGACCGTCAACATTAACTGACGTATTGCTAACGGCTGGAATGAAGGCGTTGGGGGTTGGCGTTCTCTTTTCTTTTGCTGTTTTTTTTTCCCTCTCTTTTGATCCTGTCTATCATCTACTCACCTCAGTCATTCGTTCTGTTTCTTTCTCCACTCTCTTTTATGCCCGGCTTGGTTATCTTGGTCTCGCATAGACGGTGTGGTGTTCAGAGATCGGATGCGAGTGATAGACTCATCATGCCCCTCTACAGATACCATCTCCTACTTCCTCCATCCCTTCTCTACACTTCATGTTTACGCCTCCAAGTGGCCAAGTTTGATGACCTTAATCATGATGATGATGATGATGATGATGACTTATGACGACGACTTTCATGACCAATGAAAACACGCGGATTGATTGGGCTGGACTGGGAACTGGACGGGACGGGATCGGGACGGGAGGTTACAGTACATCGGTTTGTTCATTGCACACTACTACACTGAGAATTGCCTCGCCATTCTCTCCTGAAAAGACCGACATCACGAATTCATCTGGGAGTCTTGACTGGAGGGACCTGTATATATATCGCTGGATCGCGTGCGAGGTGGAGTTTATATGTACTGCAGCGCTTTTGTACTGATCGTTGTGTCTGGATACCTCTAGCTCTAACTACATGTTGTTTTCGGTCATTGTCTGATCATGTCTCTTTTATGCGTCAAGTGTACCCGATACCTATCGTCAGCCCTCGCTTTGTGAACCTCGATATTGTCGTCTGGGGTTGTACGTTCCAAACTGCTACTCCCCCATTTGCCTTGCGATTTGACTCTCTCCTGAGGAGCGCATATCGGATTCCTGGATACGAGGATACAAGTGGATAGCAATACGGCGGAAAAAGAAAAAAAAGTAAAGCAAACCAACCAATGCCTATGCCCTATAGCTACCACAAGACTACAAGATGCCCAGTCTCAAGTCATGTGCCCATCACTCAGAGTTTAAAGTGTTTTTAAAATGTATCCATTAAAAAATATCGCTAAAGTATCGATCCACCCAGGGGTCGAACCTGGAACCTCCTGATCCGTAGTCAGACGCTCTGCCATTGAGCCAGCGGACCGCTCTGATTTGTTGTTGGGAAGGTTGCTTCGGAAAGTTGACTTGCATAGCCATTGCGAGGATACCCGTGAGATGACAACAGTACTACTACTAACAGTTCGCTATACTTCAGGAGAACCGGAAGAAACATCTACATTGAGCATCCTATTCTGTCGCTTAAACCGAACGGCGCCCTTTATTCCTGGCCTGGGAGCCGTTGAGCTGCTAGAGTACCTAGCTTGGAAGTTTGTGCTGTGCACACACAAGATCATCAGTTGGAAGGATTGGGCAGCTCTCATCTTGAGAGCCGTGCCTGGCAAAAATAGACAACACACAGCTTGGATATGCGGTCGTCATATGACTAATTGCGTTCGCGATCATGTACTATGTAGATATCTGGTCATCTTTACAAAATCTCTGAACCTGTAAGGCCATGGAAAAAAAAACGAGGACACTGGATCATGCCCACCGAGCTACCACTGCATTCCTTCTTGCTACTCGAAAATAAATGTAATATATAAGTATCTTCGTACTTGGAATCGGACGAGAAAAAAAGAAGACGAGAGGCAATGATGGGAAAAAAAAGTAAAATAAAAAATTTTTTATAAAAAAATCCCGGTCCACACTCGCAATCATCAACCACCCAGCCCAACCTCTAAGGATCCTGGCATTATCAAGCACCATCTCCATACCTGATCATTCCATCCCCGCCATTCAACCAACGATCCGCCCAAAGACATACAACCATCCCTATCTGGTTCCCACATACATACCGTATAGCATACAGTTGGAAACAATCGCAAAACATTACCAGCGAAATATACACAGAGAAGAGAAAACCAGGGCAAATTCATCCATCCAGCAAGCAAACAGGTATAACACTATTAATGAGTGAAGTAAATAATACCGAGATGCGCCACGAGAAGCACGAGTTAGACGTTCAGGATGGGAACGGCCTCATGCTGCTCTTGCATCTGGGGAGCCCTAAGATCAGCAACGGTGCCAACATCAAGGGCCGGATTTGCTATGTTTCCTTGACTTTCCTTGCCTGCAACAAGGGCGTCGGGCAAGATGACGGGAGGGCGCCAAGCAGGCGCAGTGCCCATAAAGCCGTGCAAGCCGTGGTAGATCATAACGCAGACCATGAGTACGAGGAGAGGAATCTGGAAACACGAGTCAGCTCAATAAGTTGCTATAAACGGCATGAGAAATGTACGAGGCGAAATGCATACCCAAATCAAGAATAGATTACGATCCCAAGCCAGCTTCTTGCGGTTTCTGGCGTGTGCCCGTCGCAGTGTGACCTGTTGCTCTCGAGTGATAGCGCTCTTGCGGCCTACGTGCAGCAAAACAGGAAGCTCCTGCGAAGCTGAATCATCGGCATCGTCATCTTCCTCTGCCCTTTGATCTGCAGCAGTAGTTGTTGATGTCGTTGCCGATGTGACGGGCTGATCAAACATCGCAGCGCACTTCGCATCTGCCACGGCATCAGCAGCTGCTTGTGCCACAGACGCTCGCTTCGTATCGAGGGCACTATTGCCCGCTTGGTCTGGGAACAATTCATCGTAGGCCGGCGGCGGCGTCTGAACATCGGCATCAGCGGACGAGCCCCATGAGGCTTCCCGACTCTTGGTCGTGGGCTCTCCGGGCTGATCGGGCCCAGGACGGGCGGCACCGATCATAGCGGCTAGGCGTTGGAGAACAGCGGCCTGATATTCCGGCAAAGGAGGCATGTTTGGCATCTGCGGCAGGTATGAAAATTGAGAGAACTGGGGAAGTTGAGGGAACTGCGGCAAGTACTGCAGACCTGGCACCATCATCTGCTGCAGCTGTTGGAAGTGGACGGCTACCTGTTCCTTGATGAGGTTCATGGCCGCAGCAGGAAGGCCAAAAGCACCTTCGGTGCCGCGTCGCCGAGGACGGGCTGCTGGGCTCTTCTCGCGTGGAGTGTTCACGTTGCTTCGTCCACGCCGCATGCGAAGTCCAGATTCGTCACTGACAGCACGACCTGTGGCCAGTTCGGAAGAGGAGTCATCGGAGAAGACAATGCCGTCGTCCTCGGACTTGGGTTCATCGCTCGATGTGCTGGGAGAAGCTTCGGATTCGGACGACTCCATGGCTTCTTGCCGGAGAGATCTCAGGCTCGTGACGCTGCCAATTCTGCTGTGCGGCACGCTACCGCTCTGAGTCCGTTTATGCTGCTCGAACCGGAGAATAAGCCGCAAGCATTCCCTTGACCTGGCAACATCTGCTGCCGTCAGACCAGATAACGTCCGCAAAGTCGTGTCTGCCCCGTGATTGATCAGGATCCGCACAATCTCAGGACGATCGTGGAGCGCCGCCAAATGCAAAGCTGTGTAGCCGCCCTTGTCTCGCAAATCAGGATTTGCTCCGCGAGCTAGCAAACCAGCCACGAAGCGGTGAAGTCCAAGAATACAGGCCAAATGCAACATGGTATGCCCGGTTGACCTCCTGAGATTAAGTCGCGGCTTCCGGGCCGTATTGGTGATATCCATGAGCTCCAACACCTTGAGCAGGTGATTTTCAAAGCTATCAATGGCCCGAGTAGTCGTCCCTTCAGCACCCATCTCCGTTGTGCCGGTTGGCAAACTCATTCCAGACTCCTTGATGATTCGACGAGCAAAATCAGCAACATTCTCGTATCCGCCCGTCATCTTGTTGCCGAGAATCATCAAAGCTGTACGCAACAACTGTTGCTCTGTATCATCCACATATCTGAACCATTGAGTTGCCACATTTTGCATCTGGGGGTTTTGTTCCTTGAGAGTAACAGGAACCATGCCGGCTTGGGCAGCAGGCGGCAGGAGGCACACCAGCGATTCCGATGACCAAAAAGTCGTCGCAGGAGCCTGCCTATCGCCAAACATGACGTGCATGCCGTTGTAGAAACCCTGTCCCATGAGGGTGACTTCTATGCCGCCAGCAATGGGGCCCTCTCCCGGAATGACCTTGAAAATCACCGGTTGGGCCTGAGGCTGTGGTCGTGGCTGACCGATAATGGGCGCAGGAGGAGCAGCACCAGCAGTAGCCTGCACAGGCCTCGTGGCGTTGGGGCTTGAAACAGGATTGGGACGGGCTGGTCCAGGGGCACCGAACATGGGTATGTTCATGTTTGCGAAGCTGGAGGACCTGCTCAAGTTGGGCAGAAGCAACTGGCTGTTACCAGTCCCGGGTGTCTGCGAAGCGCTCCCAAACGGGTTTGGTATGGTCTCCGTGGGGGCGGCAGTAGAACCGAAGAGCGACATGTCGGAAGTCTGCGGTAATGTAGCCGGTGGCGTTGGAGGAAACGGCGAGGTTGCTGGTGTCAGCGGCCCAGTGCTGGAAATCGACGGATGGAGACGATGACCTGATGGTACAGCAGTGTCGAGACGTGTCATAGTCACGTCGCCCGGTATCTTGACTGACTTATTTGCTTTCCTCCTCTTAGCCGGCCCGCCTGCTAGGGAGGGTGAAGGAGGGCGCGATATAGGTCTAGCTGCTTGAGCTGCGGCTGCCAACACAGGCTGTTGCTGGGGTGTTTCCAACGACGTCGTGGACATCGGCGGCACACCTGCTGAACTTCGCCTCGCAGCCTGCAGATCAAGGCTAGGAGAGGACTCTAACGAAGGGGTCAGTCCGTTGACACCTTGCGTTGGAATCCCATCCCTTGTTGGACTTAATTTCCGGATGCGCGAGCCTGGTTGGGGCTTGGGACTGGTGTTCTTGTGATCATCGGTGATCATGATAGACGGGGATAGGGTCTGGGCAATGATCTCGCCGCGGTGGTCGGTCAGAGTAAAGATGATACGGAATCCCAACTTCTCAGCATGATGTCGGCAGTAGCAAGCTATCCTCATAGGAGCTTCGACCTGGAAGAAGGGCCGTGAGCCACACTCAGGGGGGTTTTGCAAAACCCAGTCTTTGACCTCATGAGTATTAAAGACAATAACCCGGCGATGCTCATCGCTAATCCATGCCAACTCGTCCTCAGGGTTCTTGAGCTTTTTGCGACCAGCCCTCTTGCGCTCTCGGCCAATGCACTGCTCGCAAATCTTGACTTCCCCTCCGTCCTGTGGTTTTAGCTCCTCCTCTTCGCCGTTGGGAGGGGGAGGAGGGGCCCTGACTAGACGCGCGGCAGCCTTGGCACGTTGCAAAGCCGCCTCCTTCTGCTTCTGAACCTGCATCGCGCTGGTGCAAACCAAGACAGTATGCAGCTCAAGCATGTCCGGCGAAGGCTGCGCCGGAGGCTTCGCCCATAACTTGGTCTTACTGATTGTGTGCTTGGGAAGGTGAAGTTTTGTAACACCGGGAGGGAGGTGCGACAGCCGGAGCCGGATCTGGATCTGGGTCTCAACACGAGATTTGGAGTTATTGGCATCGACCTCCAGCCGATACGGCCCTGGCCCATATTGGTCATGTTCGTATGAACGCCCGATAGGTATCCTCATCGTGTCCTGATAGAAGGAATGGCTGGAGGACACGGGACCAGCGGAAAAAATATGCATGCCGGGGAAGGTGGCCATCGTCGGAGCAATGGGCGCTGCTGGCTGCTGAGCGCCACGAAACTCATATTTAGGAGGGGACTGTATTGACTGGGAGGGACGCAGGCACAAAGCTGCTGGAGAGAAGGATGATGCGCCTGGAGCAGTCGAGACATCCGACGGCATGCTTGGTCCAGGCGACCGAAAGGTAAATGCCTGCTGGAGTGGTTAGCATGCTGCAGGCAGGAGAACAAGACTGTAGCATATATAAAGATTCACTCACCCCAACACCATCCTCGCAAGCAGTCTGGAAGGAGAGCCCAGCGTCACTCTGAGGTGATGCTTTGGATATTGTAGCAGCGTCTTGCATATTTGTCGCATCTGGGCTGAAGGTGAAGGGACTAGGACTGTCAGTTGGACTGCGCACATCTTGCTGGGCGGGTGCGGAGGACGAGGCCTGCATATTAAAGCTGGGCTGCATCATGGCTGCGAAATCGTCATCGGTAAGGTTCCAGTCGAGCTTCATATTGTTTGAGCCGTTGTCGTCCATCGACATATCGCCAAAAGTATACTTCGTGGACGCTGTGCTAGACGTCCTCTTGGATGATTCTGAGTCAAACATGGAATCGTGCGGCGAGCTAGTGTTGCTTGTCAGGCCAAGGGCCTCTGACGGTGAGCCGTAGTCCTCGGGTGTGCCATTCATGACCTGGCCGCAGTCGAGGCCGGGGCTTGCGGGGCGATTAGGAAGCGGACTGCCCTCATCAGAATCGAAAATGAACTCGTTCGTGTGATGATGCCCGGCAAGCATGCCGGCGTTGAACTCGAGGTCGAATTGGGATTCGAAGTCCGGGTCGGGCATGTTGGGCGCCGATCGGGACGAACAGCCTAGTCGCGGCAAAGGGGCTGAGAATTGGCGAAGCGTGTGTTTGAGATTGCGATGATGATGGTGATGGCAATGGTGGAAGTCACGGGGCGGGAGCGACGTGTGGGACGGCGGAACGGGGTCGCTGCAGTCACTGTGTGGTGGCTTGGGTGGTCGTGGCAGTGGTGGGCGACACAGGCCGCCGAACAAGATCGCTGTTACTCAGCTAGGCGTGCTGCTGCTGTTGCTGCGGTTGCACCGGCAGTAGTGACAGTCCTGGGTGCTGGCAGAGCGCGAAAAATGATGGAACGTCGAGCCGAAATCGGGATCCGAGTGTGCGGACGCAGCGAATTGATGAAGCGATCGATGTCGCGCGCCTGGTCAGTTGGGTAGAAGCGGATGGGATGAACACATCGACAGGACGGAGAGCGCAGCTGCTCCCTCGCCGCCGGCCGCGAAATTTGGGGGAGCAGATTGACAGGTTCAGTTTCGTTCACGTCAAATTCAACGTCAAAAGGTCGACGGACCCCAGGGCCACGCACGGGGTTGCAATTGCGCTGTGTTCCTGGGGCTTCCTGGGCGCCCTGACCCTGTTAGGTGGGGCACTTCCTTTGTCAGAGAATTTCATCCAAAGCAAAATCTATGCGCTAAACCAACGATTTATTGTTCCAATTAGCCTGTTGTGTTCTGTTTACTGCATAGAAATATTCCCTTAAACAGCACAGTGATGTGGCGTCGTAGTCGTCGAGCGCAGCCAAAAGTCAGGCGGTGAAGATGTAACTGCGGCTATCCTACATTGCAGCACGCAGAACAGTGTACAATCTTTAGCGGCTGAGACCGAGACCGGCAAGCATTCCAGCTCTGTGTGCTCGCCAAGTCACAACATATTTAAGGTATAGGGCTTTTTTGGGGAGCTTTGTGCACTGTCTGCCGAACCGTTTGCAATTCAGCGTTCAAACTTATCAACTTGCCTACAGCATGCTTGAAATACCGATCAAGCAACGGACATCTTCGGTAACCGTTTTCTGCAGAACGGATTCCCAGAGACGGTGGACGGTCGGTAGGTAACGTTTTTCGAAACTGGCGCAGACCTGAACTTTGGCAGGCAGGCTAACCAGGGACCTCCACAAACGGAGATCCAAGGATTCCCCTCCGTCTAGCTAGTTTGGTTAGTTTCACTCGCTGGCAAGTGGTATCCACCCACTGTTTCTGTCACAACCCTGCCTTGTGGTAGGTTTGCTGGCAGAGAGAGCTGGGCCTCGCATTCTCACTCGAGATGCTTGCGCCGCTCTCGCTGTCCAGACACATCACGTCGAGGTGGATGAGTTTTGAAGGAAGAAAGTCCTATAGCCTATTGTCTTTCACAAAGAATCATCGACCCGTGGAACCCATGTTGAAGTCGACGCGGTTTGGGCTAAAGGATAGCAGGCTGAACTTTCACTCCTCCATACCTGCATCAACACTTTACCCATACTTGCACACTGTACCTATGTCCTAACCGTAGCGGTCAGCTGGCTCAAAATAGATCAGTTCAACATGCGATTCTCGCCGCGGCCAGAAACGCCGATGACACACTCCGAGAAGTTTGGGGGGAACGAATAAGGTCTGGCGCATTGAAGGAAAAATGAGATAATTTGAAGCTTTCCATCCTGGACCCGAAGACCCGTGAGAAAAGTCTCAGATAAAATAGTTCAACAAGTCAACCTAAAGTATATTGATTTTACCGAACAATTTCGCAAGAGAGGACAACAGGGCTGAGTATGTCATCAACTACTCTTCAACTCCTTTGCCACTGGGGATGTGTTCCTAGAAAACCGTCCCAGTCCCCGCGTGCCAAACGCCCAGTTCCATCACCCAAGTGGACAAACATGTTTACTAGCAGGAGCCGAAGTCTTTGCTTCACCAAGAACCGCACCGCGAGCCGAGTTGAGGTTGGATCTGAACCATGCCTAGGTATGTTGCCTGGCTGATGCCAAAAACACGCCCGCAAGGGCCAATATCTATACACAGAATAGCGCTTTCCATGGGGAGGAAGCAGCTAAACCTTATTTTTCTTTCCAAAGGCACGCCATCAGTACCTCTGAGGCCACGTCTCTGATCGACTGGCTGTTTGGGTATCTACGCACCCCTCTGATTTCGATTCGCCAAGTACCGGCTTCCTTACTATGGCCGAGAAGGCCGCGAGAGGGGTAGTTCTCCTATGATGGGAGCTTCCATATTTTTTTACCGGTGTTCCCAACTTCACCAGGATGTTTGTGTTTGTAGTTTTGATACGTGATCAACCACGTAGTGAGAAACGTAAATTAGGCAATGCCAGTAGCTTGTTGGGTGTTCAGACATGTTGAGCAGCCTGGAGAAGGACCAATCTGTACGAAGCAGCCACCTGCGAAACACAAGCGCTGACAGTCAAGTATCCCAAATACTCCGAAGAGTGCGCAGCTGTTGATTGCCGTTACGACCTTGACCAGACATCAGGAGCCCTTTGGGGTTGAGGACATGAACTAGGTAGACACATCATAATTACCAGCAGCAAGCGGTAAGATCTATGACTCGACTGGGCGGTTAGCATCTGACGCTGCCCATAGTAGCCTCATACCGTACCGATGACCAGACATGCACCACGGTACGAGCATAAGATCCCAGAGTCTCGAGAGAAATGGTGGCCTGACCAAACGGCTAGGGGGGTATTCTTACCATCATGGCTGCTGGACAGCCGAGGATCAGCAAAACGATCAGGCAGTCACCTGAACACACAAGACAGCCTCATTGCCTTTCGCCGACAAAGTCACATGACTTCGAACACGTGTATGGAACGTAGCAGAGCCATAGGTTCCTTGGTTCACTTGCACAGCCATCTTAATCGTCCGATGCAGGCAACGTAGGTACAGACTACCTGCAAACAAAAGAACTTGCAATTTAGCCATCGGTCCAGGACCAACACGCAAAAGCAAAACAGCTAATCGAGCAAGGGGGATATGGGACAATACTTTGTTGACAGGCAAAAAAATGCGACCTGGGGGAATCGAACCCCCCTCTGTTGCTTGGAAGGCAACAATGCTGACCACTACACCAAGGCCGCGACTTGGAAGTTTTAGTTGTTAGCTTGGGCAAAATTAGCCCCACTTAATAAGGAAGAGTGGAAAGAACTGTGGGGTGCCATAAGCATTCACCATAAGACGGCCAACATTCTTCGATACACACACAGCAACAAAGGCTTGGCCACCAAACCAGAGTGTTCTGCGTTCATACCAGGCATTCTGACGCTTTTTCTCCCATAGATGACTGTACTGATTTACCTGAGATGTCGGGGTTGGCAACTGGCAGGGAATACCACATACTCTTTTCGGAAGCATAGCAAGCCCTGTAAGACTGAACTACCCAGGCCATTCGCGACTCTGGCGAGATGGAGAAGACAGAATTTAAATATTTGTGACTTCAAGGAGATCTAGAATGTCATATTGAATTCTGTTCAATAGGTATCTCAACAGGACTATGAAAGTGTAATCGGAAACCCGTAACCCCGCTCTCAACCATCCGTGATATCCCGTCTAACCTCTGGCAACACCGTCTAAGCGTACAATAATCCGACGCCCGGCCTCTGACTTCGAGGAATGATGAAAATTTCTCAGCGCCAATTTCCTTGTCAAAGAAACACACATCACTCAGAAATGTTGCGCCATAATGCCATCCGACAAGAGGACTACCTAACTCCTCTGACTGTGTGCTTGACAACCAAAACCCAAATGTCACAGTAAAAAAACCCCTGATTGATAGGTTTAGTATGCAGTCAACTGAAAACACCTACGTCTGGAGGACGCTAAGCATGCACAGCATGGTCGACGTCGAGAGGCTTCATGGCACCGCCCGACTCCCATTCCCAAGCAATCATGCTCCAATTAAGTTCCCTGCGCCAGAATAAACCTAGACCGCGGCCGCCGTCTGCTCCTTTTAGCGCTGGATGGCCACGGCCGCGCTCCTCGGCACACAGCCCACCCGTCAACGGCATACGGTGACGGAAGACAACCTTGCCCATGCGTGAGTGCAGGATGGCCATTGAGCACATCACACATGGCTCGTGTGTGAGGTACATTTCAAGCCCGTGGCACAGATAGCCGTCGGGATTTGGATGGTCAATGTCAAATATCTTCTTTTCGTCATCAAGATTGGGGCTGTCTTGGAAGGCTTCGAACTCCAGCACTGGTGTTGGACTTGTCTGCGTCTTTTTGTTCTCAGCTCGGACAAGCTTCTGAGCAACCATGCTGATAGCACGCATTGCCGCATGCGCCATAGGATTACCGGTTCCGCTCATTTGACCAACTGGACACCAGCGGGCATCGCCAGCTAGCGACACCACCTTTGTTTTGCCTTCCTCACGCTGGATTATGCACGCTCCTATGGGTTCACCATAACCTTTGGCATGAGTTTCTTTGGCCACTTTGTGGGCCAGGGCCATCCAAATAGCCGCGTCGTCAGCTATCTCCTCGGTCTGCCGGGCAATCATCGAGGGGTGCGGCCCCAGTGGGTTGTTCTTCCGGTATAACGAAGGCCAGAATTGTTGGGACCACAAGGCAGCCTGGACTTGAGAGGTTGGAGCGACCATAGGAACCGGGATGCTGTGCAGGAAAACCTCTCCTTCTATGCCCTCCACGCTCGATAGGGCCTGCGCGACTTCATCTCGGTTGAGCATGTTTTCAGGTCCAACTATGATGTAGATCCAGTTCGACTTGCCGGTATGTATCTGTCTGCTTTGCGGCGACTCGTTCATGAGCTCGGCTTTAAGGTGGGCAGGAAGATCCGACGGCTTAGCGCATCTGCGTAGATGAGGAAAACCCTTAATGATTTCTTCAGGTAGCAGCTTGCGCAATAGCCTGGATACATTAGCATGCCACTGACATTGGCAGCGAGGGGAAAGGCCTTTCAGCTTACATGATAGCCGGGTTGGCGGCTTTGGTGGGCACGCGAGTGATCAATACCCGCCCAGTTTGGTAGTCATCTCGAAGCTCAAGTGTTGTCTTCAGTGGAACCAGGACTCCGTGTTCAATATCATCCTCAATCAGCTCCTTAACAACCGGCTCCTGGGCAGCAAGTAGTGCTTTGATTGACCTGCCGCCCTCGTCCATTTTGTCCCGCGCAATAGCAAATTCTCCAAGAGCCAGGCGAACTCGGGTTGTCGACTCCTAACCGACAGCGCTATTGTCAGGCCGGAGATCACGAAGTCTGCCGTCGCAAGCAGCTAGTTGGAAAGACTAGTTTCAAAGGTCCTTGTTCAAGGTGGGGGTTTTTCGAGTGGCCAAGAGCCCCAAACAAGAACCCAGATGGCAGAGCAACGGACCGAGGATACAGCACAAGAAGAGAAAAACAAAGGCCCGGCTGGTAAGAGGAATTTGAAGCTGAAGGAATGCTGTATTCCGCTCAAGACCAGGCGCAGCCTGTGCTTCCAGCTTTCAGGAAAGAACTGTTCTCTCTTGGGTGTATCGACGTATCTTGAACTGACTGGAAACTAGAGAGCAGTCACAACATCGAGCGTTCAAACCTCTTCTAGCAGAGCCCCTTCCAGGTTTGGTGTTTGCGACGAAAAATTACAAGCCCCACCTGCCCCGCGTACCTGGGCTGGGCCCCTGGAAGCGCGCGTGGCAGGCGCCACATAGAAGGGCTGGATGGCTCACTCCGCAGACAGCCAAGCTGGGTCGGGTGCGCAGGCCTCCCACAACCACCAAGAGAAAGGCCCACGGGTCGACCCCACACCATGCTCCCCCACGGACTGCGAGTCTGCCAGTTGGAGGTATGTGGATTGACTGGCTCATGACTCGACAGATGGTGGGGAGGGGCTCGATGAGATGTTGTTGCAACAAGCTTCCAATCTTCCCGCAGTGCATCGGCGGCCATCTGGATGGACCAGGGATCTCTCGGATATTGACACTGCAGACAGACCAATGCAATATGAGGTGACCTGCACGATGAGATGACCTGTCACGGGGAAAGACCCAAGCTGGGTAGGAAGCAAGCCGTAACGCACCACGCTACAGACATAACAGGCCACCCCGCCCCAAACTGCTTGACATCCACGGGCATCTGTTCCAGGCTGTTTCGGCATCACAGGAGGATGGGGACCGCGGAAGTGGTTCTGACTTTCCTCGGTGCAGCGGTGGCAAGACGGTGAGGATATGCCGAACCGGTCAAGCAACGATTTGGTTAGAGTACTCAAAAGCGCTTCGGAACTGCTGTGCAACGGACTCCGACATAGGGTAGGCCGTAAGGCATACCTAGTGATCTAGTTACAGGTACCCTAGAGATGGTAAAGCCCTGTGTCAACGAAGTGGTGTGAGCCATCAACGATGACAAGCCTTGCGCTTTCGTTTAGGGGCGGCGAGAAGCGGGTGACGGCAGCGCAGCGAGGCAGCACCATCGAAAGCCAGGCCTACATCCGATCCCCGGTGACCACGACGTCAATGGTGGATGCGATGGTGGAACTCCCGCGCTGCCCAGGAGGGTCTCAAGACCGGGGGCTAAAGCGGAGCTCTCCAACCTGGAACCCCCAAAGCCAAGCTCCGGCGATCCTCCGATCTCAACGCAGCCCGCCGTGACGGCTACCTGCGTTCAGTCTTGGCAGCAGCCCGCAGTTTGGCGACAGTGGGACGGATACCAGAAGAGGTGCAATGCAGACTAAGATGGAGGGGGAGACTTTGTGCTGTGGGGGGAGTAACATAAAGGCGGCATTCTTTACAACCCACATTTGCTTCCAGACATGGAGCCTTGCAGTATTTGAGCAGATAGTGAGCCGAATGAGGGATGGAAAAGCGACAAAAGGGACGGTAACGAAAACACGACGGAGCACGGAAGTCCGATGGGATGCTAGACAGCAAGTCCGGGCATCGCTGGAGTTATGATTGAATCATAAGCAATGGATTGAAGTGTTTATACATTGCAGAAAAAGACACGGCCAAGCCGGCCACACTCTCCTTGATGGAGGTAAGACAAAGCAACATGATACTACGGAAAGCCCTGAATTGGGAAGGTAGGCGAGATCATGGGAACCAAATAGGACTCTGTAGTTTGTGGCTTGTTTTGTGCTATTCATTGAGGAATCTCATCCCAAAAAACCGGCTTTCTTGAATTTGTACATGCCCACGAACCTTCACCTGCACACCTACCAAGTCCGGATGGCCCATGGTCCTCGTCATTTGACAGGGGAAACTGGCACTTGCTGGTGTGTCAGGCCCGATATGAAGCCTGCATCATCCATCCATATGAAACGATTAAATCTTCAAATATCAAGATAAAAAGAAGCCTGAAGTGGCTGGGCTGAACTGCATACACAGCATTTGTCTGCATCTAAAGCAGGTGGCCGCTTGCCACACACGTCTTGCAGCCTCACAGCATTCACTGCCCATAGCTGTCTCTTATCCACATGCTAACTTGCATCGTCCTCAACAGCAGAAGATTCACGAAGGCTGTGGTCGCAGGGTGCACCTTGCAAGGCTGCAATAAGGCTTCGAGTGGCCAGAGGATAGGCCTTATTAAATGCCAGATTGCCAGCCAGTTGGCGGATGGGCTTCTGAGCTGGACATCGACTTCTTGTTTGCTGTCATTGCAACCTGCCCACCAGAGGCTGAGTTGCACACCACCAGTCTCACAGGCTATTTCAAAGGACGACACTGCCGTCCGTCATCGCCTTATTGGGATCAGGTTTATTTTACCAGCCCTTGGCATCAGCAGTTTACGGTGCTGGACGCCCCTTTTCCTGCTTTTGGCAGGCCAGTTGCGCCCCGGCAGCATCGGTTGCATTGGGTCAGCTTGATTGAGTCACCCCACGGAGCCTTCGGCGCAGGCGCTAAGTTACGTCATCTCGTTTTCCAACGACACCAACGCTGGCTGCGCGACCCCCGTGCCCAGCAGTGGCAGGTTCCACCAATACACCTGCCACTACGGCCTCTTTGTCGCCGCGCACCTGCATACTTTCGCCTCAGAAGCCGGCATCGCAGATCAACCAACCCCCGTGCAAGAGACGAGAGCGTGCTCTCCTCTTTGGATGAGTACACGCCTGCGCTTTTGCATATGCAAAGTCACAAGGCACATACCTGCCTTAGGTAAGTAGGATTCCAGTTCATACTCTTGAGGCTCTCTAGACTCGCTCGCTTCACCGAGTTGATTGTGGCAATTGCACACTGTTCCTGTGCCATTTCCATGGTCCTCATCGCTCTCGATGTGGTATCCCTAATTTCACAAGCCGTCAAAATCCACAAATCGAGGCTAACCAAACCGGACTCCCAGGGTTGAGACCCAGCACATCGGCCACGATCCACCATAACACGCCTCTGTTTGGCACCGACCCCTAGCGGATTAGGTGCTCCTGATTGGACAAGGCACTAGCTGCACCCCACTGCAAGGGAGCCCTGCAAGCCCCCCTGCACTGGCATCGGCGTGCTGCACCCCTGTTGCTGCAAGCCCTCTATGCTGGTCTTCCTTTTTGGGGGGTTTCCGGTCAATCTGTCCGTCCTGACACGCAGACACGGGGACTTTTTTAACCTTCGCTCAGCCCAAACTCCATGCCACAACATCAGAACGATTCTTCTCAAAATAAACCCAACCAACCGAGTCTTAAAGGTTGATATACTCCCTCCTCTCATCCTGGTGCACCAGCCCATCTCCCATCCACACCCAGCACACACACACACATACTGCACTTTACCCACTCGAGTTTTGTCCTTGTACTCAAGGGGACCACCCCTCAAAACTAGTCACCACGGCTAACTTTGCATTTTTCTTTCGATACCTTGCAGGCGTCCCACAGCCCTCGCTGTGGAAGCTTGCAATGAACCATTTCTTCGGACTGTCTGCCACCGCACCTTCGTCGCCGACGGTCCACACCAGCAACTATGTCAATGGCGTCAATGGGGGAAAGCATAGGGACGATGGTTACAGCAGGGCAACCGAGTCTCCCACTGATGAGAAAGCACTTCCTGTTCTGCCACCGCCCAGCGTCCCATACTGGTCACAATCCTTGAACAACATCGAGGGCAATGGTATCAATGGCGGTCGTTTTGACAAACCCATTCCCAGTCGCCAATACGACTCACCCTACTCACGCAGTCTCTCTTCCACTGCGCCAGGGTCGCCGCGAATGTGAGTAGTCCATCCACATACACTTTGGTCCTTTGTGTCCTTGGTTACACCTCCCTCATGCCTCTCTTAGCCTTCCTCTACCCAGCCATCCTCAGCTGGCGAGAGATCGGCGCCGGTGCCTACGCCTCACAAACCTTTCCCATAATCCGGCACTCGCACTGATTGATTAAGTACTATACACCACATCGCCAGCTGTGCTGTCTTATCTTGATGGGCCTTGTCATCATCGTCTTATCATTAGCTTCCAATACTGTCTTTGGCGCAGTAGTTAACACCTCATCTGCACAGCCCACCTGTCAGACAGAATTCTGGCAATCACACTCCACGGATTCGGCCACATGCAACAACCCTCAACATCCCTGGTATGACGCGCTCAAAGGCATCCCCCGATGGGCGTATTCCTGACAGAGATGTTGCTGCCAAGTTGGTCATCATCATGGTCGGCCTGCCTGCCAGGGGCAAGTCGTACATTACCAAAAAGATCCAGCGCTATCTCAACTGGCAGCAGCACAACACCAAAATTTTCAATGTGGGAAACCGTAGGCGCGTTGTCGCTGGCATCACTCCTGCAGGTCAGTGCTCTGGCAAAACGGCGACGAAAGACGACGTTTCTACTCAGGTGGCTACTATCTTGTCTGGGGGCCAGAATCATCCAGACATTGTCATCGAGGAGCCTTCAAAGCTGGACCTGGACAATTCTGGCAAGCCACCTGTTCCCCCTGAAGCAATGGACCAGTCGGCCAAGTTTTTTGATCCCAAGAATGAAGCCGCTTCCAAGTTGCGCGAACAGATGGCACTTGACACTCTGGATGAGTTGTTGGATTATTTGCTCAAGCAGGGTGGTGCTGTAGGTATCCTCGATGCCACAAACAGCACTGTTCATCGTCGCAAGCTCCTTGTAGAGCGCATCAGGCAACGCGAACCGAAGTTGGGGATATTGTTCATTGAGAGTATCTGCCATGACCAGAATGTAAGTTTTCGCTTGATTGATCAACATCGGTGCCTGTTATAATGGAAGCTAACCGTCCGCTTCAGCTTTTAGAAGCCAACATGCGCCTGAAGCTCTCTGGCCCTGACTACAAAGATAAGGATCCTGTTAAGTCACTGGAGGATTTCAAGGCGCGCGTCAAGGCGTATGAGAGTGCTTATGAGCCGCTTGGCAAGTGGGAAGAGGACAACGATCTGCAGTACATTCAGGTATGTTGGTGTCTAACCCAGGAAACAGCTTAATATTATGCTAACAAAGAGGTATAGATGATCGATGTTGGTCGAAAAATCATTAATTTCCGCCTTCGGGGCTTCCTCAGCGGTGGCATTGCCTCGTACCTGACTACGTTCAACCTGTCTCCCAGACAAATTTGGATCACACGTCATGGCCAAAGTGTCGACAACCAGCTCCACAAGCTCGGTGGCAACTCGGAACTGACGGAGCGGGGCCACTATTATGGCGAAGCCCTTTACAGATTCATCACGCACAAGCGGAAGGAATGGTTGGTCGAACAGAAAGATAAGATCGCCAAGGCGAACTTCCCTCCTCAGCCTGGAGACTACACGCCACCATACCCTGAGCTAGACCAGGAGCTTGAAGACAAGAACTTCTGCGTCTGGACGTCGATGCTCAAGCGCAGTATTGAGACGGCGGAATACTTCGAGGCAGATGACGACTATGATGTTAAGGCTTGGGAAATGCTTAACGAGTTGAATGCAGGAGACTTTGAAGGCATGACGTACGAAGAAATCGCCGAGAAGTACCCGGAGGAATATGCCAAACGGAATGCCGACAAGCTGGGATATGTCTACCCTGGAGTTGGCGGCGAGGGGTATCTTCAGGTTATCAGCCGTCTTCGAGACATGGTACGCGAGATTGAGCGCATCACGGATCACGTGCTCATTATTGCCCACCGGTCGGTTTGCCGTGTCCTCATGGCTTACTTCATGGATCTTACCCGGGATGACATCGCCGATTTAGACGTGCCGCTCGGCATGCTCTACTCCATCGAACCGAAGCCGTATGGGATTGAGTTCCATGCCTACCGTTACAACGAAGCTATGGGCTGGTTTGACGAAGTGCCGAACTACAAGCCTCGGAAGACGGTAGACCGGAATTCATGAGAGCAGTCAAACGCCGTGATTGATGTTCGCCTTTTTCGTGTTTATTTTCTCAATATGGGCTGAAGTTTGGACATTTACACCTGCTTGTTCTCTGATACCTAACATTGAACATATATGGGTTTCACTTGGGGGCATGGATGTTGGGCTTTGTTTTTTTTTCTCTCCATTTTTCCTTGAACTTTAACAGGCGCAAGCCGAGAGGTGTAATATTCGGAAAGGGGTTTTAGATAGCGTACTTGGGATTCAACTGGGATCAATCAAGGGGCGGCGGTACACAAGGGACGGACACGGGCTGCAAGCATGGCTAAGGGGGTCGCGATCTGGGATTGTTTCGGGACAGTTGGAGTTGGGTTCGACAGCTTTGCATGTTCGGTCAACGCCCACGGGCTTTTTCACCGTTTTACAGGTTCTAACTTTCATGACGATTCAGCATGGGCGGGGTCAGGCCAAGATACCCATATCGCATACGGCTTAGCTTGGTTTTGCGAGAAGGGTTTGTATTGCTGTCTCCTCGATAGAGATCCTGGATTTGGAGGTATTCGGTCACCTATCGTCAGGCATTTGTTTTGTAACTTCATGTGCGGAGTAGTATATTTGGGCATTTGACGGATCAATGAGATCTTTCACGAGAAAACACATCAATATGTAAAATGGTTCCGAAGCGCATAATGACAATTCGAAATGTAAATCTCCAACAGCTGTCACCAATCAGGATCTTGAAGCACTTAGATCCAGATCTAGATGTCACCGTTACACGAAAGACCCCACACAAAGCACTCGGCTGGGGCCAAATGCACCTGAGTCATTAGGTACGTTCATCTTGCCCTCTCTCCCTTTCAGCCATCACTAGACCTGAGCGTCCTCGCTCCCGTCCTTGGCAAGCCTTCTCAAAGCTAACTTTTTTGTGCTCCACATCTACGCGTCAGATGCGGAGGCAAATGCGGGGGCGAGAGATGAAATTGCAGTTGATAGTGGGGGAAACTGATTTCTTAGTTCGGAACAGACATCCGAACCACTGCTCTTAAGGGCGAGCCGAGGGACTTCTGTAAACATAGCATCTCAGGTACGGATCCTCGAGACCAATTTGAGCATGCTTAAGCCAAAAGCGGTTGGCTCTGCTTCCGGACTCATCTGAGGCCCGGCTTCGGCTTCCATCCCCATCTTCTGTTGACTCGGGTTGACTCTGTTGGTGACGAAGTTTTGCGGCTCCGTGCGTTTGACGTCGGTGATGGGATCCATGATGTGCTTGAGAGCGAGTTAGTGTGCTGCAATTAGCATGGAAATGTGGTTCGATGGTTTGATCAGTCATCGAAAATGTGCATACTCTTTGAGAGTCACCCACCAGCCATAGGTGTGATGTGAGGGCAAAGTCCGCTATCGGGAGATATCATGTCAGTCAAGTTAACAGTGCAGGATGTCGGGAATCTGTATGAAGTCAAGGGAAGCTACCAGACTTACTATTCCAACACGGGACCTTCAGCGCTTCAGCAATGCCGAGCAGCTTCTCCCAAAAGCATCTTTCCACTTCCCCAGTTTCATCAACAACAAGAAGAAGCTCCAGAGCACGGATCGCGCCCACAGCTTGATCAGCCCATTCCCTGTTGATGAGCGGTCATGCACGCATGTGCGGCTCCAACACTGCCTGCCTCCAGTCCAGGGCTAAGTGTTTAGCAAAGAGTAGCGGTTTAAGTGACGGCATCTGGCACGAATTCATGTACATGGTGTATGCCATGACAACGACACCACGACAGAACGTCATATACTCGGGCAGGCCGTCAGGCGGCAGGAGAGATTATATCACTCAAACCGTCAGATCATTGTCTAGACTACGAACTGAATGACCAACGACCATGTACGGTAAGTCATTGCAAAGCATGCCGCCACCAGGGCATTTCCCTCTTTCCAAAGAGTTAAGGCATTATTGCAGGTAGCAGTGGAAGACTTGTTCTTCTCAGCCCCAGCAAGTGCCTTTTTTGATAGCCTGGATGGTCTTGATCTGGTGTCCTGATGATACTGAGAGCAGTGATTGGTCTTAGTGCCTGGACATAAGCTCTGATGCTGCATAGCCGAGGATCGCGTGCATAAGATAATAGTAATGTTGAAGTGTGTGAGATACGACTTCCATCATGGGATAACCCAGAGGGAACTCACGCTATGAGCCAGACAAGGAATCTCATGCGTTTAGAGATTCTCAGCGCCGACGAGATGGCGCAGGTAGTTGGAGAAGAGGAGATGGAAAAGCCTCATATCCCAGAGACTAAAGAGGGAGAGTCAATGTTGTGGCTGGAGAGATTCATTAGCTCGTAAAGCTCTAGCAACTTATCTCAATGAAAATTCATATATATCTGATGAACGACGGCTGAAAGGGGAGGGTATGCCCATCTCAGTCCATGTTTCAAGCAATGTTCACAGGGCGGCCTTGTTTTCTGACACTATTCGCTTGTCAGCCATCAACTACCAATTTCAACCCTCTCATCTCCTACCTCGAGGTCTTACCTTGATCCGTCGCCGCTTGCAGTTAAATCAATCCCTTCGACTCTTAGTATGTCACCTTCTCTCCCACTTTTCGCTTGACAGTTCCTTGATCTAGTCCAGTGCCGCTGTTGCTGTCCCCATAATGACTCGTCGCCGTATGAAATAATAGTGCTATTTGGTCTATTCCCCTTCTTTGAGCAGGTAATTCCTGGGTCTCTATGAGAGCCGATGTGCTTTGGCGAAGTCCTGTAGGAAATACATCAAACGAGGTTGCTGTTAACAAGATAACTGTAGGGGCCAACGTCGATCCCGAGCTCCCTTCAGTAATATAGACAGAATCAATGTCCTCCCAGTCCTGTGTAAGTTTTGAGAAATCCGCGGATGGTCTGTGTTGGAGGGCAGACAGGTAACATGCTTGTGTTTGCTTTGTGAGAGAGGTTTTGTTTTAGCACAATGTATGATCTCCTTCGAGCCAATGCCTCAGTTTTCCTGAAAGTCCAGGAGAAACCAAGTTTTTTTAGATCAAGAATGAACAGATCACTGGGAGTTCGGTTACCAATGATTTGTTTAAATCCCCAGAATCCTAGGTCTGATTTCGGACTGGTATATCATGTGGCAGTGTCTTGAAGGGTAAGAACCGCCGTATCATGTCTGGCAAATATTTGAGAATGTCTAACACCAATAAATGCGTTATTTCTCGTGGGATCAAGAGAACTTCGGTAGCCAAATGGGCCAGGCCTTGATGCAGGAAAATCCTCCCAATGGCGGGTGCTCAGCCACACTTTGTTGTTGCAGTATGCTCTTGGATGGTTGGGTCTAGTCAGAGTTATCAAAACGGCCTCGGCTACCTATGATAAGCGCCTCTAACACTCACAGCGAGATCGGCTCATCATTTGCCCCCGGCCGTCATTGTGGGAGTCGCCAACGTTTGACTCAGCTCCCATCGGTTCAAACACCTAACCGGAAAATATATTTTCATTTTTTCTATGTGTTTTGCAGAGGTTAGCTATTCACACTGAGAGTGGTTGGGTCGAGATCCTCAACTATAGGCTAAACTGAGAGAAAGAATCTGAGGGAAATGACATGCTTTTCTAATTGCTGGAAGAGGACAGCTTCTGTTCATTTCCCTCTAAGTCTAACTTATTCATCCTTTCACTCTATTATAATATAACCGTGGTTTTCTTTGTTACCTGATGAATTTCTTAGGCAGTTATCATGAAAGCCCGGAGGGATACCAAATGTCAATTTAGAAGTGAGTGAAAACATAGAGTGCAGCTTATCCCCTGACTCCAGGACCTTGAACCCCTGAACCGCATTCATAAAGGCATTAGCTGCCTTTACTTACCTGTCAAGAGTTAAACATCCTGACTCATTAACACAACCTGCCACTGTAAGACACCTCTTGATATCGGTATGATGTACTATTTCTAGTTATGACGTTGTCTTTGACCTAAGCGGCAGGAGGTATCGAAACTTTCTGGGTGTCATGGGGCAGGTGAGATGAGTTGGTCGGATACATGGCGGGCGGCTGTTGATGCTTTAGCGCCTTGCTTGACAGCCAATGCATATCTGTTTCCGGCTTCAACCTGCTTGCTTGACCGTGACATCTCTCGACCACCCCAAGCACATCTGGACATTGTAATCTGAGACATCAAGCCATCCAAGGATTGATCTCGTTCATGTTTTGAGATATTGTGTCATCTGCGAAATGATTGATAAGCCTAAAAACAAGTTTTGTGTACAAGAGCCGGCATTGGAGAGTGGCCGGATCAGGGAGCCACCTACGACAGTTTACGGGCTTGGCGAGGGAGAGCCAATCCGATAGCTTTGTGATATCAATGCCACTTTACAGCAGGTTGCAAAAACCTGCACTTGCACACATTCCTCATCGTCCGGCCAATGGTTATATGACGATGTTATCACCAACAGCCTGACACAGCCAAAACACCTGTCATCGTTGGCTGTTGGACAAGTTGTCTTGTCTTGCTGTTGCTGGCGGGCTCGGAAGAAACAATACAAACTTTGTGCACTGTCCCTGTCAAAAGAACAAACGGCACGTGGTTGGGGTAGTTCCGTGGGAGCGGATGCGGGTTCATTTGCTACCCTATCAGCCACACTAACTGGGCAGGGTAGCCAGGAGCCCAGAACTGGGAAGAAGAATGCGAAATTAATGGACTGTATACGTGACTAGTTCGGGCCTCTTCAAAAGGTGTTTAGCTGCATTATACCACTTTATTTGTGTTCTTCAAGTGTCAGCCTGCTGTTGGACGTATTGATGACAGTCGATCAGGTTACAGCACAGGAAGTCAGTATTAGCTAAAGTGCAAACGACTTGGAAAGGATGCTTCGCTTCCTGGTTGATAGTGCCTGATGCAACCCCATGCCCGTTGCGGATTATTTCTACTCTTTGTCGTGGAAATGCATATGGACCTGGATGTTCGAGCGTGTGGTTTTAGTGACACGATGCAGGTAGTACAGGTCGTACTTAAGTATAGAAGTAGGGTAGGGTGCGAGTTCTATTGGTCTCTCTCATCGGTGCACTTACGACCTGCCAAGTAAGCAAATTCCTCCCGGTAGAGTGCCATCCATCGAGCATAGAGACACAAGGCAAGAGATGCCCGTTTTTGTTTGCACGAATGCTACCCAACAAAAAGTGCCGTGTTCCTGCAGATGTCAGCCTGCTTTTGGTTACTACTGTAAATATTCCCGTTCCTGCATTTTGGCCTTGACAGTCATTGGCGGCCTAGCCCACGAAAACCCTAAGTGGAGGTGGGGCAGACTTCTTGTGCAGCCGCGGTGGTGGTCAACCTGTCAGGGACCGTCCGGACATCGAGGTCAGGCCCACTCACAGGGCAGCTTGCGGTGGAGCTCTAGTTGAGTTGACTCCAGCGCCAAGATCGGATGATCCGTTCCAACCAGGACCCCCTGGCGCTGTTTGGGCACCAGGCACATCGACTTTCTGGAACAGGATCGCCGGTCTTCCAAGGAGGAGATCTTCGCGGCGTTTCCCGGCGTGATGGGATTGCGTAAAGCGGCTTGATGATTGACAATACCGCTTTGCTTGCTGCGACAAGATTGAACAGTGCCTTCCACATCGATCTTGCATCGGCAGAACTCGTCTGGCCCGTCATGAGCTTGATACGGGACGAAGAAAACGAAATACAGCCGCCGATCCACACTTCCGTAAACCAACTTCCGTAGACCAGATTGTGTAGGCTTTGGCCAGATTGGCGCGGTGGAATGATAGCTCCACCTGCGCCATGGATGGGGATGGATGGGGAACCCGACGAGCTGGCTAGCCTGCGATACGGCGGGCCTTCAAACCTGAAGATCGACTCTATTGTCAGCTTTTTGAC